>Ga0256407_10009809_pt1 | contig 13599 bp, 5 predicted proteins | sample RumenRJG_04DNA_FD_193489 | JGI IMG/M metagenome (GOLD analysis project Ga0256407, IMG submission 193489) | Bovine rumen microbial communities from Lethbridge, Alberta, Canada - RJG_04 | ecosystem: Host-associated > Mammals > Digestive system > Stomach > Rumen | place: Canada: Alberta | collected... | reverse complement strand
TTTATATTTTAATTTTTAATTTTTTTTTAAGTTGTAAAATATTCAGATTAAAATAAAAATATTTATGTAGAAAAATTTATTATTAAAAAATCAATTTTTCTTACCAAATTTATAATAACATTTTTTTATACAACAAATATAGGAAAAAAAATATATTTATAAAAATTAAAATTGGTAATTATTTTACAATAATTTTTATATCTTGAATAGATTTATATTTTTTTTATTAATTCTTTGTTTATAATCTTATTTTATTGATTTTTTTAAATTTAGATTAATCATTTAAGAACTTTTTTTTATAATGAATAGATAAAAAATTTAAAAATTAATTATTTAACATTTTAAAATTTTTTATTTTTTAAAATTTATTATATTAATTTCCTATTTGTATGAATTTTAGTTTTGATTTAACTCCTGAATCAATAATTTCCATATCATTAACAGCATTTTCTAAAATTAAATGATGCTTTTTCATTTTTTTTAATATTTCTATATTATATTTTCTATTCCCTTCTTCTTCAATTTTCTTATTTTTTATATCATTTTCATTTTGAATTTCATTATATTCAATTTCTTTATCTATTGGGAGTTTCATATTATTTTCAATATAAGTTATACTTTCTTCAATTTCTCTTTTTTTACAAATAAAACAAACATATAAATTTTTTTCTTCTGCACAACATTGTACATGATAATAATGATTACAACCAAAAAGAACAATTTTTTCATTTTTAATCATTCTTCCACAATAATTACATTTATTTGGTTCAAAACTTCTTCCTTTAATATGATATATATAATAATATTTTTCTATATTCTTAAATACATCATGTTCTATTAATATTTTTGCTGAATTACAAATCACCTCTAAAATTCTTTGACTATTAAATAATTGAGTAATTATACCACTAAATTCTTTCATTGATGCATTTTTACATTTCATTGTTACAATATCCATTAATACAGGAATAGTAACATATTCACTCATTGCAATTAATACATTTTGGATATTTTCTTCTATCATTTTATTTATTTTTTTTATATCATTTTCTTTATCAATTGTTGATTCTCCTACTAATACAAAATTATTAAATGTATTTCTCATATCATATAATCCATTGAGAATTTTTTCCCAAAAACTTTCCATTATTACAAAATTATTTGATATTAATTTACATGCTTCTATCCCTAAATCTAAATATCTATTATTTTTATCTATTAACCAATATATAAATTTTCTTCTATTTTTTGAATTTATAGAATTATTAATATTATTTAATATATAATCCAAATTTTTTTTTAATTCATCAATAACTGTATCAACTCCTTTTTCAATATTACCAATTTTATAATTTATATATATATAACAATCTATTAATTTATTATCATAACAAAAATCAAGCATATTTTTATTGCAAACAAAATTATATTTTTGTAATAATTTTAATACTTCACCTTTATGCTCTAATTTAACTAATAATTGAATTTTTTTTGAGATGAAATATTTTAATTCATCAATATGTTCTATTTCTCTTTTTTCATAATTCTCTAAATATTTTTCTATATATTGGAATTGTAATTCAGGATTTCCTTCAAATTGTTGAATGACTGTTTCTTGTTGGTCATTAAAATATATATCTATTAATTCTGATGTTTTTATCCTATTAATTTTTACTAGATCTTTTAATTTTTCTAATAATTTCATTTTAAATTTTATTTCATAATCTTCTCCATTTATTGATTTTTTATCTAATAGTTTTATTTCATTTAAAGTATGATTAATCCAATCAAATATTTCTGATTTATCAAATTCTTTACAATCAATTTGGAATTCCAAACTTTCTTCAAATTTCTTTAATAAATTTAATAACAATAAAGTAATTTCATAATAAGGAGTTAATTTAGAAATTTCAAGTAACTGTTTTATATCATTATCATCGAAATCAATATTTTTTGCTTGATCTATAATTATTTTGATTTTTTCTTGGTTTGAATTTTTTTCTTTTATAAATTCTTTATTATCTTTCGGAGTATGGCAATTAAAAGGATCTTCTATTATACAATTTGTTCTTTTATTTGGATAATTTAATAAAAACACACATGCATCTTTTAAAATAATTTTGTCCATTACTACTTCATTTATTATCATATTTTTTGAAACTAATGCAACAAAATCATATAAATCTTTATTAATATATATATTTTCTTTTGATTTTGAGTAAAAAATAATGTCATATAAAATTTGTTTTGCTGATAAATCCTTACAATTATTTTTTTCATCTCCTACACTATACATAAAATCTTCCAATGTTTCATTGTCAAAATTTGTATTGATTATATTAAATAAATTTTCATCCAAATATAATTTACTTAATACTTGAAAAAAAGAATATGAATCAAATTTTAAGAATAAATCCATTTTATCTTTACTTGTTAAAAAAATTAGTATTTTTTTAACTAATAAATTAAAGCTTTGTAAATCCATTAAAAATCCATAAGGATATAAAACTTGTCTAAAACAATAATTACAATACCATAAAAGTTTATGCCCATAATACTCACTACAATTAAAAACTTCATTTAAATCAACATTAACATCTTGATTAATTATAAAATCTCTATATTTTTGGTTTGATATTTCTGTTTTTGATAGAAATAATGCATATATAAATTGAATTGGTTTATAATATTCATTAGAATATTCTTCTTTTTCAGGATTTGATATTGAATTTATAGGCGTGTCTGAGATTAAATTCATTGAAATATAAATATATACATTTATTAATTCATTTTCAATAATTTTTTGTTCAATTTTTTCTTTTTTCAATATAGTACAATCTAATTTTAATAAAACTTTAGATAATTCAATTTTTTTATTTCTTTTAATATAATAATCTATATAATTTAACAAAAAATTTTCTGTAATTCCTTCATTTAATTTGTTATTTGAATCTTTAAATTCCATCATATATTTAGTATAAATTTCAAAAATTATATTTGAAATTGTTTCATTTTGTAATACAGAATCAAAAAAATTAAATAGAGCTGTAGAACATTCAGCATCCATAGAAAACTCTATTATTTCTCTTATAAATAAGTTCATATTTTCTTCATCATTTTTCCTTAAAATTGCTGAATAAGCCTTAATAAATAATGCTACACACAAATTATTTTTATATTCATTTAAAAAATCTCCTTCAGAATCATTTCCTAAAGTTAAAGCTTGTTTAGGATTATTAAAAATAATTTTTCCAAACCAAAGCATTTGTTCAAATTTATTATTTTCTGCTAATTGATTTGTTATCTTTTGATATGTAGCTAAATTTAAAATTTTAATATTATTTTCTTCAAAAATAATTAATCCTTTATTTTCATTTTGGAAAGGTAAAATATAATTACAATAAATATTTCTATAAAAAGTATTAGTATTATTATTTTTATCTGTTTTAATGTATGAAAATTCATTAAATTTAATTGGATTTAATTTTATACAATTAAATATATAATCTTCTTGAATAATAGTTGGGTCTTTTAAATTTTTGATATTTGTATCAAAGTTATATGTATAAATAAGTTTAACAATATATTTACAATCAATAATTGCAATACATGAATTTGTTAAATATACTATTCTTAATATGGGATCAGTATGAACAAATATTGAATTTAACTTATATTTTCTATATCCATCGAGATCAAGTTTTTCATAATATAAGAAAATAATTTTTCCCCAACTAATTAAAAGTAATGGATGTAATTTTGTTATATCCAAAATACTACTATCTCTAGAAAATCTTAAATTTTTAGGTTTATTAGTAGGAATATATCCTAAACCAAGACAGCAATCAGGTAAATTATTTTCATCTACTCCATCAGGTTTAACTATATTTGTAGTTTTTTTATTTAGTTCTTCTAAACTTTGAGGATGTGGACGAATTTTCATAAATATTAAATTTTGAATTCCTATAAAACCAAAATACATTCTTTTTTTTTTTGATATTGATAAATCTATATCTGGATTATATGATATTATATCAAATATTGGTGAAGGATTTTTTAAAATACATATACATTTTTTCTTATTAAAAATCCCTTTTGCTCTAATAATTAAATTAACTTGAAATGCTTTATTTGAGTATAAATATTCTATTTTTTCTTTATTTTTCTTTTTTAATGAGTATTTTACAATTTTTATAGAGATAATAGCAGATTGTTTTTCATCAATTATTGATTCAGTTTCATTTTCCTTTATTATTATATACATGATACCTTTATTATTACCTATTATAATGAGATCTTCATAATTATCCATACATAATATTTCTCCAAAATTCCCTTTAATTGATGGTTCTTCCTTTTCTTTTTCCAAATCATATCTATAAATAATTCCTTTATTAGATGCTGCATACAATATTTTAAATGCTCTATCCACAAAAAATTGATTAATTTTTTCGTTTTTGTTCATAATTATATTAGAAATTTTTTCTTTTTCTGAAATTTCTAAAGCATCAATTCTGATTTCATGATTCATTTTATATGTATTTAAAGGAGTTAAATCGATATTTTTTTCTTTTTTTTCTTTAATATCATCATAATTATTTTCTATAAATTTAATGAAATCAAGTGGTTTTTGTAATTGTTCCAAAATATGTATTAATGATTCTTTTTTTTTTTCCTCTATTGATCTATTATCTTCTTTTGTACCTGTTGTTTTTTCTAGAATACCCAAAACACTATTAAGAGCTTCGTTTTTTTTTTTTTCTATGCTTAGTTCTTTTTCTTCTATTTTATTTATATTTAATTGAATATCTAAATAGTCATCTTTTTTGTTAATTGATTCTAAAAAATGTTCAAACAATTCTTCACCTTCCTTTTTTCTTTCTTCTTTTATTTTTCTTTCTTTTTCTTTTTCTTTTTCTTTTTCTTCTTCTTCTTTTCTTTTTTTTTCTTTGTCAATTAAATTAATTTCCTTAAAAACACCAAAAACATTATCATTCTCTTGCTTTTTAAATAATAGAATATCATTTGTTTTACCATCATCATTATTATTTTTATCTTCTTTAATTATATCTTTAAGTTGATTAAATTTTTTATTTTCAAAATTTAAAAATGATAAATCAATTAAATATCCTTTTTTTTGGAATAAAGGAAAAGGTATTTTTAATTTTTCAATTTCATTCAATAATGATTTAAATTGTAATTCTGGGTTTTGCCTTATTTTAAAATTATATAATTTTGATTGCAATATTTCTTTTATTTCTCTTATAATATTAGAAGGATTCTCCATATAATTTAACATAAAAAAATTAATAACTTTTAAAATTTGAAAAACAAAAAAATCAGCATAAATAATTTTTATATATTGATTTAATTTATGAATTTTATTCCTAATATTAATATGTAGAAAAAGTAATAATAAAAAATAAAAAAAATGATTAAATTTTGTTTTAATATTTTTGATTAATATATTTTTACAAATGTCTGAAAAAAATAAAACAAATCAATCTACAATAGAACCATTTAAAGTTTATGTAAGAATTAGACCTTTCCTTCCTATTGAAATATCCCAATTAAATACAATTTCAGGGCAAATATTAGATTCTAAACAATTATCAAAAAAATCTATTTTACAAGTTGAAAATAATAATACATGTTATCTTCAAGATCCAAATGATGAAAATGGATATGGAAAAAATATAAAAGCATTTCCTTTTAATCATATTTTTACTGAAAAAGATGACAATAAATTAATTTTTGAAAAAATAATAAAAAAGTTAGTTGATAATATTTTGTTAGGATTTAATTCAACAGCTCTTGCATATGGAGTGACAGGAACAGGAAAAACTCATACAATGTTTGGAGATATATATCAAAATAATAATAGTGAAAAAGGAATATGTATATATGCAGTGGAATATTTATTTAATAAATTAAATTTGGAAAAGCAAAAATTTTTAATCAAAATTTCTTATTTAGAAATTTATAATGAGCAAGTAATCGATTTATTGACAGAAACTCAATCAAATGAAGGAATAATGATAATAGAAGATCCAAATAAAGGAGTAATTGTTCCTGAATTAACAGAAAAAATTGTAATTGATTCAGGACAAGTTTTGAATTATTTAAAATTAGGAAATAAAAGAAGAACAATGGGTTCAACAGGAATAAACCAATTTTCATCTCGTTCACATGCAATAATGGAAATAAATATAGAACAAAAAACTAAAAATAAAAATAAAGAAGAAATAATAAATAGTAAATTATTATTTGTTGATTTGGCTGGAAGTGAAAAAGGTGGGATGGAAAAAGGTATAAGAAGAGAGGAAGGCAGTAATATAAATAAAAGTTTATTAGCATTAGGAAAGTCAATTAATATTTTGGCAGACAAAAGTAAAAAAGGTTCATTTGTTCCATATAGAGATTCTAAATTAACAAGATTATTAAAAGATTCATTAGGAGGAAATATTTCCACAATTATGATAGCATGTGTTTCCCCTTCTCCTTTATCCTACGAAGAAACAAATTCAACTCTAAAATATGCGACAAGAGCAAATAAAATAGAAAAAAAAGTAACAAAGAATATTAGAGAAAGTGACCAATATACCTCTCAATATAAAGAAATAATTTCATCACTAAAAAATGAAATCTCCCAATTAAAAGATATTATCAAAAATCAACATTTATTAATGAAATTAAAACCTAGTGAAAAAAAAATAATAAATAATGAAAATGAAGATAATATATTATATGATGATTTTTTTAATGCAGATGAAATGCTTAAATTGGAAAATAATAATAATTTTTTGGATATTTCAATAAATAAGGATGATGATACTCAAAAAGTTTTAAATTGTAATTTTGATGCATATGAAAATATCTTAAATTCAAATTTAGATAATTTAAGACAAGATGAATTTGAAGATTTTGAAAAAAAAATGGAAGGATTATATTTTGATAAAATTGCATTAGAAGATAAAATAAGAAAAGGAATTAAAGATACTGAAATAAATGAAAAATATAATATTATACGAACATTTTATGAAAAATTTATTGAATTAATAAATGATAAACTAATTGAGAATATTGAACAAAATTTAATTTTAAAATTTAATTTAAAAGAAATTTTAGAATTAAATGAAACTAATAATTCAAATTTAAATAAATCATTAGAACAATTCAATTTTAATAATAAGGATGAAAAAATAAAAGATGAAATAGAAAATTATAAAAAAATTATTTGTGATAATGAAAAAGAGAAAAAAAAAATTGAGGAATCTTTAGAAAATAATTTAAAAATTAAAAATTTTTTAGAAAAATTATTGTTTAAATTTATTTCAAACACACAAATGAAAGATATTAGAGAATTAAAAGATAATTATATAACTATTTTAAATGAAAAATTAGAATTAGAAATTAAAAATAAAAAATATCAAGAATTCCTAATAACAGTAATGAGAGAAAAAGAAGAAAAAAGCCAAAAAATATTTGAATTATCTCATGAATTAGATAAATTAAAAAGACAATTAATAGGAAGAGAAAAAAGAATAAAGGATTTATATAACAAATTAAGGAATTTAGAAAATATTTGTAATAATAACTCTAATAATAATATCCATAGTAATCATTCAAGTGGAGGAAAAGAGTCAAATAAAAAAAAATTTACAAAAAAAGTTAAATAAAAAAAAAATAATATATTGTAATATTATAATTCTGAAGATTAATTTATAAATTTTTAAAAATATATTTCTTTTCTTAATAAAAAATTCTAATTAATTATTTTGAAACATTAATTTAATTAAATTTTATTACATTATTTTTAAATAATTATTTCTAAACAATTTTTCTTAATTAAAAAATTAATTTACTTTTTTTAAAATGTTTTTATTTTTTTGTATAAAAAAATAATTAAAAATAATTTGATGAAGCAAAAAGATTCATCAATAAAAAAATTCAATTTTTTAGGAATGACATCAAATCAAATAGTAAAAAAATATGAAAAAGTGTTAGAATCAAGAGAAAACCAATTAACTGAACTTTCATCTGAAGTAGGAAATATGAATGAAAAATTATTGATTTATTCAGAGAAATGTACAAAGTTAGAAGAAGAAAATAAAACTCTACAATTAAAAATTTTTAAAAAATCCCAAACCTTAAAACAAGAATTGAATAATAAAGAAATTATGTTTCATAAGCTTAAAAAAAAAGAAAACGAAGTTGAAAAATTAAAAAAAAAATATGATAAAATAATTCATTTCTTTAAAAAATATAATTTTGAAATAAAAAAAAAAAATTAAAACATAAATAAAGAAAAAAAAACAAATCCAAATACAAATACAAAAGAAGAGTCATTTGAAAAAAAAGAATTTACTTCATCTGTGAAAGATAAAATAAAAAATATTACAGCAAAATCTGGAAGTACTATGAAAAAATTAAATTTTTTAGAATTAATTAATGAAAAAAATGAAAATGAAAAAAAGTAATATATATATATCAATAAATAAATGAAAATTATATAAAATTAGTTAAATTATTTTTAACTTCTTTTTCAATATTATAATAATCCTTATAAGTTTCAAAAATTTTTTCAAGAATATTTATTTGATTTGAAAATAATTGATATTTTTGATATTTTCCATTTTCATTTTTTACATCTACTTCAATTAATTTATCTTTTGAGTTTAAAATAAAATTATCAATATTTTTTATATTAATTTTTTCACTTGTTTTATTATAGTAATCATTTATTAACATTATATATTGATTGTCTTCTATTGCACCAAAAGATATTTCACATTTAGAATTTGTTTTTCCTTTTTTATCACATTTAAATTTTTTAATAACCGTTGAATTCTCAGAAACTACATCAGTTATTTGATTCATTTTAATATTTAATTCCATATTTTCTTTTAAACATTTTCTAATTTTGTCTTCTATTTTATTTATTTTTTCTTTTTGATTATAATTTTCATTATTAGTTTTTTCAACCTCCTCTTTTATTTTTTTATTTCTATTTTGTAAATCAGATATTTTAATTTCTAAATTTTTTTTTTCATTCATATATTGATTATCTGTAACTTTAATAAGTTCCAATCTTTTCATAAACTCATCTATTTGTTGATTTTTATCTGAAATACCTTGTTCCATTTTTTTATATTTGATGGTTAATTCATTTATTTGATAATCAGTAGATTTTTTTATTTCATCAAAATTTGTTCTTAATTGTTTATTTTCATTTATTATTCTTTCATTTTCATCTTTTAAATCATTAATTGTAGTTTGTAATTTTTTATTTTCAACTTCAGTTATTGCATTTCCCTCTTTTTGAAAAATATGAGACATTGATTTAAAAACATTTTTTACACTTCCATCAACATTTTTACTTTTTTCAAAAGAAATTGCTTCTTGTAAATCAAGCATATCTCTTGTTAAATTTGTAATTTCAGTTTCTTTTGATATTATTATTTTCTCAAGTTTATTTACTTGATTAGTAAATTGTTTATTTTTTTCATCAAGATCATTTGCTTTTTTCCTTTCTTCTATTAAAGCATTCCTTAATAAAACCAATTTTGATTGGATATCTTTAATTATTGCATCTTTTTTTAAAATATCTTGATTTTTTTGTTCCTGTTCTGTCATTTATATAAAATTTTATTTATGTATATTTTAAGAAATAATAAATAGAAATATTTTTGATTAAAATTTGATTCATTAAATAGAGTATATCTAATAATATTTGTAAAAAAAGAAGTTAATATTTAAATACCTTATAATGAATAATTAATTTATAATTTATTAAAAAACTATTTCAAAATATTGAAAAAATATATATATTGTTGTTTATATTTATTAAATAAAATTAAAATTTTCAAAAAATAATATTTTCAATTTCAAGAATATTTGAATAAAAATAAATGTTTAAAAAAATTCATATATACTTAATTGATTTCTATTAAAAATAATTATTATGATTCAAATGATTTTATTCTTATAAATAAATTATTTATACTTTTTTTAAATCCTGAACTTGATATATTTTTTGGTACAATACCTCTATTTATTAATCTATCTTTTAAATCACCCAATTTATTTTGATTTTTATCCCCAATATTGATTTTATTATTAGTAATAATTTCTTGTCTTTTAAAATCTTTATTAATATCAAAAATTCTTTCAGTTAATATTTCAATATAATTTTTTGGTTGTGTTTTTCCATATAAATATCCCATATATTTATTATTTACATTATTTTTTTTTGCATTTTCATGTTTATTTTCATAATTATATAATTGTTTATATCCAATTAATTTAAAATTAGATAATTTTTTTTTTTCAATGATATTGTTATCCATTTCATCTATTAAAATATTCATATTTATTTTTTTTAAAGATTTTTTATGATTATAACCTCTTATTGGATTTTCTTCTAACATTTGATTAGGAAATTTATTAGCAGAATATTTGGAAATTAAATTATCAGGAGAAAAAGAAATATGAGAAATTGATGTTGAAGCATTTTGAACATGCATTTTAATTATAACAAAAAAATAATTAATTTTATATTTTCATTTATATTTTCAATTTTTAAAAATCTTTATCAAATTAAGTTTAAAAATTTATCTTAATTTTATTGTATTTCATTTAATATGGATAATATATATAAAAGTTAAGATTTTAATATTTAAAATTAAAATAAAAATAAATAATATATAAAAAATTAGCAATTATTATCTCGTTTATTATTCAAATTTTTTCCAAAAATAAAATTAGTTTTTGCGTCAATTACATCTTCTAATGTATTTGCTGGCATAATAAAATTTCCTTCAAAACCTTTTTTTGAATTAGCTTGATTAATATTAAGATTACTTTTATTGTTATTAAAATAAATATTCATATTATTTTTTTTTTCAATTTTTAAATTTCTTTTTTCTCTAATTTTTTTTGCATTTTCTAAATCCTGTATATCTTTTTTAACTTTATTTAAATATAAATTTTTAGGAGCAATTTGATTTCCCATTTTTCCTAAACTAAATGACTTCTCTTCATCTTTAAATAAATTTTTAATATTTATTTTTGAAGTGTCTCTCAACATATTTTTTTTAATTTCTTTAAATTTTTGGGTATCAAAAAAATCATATTCTTCTTTATTATCATCTATGTTTTGAATATTAAAATTTGAATTTTCATAATTTTCAGTATCAATTCTCTTTGAAATAGGAGGATGTTCATCAAATATTGAAATATATGATTTTTTATTTGAATTTGTATTATATTGTTCAAATATTGAAATATATGATTTCTTTCCTTTATTCACATTTTCATTTGACTCTGATTGATTTTTTGATGGAATTAATTTACGAAATATACTTTGAGTGTTCTTATTGTCAGAAATTATTTCCTTATCATTATTATCATTTTCAGGATTATGAATAACACTTTTTTTATAATTATTTAATTCTTCTCTTTGTTTATTAATTTCTGCTTTTTTTAATTTTAATTTTATTAATTCTTGTTCTTTTTGATTTTTTAATTGGGATAATGGCATATTTTTTGATAAATTTTTTATTTTTAAATGTTGAATAAAATTATCAATTTCTGAATCATGTTCCTTATTTATTTTTGTATTTTTTTTTAATTTTATTTTATTTATAGATACATTACCAATTAATTCTGATTCTTCAAAATTATTATTGAAATTTTCTCTGTCAGATAATAAATTTGAATTTTCATTTATTTGATTTAGATTTCTAAATTGGCTTATTGAATTTTCTGATGATGAATATTCATTCCCATATAAATTAAAAGATTGTTCTTTTGATTGAATATGTAAATGATTATATTTAATCTCTTCTTTAATAGAAAAATTAGTTTTATAGATTTCAAAATTATTTTGATGCTTTAAATTTTTATTTGAGACAATATTATTTGTTTGAAAACTTTGAATTTTTTTTTTACTATTATTTAAATTATCATTATTTATATTTTCATGTTTTATAATATTAGAATTTAAATTATTTTCTTTATATTCAAAAATTCCATCAATATCATTTTCCTTATAAACACTATTAATTTCCTCATTATTTCCTTTCATAATATTAAATGTATTATACATTTTATTATTTTTTTTCAATTTTTCTTTTAAATTATCCAAACCTGTTTTACTCATTATTTTCTTTGATTTTATTTTATTTAGATTAGGTAAACTATTTCTCATTGTTTCATCATATTCTTCATCAACTTCTTTTATCACTTCATTAATATTTCTATAATTATTATAATTTTCTTCATAAACTTTTATATTTTCATCATCTTCTTCTTCATTTTCATTTTCATCATTTTCAATATTTTCATCATTTATATTATTTGAATCAAAAAAATAGTCATTAAAATTATTATTATTTTGTATAAAAGAATCATTTGAAACAATTGAAAATTTAGCACTTTGATTTTCTTTAATATCTTTTAAATTCGCTTTTGATGAAAAATTATCAGTTCCATCAATAGATTTATCATTCCCATTTTCATCTTTATTATTTTCTAATTTAATAAATATATCTTCTCCTGAAATAGGATCTTTTGATATAACAATATTTTTTATAATTTCTCCATTATCTTTATTTATTAAAATTGTTTCTCCTGTTTTTGGATCTATTTTCTTTATTATATTATTTAATATTTCTCCAGAGTTTTTATCTACTAATATTTCTTCATTAGTGATTGGATTTTTTTTTAATATTATTTCTTTATTTTTATTTTTTGGTTTATATAATTCATAATTTATAAAAGTTTCTTCTCCTGTTTCATTATTTTTTTCTGATATTAAATTTCTTATTATTTCTCCTGTTTCTTTATTTACTAATTTTATTTCTCCTGTTTTTTTATCTTGAATTACTTCTAAATTATTCATTTTTTCTCCTGTAAATTTATTTATTGGAATTAATTTATTTGTTTCTGGATCTTTTATAACTTGTATATAATTCTTTTTTAATTTTAAATTATCTCCATTTTCATCTTTTAAATTTTCTATTACATTATATATTTCTTCTCCTGTTTCAGGATCTTTTGTTACTATAATATTATTATAAATTTCTCCTGTTTTTTTATCAATAAAATTAACTTCTCCTGTAACTGGATCAATATTTTTTATTAAATTATCAATTTTTTGATTTGTATTTTTATCAATAATAACTTCTTTTCCAGTTTTAGGTTCTTTTTTAATTAAATATTGAGAATTTTTAAGATCTTTTGTATCATATTGAATATATTTCTTTTTATTTGTTTTTGGATCAATTTGTTCAATAATATTATTTAATTTTTTTCCAGTTAATTTATTTATAAAAGTAGTTTCTCCTGTTTTAGGATCAATTATTACTTCAATATCTTTTAATTCTTTTTTATTATTTTTATCTTTTACTATAAATTTCCCTGTTTTATTATCTTTAATTATTTCAATTTCTTTTTCTTCTAAAGGTATTTCATTCCCATTTTCATCTTTATTATTTTCTAATTTAATAAATATATCTTCTCCTGAAATAGGATCTTTTGATATAACAATATTTTTTATAATTTCTCCATTATCTTTATTTATTAAAATTGTTTCTC
>Ga0256407_10009806_pt1 | contig 13600 bp, 11 predicted proteins | sample RumenRJG_04DNA_FD_193489 | JGI IMG/M metagenome (GOLD analysis project Ga0256407, IMG submission 193489) | Bovine rumen microbial communities from Lethbridge, Alberta, Canada - RJG_04 | ecosystem: Host-associated > Mammals > Digestive system > Stomach > Rumen | place: Canada: Alberta... | reverse complement strand
AGGTGAACTGTTTATTTTTTTTTTTCCTTTAAATTTATCATTTTTAATCAATTTATTATTTTTTTTGATTTGCTCAATTAATAAAGGAGAAGATATTTTATCATATTCTCCTTTTTTCTTTTGTATATTTTTCATATTATCTTTAATATTATCTTTATTATTATCCTTTATTTTATCTTTATTTTTATCTTTATTATTATCTTTAATATTACTAATAACTTTATTTATTTCTTTATTATTATTATTATCATTATTATTATCTTTATTTTTTTCATTATTATTTTCATTATTATTATCATCATTATTAGTATCTTTAATAATACTTATTTCATTTTCATTTTCAATTATTAAATTATCTTGAAAAATATTATTATTAATATTTTGAACAAAACAAACAGAATTATTTTTCCTTGGAATACTTTTAGAAGAATGAAATGAATGTCTAAAATATGGATTGATTTTAAACTCATCTTTTTCATCCCCAATTATATTTTTATTTAATAAATTTTGATTTGTTTTATTTATAATATCACTAACTTCTTTTAATGAATCAGGTGATATTGAATCTTTTTTTTTTCCATTTCTAGAAATATTAGTTAAAGCTCTTGAAAAACTTGATTGTTCACTTATAAAATTTTTATGTTCAAGTAATATTTTTTTTTTATCAAAATGCTTTTTTATTATATTTTTTGATATATCATTTTTATGATTATCATCAGAATTATTTTCTTCATTTAATAATATTTCATTTTTATTATTTTTTGATATTTTAATATCAATTGAATTTATATTCTTATGTAAATTTGATATACATTTATTTATTTCATTTATCTCATTTTCTATATTTGATGAATTCATTTATTAAATAATCTTAAAAATATTATTTTTAATATAATATATAATTAATTAATACAAAATATATATACGTTTAATGCAATTAAAATTAATAACAATTATAAAATTTTTTTTTATTTTATTAACCTCAATTTTGATTCAAAATATCTTAGTTTTATTTTTGAAAATTTATAAACTAGATATTTGTTTATATACACTCTTTATAATTATTAATCAATTTAATTTAAAAAAATAAAATTCATATATACCAAAATAAATTCAGTTTTTAAAATAAATTACATTTGCAATTAATATTATTAATAGATTTTCTAGGATATGTATGATTTTTATTATATTCTTTATAATTTTCTACAGGAATGACTGTTAATTTTTTTAGAAATTTCACTTTTTTTATTTTTTGTACTTGATTATTTTTTTTATTACTTTTATCATTATTTTTATCATTATAAATTTCTCTTTGAGTATAAAAACTAGTAGAAAGTCTATCTAAATCATCAGAAAAATTTACATCTTCTGTCATATTAGAAATTAATTATATAAAATAAAATAAAAATTCAAGTAAAAAAATTAATGGTAGATTTAAGTTTAAATAAAATAAAAATGATCTTTTATTATTTTATAAAAATAGGTTTAATCAAATTTATTCAAATGATTTTCTATTAATAAAAAGAAAAAAAAATTTTGAACTTTTAATAAAAACACTATTATTTTCTATTAAAATTTGAAAAATATCAAAATAAAAAAACATTATTTAATACATTATAATATAAAAAAACCATTTACAAAAATTTAAAAAAAAAAGTTTTTACTAATTGAATATATAATAATAAAAAAATGATAAAAATCAAATGAAAATTCTTTTCCTGAAAATAATAATTTAAGTAAACATATATAAAATAAATATTTAAAAATAAAAAAAAAAACTTCAAAATGTTAGGATTTAATTTTGTTTCAGGACTTTCAGGATTTTTATTTAGAACTTTATCATCATCAATGTATTTTGGTGATTATTATACAAATATTAAAAATAATTATTTACCAGAAGTACAAAGAATTCCTTGTAAAAAACCAAATAAAAATGAAATTTTAGGAACTTTACTTTTTTCCATTATATCATTTTTATATTTAAATAATTTTGATTATGAATTTTTTGGTTTAATGGCTTATGCTTATGTTTCTATTTTATATATTTTATATTTAAATATGTTTTTATTTGCTTCTGGATATAGAAATTTTATGCTTTTTTATAGTTTAATTATTTTTGGTCTTACATATATTTTTTATAATTTTTTTAATGTTATTTTTATCTGTTTTTTTCTTCTTTTAATTTGTTTTATGATTAACTTTGATAATTTAATTAATTATAAACATGTATTTCAAGATGAAATATATTTTTTAGATTTAAATGTTATTTTTTTAGATATGATGGTTTCAATTTCTTTTGTTTTTTATTCTGGTTTTTTAAAACTTGGTTGCTTTTTTCTTTGTAATTTTTTTACTTTTCTTTCTACAAATATTGGTATTGTTGCTTTTTTTTATGGAGAAAATAAAATAAATAAAAATTCAAAATTAGTTTTATTTATTAAAAAAATTTTATTAGTTAAAGAAGAAATAAAAGAAGAAAAACTTTTAGAATTAATAGAATCTAATTTAGAAAACCAAAATAACATAAATTCAAATAATATAAATATCGAAAATATTAATCCAGGTTAACATATTATAAATAATTAAAAATATTCTAATTAAAATATATTAAAAAAAAAAATTTTTCAAAATCAAAAAAAAAAAAATGTTTGAAACCAGAGAAAGCGACATCTCCGACAGCATATCCAAATTTTTTGAAAAAGCAGACGATCACACTCAATTATTAAACTTCCTAAACACAGAAGAAGAAACAGAATTATACGACTTAAGAATAGGTGCAAAAAAACTAACAAGTAAAAAAAAAAAATTTTATATAAAAAAACTATATATAAAAAAAAAAACTTTTTATATAACATTACATAATAGTCCTTGACAAAGTAATATTAAGTTGTCCATTAAGTACATTTGAATCAGTAATAAAAATATTATCAAAAAGATTTCGAACACATAACATAAATTCATATGTAAATTTAGAAGATGCAGATGGTAACACTTCAATAATTTATGGTGCTTACAGAGGGAATTTAAGAATAATTCAAATTTTAATTGATTATGGTGCTTCAATTGATGTAAATACAATTAATGGTTTAAATATTTTACATATGGCAGCTCAAGGTGATAATCCAAATATTATAATTTACTTTAAGGAAAAATATAAAATGTCAATTTATAGTGTTGATTATAAAGGTAATACACCACTTCATTGGGCTTGTTTTAATTGTGCTGAACATTCAGTTAATTTTCTATTAAGTTTTATGAAAGATATTAATCAACAAAATCATTCTGGACAAACTCCTTTACATATTGCTATTTTTACAGAGAGAATTAGAATTATTAAAAAATTGTTAAAGAAAGGTTCTGATTTAAGTATAAAAGATAAAAATGGGAAAACTCCTATTCAATTAGCTATTCAATTAACTGGTGCTAGTTCGAAAGTTACTAATGTTTTAATTGAGAATAAACCTTTGAAAACTTGTTTTCAAAATGATAAAGGGAAAGGGAGTTTTATTTTTAATCCATTTACTTTTATTATTTTTATGATTTTGTTTAATTTGATTATTTATATTTCACCTTTGAGTTATTTGAGTTCTGGTTATACTGGGTTTTTTTTTATTGTTTGTATTTTATATTTACTTTCTTTTATTTTTATTAATTCTTCTGATCCTGGAATTATTTTAAGGAAAGAAAATTTAGATTGGTTTACTTTGGTTTGTAAAAATATTAATATTAAAAATATGTGTCCTTATTGTCAAGTTTCTAAAAAAAAATTAAGTAAACATTGTTTTATTTGTAATCATTGTATTGAAGAACAAAGTAATCATTGTAATATATTAGGAAATTGTATTGGGAGAAAAAATATTTATTATTACTTTATTTTTTTAGGTATGACAATTATCTATTCAGTATATATTTATTTTATTTCTTTAAAAGCTTTTTTAATTAATGAACCAGTTCTTCCTCTTATAGATGCACCCAAACTTACTGAAAAAGATCATATTTTACCTTTTACTTTTATTTTTAAAAGTAATTGGAAAGATGCAATTTCAGTTTTTGTTATGACTTGTGGACTTTTTGGTTTTGGATTTTCAATATTTATCATAATAAAACAAGCACGTCAAATGATAATAAACAAAAAAATAAAAAATATATAAAATAAAAAACTTTTTCTTTTTTATAAATAAAAATAAAAAAAAATCCATTATTTAAAATTAAAAAAAAAACTATAAAAAAAATATATAACCCCCATTAAAAAAAAATAAAAAATCCCAAAATATAAAAAAAAAAAAAAAAAAAAAAAAAAAAAAAAAAAACAAATAATAAAAAAAAAAAAAAAAAAACAAAAAAAAAAAAAAAAACCCCATAAAAAAAAAAAAAAAAAACCCAAAAAAAAAAAAAAAAAGAAATGTCTTCAGAATCCATAATAATAGACAATGGAACAAACACAATGAAAGCAGGTTTCTCAGACGATGATGTACCTCGTGTAGTAATCCCAACAGTATTAGGTCGTCCAGCATCAAACTCAGGTCCTCAACCAGAGCAACCAGTAGAAGAAGAAGATGACAAAAATGAACAAATTGACATTTTCGTTGGTGAAGAAGCATTAAATAAAGGTGGTACACTTCAATTATCTCGTCCAATAGTAAAAGGAGAAATAACAGATTATGAAACAATGGAATTAATATGGAAACATATATTTTATAATGAATTACTAACAGAAACTAAAACACATTCTGTTATAGTAACTGAAGCACCTTTTGCAACATATGAAAATAGAAAAAAAATGGCAGAAATTCTTTTTGATAATTTAGGTGTTGAATCATTATATATAACAAATAATTCTACTCTTGCTTTATATGCTAATGGTAAAACTACTGGAACTGTTGTTGATATTGGTTATCAAACTACTAGTTTTGTTCCAATTTATGAAGGTTTTGTTCTTAATCATGCAGTTACTAAAGTTGATACTGGAGGTAAGGATTTAACTGATTATTTTGCTTATATCATTGGACAAAGAAGTGATAATGATAAATTTACTAATGAAGGACAAAAAAGTATGATTAATGAATTAAAGGAAAAGATATGTGAAGTTGCAGAAGATTATGATTCTCAAATTAAAAAATGTTTAGATCAGAAAATTTTAGAAGAATATAATTTACCTGATGGATCAAAAGTTCATATTGGACCTGAAAAATATCAATGTCCTGAATTATTATTTCAACCTCAATTTTTTCAGAAGGATCATTATGGTTTACATGAACAAACTTTTAAATCTATTAAGAGATGTGATGAGGATATTGAAAAAGATTTATTTCAAAATGTTATTTTGTGTGGTGGAAGTTCTTTATTTTTGAAAATTAGAAAAAAATTCGAAAAAGAATTACAAAGTCTTGCTCCTACTGGAAAAACTGTTAAGGTTATTGCACCACCTGAAAGGAAGTTTTCTGCTTGGCTTGGTGGAGCTATTTTGAGTTCGATGACTAATTTTAAAAATACTATGTTTGTTAGTAAGAAGGAATGGATGGAGAATGGACAAAATGTTATTTATGATAAATTTTTTTAATAAAAATGATTTTTTTTTTTTTTTTAAATTGTTTTGTTTTGTTTTTTTTTTTCATTATTTTTAAATTATTTAAGTTTATGATTTAGGGATTTGAAATTATTTATTTTATTGATAATTTAAAATAATTAATATATTTATTAAAAATTATATATTTTTTATTAATTAGAGATAATTTCATTTCTAATAAATTTTTTAAAAATAAAAAACTTATATTAAATATTATAATTTAAAATATTTATTTAGAATTTATATATTAAATAAAAATACAAATTATACTTATTTATTAAATTATATAGAAAAAAATATAAATTACCAACTTTCAATTTCTGAACTAGACTCACTAATATCAGAATTTTTTTCTCCATCTTTACTATTAGAATTATTAATATTGATATTTTTATTTTCAATATATCTTATACCTAAACAAGACTTCACATAAGATTCTAATTCTCTACATTTCCTAATAGGTAATTTATCAATATCAAATTCTAAATATTTTTCTTTTTTCTCTCTTTGAGAATTATTTTGAATAATTTTAACAATTCCTCTAATTTGATCTTGATTAAGTAATTTAATATTTTTTCCTAACATTTTTTTTTCATCTAAAGTCATAGGATCATCATTTATTACTTTTAAAGCTTTTTCCAAATTTTCAATTGTACTTCCAATTGAAGTAGAAGGAATTTCAAAATTTTTATTTATTTTTTCTGTATAATCACTCATTCTTGAAGCTTTACTTATAATTTCTTTTTCACTTTTATAATTATTTAAATAATATTTCCAAAGTTTTCTAAATTGACTAGTTAAATCAAATATATTTTTATATTTTTCATTTTTTATATCTTTTTCAATATTTATTATTGATGGTTCTTTTTTATCTTTTCTAATATAGAATTCTTGTGCAATTTCATGATTTAATATTTTTTTTAAGAATAATTCACATTTTGATTGTATTGTTTCTGGAATTGATTTATGATCTTTTGATGTTTTTGATGTTAATGCTGCTGATAATGATATATTTTCTTCTAGTTCTAATTTATATCCTTTTGGCATTAATTTATTTATTAATAATGATTCTAATGGTGTTAATGTGTATGGATATTTAATTGACATATTTAAATTTTATTTTTTTTTTATTTTTTTGGTTTTTTTTTTTTTTTTATTTTTTTTTTTTTTTTTTTTTTTTTTTTTTTTTTTTTTTTTTTTTTTTTTTTTTTTTTTTATTTTTTTTTTTTTTTTTTTTTTTTTTTTTTTTTTTTTTTTAAATTTTTATTTATATTTTTTTTTTGTTTTTTTTTTTTAAATTTTTTAATTATTAATATGGGGGAGTTTGTAAAAGAAATTAATAATATTAAATTTTTGGAAATTAATAATTGTCATTTTATAATTTTTGGAATTTCTTTTAATATTTTGAAAGATTATAAAAATGAAAATTATTGGAATCAATTAAATATAATTTTGGATATATTAAATTTATTTAGCGATAAAGTAAATGATAAAATGATAATTGATATAATATTTGATAATGAAAATGAATTACCAAATGATGTTTCTTTTTATCAATATTTTCTTCTTGTATTTTATTCTTTTTTAAATATTTATTATACAAATAATCAATTTATCTTAATAAAATTTCCACAACTTTTCCCAAAAAGTGAAACAATAAATTACAATTATTCAATAGAAATAAACATACCAAAAAAAGAAATAACATTAAATAATATAAAATACATATATAATTCACATAAAAAAGATCAAATAGAAATTTTAGAAAAAATAATATCTCAAATTGACCAATCTCTTTTATTAAAAAATAATACATTATTCCAATATAATTTCACATGTTTTGCAGGAACATTTGATAGATGTCATAGAGGACATTATTTTTTAATTCAAACTTCACTTTTATTAAGTAAAAATAATTGTTTTATTGGAGTATGTAGTGATGAAATGATTAAACATAAATGTTCTTTTTCTTTATTACAAAGTAATTATGTAAGAAAAAAAAAAATTGAAGAAATTGTAAAATTAAATGGATATAATAAAAATAATAATAATATTGATATTAAAACTATTTATGATCCTGTTGATATGGCTGGAATAGAAAAAAATTTAGATTGTTTAATTGTTACTTCTGAAACTTATAAAGGAGGATTATATTGTAATGAAATTAGAAAAAAAAATAATATTAAACCTGTTGAATTATGTACTATTAATGTTATTAAAATTAATATTAATAATAATGATAAAATTTCATCTTCTATTTTAAGAAAAGAAATTTTAAATATAATATCTATTGAAAAATTAGATAAAATACATTTAATTTTTAAAAATTTGTTAATTGATTTAAAATGTGAAAATGAAGATTTAATTAGTTTTTGGTGGAATGAAATTATAGAAAAATATACTAAAAAATGGAAATATTATCATAATATAAATCATATTTATTCATTTATTGAATTATATAATAAATATAATAATCTAATAGAAAGTAATAAATATGAATTTTTAATAAGTATTTTTTTCCATGATATAATTTATATTCCATCAAGAAATGATAATGAAAAAGAAAGTATTAAAGTATTTAATAAATTTAATGATGAAATTAAATCAAATAATTTAAATAAAGATAAAGTTATTGAATATATAAAAGAGACTGAAAATCATTTATTAGAAAAAGATTATCAAAATGATATTAATTTATTTTTAGATATGGATATGTATATTATTGCAGATAAAAATTGGGAAGATTATGAAAATAAAATAAGGAATGAATATAGTTTTATAAATTATGATATTTATAAAAATAGAAGAAAGGAATTTTTATTAGGATTACAAAAAAAGAAAAAAATATTTAGAACAGAAATATTTTATAATGAATATGAAAAAAATGCAAGAGAAAATATAAATAATATATTAAAACAACTAAATTAAAAATTTTCAATTAATTATACCATTATACTAAAAATAATATTATTTATATATTGCTAAGATGAATAATTATTTACAAAGAAATTAATATTATTTGAATTTGATAATGATTTATAACTATTATAATTAGTTTTCGGTGTTAAATCTTTTTCAGAATTAATATAATTATTTCTTTCTAATTCTTGATAAGAATAATTATAATCAAATATTTTATTTATATTATTTCCATCATTTATTGATTTAATATTATTTAATTTTTTTTTCTTTAAATTATTTTCTTTATTTATTTTATTTGAAAAATGATTTTCAATTGCATTTTTTAGTTTTAATTTATTTTCTTTCATATCTTTCATGATATTTTTAATTTGTGATAACTTATTTATTTTATTTTCAGAATCTTCATTTTCTTCTTTAACTGGTGATAATTGAGTTTTATTAAAATGATATATTTCTTTTATAGAATAATTTTCTTTTAATAAATTATCAATATTTATATTATCATATTCATTTTTTTCTTTACTTTGATTATTTTTTTTATTTAAAGAAATAGTTAATGCATTATTTTCAGTTAATAAAGCTTTTACGATACAAATTGCTTGATATAAATCTTTTTCTAAATCATTGAATAAATTTATTATTTCTTCATTATTTTTTAAAAAAAAATCATTTGAATAATTTTCTTTTACTTTTTCATTTATTTTTATTATTTTTTTCTCCTTTGATTCAAGTTTTCTTATTAAATATTCCATTATAGGCATATTTGACAAAGAAAAAATTTTATTTTCTTTTTCCATTTATAATTTTAAATTTAAAAATTAAATAATATAAAAAAAATTATATATAATTATAATCATATTTTGAATTAGCATTTTGATATGAATAGTCTTTTGAATGATTATTATATGAATTTAAATTATTAAAAGAGTTATTTCCTTTTTTATTATCAAATTTTTTTAAGTTTTTATTTTCATAATTTTCATATTTATTATCTTTATATTTTTTATTGTATTCATTAACATTATTATTATACTTTTTATTATATTCATTTATATTATTATTTATATCATAATTATAATTTGATTCATTATAATTTTTTTTTTGATCTTGTAATGCCCTAATTTCTTCTTCTTGTAATCTATTAACTTCATTTATTGTTTTCTCTATTTCACTTATTAAATTAATATTAACATCAGAAGTCATTAATTGATCAAAAATATCATTAGAATATATTTTAGTAATTATATCATATAATATATCATTTGAATTAATTTCCATAAGAATATCTGCAACTCTTGTTGCTTTATGTCTTTGATTGATTGATGAAGGATTATCTAATGATATATTATTATTTATCATTTGTTCATTTGATGTTGATATATAATTTGTTTTTTTATTATTTTCTTTTCTTAAATATTGATTAAGATTATAATTATTATTTATATTATTTGAATTATTATTTGTTTGATTTAGTGGAAGTTTATTATTATTTAATAAATAATTATTGTATGAATTATTCTTTGTATCATTTATAGAATTTAAGTTTAATCCATATTTAAAATTTAATTTGTTATTATTATTAGTATTAGTATTATTATTTAAATTACTTGTATTATTTAAATTATTTGAATTATTAGTTTGATATTCACTTCCTTGATTGGAATATTGAACATTTATTGTATTATTATTTGAATCTTTATTTATTTGATAATTATTTTGTTGATTTGGATATGAAAAAGAATTTATTTTATTATTTGGTGAGATGATATTTATATTATTTGGTATTAATTTATTATATTTTTGAGATTGAGATTGAAAATCATTTTTATAATAAAAATAATTATTATTATTATTTTTATTATCATTTAAATATTTATTAAATGATTGATTTAATTTGGAATTATTATTTGATTCACAATTATTATTTGAATCTAATTCTAATTTATTAGAATAAGGATTTTTTGATGGTTGATATTTTGATATATAATTAGTAGTTTTAGATTTGCTTATTTCATTTTCTTTATTTAAACTCATATTAAATGATTTATTATTATCTTCATTTGTAATTTCATTTGAATTATTAAATTTATGAAACTCATTATTATTAATATTAATTTTTTTTTGGAAAATATTACTTTGTGAACTACTTCTATTAGGAATATATTTAGTATATTCATTTATATGATTATTTATTTCTGATTGATTATTCAATTGTTTTTTATCAAAATTTTTAGGTGAAATTTCATTTTCTAAATCACTTCTTTCAATTAAACTATTATTATTATTATTATTTATTTCATCAATTTGATTATTTCTTTGACTTATTCCTGTATAATATCCTATTTGATTATTATTAATATTATTTTTTGTATCATCTTTTTTAATTTCAGAATATCTATTTTGAGTATATGATTTCTTATTTATATTACTTTCTGTATTATGATTACTTTGATTATCATTTTTTTCTAATTTATAGTCATATTTATTAATATTTTCTTCTTTAATATTATTTGTGTTAAAATTTTCATCTTTATTATTATGAATATTATTAAATGATGATGATTTATTTAAATAATTTTTATATTTTTTATTAATATTTTCATTTTCTTTTTTTTCTTTTAAATCATTTTCATTTTTATTTAATATAATATTTGTTCTTATTTTTGTTGGAAATTTATTATCATTTATATCATTTATATTAAAAGAATTATTAGATTGATTTTGACTATTTTCTAATTGAATAATTTTGGCTTCATTTAAATTTTTAATAATATCATTACCAAAGATACTACTTTCAACTGAATTTAATGAATTTGATTTAATAGTATATTTTTGGGAATTTAAATTATTATCAAAACTAGAATTTATAGATTGATTTCCTTTATAATCTTTTGATTTATAATATTTAATTCTATAATCAATAGGTGAATTAAATTCGTTATCATAAGTTATATTTGAATTATTATTTATATCATTTATATTATTATTATTTAATATAGTTTTTTTTAATTTTATTTCAAATAAGTTTTTATTTTGATTATTGTTTTTTAAAATTGAATCTTCTGGTTTTTTTATTTCTTGTTTTATTGATGTTTTCTTTAAATCATTAATTGAAGGTTTAATTGATTTAAAATTTTGATTAATAAAATCTTCTATTTGACTTAAAGAATTAAGAATATAATTTTTATTATATAAAAATTCATCAAAAGTTTTTATTGTGTTTTCTATTATATTTCTTATATCTTTTATCTTTGAAATTATTTCTGTTTCCATTTATTTAAATTTTAAAAATTTAATTATTTTTCATAAATTTATTTTTATCGGCTTTTTATTTCACATATTTATTAAATAATTTTTTCATAATTAAAATAAATTTTTAACGAGTAAATCAAGATTTTAAACATTATATAAGTATATTAACTATTTATATTTTTAAATCATAATTATATGTATTTAATAAATAAAAATAAAATATTAGTAAAATCAATTGATAATATTTAAATTATTATTAATTATAAATAATAATATAAAATTAAATAATAATATTAATTAATGAAAGTAAAATAATGTATTAAATATGGAAGAGGATAAAAGAAATAATATAAAAATGAATATTCAAATTTCCTCTTTAGATAAATATATTGATAATAAAATTAAAATATTTAATTTAAATTCAATTTTATCAAATTATGGAATGAATTATGGAATATTTCAATATATTGAAAGGATAAATGATACAAAAGAAAAAAATAAAAGTAGATTTGAATTTAAAAACTCAATAAAAAAAGCTATTTTAAATATAAATTATAATAAAAAAGACATGGAATATAATTCATTTAAAAAAGATTTAATTAATTTTAATTCAAAGGAAAATCAAAGTAAATATGGTTTATTAATAGGAAGATATAATAATTATAAAAAAAATAATTATTCTCAATTGAAAATTAAATCAATAATAAAAATACAAAAGAATATAAAACATTTTTTAATTATTAGATGTATACAAAAATTAATATTATTTCAAATAAGAAAAAAGATATATAACAAGATAATTTTAATTCAAAAATATTATAGAAAATACAATATAAAAATAAAATTAAAAAGAGCATTAATTATAAAATCAATTCTAGAACAAAGGAAAAAAAAATATAACAAATTAGAATCTTGTATAAAAAATTATTATTACAAAAACAAAACAAAAAAATATATTTTACTAAATAAAATATTTCAAAATCGTTTACAAAAAATATTATTTATCCAAGGGGCAATAAAATCACATTATATGCAAAAATTATATAAAGCAATAGTAGATTACGAAAAATATCATTACACATTAACATATCCATATAAAGCAAAAACAGTAAAATTTCTTTTATATAATAATACCTCTTCCCCATTTATATTAAATTCAAATAAACAATATAAAGAATTTTCCTTTGAATTATGTCCAATTAGAAAAATATTTGTTTTATATATATTTAAAAATCATATTAGATATGGAAAATATAGATGTCAATTTATTGTTGATGGGAAAATTACTTGTGATGGTAGATTTCCTCATTTAGAAACATTAAAAGGGGAATTTTATAATTATATTTATTTTGATCCTTATCAAACTCATTTAGAAGATTATAATCATAATAATGAAAGTTATATTAAAGAAAATAATATTAATTTTGATAATGATAATTATTCTGGGAAAATTGATAATAAAATTGATTATATTGAAACTAATACAAAGTCATATGCAACAACAAAAAGTAATAGTAATTCTTCTTATCGGGATGATATGTTATTTAGAAGAGATTATTCAAAGGATTTATTAGATTTCTTTACAGATATATAATTATAAAAATAAATAATATTTTTTTATATAAGGGTTTATATATATAATGCTCAGTATTTGTAATAAAAAATTTTATGTTTATTTGAATTTCATAAAATATATTGAAAACAAATCCTATTCGATCATATCATTATTTTATTTATTTAAAATATTAAATTTAAAATAAATTCAATTTAATAAATTTTAAAAAAATTAATTTATAATTATATAAATTTTTTATAAAAATAAAAAAAAATGGAAAAAGATTCAATGGTGATTGGGGATTG
>Ga0256407_10009803_pt1 | contig 13604 bp, 13 predicted proteins | sample RumenRJG_04DNA_FD_193489 | JGI IMG/M metagenome (GOLD analysis project Ga0256407, IMG submission 193489) | Bovine rumen microbial communities from Lethbridge, Alberta, Canada - RJG_04 | ecosystem: Host-associated > Mammals > Digestive system > Stomach > Rumen | place: Canada: Alberta... | reverse complement strand
TTGCGCTCTGGTCGTAAGTCTCACCCATGAAACGCTTGATAGAGAAGATTGTGTTAGTTGGGTTTGTGATAGCCTGACGCTTTGCAGGATCACCTACCTTACGCTCACCATCCTTAACGAAGCCAATAACAGAAGGAGTTGTACGCTTACCCTCAGAGTTAGCTATTACTACAGGCTCATTGCCTTCAAATACTGCGACACAAGAGTTTGTTGTGCCAAGGTCGATACCAATAATCTTTCCCATAATGTTCTTATTTTTTATTTTTGTTATTATTCTTGTTAATTAATTCTGCCTCGGTTTTTCCGTTTTGGCGGATAGCCAGAGGCTTTACGCTATCTTTATAACAAAGGGCGTGCCAATGTTAATTGATAATTGATAATTGATAATTGATAATTGGGAAGTGACAAGTGATATCGTGACAGTAACTGACAAAAAGTTATACGGTATTTATATTAATGTAATAAAAAAAAACGGGAACTGACAATGTGTCAGTCCTCGTCTTTCTCATAGATGGCAACGTTGCCGCTACTTTCTTGAACGGAAGCCTTATAGCAGTTTGGAACGGTCTCTACAATCCAATGTGCTATATTCTCGGCAGAAGGATTGAATGGCAGGACGGCGTTAAGGTCCTGATGGTCGAGCTTTCCATGAACGAGTCGCTTTATCTCGGTAAAGTCAACCACCATGCCGTCTTTGTCAAGTTCGCGTGCCTTGCAATACACCTTTATAATCCAGTTATGGCCGTGAAGGGCCTCGCATTTGCTTTCGCGGGAGAGTCGGAGGTAATGACTTCCGGAAATCTCCATAGTCTTTTCTACGTAATACATATATAGAAATTAACAATTAAAAAATTAACAGATGACAAGTAAGGCGATTTTACTAACCACCTAACACCTATCATCCAACACCTAATTGGCGAGTGCAAAGATACGGAATAATTTTGGCATAGCCAAGAAAAAAGCAAATTATATATGGTGGATGTGCGTAAAAACAATAGGGGAGGGGAGATCATCGGAAAAATATTTCTGTAAATTTCTGGCAAATATTTTGGCGGAATCGAGATTTTTGGCTATTTTTGCAGAATAAATCAAAAAAAACTGATTATGGAATATCAAGAATATCAATCACCTTCATTTTTTGAAGCCTATATAAACGCTTTTAAAAATTGTCTTAATTTTGAAGACCGTTCAAGACGTTCAGAATACTGGAAGTTTGCAGCCATATTCGATTTTTGTGCTATTGGCCTTTTGGTTGCATACAAAATGTTTGATTCTATAGGGGTGGCAATTATATTTGCTATATTCGCTATAGTTCACCTTTTGCCTGCATATTCAGTATTAGCCAGACGATTGCATGATTCTGGGCATAGTGCGAAATGGATATTAGGAATATTTATCCCTTTTATTGGCGTTGTGTTTCGTGGTATCATTCTTGTCTTTACTCTTATGGATTCTGAAGAAGAAGAGAATAATTGGGGAGAATCACCTAAGTATTATATCGAGAATGACGATTGACTAATGGGAGTTGCAAGGGACTTACATCGGACTTGCAAGGGAGGCAAAAGAAAAATCCCCTTCTGCTGTATCTCTACAGCAAAAGGGGGATGTGCACATAATATAAGAGTATTTATTTACCTAATATATGTTTGATTAACTCAAAACTTTTATTTTCTTTAGAACCTTAATTCCTTACCGCGATAGAAATCGATAAGGGCTTTCTGGTAGATGAGCTGGTAGCGAGCCTGAACGAGGTCGCTCTCGGCCTTCATCATATTGTTCTTAGACTCGTTGAACTCGGTAATGGTAGCCTTGCCGTTCTCGTATTTCGATTGAGTGAGGTTGAAGGCATCCTTGCTTGTCACCTCTGCCTGAAGACTGCTCTTGTATTTTGCCTCGGCAGCTATGGTGTTGTAATATACCTGCTGTATTTCCTTGTAGAGCGTTTTCTTCACGTTGTCGAGGGCGAGTTGCTGGTTCTCCTTGTCGATAGAAGCTGACTTGATGCTATTGCGTGTTGCGTACCTATTGAAGATTGGAACGTTGAGTTGAAGACCGAGACTCTGGCTGAAGTTGTTCTTGATTTGAGAACTGAAGCTATCCTGTTTGTAATTGCCGTTGAGGGTCTTGTAATAGTTGGTGCCAAGTCCTGCGTTGAACGAGAGGGTAGGGTACTTGGCCGACTTTGCTATGAGGATGTTTGCATCAGAAGCCTTGAGACGAAGCTGCTCAGCCTGAACCTCTGGTTTTACGGCTATTGCCTCCTGATAGATAATCTCAGGATTTACATTAATAAGACTGCTGGAATTGCTTGGTAGTGTTGGGATTACGATGGAGAATCCTTCGGGTGAAGGAAGCTCGAGCAACTGGGTGAGAGCAAGCAGGTCAAGACGGTAGGTGTTCTCTGCCTGAGTGGCTGTGAGACGGCTCTGCTCCATAGTTGACTGCTGCTGAAGAACCTCGGTAAGAGTAGCCTTGCCGTTACGTTCCATCTCCTGAAGACGGTATAGCTGGAGGGAGTCAATACCTATCTGACGCTTAGCCACAGCAAGGATTTCTGTATCATAAACAATCTGAATGTATTGCTGGGCAATCTGTGTTCTGATATCATTACGAGCTTTTTCTAGGTCGGCTGTTGAGGCTTCTAGATTGAGCTGGTTGAGCTTGATGGTATTCGGAATCCTATTGCCTGTAAGCAGAGGAACGGAAGTACTTATCTGGAATGACGTATTGCTAGTGTTGTTCTTGCTATACGTGTTGTCCATACCGAGAGAGCGTCCGAAACCGAGGTTTTCTGATATTCCTGCGTTGAGGTCGGGAAGTCGGGAGTTCTTTGCCGTATTGAGGCTCACCTCGTTCTGGCGACGTGTATTCTCGCGTTGCTTGAGACTTATATTATGCTCTATGGCATAGTCGATGCACTCGGGAAGAGTCCATTGCTTTGCGAATGAAGGGGTGCTGATTAAGAGAAGTAAAAGCACTATCCCCAAAAGCCTAACCAAGCCTTCCCAAAGGGAAGGATGTTTTATTGTATTTATTGCTAAAGGCATGGCGTTATAATTTACTATTTTATTATTTACTTATGTACTATTTGTTCCTTTCGCCCTCCGGCTCCCTCCCTACGGGGGAGGGCGGGGGGAGAGGCCTTTTTTACTCTTTGTTCTTAGTATCTGCTACAACCTGTGGACCGCGAACGATATCCTTGTTTGAGAGACCCTTCTTGATCTCGATGTTCACGCCGTCGGAGATACCGATTGTGACAGGATGGCGCTCGTAGGTCTTCTGTTCGCCCTTACCCTTTACGAGATAGACAAAGGTGCTGTCGCCACTAAACTCAACGGCACTCTCTGGTATTGTGAGTACGTTCTTGGCAGTCTGAAGTACGATTTCTGCATTGGCACTATAGCCGGAACGGAGACTCTTTGCTCCTTTTATGTCGATGGCAGCCTTGATCTCAAACTGGTTGGCACCATTGTTCTCTACAGCCTTTGGAGAGATATATTCAAGAGAAGCGTTGAGCTTTACATCCTGAAGGGCTCCAATGGTGATCTTCATAGGAACGCCAATAGCGAGCTGTCCTACCTCTGTCTCGTCGATATTGCCACGGAAGATAAGGTCCTTCATGTTGGCAAGGGTAGCGATTGTTGTACCGTCGTTGAAGGTGTTGGAGAGGATGACGGTATTACCAACCTTTACAGGGATGTCGAGAATGACACCAGAGATAGTGCTGCGGATGAGGGTGCTACTTGCACTTGCGTTGCTCTTTGAAACTCCGTCACGAACAACCTCAAGGGCATCGTTTGCAGCTTTTACTTCTTCCTGAGCCTGATGGAGAGTCTGGCTAACCTTGTCGAAAGACTCGGCTGTGATGAGGTGTTTGTCGAAGAGAACCTTGTCACGATCATAGTCTGTCTGAGCCTGCTTTGCGTTGATCTCTGCAAGACGAACACGTGACTCTGCGCTACTCAACTGGCTCATGTCGGGAATAACCTTTACCTTTGCTATAACCTCACCAGCCTTAACCACGTCGCCAGCCTCCTTGTAGATGTCGGTTATGATACCTGAGATCTGAGGTTTTACGTTTACTTCGTTACGAGGCTCAATTTTACCTGTTATGAGTGTTGTTTTGCTGATATCACCCGTCTTTGTTGTGAACTCGTTATATACGATAGGTTCTGGCTGAGACTTCTGATAGAGGAATACGAATGTTCCGATGAAGATGAAAGCGATGATGATCGCGATTATAAGCTTTGAATATTTCATTTTGATAAATTATGGGCCTCTCCCCCCGTCCTCCCCCCCGTAGGGAGAGAGCCGGAATGCGATGGGCATGTTAATTGTTAATTATTAATTGTTAATTGCAGCTTTGCTGCTTACTCGTCTCTCATAGCATCGACAGGCTTGATTGCCATTGCTCGATATGCTGGAGCGAGACCGGCTATTGTGCCGAGGACAGAAAGAAAGGCTGTTGCGAAAATTGCTGTCCAGAAGTTTACTTGGAAGTGGGCTTCAAGTATGCCGTCGGTAGTATTGCCGAGTTCAAGCATCTGGAGTATGATTACTCCGAAGAGGATGCCGCTCATTCCCGCGACTGCCGTAAGCAAAAGACTTTCAGAGAGTATCTGCGAAAGTATCATCTTCGGGGTTGCCCCGATAGCTCTGCGTATGCCAATCTCCGTGGTTCGTTCCTTTACAGTCACCATCATTATGTTGCTCACGCCTATGGCTCCTGCGAGGATAGTTCCAAGTCCGATGAGCCATATAAGGAAGTTCACACCATTAAAGAGACTGTTGATGATTCCAAACATTACCTCTGTGTTGAATACCGATATAGCGTGCTCGTCGGTAGGGTCGATGCGATGTGCTCTTGCCACTATGCCTCTGATCTTGTTTGTGAGCCTGCTCATAACGATGCCGGTCTTACCTGTCATTGCTATGACGTGAACCTGATTGCCGTAGTTATATCTCTTTCGGCAGACGGAGAACGGGATTGTGACCGTCTGGGTAGCCTCACTACCGATATTGATAGCCGAACTGTTGAAGTCAACACCTACAATCTGGTAATATACATTATCAACCTTGATTCTCTTTCCGCAAGGATCTACGCCTGGGGAGAAGAGGTCTTGATATATTTTCTTGCCTATGATGCAGACCTTTCGTTCTTTCTGCTCATCCATGTCGTTGAGCGTGCGTCCATAGAAGATCTTTGATGCCTGTACCTTTTCGTAGTCGGGTTTCACGCCCTTGATGCCGCCTGTACTTTTCTTATCGCCATAGACAATAGGGGTGGAGTAGGCGAAAACCATTGGTGTGACGACATCGAGCTCTGGAACTTGATTCTTCAGTCGTTCTACGTCAACATCCGTTGGATTCCATTGTCGTCCTTTCCTGAAACCGTCGTATGCCTTTGTAGTCTTGTCGGAGAAGACGAGCATGGTATTTGAGGCGAATCCTTCAAAGTTCTTGACGAGAAGTTCCTTCATTCCCTGCCCGCCTCCTATGAGGATGATGAGCATGAAAACGCCCCAGAAGACTCCGAATCCCGTAAGGAACGATCGGCTCTTATTTCGTGTTAGCGTGTCGAGAATCTCCCTGTATGTGTCGATGTCGGGAAGTGCTTGACGTATTTTCTCGATAACCATTTTAATTTACAATTTAAAGCCTAACCAAGCCTTCCCAAAGGGAAGGATGTTTGATAGTATTTATTTTGGAAGGCATATTTGCTATTAATAAACTAATCATTAATTTTTTAGGCGTAAAAGCTGTATCGCATCCCTCCCTTTGGGAGGGCCTGGGTAGGCTTCTAATTAGCCATCAACGCTTTTATCGGACGTATCCTTGCAGCCTTCCATGCTGGGATAATTCCTGCTATGGTTCCTGCTATGATCATTATCACGGTTGCCTCGATGCAGACATCCAGTCCTACTGTTGGGTTTAGGAACATCGTTGCCTGGAATGTTCCAGTATCGATAGTCTCATGTCCGATTGTTGCATCCATCCATTCGTTAGCGAGGATTCCTGCCATCATACCTACATATCCGAAGAAAGAGGTGATGATAATGCTCTCGGTGATTATGAGCTTGAGGATGGAGATTGGCTTGGCGCCTATTGCCTTTCGTATGCCGAACTCATGCGTGCGTTCCTTTACGGTAATGAGCATGATGTTGCTGATTCCAACTATTCCGCTTAATAGCGTTAGAAGACCGATAATCCAGAGGGCTGTTCGGATGATACTGATACCCATTTCCATCTGTATGCTGTCGCTTGTGCGGTTCCATATCCATAGAGCGCTCTCATCATCAGGTGCAGCATCGTGGTTGCGGTTGATCTTCTGTCGGTATTTCTTCTCAAAGGCATCACTTTCTTCCTGAGTGTTGATTCCGTGGAAGGTGAAAATGATGTTTCCGACTTTATCACCTTTGCCGAACATAGTCTTGAAGGTGGTGAAAGGACAGAACGCTTCCATTGTCTGCTCACTTTCGTCTTCCTTGTAAATGCCTACGACCTTGAATGCGATGTTATCAACTTTTACGTATTTACCAAGAACTCTCTCGTATGATCTGTCAAGTTCCTTGGCTATGCGCTTGCTGATGACAATCACCTTACGCTGCTCTTGCATATCGAGATAGTTTATGAAACGTCCGTGTAGGAGCTCATATTTCTCTATCTTGATATATTCAGGTGCAACGCCTGTGATGGTTGGCGCTACATAGTTCTCACCATAGGAGATAGAATGGCCTGATGATTCTCGAATCTCACCTCCAACGAGGTCAACATTATCCGTGAATGAATTCTGGGTTGTGCTGATATCCTTGTCTTGTAAACTTATCCATCGTCCTTCCTTTAATCCGTTGTATGGCTTTGAGGTCTGTCCTCCGTATATCTTCATGGAGTTCTTCACATGACTGTTCTGTTGCTCTACCTGTGCGTTTATGAGGCCGTTGCCTGCTCCGAGTAGGAAGATAATCATGAAGATACCCCATGCAACTGCGAATCCTGTTAGGGTTGTGCGGAGTTTGTTGCGTTTTGAGGAAGACCATATTTCTTTAAGTAATTCCATAAAAAAATATTATTTCACGTAATCCTTTGATACCAAGTGGTGGTCGTAGTTGTCTTCTACATTATATATAAGTCCATCTTTGATATGAATGACTTTGTCAGTCTCGTTAGCCACACCGCTTTCATGAGTAACCACAACGATTGTCATGTGTTCCTTTTCGTGAAGTTCCTTAAGGAGATCCATAACCTCTACACTTGTCTTTGAGTCGAGGGCTCCTGTAGGTTCATCGGCAAGGATAATCTGCGGATGTGTGATTAGGGCTCTTGCTATTGCCACTCTCTGTTTCTGACCTCCCGACATCTCGTTAGGGTAGTGGTCTGCCCAGGGAAGAAGTCCGAGCTTGTCGAGATACTCAAGTGCGAGCTTGTGGCGTTTCTTTCGGCTTACTCCCTGATAGAAGAGAGGCAGTTCCACGTTTTCAACCGCAGTCTTGAAGGATATGAGGTTGAACGACTGGAAGATGAATCCTATCATCTTGTTTCGGTATTCGGCAGCCTTTGTCTCGCTTAGTCCCCAGATCGGCACGCCGTTGAGCAGATACTCGCCTGTGTCGTAGTTGTCGAGGATTCCGAGGATATTCAGAAGGGTTGACTTTCCTGAGCCTGAGGCTCCCATGATGCTGACGAATTCACCTTTCTTTATGTGAAGGTCTATACCTTTTAGAACATGAAGTGGTTGAGCACCTTTGTAGGTTTTGTTTATTTCTTTAAGTTTTATCATTTGTTAATTAATTGAAAGCCCCCCAGCCCCCCAAGGGGGAGTTTTTATATACCTTTTATCGCTGATATTTACTATCAACAGGCTCCCCCTTGGGGGGCTGGGGGGCTTTTTTATTTAATGTGTTCAATAAATTCCTCTATCGTGATGCCGAGGAGTTCGAGGTCTTTCTTCAGTTGCGGACATGTAGTCTTGAAGAACTCTTCTTTACGCTGTTGCATTATGCGGTCGCGTGCTCCGGCTGTTACGAAGTAACCCATTCCACGTCTCTGGTATATGATTCCATCGCGAGAAAGCTGCTCGTAGCATTTCACAGCCGTGTTTGTATTTACCTGAAGCAGAGTACCGTATTCTCTTACGGAAGGTATTCGCATATCGTCAGAATATGTCCCGGACAATATCTCGTCCTTCATTCTGTCGGCCATCTGCAGGTATATAGGTTTATCTGATGTAAACATAGTGTAGTTGCTTGTTATTTTTTTGTTGTTAATAATGATATGCTAATCAGGTGTTTTCATGTTTTGCCTTCTGATTTCTACAGAATGGTCTTTTTGCAGAAGCGGCGATATGCCCAGTAGTAAGCTCCTATTGTTGTAGCTATGACGATTATATAACTTGTGACGTTTGCCATAATCTCTGGGTCAACGAGGAAATGGATCGTAATGTCACGATTTGAATTAACTGCAGAACTTACTATTCCTCCGATAATCATTGCAAGTAGAATGGAAGCACCTAAGAGTGAGAGAATTGTTTTAATCAAGCTATGCTTGCGGAAAACAGATGAACCTAATGTGAAGATTGAATGTACCCAGAACAACATCAATATCATCATAAACTGACCGTTGATAATATCAAAATTGGAATTCATACTGAAGAATGATTCAATACAATTGACTGTTATGCTGCCAGTTGTGAATCTTGTAGCGAGATTGAACAGAGCCTGTACAACATCTGCTCCAAGAAGTGCAACGATGAACATAATGAATGTTCCGCCGAGGGTCATTATGCAGTTAGCCAGGAACTTATCCTTGTTTGATGCAGGGAGCATGAGGTAAGGTATTGCCGTCTGGCGAGTGCTGAAACTACGGAACATGCGGCTCGCTGTGTAGATCAGGCAGAACCAGAGTGCTGCTTTAGCTGCACCTACGGAAGGGGCATAGTACACACGTGAGATATTCATCTCGTCAACGTATGTGTGGGTGGCAATTGTTGCGAAGAACAGAATCAAGCCTGCCATAATGCTTGTGCAAGCAATTGCGTTACGCTTCTCAAGAAGAAGGTTATGGAGAATGATTTGCTTAATCATAATTGTATGTTGTTTAGAGGTTTACCATTATTATTGATTGTTATTGTTGGTGAGCTTGAGCTCGTCTGTATTTATTGAAGCTGCACCTGCAATATGCTTGTCGAGAATGTTAAGTGTTCCCTTTAGCTTTATATCTGCTGCGCCGGCAATACTGATACCTGCCCTGTTGCATTTGTCAAATGTTATGTCGGCATCACTTTGACCGGCAACGCTAAGTTCAACATTTTGTGCGCCATTTACCTTGAGCTTCATATCGCTGCTACCTGCTATGTCAATCTTCATATTTTTGCAGCTGAGGCTCTTGATATCTGTGTCAGAACGTCCTGCAACTTCCAAGACGAATTTTTCGCTTGTAATGCTGTCAGACTTGAAATCTACGGCTCCTGCTAAGTGAAGTTCCTCGACGGTTGGTGCAAATACTTTTACCTTGATGTCTCCTTCATTTATGACATCGCCTGTCTGGAAGTGGAGGATGCGTTCCTCTTTTGAGTAATATGGGTTGCCACCTTTGTTATCGAGCATGATTTTCAGGATTTTGTCATTAATCTCGGTCTTGATGTGTGGAAGTATGTTCTTGCCGGCTTCTATCTCAATATATGAGGAATCGGAAGTTACAAATTCAATAGCCATATTACCACCAACGCGAATCTGGTTGAAATCTGCAAGATTACGTGTTTCTGTTGTTTTCTCTCCTGCTTCTATTTCTACACCGTTGCTCCTTACTGATATTGTGCAGGAAGTGAAGAGGATAGTTGCTATTGCTGCAACAATTGCTATAGGAAGAAAAATATATTTTTTCATAATGATTGCTTTTTTAAGATTGTAATGTATGTTTGTTGTAGGTCCGTTGTAAGTCCGTTGTAAATCCGTTGTAAGTCCCATTGATCTCCAATCGGAATTGGACTTGAATTGGAGCTGAATTGAACTTGGATTGGAACTGCTTCCTTATGCGAAGAGACCTTTGACGGCTGCGTTGAAGAGAAGTTCGAGGTTGAGATTTGTCTCTGCGTCTGTACTCTTCCTGTATGCCATAGTTGCATTTCCTTGGAGAGTAGGCTCCTGATAGATAACTCCTTCCGTTGGACTTCCTGGTGTTCGATATTCAAAGACGAACTTGTCGGTTATCTCGCCTGTTGAAGCGTTGAGCAGAAGACGGTCGTTATCAATTATTATGATGTGGTCGAGAAGGAACTCTATGTCGTGAACCTGATGGGTTGAGACGATGATTGTCCTTTCTTCTGACATACAGCTTGAAACAACCTTTCTGAACTGTGCCTTGCTTGGAATGTCAAGTCCGTTGGTAGGTTCATCCATGAAAAGATATTTAACGCCTGATGCAAGTGCGAAGGAGATAATTACCTTTTTCTGCTGTCCCATTGACAGGGTGGTGAGCTTGGGGTTTCCCTTGATGTCGAAATCTTCAAGACATTGTCTGAACATTTCTTCGCTGTAGTTTGGATAGAAACCTCCGAGAGATTTTGACCACTCGTCGAGAGTGAGAGGTGGAAGTGTGTATTCCTCATTAACGAGGAAGGTCTCTCTTAACACCTCTGGATGACGCTCGAAGGTTGAGTAACTTACCGCATCTCCTGTCTCATCGTTTGTTACATCCATTGTTATGGTACCTTTTGTCGGTTTGAGAAGTCCGGCGATGAGGTAGAGTAGGGTTGACTTACCAGTACCGTTCTTGCCGAGAAGACCGTAGATTTTGTTCTCTTCGAGATTCAACGTCAGGTCTGTGTGAATGTTCTTGCGTCCTTTTGGGTAGATGAAGGACAAGTTGTCTATTCGTATCATACTTTTATATTTTTATTATTTTTTTTGTTTGTTCTTTTTGAAGTCTGATGTATTTAATACAAGCGAACATGAAGAATGATTACCCCATAAACTGATAATTTTTTACTATTGTTATGGTGTACTATTGTTGTAGTACACTGCAAAAGTATAACCTTTCCTGGATTCCTGCAAGGATTTTGTATGAAAAAATGAAGAAAAAGCTATTAATTCCCGTATTTTGCTATATAGACTTTGCAAAATAGGGCGTATATAAAGGCTGGATTTGTATTTTTTGTTGTTTTATAGCGAGAAAAGGAAAAATATCCCTCGCCCTTAGGGATGTTCGATGTTGATAATATTGGAGTATGTGTCGTAGCGTGTCCGTTGGAGGGGGGAGGGGCTTTTAGGGAATTTCCTTTTCCTATTAGGGAAAAACCTTTGTGTTCCCAAGGAATTGTTTGTATTTTTGCAACATGAAACAGACTGTGAGGTATCGTTGATCATGTTTCTGTTATTATTTAATTAGGAGTATTTACTTTAAAATATACCGCTATGAAAAAATATATAATTGCAATGGTAGCTCTTCTGGGCACATTCTTCACACAGGCAAATGCAATGAGTTACGAGCAGGCTCGCGAGCAGGCTTTGTTCCTTACAGATAAGATGGCGTATGAGCTTAATCTTGACGAGGAGCAGTATGAGGCTGCATACGAGGTTAACCTCGACTATCTCTTGAGCGTAAATACATATGACGATGTTTTTTCTGACTATTGGATTCATCGTAATGCGGATCTGAGATATATACTTCTCGACTGGCAGTATGAGGCTTTCTGCGCAGCAAGCTATTTCTATCGCCCATTGTGGTGGGAGGGTGGCTACTGGCACTTCGGCATCTATGCCCGCTATCCGCATCGCGATTACTTCTATTTCGGTCGTCCTCATTTCTATGTGACCTATAGAGGTGGACATGGATGGCATCACAATGGTGGTCGCTCTTGGTATCACACCAACTTCACACACGCTCATCGTGGAACACATCGTGCGAGCTTTACTGGTATGCGTGACGGTTGGAATCGCGGAGACTATCGCGGTGGACGTATAGAGCGCGGTACTCGTGGTAATCATAGGGCAGAGCCTCGTCATGGTGAAACTCATAGAGTAGAACCTAATCGTGGAGGTCAAAGACCTGATGTTCATAGAGATGGTCATCGTGGTGGTCCTGATACTCATCGTAATAGCAGTACTGAGCCTCGTAGAGATGGTAATACAGGCAATTCTCGTATTGGTTCAAACCGTGAGAGTAGCACCCGTACTACTGTAGGCCGTCAGGGATTCAACTCTTCATCTTCTTCAGATAGAGTAGCTCCAGAGCGCAGGTCATTCAATCGCAGTTCTGAGCGCAGCTCATCTTCAAGAAGCGAGTCTTCAACACGTTCTTTTACTCCAAGTCGCAGCACCTCAACTGGTAGCTATAGTGGATCTCACAGCAGCAGTACTCGTAGCAGCTCTCACAGTGGCAGCAGCTTTGGCAGTTCCCGTGGCAGTAGTTCACATAGCGGCGGTTCTCACAGCGGAGGCTCACACGGAAGTAGTTCTCGCGGAGGTGGACATGGCGGTCGCAGATAATAAAAGCTAAAAATATATTAGGTGTATTGAAAATGTTGGGGGGAGATGTGCAAATTTGAGCTTATAATTTGGTAAGATAAAATAAAATTTGTACTTTTGTAGCCACTTATGCAAAAACAAGCATAAGTGGCTATTTCTTAATTTAAAACCTGTAATTCGAAATTATTATAATATGAGAAAGCTAATTGTTTTTTTAACGCCTGCCCTGATTATTCTTGCAGGAATACTTGTCGTGAAATATCGTGAGGATATGGTTACATGGATGACCATAGGTCTTGGTGCAATATTCTTTATGGCAGGAGTCATTTCCTGTATATCTTATTACATTCAGCGTAAGCATGTGCAGAAGATAAGGGAAAAGATTGCTGACGGAATCTCTCTCATGGATGCTAATGGCAATGTTGTTGAGCAGAGTATGCCTACATTCCCTATTGTCGGTATTGGCAGTCTTGTTCTTGGTATTGTCCTTGCCTCTATGCCAGAAACCTTCCTTAATGGACTTACCTTTATATTTGCTGTTATCATTTTGCTTGCGTCTGTATATCTTATTGCTGATCTGATAATGGTAAACCGCTATGGCAAAGTAGGGTGGGGCTATTGGATTATGCCTATTCTGATGCTTCTTGGTGCCATTGTTGCGCTTGTTCATCCTGCTACAATCGCATCTTCTCCATTGTTCTTCCTCGGATGGGCAATGATAATAAGCGGTATAGTTATGATCATTAATATGCTAAAGACATTTACTGTTCGTAGAGCTGCATTGAAAAGAGCTGCAGAACAGGCAAATGTTGTAGAGACCGCTGTTGAGGTTGAGGAAGAAAAAGAGACTGGTCTGATAGTTAAAGAATAATCCTGTTGAAGGTTGCATAAGAAGCGTGCATTACTTGATTTGTGTTAATTTTCTTTAATTACGAGCGTTATTCTTAAATCTTAATTCCTTATTCTCAATAATTTTTAGTAATTTTGCACCCGCAATTTTGCATCAATAACAATTTAAAACAGAAATGAAAAAGAATCTTCATCCAGAAAACTATCGCCCCGTCGTATTCAAAGATATGTCCAACGGCGATATGTTCCTTACAAAGTCTACATGCAAGACTAATGATACAGTAGAGTTTGAAG
>Ga0256407_10009802_pt1 | contig 13609 bp, 13 predicted proteins | sample RumenRJG_04DNA_FD_193489 | JGI IMG/M metagenome (GOLD analysis project Ga0256407, IMG submission 193489) | Bovine rumen microbial communities from Lethbridge, Alberta, Canada - RJG_04 | ecosystem: Host-associated > Mammals > Digestive system > Stomach > Rumen | place: Canada: Alberta... | reverse complement strand
TGAAAAGTATTGTGCAAGATAATAACAGAATATCCAAGATGAAGGTAGAGGACATAAAATCAGTATACTTTATCGGAGCCGGCGGAATAGGTATGAGCGCATTGGTGCGCTACTTCCTGTTGAAGAAGGTAGCTGTTGCAGGCTATGACCGTAAAGCTACGCCGCTGACAGACGCTATGCTCAAAGAAGGTGCAGACTTGCACTTTGAGGATAACCCCGACTTGATTCCTGAAGCATTCCGCGATAAGGAGACAACGCTGGTGGTTTATACTCCCGCCATTCCCAAAGACCATAAGGAGTTGAATTATTTCCGTGAGCGTGATTTTGAAATCAAAAAACGGGCTCAGGTTTTGGGTATATTGACGCAAAGCATGAAAGGACTTTGTGTGGCAGGCACACACGGCAAGACGACGACAACAACAATGATTGCCCATCTGCTGATGCAGACGCCAAAGAAGTGCAACGCATTTATGGGAGGCATCTCCAAGAACTATGGCACAAACTATCTGTTCAGCGATGAAAGCGATTATGTGGTTGTTGAGGCTGATGAGTTTGACCGCTCGTTCCACTGGCTGAGTCCCTACATCAGCGTCGTGACGGCTACCGACCCGGATCATCTGGACATATATGGCACTTATGACGCTTATCTGGAGAGCTTCCGCGAATATTCGCATCTGATACAGCCGGGCGGAACATTGATCGTTCACACCGGACTGGCGTTCCGCCCGAATCTTCAGGCCGGCGTGAAGCAGTTGTCCTACAGTTTGACAACAGGCGATTTCCACGCAGACAACATTCGTATGGGCGGAGGCGAGATAACATTTGACTTTATTTCTATTTTCGGAAATATAGAAGGCATCCGTCTCGGTGTTCCCGTAGAGGTGAACATAGAGAATGGTATTGCGGCGATGGCTGTGGCACAGTTGTGCGGCGCGACCGATGATATGATTCGAAAGGGAATGGAGACCTTCAAGGGTGTTGACCGCAGGTTTGACATCAGGATAAAAAGCGACAAACTGGTCTTGTTGAGCGACTATGCACATCATCCCGAAGAGGTTAGGAGATGTGCAGAATCCTTGCGCGGCGTGTTCAACGGAAGGAAGATAACAGCCATTTTCCAGCCGCATCTGTACACCCGTACTCGTGATTTATACAAAGACTTCGCACGCAGCCTGTCTGTTTTCGATGAAGTCATCTTGACAGAAATCTACCCTGCAAGAGAAGAACCCATCCCGGGCGTGACGAGTGAAATCATATATGACAACATGCGCCCGGATATGGAGAAGCAGATAATAGACAGCGCGGATATATTAACCTTTGTCGAGAAGCATGATTTTGACGTTCTCGTCATCCTGGGTGCCGGTAATCTGGACGACAAAGTCCCCCAAATAGCCGAGATATTAAAACACAGAATATAAGTAAGACGATGCCTGAACGGGAAACAAAAAAGAAGACCTCCGGCTGGATGGTATTAATGAAAATCATGGTGATGCTGGTGTTGATAGCATACCTTGTTTTCTCTTTTATCAAAGAGCACACTTGGAAGAATCATGCTCCTTGTCAGGACTTGATTATTTGTGTCAAGGATAAGAGTCAGGCATCCTTTGTTTCAGAAGAAGACTTGTTGACGATACTGGAGAAGAAACACCTTAATCCCAAAGGTTCTCCGATTAATCAAATAAACTTGCAGTCGATAGAAAAAGAGATAAAAACGCATCAGTTTGTTTTGGATGCGCAATGCTACAAGACCGCTAACAACGTCGTGCACGTTGATGTCGAGCAAAGACTGCCGGTGATGAGGATAATGAGTTCGACGGGTGAAAACTATTTTATCGACGGAAATGGTGACAAAATGCTGAATGTGGAATATCCCGCTGACGTTGTCGTCGCTACGGGAAGCATCAGTCAGAAGTATGCGAAAAAATACCTGGCGCATATAGGAAAGACCTTGCAGGAAAATAGTTTTTGGAACAGTCAGGTGGAACAAGTCAATGTCTTGAAGGACGGAACGCTGGAGATGATACCACGCGTGGGCAATCATGTCATAAGTCTGGGAAAGCCAACAGGAATTGCAGAGAAGCTGAAGAGAGTAAAAGTGTTTTATGATAAAGTGCTCTGCAATGTCGGCTGGAACAAATATAGCCGTATAAGCGTAGAATATAACAATCAGATTATTTGTACAAAAACAAAATAAATAACATATAATGGCAACAGAAGATTTATTTATTGTCGCAATAGAACTGGGGTCGTCCAATGTGACGGGTATTGCCGGCAAAAAAATGCCAGATGGGACTATAGCTATACAGGCGGTAGTTCAGGAACCCTCTTCGATGTTTGTAAGAAGAGGCGTGATTTTTAATTTGACCAAATCGGCGCAGTGTATTAATTCCATTAAAGAGCGTATCGAGGAACGGTTGAAGAGAAAAATCACTCAAGTGTACGTCGGCTATGGCGGACAGGGCATACACTCCGTATTCAACAATATCAGCAAACCGCTCGGAGGAGAAGTGCCTATCTCAAGAGAAACTGTCGAGGAACTGGAGGAAGAAAACCTGAAGCGTGATACAGGGAATCATACTATTTTGGACGTCATACCGCAGTCTTACCTTGCCGGCAACGAGATAGTCTTGGATCCGGAGGGCGTTATTGCCGACAATATCGAGGCGCGCTATATGAACATCATCGCCCGTCCGGCTTTGAAACTGAACATAGAAAACTGCTTCAATGAGGCAAGTTTGCATATAGCCGGCTGTATGCTGACACCCGTATCTGAGGCAAAGATGCTGATGACAGACTCAGAAAAGCGTTCTGGTTGCGTTCTTGTGGACTTCGGCGCAGATACGACAAGCGTGGTGATATTCAAGGAAAACATCCTCCGCTATATCGCGGTAATCCCATTGGGCAGTGCAAATGTTACCAAAGATATTGAGAGTTGCCAGCTGGATGAATTGGAGGCAGAATCGCTGAAGATAAAGTTTGGCAGTGCGACTAACGAAATAGCCACAATAGAAGAAGGCAAAGAGCCCGTCTATAACTTCCCCGACGGCACAAGCCTCAGTAAGCAGATATTCAGTGAGATTGTTGAGGCGCGCATGAAAGAGATATTGGTCAATGTGGCAAATCAGATCAAAGTGTCAGGTATCCAAAAGAGTGCGCTGATAGGCGGTGCGGTATTGACGGGCGGCGGAAGTTCTATGAAGAATATTATCGCAGCCTTTACCAAGACCACGGGTATATCTCAGGTACGCATTGCTAAAAGCATATCTAACGCAGTGTTTGCCAAAACTTCCGGACCGAAGGAAATAGAAGAAAAATACATCGGAGCCATCAGTATCTTGGATGAAGGCACCCAGAATTGTTGCGGAACGGAATACTCTGACACAGACAAGGGTATTTTCAATCCGGAAACGACGGAAGGTGGACAAACTCCCGACAAAGAAAAGGAAGAGAAGCCCCAGAAGGAAGAGAAAAAGCCTAAAGGCCCGGGGTTCTTTAAGCGGTTGTCAGACAAACTCCAAAATATTGGAACGACGATTATAGGTGATGACGAGTAATTAATTTAGAAAACTATTTTGAAATGGCTCTTTTTGAACAAGTAAGTAAAGATATAATGAGTGCCATGAAGGCGAAAGACAAAATCCGCCTTGAGGCTCTCCGAAACATTAAGAAGTATTTTATAGAAGCCAAGACTGCTCCGGGAAATAATGATGAACTTAGCGATGATGAAGCGCTGAAGATTCTGGCAAAGTTGGCAAAGCAGGGTCGCGAATCTGCCGCCTTGTTCAAGGAAAAAGGACGTGAGGAACTGGCCTCTGAAGAGTTGGCTCAGGCAGAAGTGATAGAGAGTTATCTGCCGAAGGCGTTGACCGAAGAGGAGATTACGGCTCAGATAAAAAGCATAATTGCCCAGACGGGCGCCGCCTCAATGAAAGATATGGGTAAGGTGATGGGTATAGCTTCAAAGCAGATGGCAGGTAGGGCAGACGGTAAGACCATATCTGACATCGTTAAGAAACTCTTAGTTTAATCGTATAAATCTCTGATGGTTATGAGTATACAGAAACCTTTGGTAATTAGAGATGAAGTGCTGAACTTCAAAGTCGCTAAACAGAAGAAGTGCATTATTAAGGTTATCGGTGTCGGTGGTGGTGGCGGTAATGCCGTCAACCACATGTATGAACAAGGCATTCATGATGTGTCGTTCGCAGTATGCAATCTGGACAAGCAGGCATTGGATGATTCCCCTGTGCCCTACCGTCTGCAATTAGGCCAGGAAGGTCTGGGTGCCGGCAATAAACCCGAGAAAGCGAAGGCCGCTGCGGAGGAATATGTCGAGGACATCCGTAAGATGCTGGATGACGGCACGCGTATGGCGTTCATTACGGCAGGAATGGGCGGTGGTACAGGAACAGGGGCTGCTCCGATTATTGCGCGTGAGGCGAAAGCGTTGGATATTTTGACTGTCGGCATTGTTACCATTCCGTTCAAATGGGAAGGCCGCAAGAAAATCAACCAGGCTTTGGACGGTGTGGAGAATATGGCGAAGAATGTGGACGCTTTGCTCGTCATCAACAATGAGCGTCTGCTTGAAATATATTCCGATCTGACCCTTACTGAGGCTTTCGCTAAGGCGGATGATACATTGGCTATAGCAGCGAAGAGTATTTCAGACATTATCACTTTCCACGGTACAATCAATCTGGACTTCAACGACGTCCGTACAGTGATGAAGGACGGCGGTGTGGCTATCATGAGTACAGCTTACGGAGAAGGCGAACACCGTATCACGCAGGCGTTGGAGAATGCGATCCACTCTCCGTTGCTCAATAATAACGACATCTTCAAGTCAAAGAAATTCTTGTTCAACATCACCTTCAGCGGCGAGACCGAGAATAGCTCTTTGAGGATGGATGAAATGAACGAAGTCAATGACTTCATGTCCAAGTTCAGCAGTGACATAGAAGTCAAATGGGGTCTGGCATCTGATGCCGCAATGGGGGAAAAGGTCAAGGTGACGATTCTTGCTACAGGATTCGGCGTAAAGGATATGGTTGACAAAGACATTCCTATTGATGCAGAAGCCATCGAACAGAAGAAAATTGAGGATGATCGCCTCACGACATGGTACGGAGAACAGGACAGCCAACCGAGGAAGAAGGAGTATTTCATTTATACCTTTACTCCAGAGACGCTGGACAATGATGACATTATCTCTATGGTGGAAACCAAACCGACATATATGCGTAAGTTGGAGACACTGAAAAGCATTCAGACCAAGGCCCATCCGGAGAAGACCGTGTCAGGATATGTTCCCTCTGAAAACGAGAGTGTGAAGTCAATAGATTTCACTGAAAATCAATAGGAGATGACAGAAACAATCAGAAAGAAGCTCAGTGACTCCGCGGCTATGCGCTGGACGGCGTTGCTCATCGTTGCCGTAACGATGATGTTCGGTTATTTCTTTACCGATGTCATGTCTCCGTTGGAGCCTTTGGTGACAGCCTCAAAAGAGGCGGGCGGATTAGGCTGGTCGTCCGATGACTACGGCTTTTTCTCAGGCTCATACGGCTTTTTCAATGTATTCTTGCTGCTGCTGTTCTTCGGCGGCATTATCCTGGATAAATTTGGTATCCGCTTCACGGGTATTCTCTCCACTTTGCTGATGCTTGCCGGCGCTTTGATTAAGTGGTGGGCGCTTGGGCATGAGTTTGACGGCACATTCATGGGTTATCAGATGCAGGTTATCTGGGCATGTTTGGGTTTTGCTGTCTATGGTGTCGGATGCGAGATCTGCGGTATAACAGTGTCGAAAGTAATCGTGAAGTGGTTTACGGGTCACGAATTGGCTTTTGCTATGGGCGTTCAGGTTGCTTTGGCGCGTCTGGGTACGGCAAGCGCCTTCAGTTTCTCCCTGCCTTTTGCTAAAAGCATGGGTGCCGTCAGCGCTTCGGTAGGTCTTGGTGCATCTCTGCTGTGTGCCGGTGTCCTGATATATCTTGTTTATTGTGTGATGGACAGAAAAGAGGACAAGTCTGCCGCACTGATTGCAACGGAACCGGAGGAAGGATTCAAATTCAGCGATTTGCGCCTCTTGTTTGGCAATCGCGGATTTTGGTACATTACGTTGTTGTGCCTGATGTTCTATGGCGGTGTATTTCCGTTCTTGAAATTCGCAACAAAGTTAATGGTGATGAAATATGGCGTAGAGGAGAATTTGGCAGGTTATATACCTTCAATGTTGCCTTACGGAACAATCATCCTGACACCACTGTTCGGTTATATCTATGATAAAGTAGGCAAAGGCGCTACACTGATGTTGCTGGGCTCAATCCTCTTGACGGCAGTCCATGTGATATTTGCGTTGCCGTTCACATCTGTAGCCTTAGCCATTGTCGTAATGGTTGTGTTGGGCATAGCTTTCGGCCTGGTGCCGTCTGCCATGTGGCCTTCAGTTCCCAAAATCATTCCGATGCAGTTGTTGGGTACAGCTTATGCGCTGATTTTTTACATCCAGAACATAGGACTCTCGATGGTTCCAATCCTTATAGGTAAAGTTAACCAAGCCAATACGGATGCTAATGGCATTATAGACTACACGGCATCGATGGCAATATTTGCCTGCTTTGGTGTGACTGCCATCATTATTTCCGTTTTGCTCAAAGCCGAGGACAAGAGAAAAGGCTATGGCCTGGAACTTCCGAATGCAAAAGCTTGAACCAAAGTGGCTGTCAGATTGGAAGAAAATGAGTAACTTTGCAGTCGGAAACTGAATCAAAAGAAACTAAATCAATTTTATAAATTTTAGAGTTATGAAAATAGAGAAAATTCATGCAAGAGAAATCCTTGATTCAAGAGGCAATCCTACAGTCGAGGTCGAAGTAACACTTGAAAATGGTGTAATGGGTCGTGCTGCCGTTCCGTCAGGCGCATCTACAGGCGAGAACGAGGCACTTGAGCTTCGTGACGGTGACAAGGGCCGCTATCTTGGCAAAGGTGTTTTGAAGGCAGTTGAAAACGTGAATACTATCATTGCTCCGGCATTGAAGGGTGACTGTGTGTTTGAGCAGCGTGCTATTGACCAGAAGATGCTGGCACTTGACGGAACTCCTACTAAGAGTAAACTCGGTGCAAACGCTATCCTTGGCGTTTCTCTGGCTACGGCTCAGGCTGCCGCTAAGGCTCTGAATATGCCGTTGTATCGTTACATCGGCGGTTGCAACGCCTATGCCTTGCCGGTACCTATGATGAATATCATCAATGGTGGTGCTCACTCTGACGCTCCTATCGCATTCCAAGAGTTCATGATCCGTACCATCGGTGCTAAGTCTATTAAAGAAGCTATCCGCATGGGTGCAGAGATTTTCCATAACCTGGCTAAATTGCTCAAGGCTCGCGGCCTTTCAACAGCTGTAGGTGATGAAGGTGGTTTCGCTCCTAACTTTAACGGCATCGAGGATGCTCTCGACAGTATCATTGAAGCTATCAAGAATGCAGGTTATGTTCCCGGTAAGGACGTAACTATCGCTATGGACTGCGCTGCTTCTGAATTTGCTGTTCAGGAGAATGGTGAGTGGTATTATGACTATCGCCAGCTGAAGAACGGTAAGAAGAAAGATCCTAACGGCAAGAAACTGAGTGCTGCAGAGCAGATTAAGTATCTTGAAGAGTTGATAACAAAATATCCTATCGACTCTATTGAGGATGGTCTTGACGAGAATGACTGGGACAACTGGGTACTGCTTACAAAAGCTATCGGCGACCGTTGCCAGCTTGTAGGTGACGACTTGTTCGTAACCAACGTCAAGTTCTTGCAGAAGGGTATCGAGATGGGCGCAGCCAACTCTATCCTTATCAAGGTTAACCAAATCGGTTCTCTGACAGAGACACTTGACGCTATCGAGATGGCTCACCGTGCAGGTTACACAACAGTAACTTCTCACCGCTCAGGTGAAACAGAAGACACCACTATTGCTGACATCGCAGTTGCAACCAATTCAGGTCAGATTAAGACTGGTTCTATGAGCCGTACAGACCGTATGGCTAAGTACAACCAGCTTATCCGTATAGAAGAAGAGCTCGGCGAGGCTGCAAGTTATGCTTTTGGCAAAAAGACAAAGAGAGCTTAAAAGCGAACTTTTAAGGTAAAACATAAAGAAGGCCGCGTCCTGTAAATGGGCGCGGTTTTTTTTATGATTGACATACGTGGGGCGTCTTTTTGTCCCTCTGGCTTGAACCGATGTAACCGCGATAAGTGGATAGTGCTTGCGTTGCTGCCCGGACGGAGATTCTGCCGCTGCAAATATCCCCGGACTTTTGGGCCGCCTCCCTGCTGCATGGATGTCTGATGGTCATAGTTGTTTCTGTTTTCTTTAGTCGGTTAGTTAATCTTTATCTACTCTCTCACTTGCAAGTATCTCTGAAATCGGCCCCCTTTGCCCTGCGGCTCCGGAAAAACTGCAGCGGCGCGCACGCTCAATCTTTCCTATGCCTTCGGCCCAATTCGCGCCTCTCTCATCGACGGTGCGAAGTTACGACAACTTCATTGCGGTTTTCGAATTTTTGTCCGACTTTTTTAAAAAAAATTTGACTCGAAAACAAAAAACAGGGCGACAGCAGGCAAAAATCCGGCCTTCAAAACATTCTATATTAAGATAGGCTACACTACTAATATAAATGATAGGCTAAGGGAATTATATAATACATCCGTACCACTTCCATTTAAGGTGTATGCACTACTTAAAACCAATAAGTATAGGGTTTGATAATAGAAATCAAAACGAAAGATTTATAATAAAAGTAACGAAATGCCATTGTATTAAAGCACTTTAGCACATTTTGCGATAATTATTAAATTTTGCTAACTTCCGCTATTGTGATGCAATATTTGTTGTATCTTTGCACCGAGTTTTGAACGTTATGTGTAACTTTTAATAATGTCGCAATGACAAGACCTATGACTGAAATGTTCGACCACATCCGTGACTATCTGACATGGCATCCCGATGTCCTGGCCTACAGCGGACTCACCATCCTCTCCGTGGGCGTATTGACTTGCGTGTATTTTTTAATCAATTTATAAAAGTATGAGACAGACATTCAGATTCCTAATGTTCATGGCCCTGCCGATAGTGCTTGGCCTGGCATCGTGTACAGAGCACGACAACCCCGTGGACAACGACCAAGTAACGACGGACATTGACCCCACAAGTGTTAACGAATTCAAGCCCGAAGTATTCACTATGGCTTCGCTGTGGGTGGCTCCCGGCGTGGACGCCGACCTGAAGCAAGCCTTCGACTGGGGAACGGCCACAACGGAGAGCACTCCAGAGGAAGGCAGCGTCCTTGTGCTGAACAAACTGACCGACGTGAGCGAGGCCGTGCTACAGAACGCCCTTGAAAACGGCGGACCGGAATACCTCATCTGCGTGGTGAATCCTGACAAGGCCGAGTTCGAAGCCTATGCCGAGAGTCACGACTGGTTTGACGTGGAAGCCGACAACGTGACCGACTCCACGTTCATCTACGGCTTTAATGCCGTGAACCGCCGATACATCATCCAGAAGCCCGTGACTGAGGAAGGTGCCGACCCCGTGCTGGAGAACATCAACCGCGCACAGAACTACTACGTATATATATCTGCCATGCTCAACGACTTCGGACGGAGCCAGCAAAACGGTTCTAATGACAAGGAAGATGGCAAGACCAGCATGGAGGACTTCGCCTCGCACTACCATTACGCAGTGACCAAAACGTTCAATGTAGAAAAGACGTTCAGGGAGGTTCTCTGGTCAAGTGCCGACAAACTCAGCGGCAGTTTCACGGCGACCGCCAACTACGATGTCTACATGGTACACGTCTATGAGGGAGAGCCAGGTGAGGGAGACTACTACGGCGTGAGGATGACCGCCAGCATTGCCAGCGCAAACATGTGGAAGGGCAAGGGCGACAACACCCACGGCGGCGTACACGTGCGCTGGTGCGGAGCCTACTGCACGGACTTCTTTGCGGTTGCGCACATCGTCTCAGGCACCCCGTCAAATTACAACTGGGACGAAGACACTTCCGACAAGATTATATTCACGGCAGGCGGATTCCCCTCGCCATCTACCACCACTGGCTCGACCACGTATCAGGATAAGAACTCCTTCAGCCTGAGCATGAGCCAGAGCATAGGCGGCTCAGCAGGTAAGAACAGCAAAGGTAAAAGTAAGGATATCGAAGCACAATTCTCCTTCAGCGAGAGTTGGGAGTGGAGCCACACCGAGACCCGTGACATCAACGACGTGGACATCATAAACGTGTCCAGGGGCAACATTGCTGGCTGGCAACTGCAGTTCAACAACCTGCCCGAGTACAAGTTCAGCGAGAGCAAAGGCTTCAAGGAAGGTGACAACAAGGCCGCACGCGGCACGATGGAGATTCACGGCTCATGGCTGTGGTACGACAAGACTGGCAAGGACAACCAGGACCGCACACCTTGGTTGCTCTGTACGTGGCTGGAAGGAAGGTACGAGATACAGAGTTTTATTACAACGGAAGCCGACCTTGACAAGACAAATATCGTTGGTGCTGATAAATTCATCATACAGTTGCCCAAGATGGTGAACGCCACCGCAGGCCAATTGAAGATTAAGAACGACCTGTCCGACGGCATGACCCTCTCGAACGTCAAGGTCTACACCACCGACGGCATCGAGGTCAACGAGTTCGAGAACACCGTGCCCAACGGCGGCGAGCAGGTGCTGGGCGCCTTCAACACCAAGTACCAGTACATCGTGACCTTCAAAGGCAGAACCAGCGACGGCAAGACCAGTTACTACAAGTACACCCTGAACCCGAGCATCAAGCTCAGCCACAAGGCCATGACCACCGTCTATGCTAACAGCGACTTCACCGCAGTTACAGCCACCGACTGAACCGGGACGGGCTGCGACAACGTATCCCACAGAACGCCCGAAGAACTGGAAACTGACGACTAAGCGCAATGAGACTGACGCTTTGAGAATACTCGCGCCCTCCGCCGGAGTAATGCCCCCGGCGGAGGGTCGCCGAGCCTCTCTGCCGTGAGCGGTGCTACCGGGAGGACGGGAAACGATAACTTTTCACAACGTATAACAAAAAATCAATGATTATGGCACAGAAAACACTAACGACCAGTTATCTGGCTCAACTGACCAACGCCAATCACGACGGCGTGACCCAGCAGATTGACGATCGTGACGAATAATCGTGGCCAAATAAATCAACAATATTATAACGCTGCCAGAATGTCGGTAATACGAAGTTCGGGCAGCGTTTTTGTGTCTTGTCTGAACTCAAACATTTTTTGAACACACAGACGATCTGAAGACTCCTGTTATGAGGTTACCTTATTGGTCATATTGTAAGGCTATACTAATGCAATAGGTATGGAAGGATTAATCGAATTATACAGGGTCGATATAGCGTATAATGGATTTATGGCAATGCGTCGCAAGGCATTCTCATCCTTCTTGTCCTCATTTTCCAACAACGAGAAGTTCTCTAAAGAGCAGCGAATAGCATCCGTCAGATGTTTCTGTCTCATGAATACGCGAAGGCTCTTCATTTTTCCGCTTGTACCAGCCTTGCACTCAATTGGCAACACTTTCATGTTGCGGGCAATGATGTAATCCACCTCTGAACATGTCCCCTCTGCTGTGTTTTCCCAGTAGTACAAGTCGTGTTGTGAACGCGGATTATTGTATTTCACCAGTTCCCATCCAAGCACCATCTCTGCCAGTCCTCCTTTGTTAACCAAATCCTCTGCAGTTCCGGCTATAATCAATTCAGTGAGTTGTTGGGCACTACCTAAATCCATATCTAAGATGCGCAGGAGCAAACCGCTGTCAAGATAGATGTACTTACGAAACTTTTCATTGATTTCCGCACCAAGAGGAAGACCATTGGCTGCTGTATGGCTGACGCGCTTGATGATGCCAGCATCACATAGAAGCCCTAATGCCTTTTTTACTTCCTCTGCACGGTAGTCACCCTCAACTTGGCTGTAAACGAATTTGTTGCCAATTTGGAGTATCACACTTTGCAAAGTGTTTCGCAGCAGTGTCGGGTCAACCTTCTTGGCATATTTTACAAAGTCGTCATAGTAGGTGAGTTGGATGTCGTCAAGCTCTGTCTGACATTGTCTGTAATCGTGGCTGGTTATCCACGCTGCCACACTTGCAGGCATACCTCCAACCATCAGGAAAGTACGATAATGCTGCACCAAGTCATTATGAAGGGCTGTCAGCAAAGGCTTGTCGCTACTTGCTTCCTTTTTTGCTTTTACCCATGACGATTTCCCTTCTGCAATCAAAAATTCATCAAAGGAAAACGGATAGACAAATAGCGAGCGTATTCTTCCCACACCAAAAGACGGAAGTTCCTTTAGAGCGAACTCTAACAAGGAACCTGCGGCAACAACGTGCAATCCGGGGAAGTCCTCTTTGAATGACCATAGGCTTTTTATTGCAGGAAGACTGTCTTGTATCTCATCGAGAAAAATCAAGGTCTTGCCTGGCTCTACAGGCTTATTGTATAGAATGCCAAGGCTATTGGCAAGTTCATGGACATCATGCACTTTCTCAAATACATCCTTCATGTCAGGACGCTTTTCAAAGTTAACTTCAATGAAGTAGTCGAAACTTTCACCTAGATGTTCTACAGCCCACGACTTCCCGACTTGACGCGCACCACGCAGCAGCAAGGGTTTCAGACTTCTGCTGTTCTTCCATTCAAGTAGAAGGGTGTCTATTGATCGTTCTATATACATAAATTCTTATTGTTTGTTATTACATGGGTGCAAAAGTAGGCATTTTTTTTGAGGCACACAAGAAAAAATTGTGTTTTCTGATAAAACCGAGACGAAAAATGTCTATTTGTTTGATAAAACCGAGAGGAGTAACAAAAAGTATAATGATGAAACCGAGATGAATAATCTTTGCATTTCTGCTAAAACCGAGAGGAATGAACATACATTCGAGCAACATATGACCGAAATTTACAATGGGAATCCTATCCGAACAATCCGTCAGTCAGGTTCACGGCATCCACTTTCTTCTCCATCACCACGTCGGCATAGATCTCCGTGGTGTGGACGCTGGTATGCCCAAGAAGTTTGCTCGTCGTGTAGATGTCTGTCCCGGCTGTCAGCGTCATGGTGGCAAAGGTGTGGCGGCGCGCACGCTCAATCTTTCCTATGCCTTCGGCCCAATTCGCGCCTCTCTCATCGACGGTGCGAAGTTACGGTGACTTCATTGCGGTTTTCGAATTTTTGTCCGACTTTTTTGAAAAAAAATTTGACTCGAAAACAAAAAACAGGGCGACAGCAGGCAAAATCCGGCCCTGTGTTCCCGACATTTTAGGCTTAAAAATCGTTCGTTTTTGATGCTCTTAAACGCATTTTTCGGCAAATTTCACTAAACAGCTTTTGAAGGAGAATCCGTTGAAAATTTGTACCTTTGCAGACAGATAAATCGGAATTTATCGCATGATAAAAGATATCATATTAGTTGGAATAGGTAGTGGTATAGGTGGGATTTGCCGATACCTGATATCACTCGCCATGACTCAGGCACGCAATGGTTTCCCA
>Ga0256407_10009801_pt1 | contig 13609 bp, 7 predicted proteins | sample RumenRJG_04DNA_FD_193489 | JGI IMG/M metagenome (GOLD analysis project Ga0256407, IMG submission 193489) | Bovine rumen microbial communities from Lethbridge, Alberta, Canada - RJG_04 | ecosystem: Host-associated > Mammals > Digestive system > Stomach > Rumen | place: Canada: Alberta | collected... | reverse complement strand
TTTTTTTTTTTTTTTTTTGTTTTATTTATTTTATTATAACGTATTTTAGTATTATTTTTTTATTATATTTTTATTTTTTTTTTTATTTTTTATTTTTTTTTATAATAAATTATGGGAATTATAATTTATTTTTTTTTATTATTTTATTGGTGAAAATAATTTTTTAAATAAATTTGATATTTCAGGATAGTTATTATCTAAAATATTTGTTATTCTTATATATGTTTCATTTTTTGATATTGAATTTGAATTTGATAATTTTACAACTGAAATTAAATTTGCATAATCTAAAGTATTCATTTTTTTTTTACATTTATTAAAAAATTCATTTCTTTCTTTTTCCTTTTGTAAATTATCAAAACTGTTTTCTCTTATGAAAATATTATTTTTATTTTCTTTTTCTATTCTTTCTTTAATTTTATCTAAATCAAATTTTCTAATTGGTTCTAAATTAAATGTTGAAATTGTTGATTTTGGCATTTCTTTTTTAACAAGATAATCAATATTATTTATTGCTTTACTTACATCAATATCAAAATGATTTCTTATTTCTGTTTGTTTTAATATAAGATTATTTTGATTATTTTTTAAATTATCTAATTGTTGTTCTAGAGATTTAATTGTATTTTTTAATGTTATTATAATTGATTTTAATTTCTTATTTTCATTTATAATTATTTCATATTTACTTTTATACTCTTCAATTTTTGAATTTTTAATATTTATTATTTCCTTCATTTGATCAAATTCTTTAGTATAATTATTTTTTTGATATTCATATTCTTGTTTTAATATATTTAATGCATGTTTAAATTGATCAAAATGTTCTTGTTCTTCATTATTACTATTTTGAATACTTGTATTACTCATAATTTTAAAAAAAAATAAAATTTATATTAAAAAAAATTTTAAAAATTTAACATATAAGAAAAAAATTAAAGATAATAATTTAAAATAATTGTCCAAAAAAAAATATTTGAACTGATAAAATTTGTAGATTAGACATTATTAAACAAAATATTATTTTATTAATTGATAAATTAAGATTTTAAATTAATTAGAAATGAAATTTATTCATAATATTTTTTTATTTTTTTTTAATTAATTTTTAATATGACTTTTTAATTCCAATGTAACTAAATTAATTTAATATACATTATTGACTATGAATTTATTAAAATATTTTTTTATTATATTTAATGAATGAATTAACTAATTATTTAAATGAAATTTCCAAATTATTTGGATATGAATATAATGATTCTTTTTTTGAATATTTAAAATCAATATCAAAACCAAATAATCAAATATGTAATAAAATTATTCATAGAAATGGATGGGAATGTAATGATTGTCAACTATATCCATATTCATTAATTTGTACTGAGTGTTTTACAAGAGATATGAATAAACATAAAAATCATAAAAATAAAATTATTCGTGAATCTTATTATTCCTTTTGTAATTGTGGTGACCCAAATTATATAAAAAAAGAAGGATTTTGTTCTATACACAAAGGTCCTATTAAAGATGAAAAAATTTTAATGGATTATTTTAAATCTTCACTACATGTTGAATTGACAGAATTGAATAAAATTTTAAATAAAATATTTCTTTTATTTATTAATAAAATAACACAATATTATGAATGTAATGATTCAAAAGAAATAATTAGTGATGAATTAAAAGATATGATACAATGTTTTTATGGTTTATGTGTTAAAATCTATAATAATAATTATGGATTTTTAATTTTAATAATTTTGAAATTTGTTGAAAATTTTCCTTTTGAAACAAATCATAAATGCTTTAAATATAATGAACAAGAAAAATCAATAACTGTAATCAAAGAAAATTTAATTGAAAAACATACTTGTATTTGTCCTTTTTTACAAATTTTCATTTATACTTTATTTATAAAAAAAGCAACACTTCTAAAGACGGAATTTTTATTTGTGTTATTTATACATAATGAAAAAACTAAATTAATAACAGGTATCACTCTTTTGAATTTTTTATCAAAAATAAACTTAGCTTATAATTTTGTTTTAGAAAAAGGAATTGCAAATAAACTTTTTACTAATGATTTATCTTTAGTTATTTCAGATAATAAAAATTTTTATTTTTTTCTCGATTGTTTAACTGAATTTCATAATACAATTAAAAAAATTATTAATTTAAAACAATATGGAAAAATCAAAAATACAATTTTCAATTTATTTAATCTTTTATTATATTTACCAAAGAGTCAAACAATAGATAGATTTTCATCTAATTTAGCATTTTTTAAACATATGATAAATATAATAATATTATTTGATAATTTAAATACTTTTGAAAATAAAAAGCATAATAAATTTCAAATAAATAGTTACAATCCTAATTTAATTGATAGTGAAATTGATTGTTTAAAGATAACAATATTTTTATCAATAATTTTAGATTATAGTAAAGAAGAAAATATTAAATATATTTTTGAATTGTTAATTACAGCATTATTTGATTTAAAAAAAAAAAAAGATACTTTAAAAAATAAAATGTTTTCTCCTCATATTATATTAATTAGAATTTATACAATTTTTTTAAATAGATTTTGTTTTTATTATTCTCTTGTAAATAATTACGATTTATTTGATTCTTTTCAATATTTTCAAAATTTATTTCCAAAATCTAAAGAATTAAATGAATTTTTATTTAATGAATTAATTAATGAATTTGGATTTATAATTGCTCAAAAATATTCATTTTTTGGAGAAGAAATGAAAGAATATTATAAACAATATTTTAATACAAATATTAGTATTTTATGTGATATTACTTTAATGAAATATATTTTAAGTTTATCTGAAATGAAAAATAAGTTTAATATCTTAGAGATTTTAAAAAATTCAAAAATTGATACAATAATGGATTTTTTTTTAAATAATTTAATAAAATATAAAGAAAATGATTTAGAAGAAAAAAATGATGAATTATTTAATAAAATATATCAAGAAAAAAAAAATTTAGAATTTATAAGTTCATATTTTCAATTTCTTCTACAAATAATTAGAAATGATACATCAATGATATATTTATGTTTTCAATTTTATGATATGATTATTATGGAATTTAAAGATAAAATAATAGATAAATTTATTGAGAAGGAAAAAATGCAATTTGAAAAAATAATAGAAAATGAAATAATTCATTTTATACTTGGAAATAACAATTTAATCACTCAAGAAAAAATTATAGAAAAATATCAGTGTTATAAACATATTTTTAATATTAATAATCTTGATGATATTTTAAAATATATATGTTATGGAAATTTTTATAATCCTAATCAATCTAAACAATTTTCATTAAATGAATCAGTATTTCAATATTGTGACCTTGATTATATTATTGATTATAAACAAAAAGAAAATGCATTTAATTATATTAAAAATTTTAAATCATATAACTTTTTAAATACATATTTTTCAACTTGTTTATCAATTCAAAATAAATTAAATAATAATATTTTTGATAATTTTTATAATAAATCGAATCTTGAAAATTTTGTAAATATTTTCAAAATTTTTATGACAAATAAAAATTATTTAGAATTAAATAATATTTTTTTATTTACTTTTTCAAAAATTATATGTGTATATTTCAAATTTTATAAAGATAATGGGGATGAAAATTTCAAATCTATATTAATCGAAGTAATTAATAATAATAAATTAGAAAATACTAATTTTATTTATTATATTAATTATATTAAAACTATTTTAATTAATGATAATTCTTTAAAAGATGAAACAAATAAACTATCTAAAATTTTCAAAAATGGGATTAAAGAGGTATTAAATTTTATTCCAAAAGAACGAATATCCAAAATCATTAAAGAAAATAAATATCTTTATAAGCAATTAAATGTTTTAACTGACAAAAAAAGAAATTATTATGAAAAAATAATTAAAAATTATGAATTTAATTATGTTAATGAATATTTAAATAAATTTCAAAATGATTTCAAAACAATTATTGAAGAAGATAAAATAGAAGATTTTTTATTTTATGGATTATCAAAAAAAAATAATTTTTATTTAAAATTATCAGATATATATTTTAATAAATTAATTAATAATTTTTATTTTGACAATAATTTAAGTATTGAAATAGAGGATATTGAAAAAATATCACTAATAAAAAATAATAATTTAATTGAAAAAGCAGTAAGAATATTTGAAGAAATATTTATATCCAATTCAACTGATAAAAAAATGAATAAAAAACAAATATTACAATTTATGAATAAAGGTTTTAATAAAAATATTAATGAATATGAAATAATTTCTAATTTATTTTTATGTTATCTTTCTAAAGAACAATTTTTAGAATTTGATGGTTTTTATAAATTTTATTATGATATAATATTTGAAGATGAAAATAAATTGAAAGAATTAAAGAATATTTTATTTGAAGATAATTTTATCAAAGAGAAAATAAAAGGAATTGACATTTTTTGGAATCATTTATATAATTTAGGATATAATAATATTCTTGAAAAAAAAGAATATAACTTGAAAATATTTCATTCTAATGATTTTAAAGATAATGATTATATTAAAAATCTATTAGAATTATCAAATATTAAAATAACTAAATTTTCTTTATTAAGTTTATTTGTTGATAAAAAAATAATTGAATATTTAAATGAAAAAAAATTGTTTGACAATATTGAAAAAATTAAAATTTCAATTCCTCATTATAATAAATTTATTAAATTAAATATTAAACTTACAAAGTTAAAAGTACTTACTTTTTATATTAATAAAATATCCAATAATATAAATGAAATAAATAATATCTTCCCTAATATTATATCATTAACTTTATATATTTATTGTAATATTGATTTATTTAATTTATTTAAGACTTTAAAAAACTCAAAAATTGAAAATTTAACAATTATATTTTTACTTTTTGAAGAATATATTTATTTATATCAAAAAAATGAAATATATTTAGATAACATTAAAAATTTAAGAATTGAAATTGATAAAGAATATTGTTTTACAAATGAATTATTAAAGGAATTATTTAATCATATTAAATTTCCAAATTTAGAAAGTTATATTTTATCTTTTAATATATATAAATTTAAAAATATGAAAAGAATTAAAAAAGAAAAGAAAATTGATTATAATTTAATTAATAGTTTTATCATTGATTTATTAATATTTAAATATCAATTTTCTTTAATATCTTTTTTTCATCTTTCAAATCAATTGGAAAAAATTAATTTTATTCATTTACATTTAGAAATATTTGATTTTATTTATAGAAGTAAAAATAATGAAAAACATTTATTTAAATTTAATATTATTAATGAAAATGAATTTAAAAAATATTATTCTAGTTATGTTTTATTCATTGATAATGAAGAAATAATGAAATATAAAAAAATTGATATAAAAGGATTAAATAAAATAAATAATAATCTAGATGAAGTTGAAGAAATAATTGAAAATGATGGAGCAGATATTACTGATATTAATTTAAGTATAGGTTTAAAAAAATATTATATTAATTCATTTCAGAAAATTAGGAGTATTTATTGTGAGAATGAAATTGAAAAAACAAATTTAAAAAAATTAATTAATAATAAAGAATTGATTAAGCTAAAATATATAAATATAACAATAGGAAATATAAAAGAATTATTTGAAGATATTTATTTATCTGAAAAATATAAATTTTTATTTGAACTTTTTAAAACTTCCAAAAAATTAAAATCTATTGATTTAAGATTATCATCAAATAATTTTGTTAAAAATGTTTTTTTTTTACTTTTCTTAATTAAAGATAAACAATTAAGAAATTTGAATATTTCTCAATATTTATCAAATTCTAAAATAGAAATAAATTTTGAAAAATTAATTAAACAGTATCCTCAAATAAAAGATAAAATATATTATTTTGATGAAATTAAAATTAATAACATTGGATTTGAAAGTAAAAAAATAAATAATATTTTTGGAAAAAATAAAAAATTAATAAATATTATAATATGTTTTCATAATATAAATGATATAAATATTCCAATTCGAATATTAAATAAAAATAAGAATAATAATAGTAAACAATGTAAATTATATTTAAATGATATAAAGGAACAATTTTGTTTTCAATATCAATTTAAAGAATTTCCAAAAAAATGTGAAATTAAAATTAAATATAAAAATTTTTTAACTGATATGAATAGTATTTTCTCAAATTGTTCTTCTTTAACTTCTTTAAATTTATCTTATTTTAATTCTAATAATGTTATTGATATGAGTTATATGCTCTATAAATGTTCTTCTTTAACATCTTTAAATTTATCTAATTTTAATACAAATAATGTAACTGATATGAGTTATATGTTCTATGGCTGTTCTTCTTTAACTTCCTTAGATTTATCTAATTTTAATACAAATAATGTTATTAATATGACTTGTATGTTCTGTAATTGTTTATCTTTAACTTCTTTAGATTTATCTAGTTTTAATACTAATAAAGTTAAAAATATGAGTAGTATGTTTTCTGATTGTTCTAAATTAATTTCTTTAAATTTATCTAATTTTAATACTAATTTTGTTATTAATATGAATAGTATGTTTTTTAATTGTTCTTCTTTAACTTCTTTAAATTTATCTAATTTTAATACTAATAAAGTTATTGATATGAGTTATATGTTCTATAAATGCTCAACTTTGTCTTCTTTAAATTTATCATATTTTAATACTCATAAAGTTATTAATATGAATAATATGTTCTCAGATTGTTCCTCTTTAAGCTTTTTAAATTTAACTAATTTTAATAATAATAATATATATTATATGTATTATATATTTTTTAATTGTAATTCTTTAACTTCTTTAAATTTATCTAATTTTAATACAAATAATATAAATAATATGTGTAATATGTTCAATGGTTGTTCTTCTTTAATTTCTTTAAATTTATCTAATTTTAATACTAATTATGTTACTAATATGAGTTATATGTTCTATAAATGTTCTTCTTTAACTTCTTTAAATTTATCTAATTTTAATACAAATAATGTAACTGATATGAATAGTATGTTCTATAAGTGTTTATCTTTATCTTCCTTAGATTTATCTAATTTTAATACAAATAATGTTATTGATATGAGTTATATGTTCTTAAATTGTTCTTCTTTATTATCTTTAAATTTATCAAATTTTAATACTAATAATGTTATTGATATGAGTTTTATGTTCTCTAATTGCTTGGCTTTAACATCGTTAAATTTAATTAATTTTAATACTAATAATGTTACTGATATGAGTTATATGTTTTATGAATTAAACAAAAATTGTAATATAATTTGTAATGATAAAAATATTTTAAATAAATTATTATAGATAAATCGAGCATTTTTCATAAAAATTTATTTATTTATATTAAAAAGATATTTTTTCATGAGCATTATTTTTTGAAGATAAATTGTAAAAGAAAATATTATATTTCTATTTAAATCATCTATTTCAAAAAAATAAAATATAATTAATAATTGAATCATAAAAATTCGAAAAAATTTTTGAATTGATTTTTATGAATTTTAAATTTGAAAGCATTTATATTCATTCAATTTTTAACTCAAAATATAGAACTATATATAAACTTATAAAAAAACAATTTAATAATATTATAAAATGAATTATATAAATATTATCCTAAAAATAAATTAAATAATTATATTTTTAAAATTATATTTAAATATAAAAAGGAAAATTAAATATATTAAAATATAAAATGAAAAAATTAAATATATATTATATGTTTCATCCCTGATTTAATATGTTTATATAATGATTTAATAATTATTTCCTTATGAATAATTAAATATATAATAATTATTTTTTATTTATCAGATATTGTGGTACTAAGCATGAATTTACAATTATATACAACTAAAATTTTATTCTTTTTTACTTTTACAAATTAAACTTTATTACTTACAATTAAATATATTTTTCACTTTTTTTTATAGAAGATAATGTATTCAATATATTTTTTCTATTTTCACTATTAAATCCATGTAACAGTTTAGAAATAACATATTTCCCATATTTATTAACAAGAATATGAAAAATATAACCTTTATCTAATAAGTAACTTAAAATTTTTCTTTTTTGAGTTTTTTTTATTTTATCAATATATTTCTCAATAACTCTACTTCCATATCTATCAATACTTAACCCTATAAAATTTACAAAAATATGTTTTTCTAATACAAAAAATATATTTTCATAAGAATATATTTTATCAATCAAAATTTGAATAGCATAATTTCCAAATTGATTTTTGGAAATATATTCCATATTATTAATAAAAGATATTAATAAAAAATATATATATTCCATATTATAACAATTATTTATAAATTTTTGAATTATACAAACTCCATACATATCAACACATAATTCGAATAAATTATTTAATATAATTTTATTAATTTTAGTTCTGAAATTTTCATTAAAATAAGAAATTATTTTTTGAATGACATAAGTTCCATTTTGATTTTTAGATATTTCAATTAATTTATTTTTTGCCGTAATTCCATTAATAATCATAATTATTTCATCTTTAGAAGAAGCTTTTTCAATTAATGTTTGAAGAGGATGTGAACCATAATCATTAATTGCTAATATATCAATTTGATTATAAATTTCACTTAAAATATATAATTTTTGCTTTTTTGCTGCATTTATTATTAAATTACTTATAAAATAATTTGAATTTTTTCCCATCATTAAATGGAAAAAATGACCTTTTAAATTTGAAATTAATAAATTAATTTCATTTAATGAAAATTCATATGTTTGATTAAAATTTTTTATATCAAAATTTTGAAGAGTTAATGTATTATTTTTTGATATGATATAATTAGATTTTTGAGATGAATCATTTTCATTTATTAAATTCTGGTTATTTTTATCTATTATTTCATTTTCTGAGAAGGAATTATTAATAAATGAAAATGATTGATTCCAAATTTCTTCATTTATATCATCAATTGTTGATTTAAGTAATAAATTTGAAAATGTATCCTCTTCTTTTTGATTAATGCACATTTTTTATTTTAATTAAAAAATATAGATGTAATTTAATATTAATTAATTAATATAAAAAAAAATTTAATTATCAATCATTATTTAATATTGGAAGATTATAAATTGGTAATTCAATATTAAAAAATTCAGGAATTAATGAAATTAAATTGTTAATTAATTTTAATTGTTCATCAAATTTATGATTAACATCATCATTAACTTTAAAATCATAATTAAATTGTTTCAAAAAAATATGAAATTCTTCAATTATTTTCATTATATTTTTTTCTTTAATATATTTATTATAAAAATTTAAAAAAATTTCTTTAATACCATTTTTAATATTTTCATCAAATGTATTTTCAAAATAAATTTTTTCAATTTTAGATTTTTCTGAAAAATCAATTCCAGCACAAATTATATTTTCATTTTTATCAAAACCAATTTCAAATCCATATATTATTTCATCATTCTCAATTTCACCATAAAACATTAAATTTTTTTCAACATCAAAAAAAATTCCATTTTTATCATTTTTTTTTCCTTCTTCATTAAAATTACCATAATATAAATTACCATTTAATTTATAATCATTAGATTCAATATTTTGACTAATTAAAAATCCTTTTGATAATTTTTCATTTATAAATTCTCCAAAAAAATATTTTTGATTATACCAAAAATAAATTCCTTTTCCATTTCCATTAATATCAAATTCTCCAATTAATATATCATTATTTTCATTATTTATATAACATTTTCCTATTCTTTTATTATTCATCCATTCTCCAAAATAAAATGTAGAATTTTTTTTATTATTATAATTTATTAAATATAATCCTTTACCATTTTTTATATAATTATTAGAATTTTTTTCTATATATCCTTCACCATAATAATAATCATTATCTATTTTAATTAATTTAATTTTATTTTCATCCATTATTAATTAATATTTAAATAATTCAATAAAAATATTATTAATATTGATTCTGTAAAATTTAATTAATTGATATTATGGAATATAATATTGAAAAAAATAATTTAAATCTAAATAGGAAAAATTCATTTACTTTTGATAGAAAATCAATTTATTATAAAACAATAAATCATATTCGTACAAAATTATTGAAAATAATTGATAATGAGGTTAATAAATTTATTAAAAATAAAACAATGATTAACTCAAAAACAACATCAATTTATTTAAAAACTAAGTTTACAAATATAACAATTAATTTAAAAACAAAACAAATAATATCAACTCAAGAAATAAAAACAGGATCTTCATCTTTAAATAAATTAATAAAACATTTTTCGAATGATACTAAAATAAATTTGAATATAAATCCATATTTAGATATATGTTATAATCATTATAAAAAATTTAAACATAAAAAAAAATTTCTTTTAGCAAAAAATCATTTAAATAATACAAAATTAGATAATGGAAATAGTTCTTTATTATCACCAAATTCAGTAGAATATATTTTATCTCCTTATAGAGAAAAACATTTGTATAAATTAACTGGAAAAATAAGAAAAAAATCTTATTTTAATTATTTACATTCTTTGTGTTATAATTTTCATAATAAAAATCAATTTAAAGGCAAAGTTGAGTCTGCTAAAAATATTGTTAATTATAATAATTTTGCTTTTAAAAATAATGATAAAAAAATTAAAACAAATGATTCTAATGAAATGATGGAGAGAAAGAATTCAAATAATGAACTTAAAAAATCAAGTTCAGATAATGAAATTTTCACCTCTAATATTATACATTTAATTAGATGTAAAAAAATTAAAGCTGTAATATAAAATTTATATATATGAATATATATTTATGAAAAAAATTTGGTATTGTGTGATTAGAATATATAATTAATATAATATTTTTATTGTCTTGTTTATTTTAAAGTAAAATATTTTTTATTCTTTATAAAAACTAATTTAACAATATAATCAAATAACATAATATATATATATACAAAGTTATAAGCTAATTTGTAAACTTTTTTTATATAATAAAAAAGTTACTTTTATTTATTATTTCAACTTTGCATATATATATATTTTTTTTTTTATATTTAAATAATATTTTAACTTTCACTTAAAGTTCTATCATTATCAATACTTTTATCTTTACTAATAATATTATCATCATTTACCTTTTTATCAAAAACTAAATTATTATTATTTACAATATTAATATTATTCCCAATAATTTTATCTTTTTTATTTTCTAAATTTTGTTTTTTAATATAAGCAATTTGATAACAATTTTGACATAACCCTAACGCATAATGTGATTTATTAATATGAGAACATTTCCAAGGTTTCTTACTTCTTCCTTTAGAATGATAACAATTAGAACACATTCCTTTAGCATAATGTGGTGAATATGTATGAGGACAATTTGTACATAATTTTTCATTTCTTTTTTTCTTTTTACCTATTTGAAAATAGTTATTTTTCCTATTTTCATTTAGGTCTTTGTTATTATTTAAAATAAAGGAATTTTTATTTTGATTATTGAATAAAAAATATTTGTAATTTTGAAATAAGGAATTAAAATAATTTACATCGTAAAAATTGAAAATTGGGAATTTATTTATTGAATTTGAATTTATTTTTTTAACTTCATTTGAAAATAAAAGTGGGCTTATTAGATTTAAATTAAAATTTAATTTATCATTTATTGAAATTAATTCATTGTTTTGTTGAGGTGAAAAAACGTTAAAGACACCATTCATTGTATCAATTGATTTATGGTTTTATATTATTATTATATTATTATAGATAAATGATATTTTTTTTAATAATTATTTTTTTTCTTTTTTTAATTTAATTTCCAATAATATCAAATAATTATATTAAATTTATTTTAAAATAAAAAAATTTATTTTTATATTTTTTTAATTAAAAATATTTTAAATATGAATTCAAATTTATCTGCTTGGAATCAAGGAGAAGTTCAACAATGGTTAATGAAAATTAAAATGGATAAATATATTTCAAATTTTCAAAATAATCAAGTTAATGGATATGATCTTTGTTATTTATCAAATGATGATTTTAAAGAATTAAGAATTAATAATTTTCATGATAAAAATAGTCTTCTTAAATCAATTAGACTTTTAACTTTAGAAGAATTAAAATTAAATATATCATATGAACAAAAAAATATTTCAGTTCAATTAGATTTTGATCCTTCATTTACTGTTGCTATTTTTTCAAATGAATTAAGAGATTTATTTAAAATTAATGAAAATATTCATTTAAGTTGTTCATCAGATAATGAAATTTTAATGCCAAATTTAAAAATTGTTGAATTAATTTTATTATATCCTGATAAATATAAAAATTTAAAAATTATAACTCATAGTAATTTAAAATATAATAATCAAACTGTAACTTCTTCATATAATCCAAATTCAAATATTAATATACCAATTAATAATAATGTTACTAATAGTGTAAATTATACTCCATTAAGTAAAAATTATGATAAAGATATCAATGATAAATATTCTAATATTTATGAATCAAGTAAAAAATATAATTTAAATTATCAAATGAATGATAATAATAATATTAATAATAAAGATATGAAAACAGATTATCAATCAAATCCTCTTGAAAAAATGTATAATAAAGAACATAAAGATAATTTTCAACAAGATTATATTCAAAATAGAAATAATAGTAAAGAAAAGGATATTTATAATTTATATAAAGATTACAAACAACCAATGAAAATAGAAGTAAATGATTATTCAAATATGAATAATTTAAATAATAATAAAATTCCCCAATCATTTTCTCAAAGACCTTATGAATCAATTGATAAATCACCATATTATATTAATCAAACAAATCAAGATTCAATAAATAAAAATTCTATATATAATACAAATAATATTCCAAATTATGAAATGAATAGAAAAAATAATATTGAATCTCTTCCAGATAATATTAATAATTTGAATATGCAACGTCAAAATAATTTTACAAATGAAACAAAACAAGATTTTAATTTAAGAGATAATAAAAGATATTCATCAGAAAAGAGAAATTTTAGAAATAATGATAGTAAAATAATGAGTGAAATGTATAATCGTCTTCAAGAAGCAAATAATAATAATATGTATCAAAAAGAAGGTTTAAATAATATTCCAAAACCAACTCCCTTAACAAAAATAGATTCTTCATATAATCAAATTCAATCTAATCAATATGATTCAAAAACAAATTTTAATAGAACTATCCCAAGAAGTAATTATAATTATTCTGATATTTCAAATAATACAAATAGAACTAATACAAATCTTTCATCAAATATAATAAATACAAAAGGTGGATTTTCCCTTAATACAAATAATTAAATAATTAAATTTAAATAATTATAATAAATAAAAAATAAAAAATCAATAAAAAAAAAAAAAAAAAAAAAAATAATTTAAATAATAAAAAAAAAAAAAAAAAAAAAAAAAAAAAAAAAAAAAAATCCA
>Ga0256407_10009800_pt1 | contig 13609 bp, 1 predicted proteins | sample RumenRJG_04DNA_FD_193489 | JGI IMG/M metagenome (GOLD analysis project Ga0256407, IMG submission 193489) | Bovine rumen microbial communities from Lethbridge, Alberta, Canada - RJG_04 | ecosystem: Host-associated > Mammals > Digestive system > Stomach > Rumen | place: Canada: Alberta | collected... | reverse complement strand
TTATAAAATGGGGTTGGGGGATGGGGATTGGGGATTGGGGATTGGGGATTGGGCCCAATCCCCAATCCCCAATCCCCAATCCCCAATCCCCAATCCCCATTTAATATTTTTATTATATTATAATTTATAAAAATTTAATTTCCAAAAATAAATAAATTAATTTATTTAAAAAAATAAATTAATTTATATTTAATTAATAATTTTTTTATTGCTTCAAAGAAAGGAACATAGCTACTCCAGCCTTAATCCAAATGCTTTGCGGCTTATCCGTCGGAAGTTCCACAAACAGAATATAATTCGTAGAATGACCAGTAGTACTTAAAGTACCAGCTCTACTTAGTACTTTATATAACGGACAGAAATAAACTCCTTCAGTGGGCAATTCTCTATTTGCAGTAGGAATAAAATGAATCATGGGTACATCCGTATATAATTCTTTTGGTAAAGATACATCTAATTTATCCTCGTCATAATTCCATCTTGCTCCTTCTAAGAACATTCCATAAACATAAACACCATCTTCAGGCTTTTCTTTTATATCTGTTGGCTTAGTATTTCCCATTATTTTAAAATCGAACGTTAATAAATCAATAGCTGTTTTCGAACTTCTTGCATGATTTTGCAATACGGCAGTCATGAAAGCTTGAGGGAAACTAAATCCTGAGAACCAGAAAGTTGATGGAGTTTTTTTACTATTGATCCAATCTGAGAAAAATTTAATTCTTTGATTTAAATCAATAAGCCATGAACTTAAAGGTTTTAATGATAAAAATACCCCGCTCCAAATTTTAGGGACTAAATTAATAAATAAAGAATGACTCATTTCTTCAGCTTCTTCATCCATAACTATTTTTCCAGTTAAACCTTTACCTAAAGTAACAATAGATGTCTTCATTGTATTCAAAAGTAAATTATATCTTATAACTTCTTGTAAAAGTACAGTATTTAAAGACTCATTATAATCCGTCGGGAATTGTTTAGCGACTTCTTCTTTATCAAAAGGTTCAGGAGTTTTATTCTTTATTTCCTCTAATAATTCTAAAATAATACTTTCTTGACTTTTTCCTCCACTCGAACTTTGTCTCGGTTGAATACCTAAAACAGTTTCTAATAAAGCGGAACCTTCATTTTGCGCTGTGATAATATCTGCATTATCATGAAGACCGAAAACTACTGGTTCACTATTGACTGGAAGTGATTCAATATAGGTTAAATATACATCATGTTCTCCAGGTTCGGGACAGTAATATATATCACTATCACTGAATTTATATTTTTTGTAATTAAATATTGACGGTGTTAAATAAGTAGCGAGGATTGTCTTAATAAGACGTTGATCTTTATCGTCTGTGACTCTTCCACCATAATTAATATCTCCTATTAAATAATCTAAGACTTGATAAGGAATTTGTTCATATTCTTCCAAAAATATTTTTATTTGTTTTCGCGATACCATCCAATCTTCATTGGTGAAATCATATCTAACATTCCAACCGATGGGACCATATTTTCTTCTATCTTGAACAATAGCGTGGAAGAATGAAAGACCAAATAATAAAGTTTTATATTCATTTCTTTTGATACAATCATCTTCTAAATCTTTCGGTTCTATTTTTTTATAGTTTCTTAATAAATTATTCTTCAATCCTTTCGGTGGTTCTATTGTTATCTTGACAGAATTCTGTAATATAGAAACAGGGAAGAAAGGATTACTCATTGAAGTAAGCCATAAACGGAAATCTTTATCAGGCCAATTGGTATCAAAGTTTTCTACAATTTCTTCCAATTTTGACATGAAAGATTTTGCCAAGTGACAATTTTGTAGAAGTACCCATCCACCTCTAGTACGCATATCTTCCAAAACTTTCATGGCTTTTTGTTCTTGTCCTCGTCCTAATGATACAGTCAAGAATTTATTTTTATCGTAACCTTGATCTTCCGCGAATTTTCTTATATCATTAATCGGATCAGACCCCGGCGATAAAATAAATATCAAAGGCACTATATTACTACTTTGCTTATATGATTTGGCTAATTCGAACGGTGGAGGCTCGATGAATTCTTTACCTAAATTACGTTCTATCCATAATTGAATAGCGTTTATTAATTTATCGGGTCTTATCATTTTTATTAGACATAATTTCAAAAATTCGGAAAGTTTCGACTCCCATTGACCTGGTAATTGATCACTTTGTGGTGTATTTGAATCATTCAAAGGTTTAAAAGCAGCGCAATTTGTCATGAAATCTTTTTCGATTCCTTTCATTTCTTCGAAATTATTATCCATATAATGCAATTGACGATAAAATGTTGGCCATTCGTTTTTATTTATCCATTTTGTAGGATTCGTTGGAATTTCTACGTCACCACTTGGTCCTGCTAAAAAGTATCTCCATTGCGTTTCTGGTATTTTATTTAAATTTCCAGTTGTACCTACGATTATTTTATAACAAATAACAAAGCTGAATAATAACTTATCTTTTTCGAATAAACTACGACAGACATTTTCGTATAAGTTTTTCGTGAAAATTTTATTCAAATTTGCGATTCTTATATCTTTATTATTCGAATTTGGTGTTGTCTTGATTGAAAATTCATATAATTTACTGAACCATTGTAAACTGAATTGATACATAGGATCAATAGAAGATAAATCCAACGTTGCGAAAAATAATATACTACTTCTTTCAGCAGCGGGTCTATACTTTTCTCTTTCTCTATCTATTTTTATTGTCGTTTCTTTACTTTCTTCAATTTTCTGAGAAATTTCTTCCGACTTTGTCTTTGACTCTTTCAATTGATCAATTAAATCATCATTCTCCAAAAACTTAGATATGTCTCCTCCTTCTAAAGCGTTCAATATTTTATCTTCTGTTGCTGTTAATTCAGCCATGGATTCGAAGTTTTCTAACATGATTGCATTTTTTCTTTGTTCTAATTCAGGCATTTCGTTATTAATTAAAAGGGTCATCATTTGCTCTTGAAGACCTTGCGGTGTTATACCGAAGTTAACTATGGTTACTTTAACGAATGTTTCGGGACTGTAATGAGGATTAGGTATTGTTGTAGACAAATGCAATTTGAATTTAAAACTCCATTGAACATGGTCATCTCCTATTTTTATTTCGAAAGTGTTCGCACCTTTTTGAATTAATTGTTGATTTAATACAGGTTCTAAAGTGGGATCTAAATTTTCTGAGACATTTTCTAAAAGAACCCATTTTTCAGCTCTTATTGCACCCTTGATTAAATTTAAGAAATTTGGATCACTTGCTTTTATAACTACTAAACATTCTTGACGCTTTCCGAATTTTTTGATATAATTACTTCCTTGATTTTGAGGATCGATCATTAAAGGCCAACGTCTCGAATTTTTTATTATGATACCATTTTCGATACTTAAATTATCATTCGGTAATCCATTTAATTTCCATTCATTTACTTCTATTGGATTTTCTAATAAAGCTTTCATTGTTATTCCCTCAGTATGAATAATACCTAAATCTTGGATTTTTTTTCTCCAGTCATTTTCTAAACTGACTCTATAACTGTAAATAAAAGGACCATTGTAACATATTGAAGCAGCTGCCATTAAACTATCACCGGAAAGATTTTCTACTTGTTTTTTCAAATCTGCGACGTTTTTCGTCCAACGACTTTGTTCACCTGATAATAAATTTATTAATTGTTCTGCTCTTTTTAATTTCTCTTTTGCTTTCTTTACTTGTTGAGACAACGAATTTTGTTTATCCATAGCACTTTTATATTCGGCATCTAATTTTTCTACCGTAGCTTGAGCCGCTCTTGATTTTGATATTGCATCTTCTTTTTCTGCATTGGCTTTGTTTTTTGCGGCGGATGCTTCGTCTAATTTCTTCTTTATAGGATCTATTGTTTTTTCACAATTATATACATATTCCACAAGCAAAGTTAAAAATTCGTATAAACCTACCATAGATTTAGCAGCATTTTCTATCATTTTTTTTGTTACTTTTCTACTATTGAATAATTCATCCATCTCTGCTATATTTTGTCTCATAGGTGGTATTTTTAATTCATCCAATCTTTCTGTACAAAAAGTTTTTAATGTTTCTAATAATTTATCTGATTTATTAAAATCTATAACACTTAAAGCTTTTCTTATATCGTAAACTTTTGACCCGTCTGGATTTACCTGATCTTTTATTTCATATTCTTTCCTTTTCCAATCATTTCCTTTCAAGAAATATAATAAAGCAGTAAATAATATTTCACCACCTTCTGTTAATTTTTTATAACCGGCTTGTTCCGATAAATCATTTGACTTTACTTTATTTATTGAATTTTTCGCTTTTTCTACCAAGGGCATTACTTTATCTAATTCGACTTGAGCTATTTCAAGCATCTTGGTACATTCTTCATCTAATTTCTTTGCTTCTTCTTCTTTTATTGCAGCGGCGGCTTTTTCTGTCTCTGCTTTTGTTTTCTCGACTGTTAATACTTTGACTAACTCTTCTGTTTCTTTTGTGGCCTTTTCTAATTGGGGTTGTTGTTCTTCTATTTGTTTTTTCATTAAGTCTACTTCAACATTTGCACTATTTAATACTTTTAATCCATTTTCGAATCTTTTTATATTATTATTAAATTCTTTCGTTTTTTCTTTCAAGATTTTTTGATATAAAGAAAGCAATTCTAAATATGACGTTGGGGTTAAATAAACATGTCTTCTCATTTCTTCAGAAAAAAGTTTACTTTCAACTTCGACTCTTTTATGAATATATTTAAACGCATTTACAATTTTTGGTATTATCTCATCACTTAAGCCTGTATCGACCTCTCTGAATTTATCCATAGCTACACTTTCTAAAGCGTCTTCGGGCCATTCACTGAACCAATCCAAAGTACAACAGTTGACTAAAGAAGGGAACATTCTTAATCGATTAATGAACGAATTACCCAAAGGTGACATGGCTAAAACTACATGAATATGTTTTAAGACACGAGCTAAATAAACTTTCATTACATTTGATTCCATTAAATTACCATATTTATTCATGACCTCAGCTCTTACAGCATTTATGATATCATCTTTATCTACTTGTTGTGCGTATAAATTAGGCACATCTCCCGTATTTAAAATACCGTTAATATATTCCAACATTAAACTATAGATAAGCTGAGTATCAACGATTAAAAATGTCTGATTTTTTTCTTGAATACCTGAACCCTTTAAACATTCTTTGACATTACGAGCAAAGTCTTTCATGTCATATCCTTTAATTACATCGATCTGATAACAATCATATCCATTAATATAAGTGGCTAATCTGGCTAAACTTTGTCTTCCTGAACCACCAACTCCTAATAAAAGTGCATTTCCTTTTGGTTGACGTAATATACGACATATTCGACTTATATGACCACATGCGTCTAAAAACATGACTAATTTTAATTTATTCTTTTTTGATTCTTCATTATAAATACGAAGTCTTTGATTTATACGCTCTATGAAATTTGGAATATTCGTTACTAAACTATAATTCTTTTTGGCGAATTGATCAGCTGCCATGAAATCACAAAATATTATCGATTTACCGTATTCATATAATTTTTCTTCACTAGTTTCGAAAACTTCTTTGGCGCCTTTTTCTAATAAATTCTTTAACCAATTTCTATCTTCATCATTAATAAATCTATCACCGAAAACTCGAGTCATTTCATGCACCCATAATCTTGCGACATCATGTTTTTCATTTGTTTCACCTAAAGTACACGAACATAAACCTTGTAAAACTTTTGATATATCTCTTAAGTTGAATATATAGTGCATTTTTGCCGGTGTTGGTAACATTTCATTTTTGATTTCTTTATAATCTTTCAAAGTTTGATCGATTGTTGGGTCTATTAAATTCTTGACTGTTTCTGGGAATTTAACTAAGAAGAAATTACATATAGTACTAAAGATCATTTTAATCGAAGTATCATCTAATTCATTATAGGTTATTAAATTAAAATGTCTCTGGAATCTTTGACTTAAATAATTTCTACCACCACCAGGAAGTCCCATAGCACCTAATAAAATAATATTTTCAACTGTGATAAATTGTTTAGTACCTAAATGATACCATCCATTAAAGTCTAACCATTGTCTTAATAATTCAATAGGTGGTTGCGCTCCTGAATCTTGTCTTACGGGCATATTCAAATCATCGATAAATATCGCACCAGGTTTTTCAGGGGCATATCGACCTCTTCCTCTTCTTTGCAATTTTCCTTGGATTGTTTCCTGAGTTTGTCTAGCGGATGTTTGTGCAGAAAAGTTCATTATTATACTCATATATTTTTCTCCTAAACCTTTTCCTAATACTTCATTAATATTTATTGTTTTTCCAGTACCAGTCGGTCCTGTAGTAATTACATGTTTATTACTCAAGGATAATTGCGTTATAACATGAGTATTTCTTACACTGTCAGGAGTAGGCACAATTATTTCAGTATATCCTATATTATGTGGTAAATCTAATTTTTCTATGATATTAATCCAAGGAATCCATTCTTTTTTCTCGGGATCAAATAAGAAATCATATACAGTGTCTTTTTCAGGTAAGGCAAATCTTTTATCTATTGCTTTCGTTGAAATTAAATCTCTCAAGTATTTATTAAACGCTTCGCGTCCTTGCTCATTTGTAGTAACACCTAGACCCCAAATTAAACTGAAATAAAATATTCCTTCTAATACTTCTTCGATTGCGTCGACTTCTTCGGACATGTTCTTAAATTGAGCTTCTTGTGATCTGAATTTATCAAAGAATGTGTCGATTATTCTCATAACACTCGCAGCTAAATTATTATCAACAGTTGGACATGGTTCTTTTATTTTTTTACGAACGAAATGAATTAAATCTTCTAAATAATTATCGAATAAAGTGGTTAATTTTTGTCTGATTAATTCTCGAACGTCGAATTTCGCTTCGACTTTTTCTTTCTTTTTTTTATCTTTTTTATCTTCTTTTTTACTCTGATTATTCTGTTGCGCATTTGCTTCATTATTCTTCTGCAAAGTTTCCAACATTAAATCTAATTCTTTTATCCAGCATATATACAAAGGTTTTATTCCTAAACTCGAAGGCTCCATATAAACCATACCACATCTAGAGACAGTCGCAGGTGAAGCCACAACTAAATCTTCGACTTCGAACATGATAGTAATCATATCATTTAAAAGAATAATATCAGACGAAGCTAAACATAATTTTTTGGAATCGTCCAAGACAGAATTCATATCCTCAATCCACATAGCATCAACCGGACCGTCGAATATAATCCAATATTTAACTTTACCAGAAGTATCTCGTTTAAATTCATTTATTATTGTAGGTACAATACCGAAAGACCATTCACCAGTATCGGCATTTTGTTCTGAGTATAATTGTCCATGTGTTATTGCTTTTGGATTTATTATGCTTGTACTCGTTTTGAAATATGTTTTATCGTCGGCTAATCGACTTATGGCTTCTCTTAATACATTATAATTACTCGTTTTTCCACCTCCTGCTGGTCCTACAATCATTAAACCATGTCTTACTTGCAATGTATCATATAATTGAATAATTTTATCTTTGAATGCTTGGGAAGGAATTAAATTATATTTCCTTTCGGAACATACTGTATCAACATTTTTTAATAAATCATCATAATTCGATTCAGGTCTTTTTGTCGTAGGGAATAAATCGCTTATAATATTTCTAAACAAAGCAATATCTTCACTTACGAATTTAGGCACATTTACATCTTCTAAAGCTCTTAAAAGTAATTGATCTTCTGGTGTTTCATGTTCAGTTCGTTTTAATCTTCTTGCTGCATTTAATACTGATTTTACCGCACGCATTCCAAAATCATAATGACCTTGAGTTGATAATTGTTCCGAAGATAATTTCATAGTTGATACTACTTTAGTGGCTAATTCACTTGCTTTAACATAGCCAGAACTATATAAATTAATTTCTGCGATTAATTTATAATCAGGTACCATCATAGATATTGATCTAAACAAGGCTTTTAAATTATCAGGTAATTCAGTTCTTCCAGCATAACCTGGATTCATTGTAATAAAAACGCAAAATGTCGGAAGGATTTTAATTACGGAGTCTTCGAAAGTAATTTCTGTTAAGCCTTTATCTTTAGCGCCAAATAAAGTAAGTAACTGTTGAGCAATAACTGAAAGTACTTCAATATTTATTCTATTAAATTCATCAAAGCATATCCAAGCACCACAACATGCTAAACCCTTAAAGAATTTTCCAATCATGACATAATCAGTATCATCTGAACAATTATACACGACACATAATTTACCCAAAGTTCTCGCCAAATCCTTCGTTGTTTCAGTTTTACCTGTACCTGCTGGTCCGGCAGGAGCCCCTCCTAAATTTAATCTCAAAGCTCCCATTAAAGTTAAATTGCATTTATCTGTTAATGGAGTAATTACTAAAATTTCAGCATTACCGACATATTCGTAACCGTAGGGGAAATCTGTTTGGACTGATTTTACGACGCAGTTATATTCATCTGGTTTTAAACTTTGATCCCAGTAATAACGCATGTTCATGATCCAATCGAATTCATTTATTCTTTTGACGCCTTTTACTAATAAATTTTTCATGACATTTTCATTATGGACATCTAATGTTATTAGATTAGCTAAAGTTATACTCATTACTCTGGTTTGTTTTTCCCTGACTAAATCGACCAAGTCTAAAATACGTTCATTATATGTTTTAATATACTGTTCGAGATTTCCTTCGATGATGGCTTTTTCGACTTCTTTTGTCCACATGATTTGATTCACTGCCATTACTATTTGTCCAGGATGATCTTTAACCCAATCCTTTCTTTTCCTTTGTAAATAGTCATCGACTGATTTTCCCATATAATGATGCACTGCTTTGAACATTTGCGCTTCTAATTTTTTCATCCAGATTTCTACATTTTGACCATGAATTGTAACATTTTCTACAAAATCTAATTTTTCTCCGAATCTTGAATGGATGGCTGTGATAAACATATCATCTTTTAAAGTGATGGAATCAATCGGTTCGAAAATCTTATTTACATTATCTTTGACTTTTTTGATATCTTTTGTCTGAGATAAGATTTCTAAAAATTGAGCATTTGATATGAAATAAAATCTAGGAAATACTCCTCGCTTTTTTTCCATATAATCATTAAGACCTTTTTCTACATTTTCTAAATTCATATTTGCCTCTTTTAATTTCTCATACAGACCTTCCATTGAACAACATTGCTTTACATTATTATTCGTCTTTAATCCGTTCATTAAATCTTGCCACATTCTATCCGTCATTTTAAACTTTTTATGTTCATAAGGAATATCTTTCGCTATATCTCCACTGTCAAATACTGGTTGTAAATATATCCAACTCTTTTGGCACTTATTCCATTCTTCTAATACAGATGATATAAGTAATAAATCCTTATTCCATTTTGAAATTTGTTCAGCGAAAGGACCTTTAAATGGTGATAAATCTAATTGTTGTACGTCCATAATATCCGTATCGAGTTCTTTATTTATTTCATTCCAATTTGCTATTGTTGGTAAATGTGTTAATTTATGTTCAGTTAAAACGAAAAATATTTCTTTCCATTTCATTTCGATACCTTTTAATTGTTCCTCGATTTTAGCTTCTCTATAAGCCTTTTCTCCGACTTCAGAGCATATTTCTAAATGTTTTATCATACCTTGATCTAATATATTCTGAAAAGTAAAGCCTTCATGTGGAGTGCAATCGATACCTGTTTTCTTAGTGATTTCTTCCCAATGTCTGTCTTTTAAACCTCTAGTTAAAGCAACTGCCAATTCTCCTTTGGGCTTAAATTCATCAACTAAAGTTTTATATTTGAAACAAATTTGGAATATTTTATCATCAACACCTTCTGATTTAAATCGCGATAAAGCCGAATTGAAATTCTTGATTAATTCTGTTATTGTTGAATCTATTTCGTTTCCGTCTAATTTATTAAAGTTACCTTCTAACCATTTTTTGGAATTTGTGTTCCATCGATCAAGTCCAATCCACATATGATAATATGGTTGTAACATATATTCAAGTTCTTGGATTTTTGACCAATCTGTTCTCGGTTTATTAAATAACATTTCTCTTTCATTGTACATAATACCATCTGCTTTGAATTCCTCGAGTCGATCTTTGATATAATTTGCCATTGTCTTAGCTGATTCGGCTTTTGTTTCCTCGTTGTATTTAGCTAATTCTTTTATGTTCGCTTCTAATTCGTTTATGTTTTCGATTAATTCGTTGACTTTTTCGATTTGTTCTTCGGCGAGTTGTTCTTTCTTTTTGTCTAATTGAATTAATTTTTCTTCTTTGATATTATTTATATCTGTTGGTCCTCGCATTAAATTCATTCTTTGCTCGAATTGAATATAGTCTAATTTAACATTGAATTCATCCAATATTTTATATATCTTATCAACATCGGCAGTTTTTTCTTTTAATTTGTTCAATTCTAAAGGAATAGTGGCGATATAACTTTGCACCTCTTTTAAATCATTTATGGTAATTACTTCTCTATTAATTTCATGAGCCATTTGTGCATATCCAGTTTGAATAGTACCATTCAAGTCTTTGGCTTTTTCTCTTAAGTATTCAATTTCCATATCGGCTAATTTATTAAATTTCGAGGCTAATTCATTTCGATATTCACGACAATTTATCATAAAGAAACTGACATGAATTAATTTTGGTATTTTATTAAGAATAGTTTCTTCCTTTTTTTTATTCTCGATTATATCTTCTTTTATTTTTTCAGGTGTCCACACTCTGTCATCAATGTCCTTAGTTTCATCGTCTTTTATTTCTTTAATTCTTGCATAAGGATCTAATTCGATATATTCTTTAAATTCTTTAAAAGTGTCTAAATAAGGTTGTAAAGGTTCACAAGCCTTTTTAAGTGATGCGATTAAAGTTTCATATTTTTCCCAGATCCATATACTATCTTCGTTTAATTCAAATCCTTCTTTTATTTCATCCTTTGTTTTTGGTAAAGGTTTACCACCTTTTGGTCTCGTGATTGTCTTTAAAGGAATTCCGTTTTTTCCCGCCTTGATTAAATTAGGAAGTAATAATGGTTCCACTTGAGATATTTTTTGCATACGTTCAAGCCCATCATCAAATATTTGCATTACATCCTTTATTAAATCTGCCTCTTTTGTAGTATATTCTAAAGTCTTTTCATCTTTTTTAGTAATATTTATTTGGAATAAAGCTTGTTCGCGATTTATATCATAAATAAAATCTTCATCATCTGGAGATGAACTTTCAGCTTGGACTTTGGCAGGCTCTTGCTCGATTTCATCTGCATTTATTAAATCTAATGTTGTGTTTATTTCTTCCACGACTTCTTCGGGCTCATATGTATTTGTAACATCATTCACACTTTTGACTTCTGTTTTCATTGGGATGAAACGTTGGAAAAATTTGACATAATTATCCATAGATTTTGTTACTAAATTATGAAGGACATCTTGCATTAGACATTTGACTACAGTCATATATTTTTTTAATTTGAGATATTCATAAATTTCTTTTGATGCGACATTTAAATTGAAACTTCCTTTGCCTACGCCTGTCAAAGATTTTTCTAAAGTGTCCTTGATGATTTTAACCCACTCGTCTAATTTTTTTCCGATTATATTAATATTAGCTTTTTGTTTAGATTTAAATTCTTGTAATCTTAAAGGTTTCTTAATATCGAAATTAAATATGGTATTTGAATTTCGAATTTTATTACATTCTTCTTTTATTTTCTGAAGACAATCAACTATTTCTTTTTTGCAAAACAATGTCTTAAATGTAAAGGCACGATATGACTGAACATAGTTATATGGTGGTATTGCTTCTAATCCTTTTTCTCTTACTTCTACTTTGTGGATATCTGGATTATTTATTATTTCTGGAGGAAGTTTTAAATTATCGATGATTAAAAGATTGGCACTATTTGAGTAGTAGAATTTATCGAAAATGATTTTATTAGTAGTTCTAAGGTAGTTACAGTTTAAATCTCTTAATAAATCATCTATATTCTTTTGTTCGACTTTTAAAAATTTTAATTTCTTGATATTATTTTGGAGCCTTTTTCTCACATCTTCGTTCATATCTTGAATTTGATCTATGAGCATTCTATCTATGTATGAATTATATCTTATGATACTTTCAGCACTTTCTCTTTCTTCGCAGGCAAGTTTCACTTTTTTGCAAAAGAGAAAAGGATTTTCAGCGTCGAATAAAAGATATATTTTACTCAAAGAGCACGGTTCCTTTTCTTCTTTATCTTCATCCCAGACACCTTCATATTTTTCTGTCTTTTCATTATAAAAATTAATCAAGACTCTTTTCCAAGTTCCATGACCTTCTTTATCTCGATGTAAACCAACACCTTGAATATATAAATATCTTTCTGGATTTTCTTTATCTTTAGCTTTTGCCATCCATTCCTCAGCGGTGAATATATCTAAATCTTTATCTTCGAAGAATTCTAAAGGAAGCCAACTATCTAAAGGATTCTCATTCGAAAAATCAATCTCGGCTTGTTTTAGTAATGTTTCTATATTAATTGTCGAATAAACTTTTCTCATACGGTCTACCATGACTTTACGAGGGGGACGCCCTTCAATTAATTCATGAGGCTCGTTCGCTTTTGGGTTGATATAAGCTATACCTGGACGAAGGGAAGAATATTTTCCAGTCATTGCCGCATAGATTTCTTTTTTGGTTGGTTCTATTTGAGAGTAGTCTAATTTTTCGTAGTTTTCACTTCGGATAAAATGATTTTGATTTAATGGGATTAAATCTGTGGATATTTTCCCTGGAGTCTTTTTAGATTTTTCTTTTTCTTTTTTCATTTTCTCTTTTTGGATTTTTTTCTCGGCTTCTTCTTGCTCTTTTGTTATACCTCTTTGGAAATAAAATTTAGGTTGATTCAAGCTCTCATTTTTTGATATTTTCTGATTCTTTATGAACATTCCAGCACTTGGGCCATGTAATATATTCTCTTTGTGTTCTTCTGTATCTGGAACTTTTTCGTCTTCTTCTGATTGATTTTGATATCCTCCTCGATCCCGTTTGGCTTTGTCGGGAGGATGATTTAATTTTGTTGATGAATGTTGACGTAAATCTTTTTTTAGCTCTTCTAAGGTTGGATTATGTTCCTTTGATGATGTTGGAACATTTTTCTCTTCTTGCATTTTATGTAACTTAAAATATTAAAATCAATTTATATATTTATATTGTTTATTTATTTGATTTAGATATAATATTAATTAATAGAAAATTAAAATTTAAATATATTTTTATTATGAATAATTTTAAATTTTTAAATTAATTTTAATATTTTAATATGGGGATTGGGGATTGGGGATTGGGGATTGGGGATTGGGGATTGGGGATTGGGCCCAATCCCCAATCCCCAATCCCCAATCCCCAATCCCCAATCCCCAAAATATAAATGCAATTTAATAATATTATTTTAAGAAATATATATAATTAATTGTTAATTTTAAATTAAAATATTTAAAATATATTACATCCATCAT
>Ga0256407_10009798_pt1 | contig 13614 bp, 5 predicted proteins | sample RumenRJG_04DNA_FD_193489 | JGI IMG/M metagenome (GOLD analysis project Ga0256407, IMG submission 193489) | Bovine rumen microbial communities from Lethbridge, Alberta, Canada - RJG_04 | ecosystem: Host-associated > Mammals > Digestive system > Stomach > Rumen | place: Canada: Alberta | collected... | reverse complement strand
GTTTTTTTTTTTGTTTTTTTTTTTTTTTTTTTTTTTTTTTTTTTTTTTTTTTTTTTTTTTTGGGGTTTTTTTTTTTTTTTTTTGGTTTTTTTCAGTTTTTAAGGGATTTTTTAATTTGTTTTTTTTATATTTTATTTTGAATTTGGTTTTTTATAAGAGTTTTAGGGTTTTTGAGGATTTTTGTTTATTTATTATATATTTTGTTTATCTTTAAGTTTGAAATTAGAATTTTTTTAATAAATAAAACTTTTTATATATTAAACTTAATAAGAGGATTGTATCATTTTCAAAAAATTATAATTAATTATTTAAAATTCATAATTATTTAATAATAATTAAAATTTAAAATTTAAAAATTTTAAAGGATTAAAATTGAAATTATTTTTTTAAATATAAAAATAATTAATTTAATTTCTTTATTTATATATTGGACAATAATTTGAATTAAAAAAATAAAAATATATCACAAACTATCAATAAAACTGTATAATAATATAAATAAATAATTTTACATTTAACATGCATCTTTTATTAAATCATTCATCATTGTTTTTAATTCTTCAATTTGTTTTTTTTCTCTTTTTTCTTCTAAAGTATCAATTGAATTAAATATATTATTTTTTATATTTAAATCATATAATTTTTTATTATTAATTTTGCTATATAAAGATTTTTGAATAGAATTTAAATTTGATTTTTTGTTTATTTGACTCTGATTTTTAATTATTATTTTCCTATTTAAATTAAAATTTTTATTTAATTTTTCTGGGAACATATTTTTAGTACTTTGATTTATATGAATTTTTTTTAACTTATTTTTACCTTGTAAATTAAATATTTTCTGATTATTTTTTTTTTTATGAAAACTAAAATTTAAATTATCTAAATTATTTATTTTACTAAGGCTTTTCCTATTTTTAAGTGATTTTAAATGATTTAATTGATTTCTTAAATATTCAATATCCTTATTTGAATTAATATTATCTTGTTGTTTTAAATTTTTATATTCAAGATTTAAATCAATTACAGTTTCTTTAAGTTGATTTATATAAGTTTGATTATTAAAAATTTCAGCATCTTTTTTTTTACTTATTGTAGAATATTTATTTAAATCATTATTTAATTCATTAATTTTTTCTTCTTGTTTCATTATTTTTGTTTCTAAATCTTTATTTTCATATCTTAAATTATTATATTTTTTGATAATATTTACTAGATTTAATTTAGAAATTTGATTATTTTTTCCTTCTGAAATTAATCTATTTGATAAAGATGATTGATTTGTTAATTTTAGATTAAAAAGTTCATTTTTATTATTTAATAAAGTTAACATATTATTTTTTTCTTTATTTGATTTTTCTAATCTCATTACTAGATTATTTTTTTCATTTATACTTTGTTCAAATTGAACTTTCATTTGTTCAAAACTATGACTTAAATTTAAATTTAGTTCATTTAATTTTAATAATTCATCATTATTAGTATATAAAATATTATAATCATTATTTTTTGATTGTATTGTACTATAATTACTTCTATTACAATTATTATTTATTATTTTTAATTCTTCAATTAATTGTTTTTCCTTATTTTTTAATTCATTAAATAATTTAAAATTCTTTTCTTTTTCTTTTTTTAACATAATTATATCATTTAAATTATCTATATTCATAAATTCTGAATTTTCTATTTTATTAATTGAAGTTATTTTATTTGAAACTATTAATATTTGATTTTTAATTTGTGAAATTTGATTTTCTTTTAAATGAATTAATTGAATTAATTTTCCTTTTTCAAATTCTATATTTTTTAATCTATTTTTAAGTTTATTTATATTTTCATTTTGATTTATTAATATTTTATTTAACATTTGATTTCCTTTTTCTAAACTTTTAATATTATTATTTAAATGATTGTTAGTCATTTTTAATAAATTCATTTTAAAAAATATAAAAAAAATATATCAAACAAAACAAATTTAAAATAAAATAATTAAATATTTATTTAATTTCATCAAAATCAAAATTTACAAAAATTAAATTAATTAAAAAACAAATATTAGAATTTATTAAATTGAAAAAGAGTACTATTTTCATTTGAATTATTAATAGTATTCAAATTTTGATTATAAATATTATAAACTCTTTTCTTTTTAACATTATCATCCTTTAATAAATTAATATTAGTAGTAGAAAAGTTATTATTTATTCCAAATCCATTAAAATTTGTATTATTAAATTTTTTAATAGGAGCTTTCATATAATTATTATTATAAAAGAAATTATTATAACTATTATTATATTTCATTCCTTTAAAATTAGTATTTTGACTCATTATTTTATTCATATTAAAATTATTAGTCCATAATGAATTTAAAGGATTTCTTTCTTTATTAATATTATTTTTATAATCAATATTAAAATTGAAATTCATATTCATATTCATTGTAGTACATTCTTTATTATTTTTATGAAAAGTAATATCATTATTTTTAAAAATATTTTCCTTCTTATCATTATAACAATTTTCATTATTAACATTAACTGAATTTTCAACATTATTATTAATAACATTATTATTATTATTATAACTTTTTAAAGGAGTTAAAATATTACAATCTTCTAATTTCTTAGCAAAAGATTTAACTTTTTCAAAAAATTTTAATCTTTTCAAATATTTAATAACACTAATATAATATTTTCTTTGTAAGATAATTTTCTTTTCAATACTTTCAAAAACAATTTGAATAACATCATCAGAATAATCATCATTAGAATTAGTAATTCCATTAATCAAAGTAGCATAAGCAACATTATCAGGAATAATATTATAAGTATTAAGTAATTTAAAAGTATCAATTGCTTCTTTTTCATTATCAGTAGAAAAACAAGTTTTAATATAACAAGTAAAAATAATTAAATTTAAATTTTGATTTTTTTTTTTAACTTCTTCAATTAATATTTTAGAAAAATCAAAATTTCCTAATCTACCACAAATTTTCATCATAATAGAATAAGTCATCATTGTTGGTTCAACTCCTTTAGATTTAAATAAATTATATATTTCAAAAGATTTATTAAATTCTTTACATTTTTCACATCCATCAAGTAAAGAATTTAATAAAACATCATCTGGTTTAATATCAATTTTTAACATTATATCTAAATATTTAATTGCATTATTAAAATTTTTTCTTCTAATTTCTCCTTTTATTAAAGTACTAAAAGTTATTATATCAGGTTTAATTTCTTTATGAATTAACATTTCACTAAAAATTTTATTTGCTAAATCATATTGATTACATTTTATAGCACAATCAATAACAGAATTATAAGTAATATTATTAGGAGGATTATTTTTATTATTTTTCATAGAAGAAAAAATATCAAGAACTTTTTTTAAATCTTTAACTTTAGAATAAGCTTTTATAAGTGTAGTATATAAAATAGTATTCATTTCAAAACCATTTTCTTGCAATTCTTTATATAATAAAAGTGCTTTATTTAAATCATTATTTTTAATACAAGCATTAATTAAACAACCATAAGTCACACTTGAAATTTCAATTTTTTCTTTTTTCATATTATCATACATTTCTAAAGCTTTTTCTAAATTACCTTTCATACCATAAGCTTTAATTACTATACCACATGTTATTGATGATGGTTTAATTCCTTCATTTAACATATTTTCATATAATTCTAACATTTGATCAATTTTACCAAAACGAAGACAAGCATCCATTATACAATTATATAAGATTTCATCTGGTTTTGAAGTTTTTTTTACATTATCAAATAATTTAAAAGCAAGATCTAATTCTGATGAATTATTAATTGAATTATTATTATTATTTTGATTATTTAAATTAGTAATTTCATTATTAATACAATTTTTATTTAATCCTTTTATAATTGTACTATAAGTAAAATTATCTGGTTTAATACCATATTCTTTCATTTTTGATATTATAAACCATACTTTATTCATATCTTTTGCTCTAACGAAAACATCAATTAATGTATTAAAAGTTACATCATTTGGTTTAATTTTATCATTTTTTAAAAGAAGTTCAAAAGCACCTGTTACTTTATCATATAAATTTAATTGAGCACATCCTTTAATAAATGTATTATATGTTATTAAATCTGGTTTAACATTATTAATTTTACCATTTATTACATTATCAAATAATTTACATAAAATTTCATTTTCTTTTAATTTTATACATGAATCAAGTAAAACATTTATTAAAATAATATCTGTGTTATTATCTGAATTAATAATTTCTAATCCACGATATAAATAATCTTTATGTGAAGGGAGTCTTATTCCTCTAAATAATGTACTTAAAGTAAAATTATCTGGAATTATTTGATTTTTTACTAAATCATCAAAAATTTTCCAAGCGCTTTGAATATCTTTATTTCTAATATATGCATCTATTATTATATTAAAAGTTACTATTGTTGGTTTAATATTATTATTTATCATATCATGATATATTTTTTTTAATGTTTCAATATCACATTTTTTTGAACAACCATCAATTATTAAATTATAAATTATTTCATCTTTTAGTAAATCTTTTTCACTTAATAATTTATAGTAATATAAAGCTAAATCAAAATTATTTGATTTACATAAATATTTAATAAAAGTACCAAATGAAACTATATTAATTCCATATCCAGTTATATATTTTGTAAATTGAATATTTAATTCTTTTTCTGGAAAAATTAAAATTGGTTTATAAGTTGTTAATGTTTCAAATAATTTTTGACATTCTTCTAATAAATTATTTTTACATAGACAATCAATATAATTATTAATTGCACAAGTTGAAATTTCAATTTTATATGAAAGAAGATAATTTAATATAATTTTTACTTCTTCAATTTTTGAATTTTTACTTAAATTATGAAGAATAAGTGAAAAAATAGGATAAAGTGAAAAAATTTGATTTTGACAAACATAACTTAAATAATAAAAAACTTTTTCTAAATTTAAATTAGAACTAATATCTTTAAATAAATATTCACTTATAACAAAAATTGTATCTTCATAATCTTTAAAATTATTTAATTCAAAATTTAAATTTTTTGGCTCGGAATTTTTTTCTTCATTTTCTTTTTTTTTTTCACTTAATTCATTTTTTTTATATCCAGATAAGCATTTAAAAAAATTTAAAATTAAATCATCTTTATTAGAATTATTACATAAAATAATAATTCTAATATATTCAAGTGACTTATTCATTTGAATTGAAATTGAAAAAAGAGGAAAAGAAAGTTCATTTGGTAAAAAAATTTCTTTTTTAATTTTTATTTCCTCTTTCATTTGAGAAATTAAACCAGACATAAAAGAAGAATATTCATCTAAAGAAAGATTATTTTTCTTTGTTTGAAGTTCAGTTATATTTGAAATAAAACTTTTTAGACAATTTGAAATTTTATTTTCTGATTCTTTATTTGAATTTTCATTTATGAATAATTCAATTTTGCTTTTTTGATTTTCAATATTTATATTATTTGATATTGTTATTTCTTCTTTTTGATTTTGGTTTTCATTTGAAAAGTTTTTTGAAATGTTCATGTTTTTATATTATTTAAGTTTAATTTTTTTGTTTTAAATATGAATTTTTCAGTAGATTATTTATTGGAGATTTAAATTTGAATTTTATTATTTTTTAGTTATGAATAATAATTATTTTTTTTTTGGGTTTATTATTTTTTTACTTGATTTTGCTTGTTGTTTAGGTTTTTTTTTTGCATTTAATAGTTATTTATTTTTTATTTAAAATTTAAAATTTATTTCATAATTTTTATTTATTATTTATAATTATTTAAATTTAATATATTCTTTTGAAACATTCAATCATTTTCAAATAAAAGTGATTATATATATTTCTTTTATCCTTTTCTATTTTATAATATATCTATTTTTACAAAAATTAAATTACAAATTCACTTCTCAAAATTAAATTAAATATTTATCATATAATTAAAAAAAATTTAAAAAAAAATTAAATTTTAAATATAAAAAATTAATAAAAAAACTCAAAAAAAAAAACATTTAAAAAAATGTTCGAGAACAATGACTTCACTCAAACAGAATCTTACTTATTAAAACGTTCCGACCCTCAATTTATATTTTCCACAATAACAAGAGCAATAAACTTAATAAACGATGGTGATAAACAAACTAAAAAATCAACAATAACCTCCCTTCAAAAATTTATATGTCTTGACCAACCATCAATAAAACCAGAATTAATACAAGAAATATTAATTTCCTTTAACAAAAATTTAATTCGTTATTCATTATTTGACGAAATTGACAAAGTAAGAGAAAATTCTTTAAAAATTTTAATATACTTATTTTCAAATTGTACAAATGTTGTAAAATTTTTCCCTTTTATTTTCAGTGCTCTCGTTGATAAACTTGATTGTAATGATTTAGAAGGTTTTGGTAATTTACCAGAAGATATAAGACCAACACCAAGTCAAAATCCTCATAAAATAATAAAAGTAAATGAACCAATTGAAGAAATTAGAATATTATATATTAAATTATTAGAAACTTTAATAGTAAATGAATCAGCATTAAAAGATGATTTTAGATTATTTGTTCAAGATATTGTAAATATTACTAGAACTTTATGTATGGATCCTGCACCAAATGTTGTTTTAATTTCTTGTATTTTTACTCAGAAATTAGCAGAAAATTTTGGTCAGGAACTTTTATATTATTTTAATAGTATTTTAAGTAGAGGTTTACTTTATGCTTTATCACATAAACAAGCTAAATTAAGATTAGCTGCTTTAAATGCTATTAATAAATTAATGTTTTGTTCACCTTTTAAAAAAAATGTTGAAATAATGGAACAATTAATTGGTTTTAGAGATCCTACTATTGTACCAATTAAAGATTTTTATGAACCTTCAACAAAATTTAATTATTTAGCTTTTTTATCACAGGATCAAAATTTTACTGTTTTACATAGATTTTATGAAGTAATTTCAGGATGGATGATTGATTGTGATGATAGAGTTGATCATGAAAATAGATTAATTCCATATATGATTTCTGGTTTATTTGATAAAAATGAAGAAATTGCTTCATTTGTTTATGAAAGATTTGAAATTATTGGGAAATTATATGAAAAAACTAATGAGAAAGATTATAGAGATATGAAACAATATGGAATTGATGAACCTTGGACTGAATATATTAATAAGGATAATATTAATAAATTATTTTATCCTTTCCCTTTAACTGGAAGACCTATTTTAGGTTGTAGGAAAATTGTTTCTAATTATTTAAGGAGATATATTAAAAATTTAACAAGTGAATTTGAAGGAATTGATACTGATATTAAATTAAAAGTTGCTAATTTATTATTATATTCTATTGTCTTTGCTGAAGAAATGATAGTTGAATTCTTAGATGGAATTTTAATGCTTTTTATGAAAGATTTTTTAAAAAATTCAAATTCTGAAATTGAAAATTTATTAAGAAATATACAACAGAATTTATTTAGAAAAGATAATGAAAAAGAGATAAATATTGTTTTAATTAAAGCAGTAAAATTAATGGGAAGATTTTGTGATTATGATTCAATAACTAAAATTTTATATTCTACTATTAAAGGAGATTTAAATGGTAATTATCAAGATATACAAAGAGGAGCTTTAAATACTTTAAAATATGCTTTTATTGGACATTCAGATTCTTCTTTTGATGGTTTTGGAATGTTTAAAAATAAATTTAATGATTTAATTTCTGTTATTGGAAATGAAGAAAAAGTTAAAGAATTTATTGATTCTAAATCTTCATATGATGTTTTAAATTTTTATTTTGATATTGTTAAATGTGTTAAGGATAATATTAAAAAATTTAGTGAGGATAATTTAAATGAATTTAAAAATGAAACTAATGTTATTTTTAATAATATTTTACATGCTTTAGGAGCAAGTGAGTTTTTAGTTAATAATAATGTTTATAAGTTTATTGAAAAAAATTTAAATGAATTAAATGATAATATGAAAATTATTTTTAATGATGCTAGTTATAATTTTTTTAATAGTCATTCTTTAGAAATTTTAAAACAAATTGATGATTATTTAGATAAAAATTATATATCAATGCAGAATAAATTTTATAAAATTTTATATCTTTTTATAAAATGTAATAAATTATTTTTTGAACATATAACAGAAGATAAAAATGAAGAAATAAGAAATGAAATTATAAATACTATTTTTGAAATATATTATAAAATTTTTTCAAATGAAGAAAATTTTACAGTTCATTCAAATGCATTACAATTAATAATATCATTTTTATCATCTTTACCAACAAATTATAATTATACTCAATTAAGTAATTATTCAAAAATGTTATTAAGTATAATTCAACCTTATTCAAAAATAATTGGTGAAGAATTTAAATTTAAATTTGCAGATTTATTAAAAGATGAAAAAGAATTAGAAAAGAAAAAAAAAAGAAATCCAAAAACATTAAAAACAGAATTAAGAAGAACATTTTTATTATATATAAAAAGTTTAATGAATTCAAATTCTTTATTTAAAATAGATAAAGAAAATATAGATAAAAATAAAAAAAATATAAATACACTTTTACTAATATTTAACAATTCAGAAACTTTAAAAAATTTTTATGAAGAAATGGAAAATTTAAGAGATTTATTTGGTGATACATACAAATTATTTTTAACAAAATATTTTGTAGCAAATTATAATAGTGAAGATAAAATAGAATCATTAAAAAAAATATGTAAAAATTTCGAAATATATTTTAAAGAAGAAATATATGATAATAATATAGAAATAAGAAAAAAAAGTATAGAAATATTAAATATAATATTAAATCAAATTCCAATAAGTCAATATTTTAAACCAATGAAAGAAATGTTTGATTCAAGAAGTGATGAGGCAAAAAATTTTCAATTAGAAATGTTAAAAGCAATGGCATATATTGATGATGAAAAAAAATTAATTGAACAATATTTTAATGAATTTAAAGAAATTATGAGTGCTATTATTAATGAAGCTTTAAATGAAAAAATGGCTTTTGGAAATTTATGTGATAAATGTATTAAATTAATTACTGAAAGATTTCCTATTTATGTTTTTAATGAAATTGCCAAAGCTCAAAAAAAAGAACAAATTGCTAGAGTTGAATATTTTAATATTCAACTTAAGAAAATTTTTAAATAAATAAAAATAAACATATAATTTTTTTTTTAATTATAATTTATTTTTTATATTTTTTAAATATTTTTATCTTTTTTTTTTTTATATATTTTTATTTAGTTTTTAATATTTAAAATAATATTCCTAATCAAATTATTGAGATGAATTATTTCTTATTATATGTAATGTTCTTCTTGGAACTGAATATTCTTCATTTTTATATTTAATTTTAACTTGACGAGTATGCATTAAATTTTCTAAATTATTTTTATCATTAATATTAAGTGAATTATAAAAATTATCAATTATATTTGGATTATTATTTTTTAAAAATGTTAATATATTTGTAAAATATTGATATACATCTGAATTTTTAATATTTTCATTATTATTAATTGTTTCATCTACAATTTCTCTTTCTTCTTCTAATTCATTATAATCAATAAAATCATCATAATCTGAATTTTCATCTTCTTCAACAAAATTACAATTTAACTCTTTTTTCATTAAATTTTTATTTTCATTTATTTCTGATTTTTTTTGTTTAACAATAAGTAAATATAAATCTTTAACTAAAGTATTTAATCTATTAATTTTTTCTAATTCATCAATACAAAATTTATTTTTTAACATAGAACAAATTCCTAAAATTATACATTTAACTAAAGAAATAGAATAAGCATCTTTTTTTATTGAAAGAACCTCTGTAATTAAATCTAAAATTTTTAATATTAAATCCTTATTTAAAAAAATATCAAAAGTTAAATCAGGAAAATAAATAAAAGAAACATAAATAGTTCCAATACAAACTAAATTTGAAAAAATAATTTCATCATCTTCATCTTCTTCTTCTTCATTTTGATCTTTTAATTTTTCATCATATAAATCATAAACTTTTATTAAAAGATTTTCTAAAATTGATTTATCACTATTAAAAATATTAGTTGATATTATTCTTAAAATAATTAAATTAAAATAATTTCTTATCTCTGTTAATTGAAAATCTATTTTTAAATTTACTATTTTTAATATTTCTTGATTTACTTCATTAATATTAATTCCATTTGTATTATTTATTAATTTAAAATAAGTTGAAATAAAATCATATACTGAATCATTAATTGATGAATTATTTGTACAAATTAATTCTAAATTTTGAAAAACAATATTTGAAATTGGTAATATCATATCACATGAATTATTCAAATCATTAATTAAAATAATAATATCATCAACAAAATCATTTTTTAAAGGATTTTTAATAAAATTAACAATTGATTCAATCATTTTACAAAATTTTTCAATTTCATCTTGTCTAATTTTATTTACTCCACTTAAAAAACTTCTTAAAATTTTAAAAGCAATTGAAATATATAAATTACTAAAATTAGAATTAATTTTTGTAAATTCATATTTTAATCTAGTAATAATATTTTCTAAACAATTAATTAATAATTCTCTATTTGAAATTTCAATATTTGAAATAATTTCTTTTATAAAATCAAAAAAAGGTAAAATATTAACATCATTAATTAAAGAATTAATTTTTTTTAAATTTTCATTTTTATTAAGAACATCTGAAAGAAAAGGAATTGGTTTTATATTTTCTTCTTCATCATCTTCATTAATATTAAATTTATCGACTAAAGCATTTGAAGCACAAAAACCTAATCCTTCATTTTCTTTTGATTGTAATAAGGAATTCATTAAGAAATTAAAAACATTTTGATTAAAATCTATTATATTAGTTTTTGATAATGTTTCATAATAATGTTGATAAATATTACACATTTTACATTTTATTAAACCTGAATTTGTATTATGTAATTTATTTTGATATTGTATTATTATATTTTGAAATAATTTTTCACTTAATTGAGGAAGATTGTCTTTAAAAATTAATAATATTAAAAAACAAAAATCAACTTTTATTTCATCATTAAATTTATCTATTAAAACTTTATCTTTATATTCTAAATAAATTTTAATTTGCATTCCATTTAAATTTGTTTTATCTGATAAAATATAAATAAGCATTTGTAAAACATAACTTAAAATAAAATTTCTAATATCAATAATTTTTTCATATAATTTCTTAATTAAAAAACAAGAAGCAGTTTTATAACTTTTTCTTTGAAAATCACAGAACATATCAATTAAATTAGTATAATAATTTTCTCCTTCATTTTGCATATTATCAATATCATTTTTATTAGAAGTAATTAAAGGAAAAACAATATTTAATAAGAAATTAGGTAAATAAGGAATAAATTCAGTTTTTAAAGGTTCTCTTATTAAAGCTCTAGTTAAAAAAGCAAAAATTTGATAAATAATATTTTCTAAAGGATTATTAGCAGGATTTTCATTTGAATCAATATTTTTTTGTAATATATTTAATTTATTTTCATCATTTAATAAATCTTCTAATGATTTTATTATTATACTTGTAATATTTGAACATGTTTGAATAAAGTCTTTTGATTTAATTTCTTCATCTGCATTTGTTGATATTTGAATTATTGTTGTATAAACTTGAATTGCTTTTGCTTTCATAAAATTAATATCTTTTAATTTTTGTTCATCTGAAAAATATATTATTTGATTTGGACTTAATTCTTCATTTGGTAATCTAAATGTGAATAATTCATTTATAATTGAATTATATTTTATTAAAAATTCATCACAAATTATATTTTTATTTTGTAGAAATTTTATTTTGAAAAGTACTGAATAAAATATTTCACATATTCCTTTTAAAATTTCGAAATAATCATAATTTATTGTTTGTGAATTGATAAATAATTTAGTATTATTAAATATAATATCTGAAATAGGGAATAAATAAGTATGAATAAAAGAATTTAAATTATCATCTGAAAGACATTTTGTTGAAATTAAAGTATTTAATAAGGAAATCACCATATTAGTTTTTATTATAATATTTTCATTTTTATTCATTTCATTTAATAATAAATTTAAAAAATTTTCTAAATTTTTTTCATTTTTCATAAAAACATCATTTGAAATAATTAAGTTAACAACATTATTTAAAGTTTGATTAATTGCTTGAATTAACAAATCTTTTTGATTTGAATTTAACATAACATTAAGAAGAGAATTTAATACATTTAACATATCAAATTTATTTGGTTTATCTATTTTTGAAGTAATGACATTTTTAAGACAAATTGCAATACTTTTATGTAAATCAGAATTAATTTCAAAATTATTAAATGAATCTACTGCTAATCCCTTTAATAAATTATTTATATGTTCTTCTGTATTTTCACTTAAGAATGATAATTGCTCATTTATTTCTTTTAATTCATTATTGTTTGTTGTTGAATATGATGATTGTAATAATTGTAATGTTTTGAGAAAGTTATCTTGAGACATTTATTTAAATGATAAAAAATAATTTAAAAGGGTTTAAATAAAATTATTTTATTATATTATGATTTTTTAAAATTGTAAAAAATAATTTTTATTTTTTTAAAATTAATATTTTTTAAAAATATTAAAATATAAAAATAGGAGTTATAATATTTTAAAAAATGGTTGATAATTTTGATAAAGAGGTTAATTTATTAAATGTTTTAAATGCTGAAGAAAATCAAGAAATTGAAAAAGAAAATAATTCAAATATATTAACTAAGTCTCTTATTAAAGAATTAGATGATAAATGGGATGAAATAGAAAAAAATAATACTAATTCTTTATCTTTATCACAAAAAAAATATCATATAAATAATAATTCAATGAAGAAAAATAATCTTATAAATGATTTAAAAAATATGATAAGAATAAAACTTAAAAATAATAATTTATTTGATTCAGATAATTCATTTAATAACTTTATAAAAAGAAAAAAAGAAGAGTTAAAAAAATATAAAAAATCTTCAACTAATAATTATTATGATAATGAATTAACATTTATAAAACCTAATAAAGTAAAAGAAAATAAAATTTATATTCAACCAAAATCATATTTATTATTATTAAATAATAAAAAAACAAAAATCCAATCTCCAGAAAAAAACAATAATATAATTTTCAAAAATAAAAACACACAAAAAAAAATATATGAATTAAATCAAAATTTATCAAATTATCAAAATAAATATAAAAATAAAAAAAGTAAAACAAAAAGATTTTATTCAATAACTCCAATTAAATTACCTTCAACAACAAGATATAAAAAAAATCAATATTCAAATAAAATAAATTCAATAATTATGCCTTCAATTCCAATAAATCAATCATCATTAAATATTGATTATACAAAAAATAAAAATTTAAATTCTCTTTATAAATTAATAATAAATTAAAAAAAATATATTTTAATATAAAAAAAACAATTAAAAAAATTCTAAAAATAAACAAAAAAAAAAAAATG
>Ga0256407_10009797_pt1 | contig 13616 bp, 12 predicted proteins | sample RumenRJG_04DNA_FD_193489 | JGI IMG/M metagenome (GOLD analysis project Ga0256407, IMG submission 193489) | Bovine rumen microbial communities from Lethbridge, Alberta, Canada - RJG_04 | ecosystem: Host-associated > Mammals > Digestive system > Stomach > Rumen | place: Canada: Alberta... | reverse complement strand
CATTTTTCAAATATGATGTAGATGACAGCTTTTAGGGCACGCTTCATCCTCGCACTAAAAGTACGAAGTATTCGCGTGCGTGAATTTGATAAAGCAGGAAATAATGATGCATCAATAGTTAATTCATCTCGTTTTTCTATATCTGGAAAAACAAAGATTAACGATTATGTTTCAGGATTCGGTTTTGCAGAATGGGAAATGTCCAATGGAAAAGATGATATAACTGCCCGTGAACAGTATGTTGGCACTGACTTTGGTAATTTTGGTAAGCTATATGCTGGTAAAACCTACGATGCTGTTAAGCATGTTATTCTGGCTACAGATATTTTTGAAGATTATGGTTGCCTTGCTCAGCCAGAATCAGATGATTTCAGAAATGGCATGTTGAAATACGAATACGATAACCACGGCTTTTATGCTTCAGCTTCTCTTCAAACAGCAGCAGACAATCAGAAAGTATATGGAGAACCAGATGGCGATCCAAATGTCGGCATGAATGTGGATTCAGGTTTTGCTTTATCCGGCGGATATACAATTGACGATATAGTTTTTGGACCACTGTCATTTAACCTTGGATATAGTTACGTAAGACTTCAAAATGACACTGATAAACGAGTAATTATTGATCCTCAAACAGGTACCGCTATTGATAATGTAAGAAACGTTGCTGCTTCTATTTCATGGGTAACAACTGATGAAGGACTATATCTTGCAGCCTTATACACTGATAAAAAAATGGAACTTTAGCAACAATATTCTTGGATATACAAAAGGTTACGAAATCGTTGGTGGATATACCTTTGATAACGGCATAGGTGTTTATACAGGTTTTGAATCTTCCTACGAGACAATGGATGAAGGTGAAGGTAAAGCTCCAAGCAAGATCGAGAGAAGAATTCCAGTATATATAAACTATAACGCTAACGAAAACTTCAATGTCTGGGCTGAAGCAAAATTCTGCGCAGGTGGTACCCCTGAATTCAAAGGAGAGAAATTCCATGATGATTCAGGATCTCAATTCGCTGTTGGAGCTAGATACACATTTTAAAAAGTTCTATCCATAAAAAAACTAATTACGAAGCTCGGAATTAAATCATCGGTACAGTCATTATTATTGTGCCGGTGTTTTTTTTTGATGCAAAAAATATGCGACATATGAATGTATGCCGCATACATTAGTCAAGGAGTAAAAAAAACGGTTGTGTTTAACCTAGATTGGTAACTTCCTTCCACTCTGTCTCAGTAAACAGCTTGGTGAGATCAATCAGAATTAACAGATCATCTTTGCGGTTGCATACACCAGAGATGAACTGAGCATTCTCTTCTGTACCAACATTAGGAGTATCGTCAATATCATTGGTATTGAGATCTGCAACCTCTGCAACGGAATCAACCAGAATTCCGATAACATGCTTATCAGACTCAATAATCATAATTCTTGTATTATCAGTAACCTCTGCAGGAGGAATACCAAAACGAGCCCTAGTATCGATAACAGTAACAACGTTACCACGCAGGTTAATAATTCCCAGCACATAAGAAGGTGCACCAGGAACAGGAGCGATATCTGTATAACGTAATACCTCACGTACCTGCATAACATTGACGCCATATATTTCATTACCTAGCTTAAAGGTAACCCAACGCAGCAATTCACCTTTTTTTGCATTAACGTCGATTGGATTTTCTGCGATTGCTTCTTCTTTTGACATCTTTTAATCCTCGTTATACACACCACACACGATAATGGCGCAATTACTCTTTAATTTTATTTTAATAAACTTTAGCAAAATGTAGAGGTTACGTAGTTAAAACTTTGATCATGCACTCATTTGTACATCAAGATCTTTGAGATTAACTCCATTTTCAAACATCTTGATCAAGGCTTTTACATGCAGTAACGCGCACATTTCCTTTTTAACAATACCTGCAAGCCAAGGTCTGTTACCAGCGGTCTGTCTCCAGGTAATATTTTCTTTGTTTAAAATTCTGTTTCCTTCAAGGACATCACAACCTATTGACCATAATGTCTTATCCAGAGAAATCATATACTCATACTTTTCCGACTGAGGAGCATCACTCTTGACCCACTTTAGAGTATCCACAACATTCATCTTTCTGCCACGTATATCAGCGATTCCCTGGAACCAGTCAGGTTTTCCGAACAGCGGAGTCACCTTATCACACTGGAATATTCCTCCAAGATTAACTAACGGAACAGCAAAACGAATACCCTTTACCAGGAAGAACAACACCTGAAATTCATCAGGCATCTCAATATTAGTCCAGTTATAAGGAGCCTCCTCATTATCAGACTCCTGTTCGACCTGAACAGCACTCTCATCAGCTACAACAGATTCTGATGCGGTAACCTGTTCAACCTGAATCTGCTCTTCTACAGCAGTTTCAGTTACAATCTGAGTTTCTTCAACGGTCTGAGTTTCAACAGCTGTTTCTGTAACAGTTTCATCTGCAACTTCTGTTTCAAGCTGAGTTTTAGGAACTGACTCCAAAAGACTCTCAAGACTCTTGTGTTCGGCAAATGGGAGAGGTTCGGATTTTTCCTCAACGCTCTGAAGTTGAGGCTGTAACACAGGAGCTTCTGAGGAAGAATTATCCTCTGGAACATAATCATCTGCAGCATAGTCAATATCATCTGCAGAATTATCAGTCTCAACAGCTGTATTCTGTAAAGAGGATTCCTCATTTTCCACAGGTGTTTCCGAGATCTCTTCAGACTCACATGCAACTTCTTCTGGGGACTCTTCAGCATCAAGAGGCATATCTTCAGTTTCTTCTGTCTCAGTAGCTGCTTCAGCCTCCGCAATAGCATCAGGAGCAGGTTCTGAATTATCTTCACTTATCTCAGACTCTACTTCCGCGGCAGCTATATCCTTTTCATCTGAGGATTCTTCTACAGATGTTTCATCTGCAACGCAAACCTCCGAAGATGCTCCATCTGAGGCAGACAAAGTCATATCTTCCTGAGGATTTTCAATTTCATTTTCCTGAGGTAATGCCTCTGGCTGTGAATCACTAACTTCGTTTCCAGATCCTATAACCTGATCATTCTCATTCTGAGCACTAACTTCTGTTTGGGCAACAGCATTCTGCTCCTCTAGAGATTCAGACTCTGGAGATTGCTGTTCACTTTCTTCTTCAAGCATCTGCTTGAAATATGCTACAAGGGTGTCATCAATATCATTAAATGACATACTAGGATCCTTAATAATTAACTGAGCATAGCATCAACATCACCTGCAATGATATCCATATCTTTATTAACGTCAGATTTTGTATTTTTTTCACCTGAAGCCAAAGAAACAATTGCAGCCGCATTCGGAGATATTTTATCCGGATTAAGCTCTAGCTCTTTCGATAGTAGTTGTAATAATAATTCACGATAAGCTAATGCACCACGACATTTCTCATCAAGCATTGTGATTGGAAGGCCCTTCTGAGAAGACTCTCTGAATAAAGTATCAACAGGGATCTGTCCTTGCCATAAATTATCTTTGTAGTGAGCGGTCAGATATTCTAATGAAGTTCTGCTTGCCTTGGTACGTTTATCATACATAGTAGGGATAACAGTATAGTTAATAATGCAATTGTTATCAGCTTTACGCATAATATTAAACGTACGAACCATCCCCTCTAATCCCTTTAGGGACAGAAATTCAGTCTGGGTTGGAACAAGAATTGAGGTACTGGCCACAAGAGCATTCACCATCAGAGCTCCTAAGACAGGAGGACAGTCAATTAGAACTACATCGTAGTCATCCTCTATAAATTTAAGAGCATTGGTAAGAATACGACCAACTCCAGAACGTCCAGACATTTTTCTGTCTATAGTTGCAAGAGTCATACTAGATGCGATGATATCAAGATTTGGAAAATTAGTGTGAGTAATGACGGACTGTACACTCTCCTTGTCAAAACTTTCCTGAGTATACAGGTCATAAAGACTTTTTTCGATATTATTGTAGTCAAAACCTAAATAGCTAGTCAAAGAGGCATGAGGATCGGTGTCGATTATCAGAACGTTTAGGTTCTCTTTTTGTAACCAACCAGCTAACGATGCGACTGTTGTAGTCTTACCTACACCGCCTTTTTGACTTGCAATTGACCAAACTAGCACAAAAGGCTCCTTAATCTATTTTTTTATAAACCGAAATCCAATTCGATTGTATTACCTTCACCACGCTTAACTTCAACATCACCCTGACCGGCATTAATGCTTGGTTCAGTTGTACCGTTAATCAAATTCTGCTCAGCATCAGTTGCGGTAAGAGGAGTCTTTCTTTCCATTGCATATCTTGAAATTGCGATAACAACTTTTCTATTCATAGCACGACCAGCTGCTGTCTTATTTGAATACATTGGTGAATACTCACCGTATGCTTCAATTGCCATACGCTCAGGAATAATGCCCGCGCGTTCCAGCTCGGTTAAAACAGAAAGTGAACGATTAGCGGACAAATCCCAGCTATTCAGGAAAATTCCATTTGGTATAAATGTATTATCTGTATAACCGCGGATTCTGATGTAGTTATTTATGTTAGAGATTGCAACTGCAATTCTCTGAATAATTGGTCTTGAGGCAGCAAGAATAGAAGCACTACCCTCTGCAAACAGCAGACCTGAATTTACATTGATGGACAACCAGTGTGGATTTTCCTCAATATCAATATATTTTTCCATACCTGTATCGCTGATTGCCTCGGAGATTGAACGTCTTACAGCGTCGAACTGAGTACCAACTTTACCTTCACCAATACTGTCAGCATTAACCTCAGACTGTCCTCCCTGTTCAAAGTGATCGGATGAGCCTCCTGCCTGGAATCCACCCTCACCTGTCTGAGAGCCACCATCAGGAGCATTGGATTTAGGATTTACATTCTTAGATACAGTCTGATTATCAGAAATAACTAGCTCACCTGAAGCATTGGCAGAATCGGCATTATTCTGACCATCCATCTCATCATCAGAACCTGAGGTTGTATCATCTCTTTCCTGATTAGACTGAGTCGATGTGATCTGGAAATTCATCATCACTCCACCGTCTTCAATGATCTGTTTTCCGGTATCACCCTGAGATGATTGCATAGACTGAACTGCTTCCTGAACTTCCTGTGCCAGCTGCTGAGCTAGTGAACCAGGAACAAGAAGAGCTCCACCAGGAGAACTAATGGCAGTTTCATTGAAGGCCTGAGCAATACTCTCTACCATCGATTTGGCTTCAGACTGCTTGGCCATAGCAAAGGAGTATAGAACCACGAACAGTGCGAACAGCAAGGTCATGAAGTCAGCATACGACACCATCCATCGTTCAAGGTTTTCGGGCTCTGGAGGCTTTTTCTTCATATTATTGCCTTATTTTCTTATTATATTAACTTCCACCCTCGGTCTTATCACCACCGGTGTAAACTGCAAGACGGCGCTTTAACATCATGGTATTCTCGCCAGATGCAATTGATACTAGACCTTCTAGAGTCATGTACTTATATAAAGCCATTTCGGCAATAATACCTTTAACTCGGTTTGATGAAGGAAGACAGATAATGTTAGCAAGAACCAGACCGTAAATAGTAGCAACGAATGCCACCGCAATAGCAGGACCTAATTCATCTGGACGGTCCAACAGAGACATAGCGTGAATCAGACCAAGCACCGCACCGATAATACCCATGGTAGGAGAATAACCGCCCATAGATTCTAGCATCTTGGCGTAAGGTTCATATTTAGCTTCTTCAACGGCAATGCCCTGCTCTAGGATTTCCTTTAGAGCATCCTTATCAACACCATCGACAATCATCTGAATACCGTCACGGGTATAATCATCAGATGCTGACGAAATGGAATTTTCCAGTGCCAGTAATCCCTGCTGACGAGCAGTTGTTGATAAACCAACTAAAAGTTCAACCTGAGATTCAAAACCGATACGTGGAGGAGCCAATGTCCATAACATACACTTGAACGCACCGATAATCTGAGGCAGAGGAAACTGCACCCAGCATGCGAAGAATGAAGCACCTACCACAACAAGGAAAGCAGGCAACTCTAACATCATTGCAGGAGATGTACCTTCTAACATCATAGAACATACAATACATCCGCACGCAAGAAAAATACCCAGAAAGTTCATTGAGACCTGCCTTTTTTGTTATTAACCCAGCTCTTTAACAATACAGCCTGCAATCTCTCCCAAAGGAAGAACCAGATCTGTAATGCCAGCATTTACGATGGCCTGAGGCATACCGTAGACCACACAGGTTTCTTCATTCTGAGCCCAGATAACAGCTCCTAGTTTCTTAAGAATAGAGCAACCTTCACAGCCGTCGGAGCCCATTCCTGTCAGAATCATTGCTAGAACCTTTCCTCCGTACATCTTTGAAAGAGACGCAAATGAAACATCCACACAAGGATTATAGGTAGTTCTTCCAGTATCAGCGATAACACGACATCTTACCTTGATGCCGACTTTCTCAAAAATCATCTGAGTCCCGCCAGGAGCTATATAGCAGGTACCAGCTTCAAGAATATCTCCATCCTTTGCTTCGACAACATGCAGATTTGAGATAGCATCAAGTCTTGCAGCGAAAGTAGTAGTAAAAGAAGCAGGCATATGCTGAATAATCACAACAGGAACATTCAGCTTAGGCAACTTAGGAATAATATCCTGAAGAGCAATTGGTCCTCCGGTAGAACTTCCAATTGCAACAATTGAATGTGGCTTACCTGACTTCTTAAATGTAGTTGTCTCTGACTTATGGTTACCAAATGTAAACTTCAAAGCACTTGCAGGAGTGCCAGGATTTGCTGCCAACATTGCGTTAATCTGGTTATAAGCATCCTTTGCTGAACCAGCTGTTGGTGCAGGTGCTCCTGCTGCAGCTCCGATAGGAGCACGAGCAGTAGCAGGTTTTGCCACAGTTGCAGAAGAAGGAACTGTCTTCGTAGCAATAGTTGGAGAAGGTGCAGATGGTCTAAAGCCCCTTACACGGCTACGAGAAACAGCTTTGATAGATCCAATTAGGTTCTTGATGGCATCTTCTCTTCTATGTGCAATGTCATCAAAGTTTTTAGGCATAAAATCTACAGCGCCAGCCTCAAGAGCCTTAAACGTTGCTGTAGCACCTTCATGTGTCAAAGATGAGAACATAAGAATAGGAGTTGGATTCTTCTTCATGATCTCAGCAACGGCAGTAATACCGTCCATAACTGGCATTTCAACGTCCATAGTAATTACATCTGGACGAAGTTTGGTGGTAAGTTCTACTCCTTCCTTACCATCTTTAGCCTCACCTACAACCTCCATAGTAGGATCTGATTCAACAATCTCTCTTAAGCGCTTGCGGAAAAAGCTTGAGTCATCAACAATCAAAACTTTGGTAGCCATAGGTAATCCTTATTCTTCGTTATTATCATTAGTATTTTCTGGAGCTACTTCAGGGGTACTATCAGTATCTTCAGTATTCTTTTCAACTGCTAGGTGTTTGTCTGTTGGCAGAGGAACACGCTCGGCATCCTTATGAGCATATGCTCTCATCAAGCCAGGAATGTCTAGAATCAGAGCGATACCACCATCTGAGGTAATGGTTGCACCTGCCATACCAGGAGTATGACGCAGGATCTCATCTAGAGGTTTAATCACAACTTCTTCCTGTCCTAAAAGCTCATCTACCACGAAACCTACCAGCTGAGCAGCAGAAACCTGTACAAGCACAATATGAGCCTTGTTCTCAAGATATTCCTTAATAGAAACCTTCTCGAACCACTGTTTTAAGAAGAACAGAGGAATAGCCTTATCACGTATTACGATGGTATTCAGACCATCAACATTTCTCATTGAATCCAGATCCAGATAGAAAATCTCTGAAACTGAGGTCAATGGCAGAGCAAAGGTTCTGTTAGAAACAGAAATCATTAAGGTTGGCAGAATTGCCAGTGTCAGAGGAACCTTAATTTCGATGGTGGTTCCCTTTCCGTAGGTGGAAATAACATTAACTGTACCGTTAAGTTTGGAAATGTTGGTCTTAACCACGTCCATACCTACACCACGACCAGAAATATCAGTAATTTCGGTATTGGTTGAGAAACCAGGAGCGAAAATCAGATTCAGAGCCTCAGAATCAGACAGTCTGTCTGCTGCACCTTCATCCATCAGACCTTTCTTAACAGCTACAGATCTTAAAATGTCAGGATCCATGCCCTGGCCGTCATCCTGAATCTGCAGAAGAATGTGGTCACCCTGCTGAGAGGCTCTAAGTAAAACCACACCTGTCTCAGGTTTACCAACAGCAACACGATCCTTTGGATCTTCAATACCGTGGTCACAGCAGTTACGAACCATATGAACCATTGGGTCTGCAAGAGCATCAACCAGGTTCTTATCCAATTCTGTATCCTCACCCTCCATTCTCAGCTCAATCTTTTTACCAAGCTTACGAGCAAGGTCACGAACAACACGAGGGAATCTACCGAATACTTTCTTAACAGGCTGCATTCGGGTTTTCATAACAGAATTCTGAAGTTCAAGAGTTACAACATCAAGATTGGAGATTGCCTTTGACATATCCTGATCAGAACGTCTTGATGCCATATTAACCAGACGATTACGTACCAGCACAAGCTCACCAACCAGATTCATGATGTCATCTAAAACCTGGGTTTCAACACGAACAGTAGTATCAACCTCTGGACCTGATTTAGCGGCATCAGCTTTACCGGCAGGTTTTGCAGCTGGTTTGGCTGCGGCTGGAGCAGCAGGAGCTGCGGCAGGTTTAGGAGCAGCAGGAGCTGGAGCTGGAGCAGGAGCTGGAGTAGGTGCCGCCTCAGGTTTAGGTGCATTCTTAGCTGCCTCACTCTGTGCAGTGGCCAGCATCTTATCAAAATCAGCATCTGTTGCATCTGCTGCGTTGTTTTCATCTCCCTCAGCACCAGGAGCATGTCCTTTACCGTGAAGCTGGTCAAGTAAAGCCTCGAATTCATCCTCGGTAATATCATCAACATCACCGGCAGGAGCTGCAGGTTCAGGTTCTGGTTCTGGCTCTGGAGCAGGAGCGGGAGCTGGAGCAGCTGCAGGAGCAGCACCACCGGCAGCTAAAGCATGTAATCTGTCAATAAGGTCCTGAGGTGCAGGATCAGGCTGCTGGGCATTCTTAACTGTATCAAACATTGATGTAATTTCATCGTATGCCTGAAGTACAGCATCCATAAGATCTGGCGACATTGCAATGCGGGCGTTACGAAGTTCATCGAACAAGCTTTCCGCAGCATGACAGATGTTAACAAGATTTGTTAACTGTAGGAATCCAGCACCACCCTTAACAGTATGGAAACCTCTGAAAATAGCATTAAGCAAATCCTTATCATCAGGTGTTTTTTCGATCTGGACTAGCTGTTCATTAAGATTTTCTATAATCTCACCAGCTTCTACTATAAAGTCTTGTAGAATTTCCTCATCCATTTTCAGGTCTCCGTTATTATTAGAATCCTAAACTTGCAAGCAAATCATCCACATCATCCTGAGTTGCTGCAATTTTGTCTGATTTGAGCACATCACCTGTTGCTGGTCCTTGTGGAGAAATTCCATTAACAGCATCACTGTTTTCAAGAATCGAGTTCTTTTCCTCATCACTAAAGTGAGTTAAAAACTGCAACAGTTTATCTTCAACCTCAGATACAAGAGTTATCACATTCTGGATCAGCTGACCGGTTAAATCCTGATAATCCTGAGCAAGCAGAATCACATTAAGCTGTTCTGAAACTCTTGCCGCATTATCCTTTGTATGATGAATCAGAGTATCAACATTCCTGCACAGGGTGACAAAATTGTCTCTATCAATTCTGCCCTTCATCAGTGAGTTCCATGCAGGAAGAAGTTTATCTACTGAATCATTCAGAGTTTTAACCATTGGAGCACACGCCTCAACTGCATCAAGTGTTTTAGAGGCAGCTGCATCTGTCATCTGAATAATAGAGGTCAGTCTTTCTGATGCTCTTGGCATATCAACGTTTGCAATAACTCTAAGTCTTTCGTCCTCAGCAAACTTTTTAATAGCCTCATGCAAATCTCTAGTCAGATTACCAACCTGCTCATAAACCTCATCATTTTTCTGCTGACTAAAGTTCTTTGAAAGTACCAGAAGCTTATTTTCAGCCTGCTCCTGCATACCGCTTTCAAGCAAGTCTTTAATTTCCTCTAGATCTGCCACAGTAAGTTGTCTGTGCTCTTCTCTAGACATAGCAATCCTTACTCAAAACGCTCAAAGATCTTATCAAGCTTGGTCTTTAAAGTTGCAGCGGTGAATGGCTTAACGATATAGCCGTTAACACCCGCTTTTGCAGCTTCAACAATCTGCTCACGCTTAGCTTCTGCGGTAACCATAAGAACAGGCATCGCTTTGAGTTTAGGGCTCTGACGGATAGCCTTCAACAGGTCAATGCCCTGCATAATAGGCATGTTCCAGTCGGTAACCACGAAATCAAAATCACCAGCTTCAAGCATTGGTAGCGCAGTTGCTCCGTCATCAGCCTCGTGAGTATTGTTGAATCCAAGATCACGAAGAAGATTTTTTATAATACGACGCATTGTTGAAAAGTCGTCTACAATAAGTATCTTGATATTCTTATCCAAGATAGTCTCCTTTTTACAGTTAAGCCTGTAATATTGGTATACCTCTATACTTATAGGGCCTAAGTCGTTAAAAAACCACTTAAATAGTATAAAAGTGTTAAATTAAACCTATTTTCCACTCCAATCTTTTAGCATTGATCGCAATCTTGCCATAGACTGGGACATCAGCTGACAGATTCTTGATTCACTGAGATCAAGCACCTGACCTATTTCCTTAAGGTTCAGTTCTTCATCATAATAAAGCGCCAGAACCTGCTGTTCTCGCTCTGGTAGTTTCTGTATAGCTTCTGCAAGTGAATGTTTGAACTTTGATGTCGCCAGAAAATCAAACAGTTTATCTTTTCTGTTATCATTACCCTCTGCTATAACATCGTCAGTTACCCCGAGATCTTCAATACCAATCATCTGACTAGAGGATGAATCCAGCAACATCTGGTTGTACTTCTCGAGATCTACACCAAGTTCGTTTGCTATTTCTATATCTTTAGGTTCTCTACCCAGCTGGTGAGAAAGTTTTGTTATTGCGTTTGAGATACTTCTAGCATTCTGATGAACAGAACGAGGTGCCCAGTCGTTCTGTCTCATTTCGTCAATCATCGCACCTCTTATTCTTATGGAAGCATATGTCTCAAATACGGCACCATGCCCATCTTCGAAATGGGTTATCGCATCCATAAGTCCAATCATTCCTGACTGGATTAAATCGTCAAGTTCCACACTGGCCGGTAATCTTGCCTTAAGATGCAGAGCGATCCTTTTGACCAATGGCGCATAAGTATCCACCATCTGTGCCATATCTACTTGGACCTGTGCCTGATAGGCCTTAGCACCGTTTACCATTCCTGCCATAAAAACTTTCTTTTTCTTTTAAACTTAATGTCTTATATATATAAGAATAATTGTTATTATTAATTTTTCTTGTCGGCGGAGATCAAATTTTCAACAAAAAATTCCAAATGGCCGCCTGCAATATCAGGAATTGGCCAGGTTGTAATTCTATTAGCCAAAGTCTTAAATGCTCTAGCTGCAGGAGAAGTTGGGAAGAGGTCAACCACGCATGAGCGCTGTCTGATTGCCTTTCTCATATTCATATCAACAGGAATACATGCAACCAGCTCCAATGTAGCATCAATAAATCTTTCAGTTACGGCAACAAGCTTCTGGTACATCAGCTTACCCTCATCAAGAGAATGAAGCTGATTTCCAATGATCTTGAATTTCTTAACACCGTAATCTCTTGATAGAACCTTCATCTGTGCATAGGCATCTGCGACAGAGGTTGGCTCGTTGCATACAACCATCAGAACATCCTGAGCAGCACGGCAGAAGGAAAGAACCATGTCAGAAATACCCGCAGCTGTATCAACAATAAAATAATCTATATCTTCCTTTAAAGTAGAAAAAGCTCTGATTAGTCCGGCGTGCTGCTCGACAGTCAATTCCACCATCTGCTTAAGACCAGATGATGCAGGTACAATTCTCAGACCATGAGGACCAGTCTGCAGAATATCCTGAAGCTCACACTCTCCGTTTAGTACATGTCCAAGATTCTTGTCTACTTTCAAACCAAGCATAACGTCAATATTGGCAAGGCCAAGGTCCGCATCAAAAAGCATTACCTTTTTGCCTAAAAGAGTTAAGGCAACAGCAATATTTAAGGACACACTTGATTTACCAACACCGCCTTTGCCACCAGTAACAGTGATAACCTTTACTTTACGCTTGTTGGTTCTTTCGTCGATAGCCATTTGATTACCTTCTAATAATAAATAAAACCCTTTATAAGACAGACTGCTCTAGAGCAAATTTAGCCACATCACTTTCAACACTGCTTAAAGCCTTTAAAGCGAGAGCTCTGGCATCCGGGACCTCAAGATCCTCAGGAACTCTCTGTCCATCTGTTACATAGGAAAGCATTAGTTTCTGTTTGATGCATAGTGACAGCGCATCAGCAAGAGACTCACTTTCATCAATTTTTGTTAAAATAATTCCTTTAAGACCTATATTTGAGAAATGCTCATATGCATGCTCTAGCACCTTTCTCTGAGCAGTTGCAGGAAGAACAAGATAATGTTTCATCTTTAATCTTGACTGTTTCTTTAGAGCATTTACCTGACTTTCAAATCTTTCATCATGAAGTCCGACTCCAACAGTATCAACCAAAACCAGACTCTTATCTCTTAATGTATAGAGCATTTCAGGAAGTTCGTCGATTGATTTGATGGCAAAGGTCGAACATCCCATGATACGACCATAGGTTTTAACCTGTTCGACAGCTCCAATTCTGTAATGATCAGCTGTAATCAGTGCAACCCTGTCAGCACCGTATTTCATTACAAATCTTGCAGCAAGTTTTGCAATAGTCGTAGTTTTTCCAACTCCAGCAGGGCCTATAAGGGTAACGATTCCACCATCTGTTACGATTTCATCACTACCGGTCTTAATTCTTCTCTCCAGATTCTGTGCAAGCTGACGCCAGGCAAAATTGAAGGAGGCGTCTGAATCAATACTCTCCGAAAGTTCGTTGGAAATTGACTTATCAAAACCAGATGAAAGCAGAAGTTCATAAATCATTGCTCTTACAGGCTCTTCACGCTTCTTGGTATCTGACATAAGACCTGCCAGCTCAAACTGCAGAAGACGTCTTATGGAATCCACATCATGACGAAGCTGCTCGATTTCAGTTTTTTCTGATTCTGATTCTTTGGAAATATAAGATGAAATTCCGTGGGAAGACTCAACCTTCTTCTCTTTTTTCTTCTCTTCCTCTTTTATAAACAGATCTCGCAGACCAGTCTGTTCTGACAGTGGCGCTGGAGCTTTGGCCTTGACCTTTGAAGTCTTTGCTGTCTTTTTCTCAGTCGCTACTTCAGGAGCAGACTGCTGCTGTCGTTCTAAAATCTCTAGGAGACTCTTTGCAAATGCTTCAGATTTGCTTCCGCCGACACTCTTTGTAACAGTTTTAACTTCAGATTGG
>Ga0256407_10009794_pt1 | contig 13617 bp, 4 predicted proteins | sample RumenRJG_04DNA_FD_193489 | JGI IMG/M metagenome (GOLD analysis project Ga0256407, IMG submission 193489) | Bovine rumen microbial communities from Lethbridge, Alberta, Canada - RJG_04 | ecosystem: Host-associated > Mammals > Digestive system > Stomach > Rumen | place: Canada: Alberta | collected... | reverse complement strand
GCGTTGGTAGAGAATGCCGAATCGGCCAAGGCAGCATCAGGATTGAGGGTACGGCTGAAGATAGTACCCTTGACAATGGCCAACCGGGAATTGGTGTAAGCCAGTGAGTCGGCATCGGCCACCGTCTGGTCGTATTCGAAGCAGGGAGTGTAGGCTTCGTAGAGCTGCCGCCACACCTCGTTGGTGGGCACCACCATCCAGTAGGTGCTATCCTCCCTGTTCAGCTTGGCATTGAGGAACTCATTGCCAAAGAGTTCGTTGACCTGTGTGAAGACAGAGTCGAGGTAGACCGTCTTGCCATCGACAATCTCACCGCGTACGCTCTTGTCCTCCTGGAACTCACGGCGATAGAAGCGGTTGCTGTAGAAGAAGCGGGCAACACTATCGAGGTCGGCATCCTTACGCAGGTACTCGAACACGTTTGGCAGATAGTCGAGCTTGCCGCCGATGGTGAAGAGCACGCCATTACCATACAATTGATTCTTAGACGTCAGCGGAGCATTGCCAATCTTGTTGGCTCCCAGCGAGACGTACTTGCCATTCATCAGCGTGATGGTATCCTTGCTACTGGGCGAAACCGAGTAGTTGTACAAGGCAATATGGTTCTGCAGGAACTCCTTGATGACGGTATTGTCGTCATCGTTCACCAGCCCCTTCTCGGCCTGATAGGAGCGGATGAGGGCATCAGCCTCTGCCGACGACAGCTGGTCGTTGGTGGGCGCAAAGACGGTAAACACCTGGCTGCCGCCCAAGGCCTTGTCGTAGCCACAGGCCTGGAGAACCCTGGCGAAGTTGCTGAGCTGGTCGTTCTGCTGGATGGCCTGCCAGAGGGAGCCCTCCTGCACGCCAGTGGCAACACCGTCATAATGGTCATCCCACGTATCAGTGCAGGCGGTGAAGACTGCGACGACGCCGCAGTACAGCAGACCTCTACATAATCTATTATATAACTTGGTAATCATAATTCCTAATTTCTAATTTCTCATTACTAATTGTCGTCTTCCATATCGCCGTCGCCGTCGACACCGTAAACGCTCTTAGGCACCAGCTCCAGGTAGTCGAGCATGAACTCGTTGTTGTTACCCTGCTTACCATCGCTGGCCACGCGGAAGCGCAGATAGTGGTCCTTGGTGGCGTCAATGTAGGTCTGACAGAGGATGCGGCGATAGGTGCGCTCGTTGCCCACGAAGTAGTACTTTTCATTCGTCGAGAAGTGGAAGATGGAACGCGGTGCGCGGTAGGCACCGAGGTTCTTCAGCAGTTTCTGCTCCTGAGCCTTGTCCTCGTCGCTCATAGCGTCATACTTTGCCGCCGTCTCATCGGTCTCGAAGCGGTCGCCGATGTACAGGTCGCTGTTAAGGAACTTCGTCATATCGAGAGGAATACCCTGCGGTACGCCATCGAAGTAGACCTGCATCACGCCACGCGTCTCAAGGGCGCAGAAGCCTAAGCGTATCTGCCAGTCGCCGCTATAGGGCACCGGCGGTATGCGGAAGGTGAAGTCGTAGTCGCCGAAGAGGTTCCACTCGTCGCCCTGCCACGACCAGAAGTTGATATGTGGACGACGGAGCACCACGCTACAGTTGGTGAAGCTGACGCCGTCGAGATAGCCCATGGGGAAGTAGTAGTTACGTCCGTTCTTCGGTGTCGACGAGTCGTCAGGCGTGTCGTTGCTGTCGTCCTGCGTGGGGTTGCCCTCATAGCGCAGACCGTTGCAGACGACCTCGGGGAATACGGACGAGAAGTCCATACGGATACGGTCGTTCTGTACGATGTTCTTCACCTGGTCAGTGAAAGCCACGATGTCGTCAACATAGAAGTAGTGGCCATTGATGGCATCATGGATGTTATCCGTCTCCACGGTGGCATCGATATGCTGGCCTTCAATGTTGTAGGTCTTGTCATAGCGGCGGTTGATATAGCGCTCACGTTTGATTCCATGGCCGACATAGTCGGACACCGTGAGCTGCTCTACCTTCATCATCGTGTGAGGCAACAAGGTGTAATGCCAGTCGACAGGGTTAATCAGCGACTCCTCAAAGCCGAAGGCACCGTTCACCTTACCGATATTCACTTCCATCGGCGTCAGGTCAGCCGTACCGGCCACATACTTGTTCAGGATATGATACTGGATGAAGCGGCGCAGCGGGTTCACCGAGTCGCTCAGGTTCTCATAGCTGTGACCGGGCGCATTGACGTCCTGCGGATATACCGGGTCGTAGAGTTCGCAGGCCTTTTCGTAGAGGGCACGGACGTCGCCCTTGGCAATGCCGTACTTCTGTGTCAGCACGTCGTCGGGAACGACAAAGAAGGTAAAGCCGTACTTCTTCGTATCGGGGACCCATGCCACCTCACTCCATGTGTGAGACTTATAGTAGTACTTGCTGTGGCTCTTGGGATCCCAGGTGGGGTCGTCCACCAAAGCCAGTTCCTCAAGCATTCCCGTAGCAACGAGTGCCTGATAATAGGTGCTGATCTTAGGATTGTCGCGCAGCACGTCGGTGACGTAGCTGTTGGACTTCTCGATGACCATATTGACGGGCTGCATGATACCATTCTCCACAGAGTCGTCCTTCAGCGTGTTGTAGATCTGTGCGATACCCTCCAAGATGACGACGGCATTGCCGTTAGCATCGAAGCCTGACGAGGTGGCGATATAACGTCCCAGCATGTTGGCCGTAGCGAGACGGTCCTGTGTCATCTCCATCGTAGAGTACATATTAGCCACGAGGTGGGTGCGGGCAATCGTGTCGCAGTCCTCCCTGGAGAGGTCGGAGACGCTGTTCTTGCCATGGCGCGACAGGTAGGCCGTCACCGCACTGTCGTTAGGCACGAAGCAAGTGTACTTGCCATAGGTGGAGAGCAGGTCCATCAGTCCTGCACGTTCCACGATGGCCGAAAACTGGCTATATTGTGAGCGGTTCTTCAAGTAGTCGCTCGCCATTTCACCGGTAAAAGTATAGAAGTTCTCGCCGTCTGGCTCATCGGAACAGCTTGTCAGCGATACCGATGCCAGGATCGAGAAACCTATCATATAAATATATCGTATGAGTCTCATAATCGTTTCTTCGTTTTTACATATATCAGTTGTTTGTCGCATAGCTGCCGTTATCGCCACTGCTGAACGCAGAGTTCTGATGCAGGTTCCTGTTGACCTTCAGCTCCTCATAGTTATAAGGCCAGTAGATAGCATCCATCTTAGCCAGTTTGTTGGCTATCAGAGCCGAACCGGTAGTCACCTTGCGCAGGGCTGCATTGACCAGCGTCTGCGTGTTGCCCTCACGGCGTGCAATACGTACCAGGTCGTACCAGCGCTTGCCCTCGAACATCAGTTCGCGCTGACGCTCCTGATAGACAAGTGTCTCAAGACGTGCCTTCGTGGTGTAGTCATTACGCGACAGGGTGTCGACCAGCTGTGTCTCGCATACCGAGCGCTTGTTGACAGCGTTCACCAAGGCGAAAGCCTCGTCAATCATCGGCTTGTTATAGTCAATGGCAGCCTGGTCGGCGTCGGGACTGAGCAGCTGTGACAGTGCCTCGGCCTTGAGCAGCATGATGTCCGACAAGCGGTAAATCACCCAGTTGGAAGCATTCTGTCCTTCGGTGTAGATACCGCTATAGGTGAGGGAGATGTCTGACGAGCTCTGCGCATTGATGATGACGGAATTGGTGACATACTTGTTGACAGTCCCCAAGAGGCCGTTGCAGTTCTCATACATACGGGCATCCACCTTCTTGTTGCGGTCGGCAAAGATGGTGCGCTGCGATGACTTCTCGATGTCTTCGAGCACATAGTCAGAGGGCACCAGCATACCCATCGGCGTAGTAGCATTGCCATAGAAGGCGTTGACGGCACCATTGGCTATCATGCTGTGGCCGCGTGGGTCATCGTCGAAGACGAGCTGGAAGATAATCTCCTGATTATAGCTCTGCGCATTGTCGTCCTTACCGAAGAGTGTGGTATAGGCATTGCCGAAAAAGCCACTCGTGATACTACCGTTGACCAGCGGGTAACCATTGAAGCGGTTCTCGTCTGTGTTGCCAGAGAGTCCGTAGCTATTGGACGACCGCTTGTTCTCCTCGGCTATCTGCTTCTTGGAGTCAATGACCAGATTGGCATACTTGATACAGTTCTGGTAGTCCTGCTTCCACAAATACATCTCACAGAGCATGGCATGGATGGCATCCTGAGTGATGCGGCCCGTCTGGTAGAGCGGCGTGGTGGTAGGATAACGTTTCACGGCCATATTCTTCACGCCCTCCAGGCTGGTGATGAGCGAGTCAAGGACGTCCTCAAACTTCGTTGCCGGCAGGTCCATCTTCTGGTCGTCGTCGGTAAAGGCTACCGTTGAATAAGGCACGTCGCGGAAAGTGCGGATGAGGTAGAAGTAGCACAGCGAGCGCAAGGCTGTCACCTCAGCGATATGAGCATTGAGTTCGCTCTCCGCGTAAGCGGGGTCGCTGGCAGCCACGCCAGGCGCATACTTGATAACGGTATTACAGCGGTTGATGATATTGTAGAAACCATCCCAGACGGTATAGCCGTTCTTGGCGTCGATGTTCTCCTTCATCACCTTCTCCAGCTGCGTGTCGTAGTTGATGTTCATACCGATGCCGACATTCTCGGAACGGCACTCGCCCCAGACAATCATACGACGGATGATGTTCTGGTCCTGCAAGCCCGAATAGCAACCGGCAATGATGCCTTCGACGTCGGCCTTCTCCGTCCAGAACTTCTCTAAGGTAATCTCATTCAGCGGTTCTATTTCAAGGAAGTCAGAACAGCTTGAATATCCCATCAGTCCGACAAGCCCTAACAGTCCCATCAGACCAGCATTCTTTATCTTACTATAAAACTTGGTTTTCATAATTGTTCCTCCTTTTTAGAAATCTACTGTAATACCTAAGGTATAAGAACGCGAACGTGGTGTCTGAGAGTAGTCGATGGCCGGATCATAGCCGTTGGCCGAGATGTCGGGGTCGACACCCGTGTACTTCGTCAGCACGAACGGGTTGTTGGCACTGGCATAGACACTGATCTTGTTCAGGCCAATCCACTTCAGATACTGCTTCTTGATGGTGTAGGAGAGCTGGGCATAACCCATACGCAGATAAGAGCCATCCTCCACATAGCGGTCGCTGACCTGCGAGTTGAAGTTGCTGGCGTCGCCATACATGGCACGGGGTATCGTGGTGACGTCACCCTCCTTGCGCCAGCGGTAGTTCACGGCCTGCGACTGGTTGTCGTTCGAACTCATGGACTCAGCACGCAGGCGGGCAATGTTCAGGATCTTATTGCCATAGCGGTAGGTGAACTGTGTGTTCAGCTTCCAGTCGCCGTAATAGAACGTGAAGCCGAAGCCACCCGTCAGCTTAGGCAGCGAAGAGCCGAGGTAGACGATATCAAGGTTGTTGATTTGTCCGTCGTGGTTGATATCCTCATAGATGGCATCGCCGCCGTTGAAGGAATAGTTACGGCCGGAGGTGTCGTTGGTGTAGTTGTACTTCATGCGGACGGGGTTGCCGTTAGCGTCGAGCACCAGGTTGCCGTCAGCATTGATAGCTACGGGAGCCGTCTTGCCGCTGGCCAGGAACTGGGCGCGCTCGTCGGCACTCATATTGGCCACCGTGTTATAATTGTACTGGTAGACGCCCTTGTAGCGGAAGCCGTAGATGGCACCCAGCGGGTTGTTCAGCTGCACACGGCGCAGCCACTCAGCGTTGTTATAGCCGAAGGTAGAGTTGAGGTTGTTCAGCACATACTCTTCCATCTCAAGAATCTCATTACGGTTGTTACCGAAGTTGGCGTTAAGGTCAAACTGGAACTTACCTTTCTTGATCAGGCGGTTGGTGTTGACATGGAACTCCCAACCCGTATTACGCAGTTTACCACTATTGCGGTAAGGCACGGTGATGAAACCGGCGTTGGAGGGTATGCGGTAGTTCTCCATCAGCATATCGGTAACGGTTGACTGGTAGGCTTCGACAACCAGGTTCAGGCGATCGTCGAAGAAGCCTAAGTCGACACCGATGTTATAGCTGGTGTTTATCTGCCACCTCAAGTCTGACAGGCGGATGTTGAGCGGAGCCATGGCGTTGATGTCGATGTACTTGGAGGTGACGCCGTATTTCGACGTAAAGAGGTATTCGTAACGCGGCTGGTTACCGACGCGACCCCAGCTGGGACGGATGGCCAGCATCGACAGTGTCGGCTTGAGCTTCTCCATCCACGGTTCGTCGCTGACAATCCACTTCAGCGAAGCTGAGGGGAAGTAGCCCCAGCGGTTGTTCGGTCCGAACTTCGTCGTACCGTCGGCACGCAGGGTGAAGTCAGCGATATAGCGGCCTTTATAGGCGTAGTGTGCCGACACGGTGAAATACATCGAGCGCCACTGGTTGTACCAAGAGCCGAGACCGGTAATCTGTCCGCCGCCCTGCGTCGTGGTGATGCCCGAGGGAGCGCCGCTCTTGTCTTCCGACTGGCCTGTTGCCGAACCGCTGGTCAGCTCGAACTTACCGAGAAGCATGGCACTGTGGTCCTGGTTCTTGAACGCCGGAATCAGTGTCAGCTGCTGCTTGGTGTTGAAGGCTACGCTCTTCGACGAGCCGTCATACGACGAGTTGACGCCGGCATCCCAGTTCACCGTGCGCAGTTCCTGCGGGTAGAAGCGGTTGGTATAATCGTTGAAGATGTTCATATAGACGGAGCCACGCCAGTTCAGCTGCCAGTGCTCTTCGTCCATGCCGAGGAGCTGGTACTGGATAATCAGCTCAGGGGTGATGTCGTAGGTCGTCTGCTGGTTCTTGGCCAGATTGGCTACAGCCACGGGGTTGGGATAACGCTTCTGGTCGTTGTTGAAGACGGCAGAGCCATTCTGCAACATCGTGTAATAAGCATCGGTATCGGCACCCGTCGTCGGGTCCTGTTCGTAGATGCCCATGTTAGGCATCTTACGCAGGGCCAGACCCAGCAGACCTTCACCATTGCCCTTGAAGTCAACCCAGTTGCCGGTATTGAACTTCCAGTTCATGTCGTTCTTGGTATAGGTCAAGGCGAAGTTGGTGCTCACGCGGATGCGCTCTGACACGTTGTAGTCCAGAGCCACACGGGTGGAGAAGCGCTGCAGCTTCTGCTTGATGATAGTACCCGTCTCGTGGTCGAAACCGCCACCGATACGGAACGAAGCCTTCTCACCGCCACCGCTGACCGTCAGATAGTGGTTCTGACGCAGACCCCACTGCGTAACGGCGTCGCGCCAGTCGGTATTGTTGTTAAACTGCTCGTACTCTGAGAAGGTAGGGTCGTAGTTCAACTCGGGAATGTCGGAAGCATTGTCGCTCTGTGCCGGGTTGAAGTAGCTCTCCTTGAGCAGCATGGTGTAGTCGTCACCGTTAAGCATATCGTAGCCCTTGGGCTGGTAAGTACCCGTCAGCTTCAGCGAATAGGTGAGCTTCGGTGCGCCGCGCACACCACGCTTCGTCGTCAGTTCGATGACACCGTTACCACCCTGCGAACCGTAGATGGCCGTAGCGGCAGCATCCTTCAGCACGCGGATGTCGGCGATATCCTCGGGGTTGATATTCAGCAGTTCGGCGAACTTCTCATTGTTGGCCGAGCCCATGTCGAAGTTGTCGAGACTGACTTCACGGACGTTGCCGTCGACGACAATCAGCGGGTTGGCATCGGTCAGCGACGACAGCGAAGCCGAACCACGCAGACGCATGGTAGAGCCAGAGCCAAGGTCACCGGAGTTGCCGACGATGTCGAGACCGGCGATACGTCCCTGCAGGGCTTCATCAACCGACGTGATGGCCAGACCCTCGAACTCTTTCATCGAGAGCGTCTGTGTAGCACTCGACACCTCGCGCTGCGGGATGGGCAGGCCGCTGCCTGTGACGCGGCGCTTCGACTTGACGGTCACTTCCTTCAGCTGTGTGGCCGACGACATGCTGACCTTATAGGTTGTGCGGTCGAGCGACAACGTCTGTGTCTTCATGCCTACATAGCTGAAGCGAATCTTGTCTTTCGTGCTCTTCACCTTCATGGTGAAATTACCATTGAGGTCGGTGATGGCCGAGTTGATGATACGTCCGGTACCGTCAATCTCGCAGACGGTGGCACCCATCAACGGGCCCATATCGTCGCTCACCGTACCATGTACCGACGTGATTGTCTGTGCGCTCAGTGTGCCTGTGGCTACGAGCGCCATCATGAGTATGATGGTTCTGAGTATTCTTCGCATAGCGAAGCGATTGAATCGGTTTCTCATACCTTATTCCTCCCTTAATTGATTAAGTTGTTCCTGCCAGGGCACCATCTGCTCGTAGAACAGTGCACCGTCGATGAGGTGCAGCACGGCATCGGAAGCCATAAAGATCGTGCGCTTGTTAGCGCCTGCGCTCTCGTCGAGCCAGTACTCGCGGCAGATGTTATTATACAGTCCCTCGGTCTTGATGACATGGCGCTGCAGACTGGCATCGCCAGGCTTCTCCTGAGCCAGAACGTCCCAGATGGTCATCTGGTTGTCGGCATGGTTCACCCTGATGGGGTAGAAGCGGCCGGTCTCGGGATTACGCTTCATCGACTCGTAGGAGTTGTCGTAGCTGCCTTCCTCCTTGGCCATGCCCACGGCCACCGAGTGGTCCTGGATATGGTAACGCAGGAAGTTGACAATGATATTCTTGATGAGATTCTGAGCCTCCTTGGCCTTGTCCTCAGAGCCCCAGACCTCGTACGTCTGTGCCTCATAGTCATCCCATGTGGGCAGCAGACCGTCGGCGATGAGTTTGCGGATAGCCTCGTTGGTGGGTACATAGACCGTGTAGTTATAGTTGTCGAGCAGGCTCAGGTTCTGGTTGCCCTGATTCTGCTGACCGGCAATATAGGCGCCCTTGTTCAGGGAGGTTGCCAGCAAGCCAGACTTTCCCGACAGCAATTCAAAGAACTCCGAGTACTCGTCACGGCTCTGCAGGGTCTGGTAGACCGACTTCTGCGAACCATAGAGTGCCTCGCTGTTCAGCTGATAGGCATTACCGTTGGCTTTTTCAAATATCTTGTTGTTCTCTACGGGCACAGCTCTGTTGTTATGTTCGATCTGCCAACCGCCAGAGAAGGCCAGGCGTCCCTCGCTGTCGCGGGTGACGCGGATGAGCGTACCGCCCTTCGACTTATAGTACTCATGACCGTCCTGTACGTCGCCCACAATGATGAGCTGGTCGAGCAGGCGTGTCAGACGATCCTTGACAACGGTCTGTTCTGTCTCCGACGAGGTACGCGCGCCCTTGGTGACGTTACCGTCGGCATCTATCGTCGATGCATAGCGGCGGTACTGCACCTTTTCGGCTGACGACTTGGTGGCGTTATAGTAAAACTCCAACACCGACGGTGCCTCTAAGCCCGACAAGCGGTCGATAGTACCATAGGAAGCCGGGTCGACGTAAGTAAACAGGGCCTCGCTCGTCGGGAGCAGCAGACTGTACTTCGAGTCCATAGAGAGCAGGTATGGCAGGAAGTTCAGATTCTCAATAGCCCAGTAGATGATGTCCATCGTCGTTGTTGAATTGACCAATGCGGGATAGGCCACCGACGAATACTCTGCCGGCGCATATACCTTGTTGACCAGGTAGACCACGCCGTTGCAGCCCATAAAGCAGGAGTCGACATCCTCGGGCTTGACATTCAGCTGTTCCTTGGCATCGTCAAGGATGGTATTGAACTTCGAAGGGATAGACGACGAGAACACGTCCTGCATGTTCACGTTGATGAGCTTGGCCAACATGGGAGCAGGGATGCTGTCCCACGTTCCGTACACATTCTGCAGGTCCTTGCCTTCATGGTTCCACCAGTAGTCTAAGGCGTCGTTCGTAGGCACGAACATGGCACCGGCATCGTAGTGCAGGTCATAGCCCATGGTATTGGAGTACATATAGTGGTTCCATCCCGGGTCGAACTTCAGCGTGGCAGAGACCTCTTCACCGCTGGGATCCTTGGTGTTCGCAGCACCGCCTACCGAACGCTTGCTGTAGTAGCGCAGCGAATAGACCGAGTCCTCATTACTGTAGAGGCGGTTGTACTGGCGAGTGGCGGCGGCATTGTAATACGGTGCCGAGAAGCGGTCGACGAGTTCCGACCATTTCGACATCGAGGGATGCTGGCGCAGAATCTCCGCCATATTCGGGGAAGCCTCAATGACGCCGTCCATCTTGTGAACGTAACCGTTCTTGCAGACGATGTCACGGTCGACAATCTTCACGCCGTTCACCCACGCCTCAGAAATATCGCTGGCGCGACGGTTCGTCAAGATCGACAGGTCATTACTCGTCATATTAATCTTACGCATATAAGCTGGCAGGAAGTGAATCATCGGCGCCGACGTCTCATCCTTCAGAATGGGAATACTCTTCTGACGCTGCTTGAAACGCTGCCAAGGAGCCGTGTTAGGCATCAGCTCCGGCTTCAGGATCTGCACGGAGTCATAGATAGTGACCGCCGTCTCACGACGCATACACATACCCTCCATCGGCGGATTGCCGCTGACGTTCGAGAGCAGTTCCACCAAATAGGCGTTTTTCACCATGGAGTTGTTCAGCAACAGCTTCTTCTGTGCCGTCGACAACTGTCCGTAGCTGCTGACACCCCAGTCATTGTGCCCATACCAGGCCTGAAAGGCTGAGTCAGTAGCAGCAAACAAGGTCCTCGAACCTGTGTGGCTCAACACCTCACGCTGATCTAGATCGTCAATCAGACGTAGTACGGTCGTGTAGTTACCGTCGTCCGACAGCCGCTCGTAGATGGAGTTGCCCAGCCAGTCGGGCTGCCCCGTCAGCAGGGTGTCGTCATCCTTACACGACTGCAACGACCAGACTCCCATCAGCAAGCCACAGGCGAGCAGCGTCATACGCCGTCCTTGTCTTACGATTTGTCTTTGTTTCATACGTTTTAGGTTTTATTATTACTTTTTGGTTATATATTGTCGTTATAGTATTTTCTCTTCCGGTGGTCAGACCATCAATAGGTCCAGACGGGTAAAATCGTGTCTTCCATAGTAAAACAAAGGAACCGGAGCACGGGTTTTATCCCGGCTCCAGCCCCTTTTAATTTATAAATTGTACAAGCGTATGTACTTCATTTACTTAACAATCACCTTGGTTGTCTTCACCGTACCGTCGCTCAGGGTCTGCTTCATAATGGCTACGCCCTTCGTCGGCTTGCTGATGCGGGCACCGTTCAGACCGAAGAACTCAACCTTGGTAGCCACGGCAGCCGTCGTGCTGACGATACCGTCAACGGTAGGCTCCTTGGCGCTGTTCTTACCATAGTAGGTCAGCGTCCAGTTGTCCCAGATACACCAGTTTTCAGCTTCCTGCACTTCCTTCTTCAGACCGATGCGGGCCTTGCCCTCAGCACCGACCTTGAAGATGATGCTGGTACCAGAGAACTTGCCTGCCTCGAACAGGATGGATACGGGAACCATACCATTAGCCAAACGATAGCCCGTAGCAGAGGTGCTGTCGGCATCAGCCACCGGCTCACCAAGCCACATCCACTGCCACTGGACGTCCTTATCGAGGTCGTCGCCTGCAACGAAGCCCTTGCCATCATCAGTCTGCTGATAGCTGGTATGCTCCTCCTTACCGTCCTTAGCCAGACGCGGCATCGGAACATTGATAGTATTCTCACCCACGGTGACATAGAGTTTCAGGTTGTTATTCTCCGTAGGAGCCTGAACATAAGTGCTGTCGTCACGTACGCCGTTGCCAAAGCGATAGAAGCCCTGTACGCTCACCTCGTAAGTACCCTCGGGCAGACCCTCGAGATCCTGATACTCGTCGAAGTTCGTGTTATAAACCTCAATCAAGCCAGAGTTGAAGCCAGGCGTTACACCATCGGTAAGAGTCCAACCTTCGTTGTTATTCTTGTCATAGTTATAGTTCGTGATGATGGTGGTAGCATTCTTCGGATCCTGATCGGTAGCCTGATCCAAGCCATCAGGAATTTGGAGCTTCTTGATCATAGTAGCAATCTGTGCGAGGAGATCCTCAACGTCAGCGTCAGTATAGATGCCATCGGCAATGCCTGTAGTAATCTGCGTGTTCAGGGTCTGAGCCTCTTGGATGGTAGAAACAGCACATTCTGCACTGGCAGTAGCATCGGCCAGTTCCTCATTGCGAGCTGCCAGATTCTTGAACTTCTCGATAGAAGCATCGGGATTGACATCAGAAATCTTAGCCAGAGCATTGAACATAGCCTCACCGTCAGTGCCAGCAACGGCAGCCTTAGCCTCGGCAATGGCAGTGGTCAGAGCTTCCTTCACGTCCTTACCCATCGTCTCGTTCACCTTAGCCTCAGCAGCAGCAATCTGCTCTTCGAGCACGGGCTTCACAACGTCAGCGGTATAGCCTTCGTACACCAGCTTGAAGTTATCCCAGATAGCCCAGTCGCTACCACCTTCCTGGCCCTTCACACCGATGCGCAGCTCGTCGCCGGCATTCAGCACGAGACCGTAAGCCTTACTCTTATACTTACCGGCAGCGAAAGCCTCGGCAGCCGATGTCATATCGTTGGGATAGTACAACTCTACATCGTCTTTCGTCTGTGGATCGTTACCCTGTGAGTACTTCTCCTCATTCGGATCGTCATAGACGCACTTCAAAGGCGACTGGTTGCTGTTCATATAGACATAGCCACAAGGTGTCTGCTCACCATTCGTATAGAGGGTGTACGAACCGCTCTCAGGACGCATACGGCGATAGAAGCCCTGCACCTCGATAGAGTACACACCCTTAGGTGCCTTGGTCACAATCTGGTAAACGTCGAAGTTAGAAACGCCGTACTTCTCGAAACAGGTGTTACCACCACCCGAACCCGGGACAGGACCGCCCTGCCAGCCTTGGGTGCTCTCACAGTCAGCGTTCTTCAGATACATCTTCGTCACGTCGGTACCCGGCTCAACCTTCATGTTGGCCTGCTCAATCCATTCCTGAAGCTTGGCGATGTCGGCAGTCAGCTCCTCATTGGTCAGGGCCACAGCCTCCTTGATTTCAGGAGCGTCATACTCTACGTACTCGTCGAGTTCGTCGTTACCCTCACCCTTATAGGTCAGAGCGTCATTGAGAAGAGCCTCCCACTGCGCCCACAGGCGTGCATTCTTATAGACATTCTCGGCAGCGGCAGCGATAGCGGGCTGGGCCTCGGCCATAGCAGCGACGGCCTCAGCCTGACTGCTGACGGTCTTGGCAGCAACGGCAGCGGCAACGGCTTCGTTGTAAGCTACCATATAGTTCTCTGTCACTGCAGAGTTAATCACCAGCGTGTACTTAGCATCCATATAGCCCTTGAAGGCAGCCTGGAACGAAGCAGCGGTATTGCCGTAGTACATCAGCGAGAAGGTGTCGAAGATAGACCAGTCGGTAGTATTCTCCTTGCCTTCCTTATTCTTGCTCTTGGCATTCTTGGCAACGCCGATACGCATCTTGCCGTCAGTCACCTCAACAACGAGAGCGGTCTTATAGAAGTCTGCCTCCTCATACTGACGGAAAGCCGACGGGTCGTTAGGAATATAATAGGTGGCGCCTTCGTATGACTGGCTGCCCTCAGAAGAGGTCGTTCCGAAATCG
>Ga0256407_10009793_pt1 | contig 13618 bp, 11 predicted proteins | sample RumenRJG_04DNA_FD_193489 | JGI IMG/M metagenome (GOLD analysis project Ga0256407, IMG submission 193489) | Bovine rumen microbial communities from Lethbridge, Alberta, Canada - RJG_04 | ecosystem: Host-associated > Mammals > Digestive system > Stomach > Rumen | place: Canada: Alberta... | reverse complement strand
GCGTGCGACCTCAAAAACCACTGATTATTTTCGACCACGAATTTCACGAATTAAACGAATTGTTTAGAATGAAGATTCCACAGATTATTATAGATGAATTGATCAGCCAGGCCCGGCAGGACGCACCGAATGAGACGTGCGGTTACCTGCTGGGCATAACCTCAGATGAGGGAGACGTGGTGACTGAGAACTACTGGATGGAGAACATCGACCATTCCCCAGAGCATTTCTCTTTTGCCCCGAAGGATCAGTTTGCTGCATTAAAGTACGCTCGACAGAACGGCCTGAAGATCCTCGCCAACTGGCATAGTCATCCCGCCTCGCCCTCGCGTCCCTCGCAAGAAGATCTCCGTCTGGCCAATGATCCCACCATCCGCTATGCTATCTTGTCTCTCCACGAGGGCGTTCATCTGAATTCCTTCAAGATTCTGAATGGTGAAGTTGTGGATAAGGAGGTACATCTTTAAAATTGACAATTGAAAATTGACAATTGGATATGGACACAAAAACTATAGAAATACTCGAACGTAATGTCCGTCAGCTGTCGCGCCAGACGGAACAGGAAACACGTATGATGCCACAGACGGAAGCCTCGCTCCCTTCTGTGGAACAGGTGAAGAAAATCATCAATCTGGTGAAGAGCATCATCTTTCCTGACTACTTCAACAAGCGGCAGTGCCATGAGACTATCCCTTCTTACAACATTGGCGTCCACATGGAAGAGTTGCTTCAGACGCTGGCACGACAGATATCATACGGTCTTCAGTTTGGCGAGAAAAGTGAGGCCATCATGTCGAGACAACAGGTACAGGATAAGGCCAGGGATTTGGCATTGCAACTGATTGATGCACTGCCTGAAATCAAACGGCTGCTCTATACTGACGTGCAAGCCATGTTTGACAACGATCCTGCTGCCATCAACTACGGCGAGATTATCTTCAGCTATCCTGTGACGAAAGCCATGATTTACTATCGTATCGCCCACAAACTACACGAACTGCAGGTGCCTGTCATTCCACGTATCATCACCGAGCTGGCACACTCAGAGACGGGTATTGACATTCATCCTGGTGCACAGATAGGCGAATACTTTGCCATTGATCATGGTACAGGCGTGGTTATCGGCGAGACCTGTATCATCGGCAGTCATGTGACGCTCTATCAGGGTGTGACGCTGGGTTCCAAGAGCTTCAAGAAAGACGCTGACGGAAACATGCTCAACATACCTCGTCATCCCATCATCGAGGATAATGTCACCATCTACAGTAATGCCAGCATCCTTGGCCGTATCACCATCGGCCACGACTCCGTCATCGGTGGCAACATCTGGGTGACCCACGATGTAGCCCCCAACTCCCGCATCCAGCAGTCGAAGGCCGTGGAAAGGCATTTTGATGGAGGTCTGGGGATTTAATCATTTTTATTCGTGTCATTGTGCGGAGTTTGCCGAAAAAGTAGTACCTTTGCAGCCAAAAACAATAGAGAATATGAAAGCAATCAGTACAACAAAGGCACCTGCTGCCATCGGGCCGTACAGTCAGGCTATCAAAGTAGGGAATCTCGTTTATACCTCTGGTCAGATTCCCATCGATCCCGCCACTGGAGTATTTGTAGAGGGAGGTATCAAGGAACAGACGCGTCAGTCTCTGACCAACGTGAAGGCTATTCTTGAAGAAGCAGGCCTGACGATGAAGAATGTAGTAAAGACAACGGTATTCATGGCCGACATGAACGACTTTGCCGACATGAACGCCGTCTATTCGGAGTTCTTTGCAGAGCCATATCCCGCCCGTTCTGCTGTGGCCGTTAAGACTTTGCCGAAAGGCGCATTGGTGGAGATTGAAGTGGTGGCAGAAGTCGTTTAGTATTGGTGGGCAAGAGACTCTTCGGCTGGATGATAGCCGCACTACTGACGGTTTCGGGGGCTTACGGACAAGTCACCGAGAGCGCGGATAGTGTCTGGCGGTCGGAGCAGTTACAGGAGGTCAATGTGTCGGCTCATGGCACTCATGCAAAGACGAAGGGCCTCGGCAATACCGACTTCATCGGCAGTGGGGAATTGCTGCGGGCAGCGTGCTGTAACCTCGGCGAGAGTTTTACCACCAATCCCTCTGTCGATGTGAACTATGCCGATGCGGCGACAGGTGCACAGCAGATCAAGCTATTAGGTCTGAGCGGTACTTATGTGCAGATGCTCACCGAAAACATTCCCAACTATCGTGGTGCGGCGGCTCCCTATTCGCTTGGCTACATCCCTGGACCGTGGATGCAGAGCATTCAGGTATCGAAGGGTGCTTCGTCGGTGAAGAACGGTTACGAGAGCATCACGGGTCAGATCAATGTGGAGTTCAAGAAACCGCAGGCGACACCTTTTGCCGACGCGAACCTTTATTATAATACAAAGGGTAAGTTAGAGGCGAACCTTGGGGCGAACCTGCATCTATCGGATCGTTGGAGCACGGCATTGTTGGGTCACTACGAGATACTCGACAAAGCGCACGACGAGAACAACGACGGTTTTGCCGATATGCCCAAGGTGCGACAGGGTTCACTGATGAACCGTTGGGCGTGGGTCAGTGATAACTATATCTTCCAAGCAGCGATAAAGGGACTTAAAGAGCATCGCGAAGGCGGACAGATTGTACATCATGAAGACTACGATAACCCTTACCTTATCGACATCACCAACGAACGCTACGAGGCTTTCGCGAAGAATGCTTATATCTTCGACCCTGAACACGGCTCGAATATTGCCCTGATTCTCTCGGGTTCGTTGCATCATCAGAATGCGCTCTATGGACAGAAGCAATACAACTCCGACCAGCGCAATGGTTATGCCTCGCTGTTGTTTGAGACCGACTTTAACGAGCACCATAGTCTATCCACTGGCGTGAGTCTAACCCACGACAAGTTTGATTTCGACGAAACGACGCCTGGTGTCTATGCCCAATATACTTATAAAATAGGTGAAAAGTTTACGTTGATGGGGGGACTTCGCTGGGATCACAGTAACATCTACGGCGGCTTTGCCACCCCTCGTATGCACTTGAAGTACTCTCCCAATGACATCGTTACCCTGCGCGGTTCTATTGGCAAGGGCTACCGCACCAACCACGTGATGGCAGAGTACAACTACCTGTTGGCAAGTAGTCGTCAGATGATTATCGACGATGACCTCGACCAAGAGGAAGCGTGGAACTACGGCCTGAGTGCTGCCCTCAGCATCCCCATCGGTGATCGAACGTTAAGCCTCAACGCAGAGTATTATTACACCACGTTCCAGCACCAGATGCTCGTCGATATGGACAGCAATCCACACGCCGTCCACTTCACCAACCTCGTGGGTGACAGTTATTCCCACACCTGGCAGGTAGAGGCTACCAGCGAACTCTTCGACGGCTTTACGATGACCGCTACTTATCGCCGTACGAATGTCAAGTCAACCTACGGCGGTGTACTTCGTGAAAAGCCCCTCACCAACAAGTATAAGGGTCTCATTACCGCCCAGTATAAGCCTGGTTTGGGCAAGTGGCAGTTTGATGCGACGTTGCAATTGAACGGTGGCGGACGTATGCCAGATCCATATATTACCGCCGACGGCATCCCTTCTTGGGATAGCCGTTACAAGGGCTTCGAACAACTGAATGCACAAGTCACCCGTTTCTTCCGCCATTGGAGCATCTATGCCGGTGGCGAGAATATCACAGGTCGCAAACAGAAGAACCCCATCATCGCTGCTGATGATCCCTGGGGCATGAACTTCGACGCTACGATGGTCTGGGGGCCCGTCCACGGCGCCATCTATTATATAGGAATCAGATTAAATTGGGAAAAGATATGAGAACAAAAGTATTATTTATCGCATTGGCATTCGCAAGCGTTTGCTTTGCTAAAAACATCAAAACCGTCGTACTGACCACCACCCCGCAGATGCATTGCGCCAACTGTGAGAAGAAAATCAAGGAGAACATCCGCTTTGAGAAAGGTATCAAAAGCATCAAGACCAATCTCGACACGAAGACCGTTACCATCGAATATGATGCCGACAAGACCACCGTCCCTGCCATCATCGAAGGCTTCAGGAAAATCAAGTATGAGGCCAAGGAAGTAAAGCCCGCTCCTAAAAAGACGGATGGTCAGACAGGTGCCACGCCCGTTATACCATAGTTGTGGTATGCAGATGCCATACACATGGGATTGTGGGAATGCGGAAATCGCCGTACCTTTGCAGCGTCAAACAAAAACGACAAGTATATGAAAAAGATAGCATTTACAATAGCATTGGTATTGAGCCTGGGGCTGAGCAACGCCTGGGCAGAGGGTAACGGTAATAGTACCAACGAGACCAACAGCAGCGTACGCACCATCAAGAGTCCACGCTTCGCACGTCCGTTGGTAGAGAAATGGATTGAGGAATACGCCAAGACTGAGCCGGGCGTGACATTCCAGCTTGTAAAAGGCTCAGGCAATCAGGGTAACATCGACCTGCTTGTCTCGTTTGACAATCAGGACGTCGACACAAAAGACTTTAGCCACATAATATATATCGGAGAGACGGCCGTGCTGCCTGTTACTGCACGCAGCTCTGAGGCAGCACGGCTACTGGAGGGGAAGCACCTGAACGCAAAGAAGTTGAAGCAACTGTTCTTCCTGAATGACGACTTCGACGAGGACGTAAAGAAGAATAAGACTTTCGAGGCCATCACCGTGTATAGCGGTAGTAATGCCACCTCCGTTGCTTCGTCGTTCGCCCACAACTTCGGTGAGGAAAGTGCTAACTTCAGAGGCAAGCGCATCGCTGGCGACGACCTGTTCCTGAACACCGCTATTGCGAAGGATCCGTTAGGTGTGACGTTCAACACACTATCGAACATCTTCGACCTGCAGAGCCGTCATCTGAAGAGCGACCTGTCGCTGGTGGGTTTGGATCTGAAGAAGGACTTGGAGAAGAGTTTCACCGACAATGGTACCCTCGACGACGTGCTCACCATTCTTGAGAACGGCAAACCCGCAGAGGTGACCATCGAGAAGGTCGGCATCACGTTCAACAATGCTGACGATGCAGTGAACCGCTTCCTGGAATGGGTGCTTGAGAATGGTATCAAGTATAACCACCAATATGGTCTGCTGAACCTTGACAGCAAAGTGGCAGAAGCACAGACCAGGAAAGTCATCAACACATTGACCGCACAGAAATAAAATCGTATTAGACTTATGGTAAAAAGATTATTCATTGCAACACTCGTTGCATTCAGCCCCCTCTATGCACTTGCGCAAGGGCTGATAACAGGACATATCAAGGACGCTCGCAGCGGTGAGTCGCTCATCGGAGCCTCCGTCATCGTGAAGAGTGAAAGGGGGCAGGGCGTAGTGACTGACGTAGACGGTAACTTCTCGCTGCAAACCAAAAAAGAAGCCCCATTGACCCTGCGCGTTGAATACGTTGGCTATCGTCCGTTGGACGTCGACGTGTACGACTTCGAGGAGCCCGTAGAGATTACCCTCATCGACAACTCCAGCCGCTTGGACGAGGTGGTAGTTGTGGGTTATGGTACGCAGAAGCGACTGGAACTCACCAGCAGTATCTCTACTGTGAATAAAGATTTGCTGAATCAGTCGGTGGGCTCTGTAGAGAATGCCTTGCAAGGTGCTGTCGCTGGCTTGAACGTATCGGTTAGCTCTGGTCAGCCTGGTGCCACCAGCAACATTCGTATCCGTGGCGGTAACAGCATCACGGGTGGCAACGAACCCCTCTACGTCATCGATGGTCTCATCGTGTATAATGATGTCGCCTCCACCTCGACGGGTGCTTCCGGCAGTGATGCTGCCCTCGACCCGCTGTCATTCCTGAACCCCTCAGACATTGAGAACATTGAGGTGTTGAAGGACGTGTCGGCTACTGCAATCTATGGTACGCGTGGTGCCAATGGTGTCATCATCATCACCACCAAGAAAGGCTCGCACGGCAAGAATAACATCAGCTATACAGGAACGTTCGGTTGGAGCAAGGCCTCCAAGACCCTCGATTTCCTGAATGCCCAGCAGTTTACCGAACTGTACAACGAGCTGACGCCCGATGCACCCCTCGCTGCTCCTACCGCCAACTACGACTGGCAGGATGCAGCCCTGCGTACCGCTTTCTCGCAGGAGCATCAGATTAGTTTCACGGGTGGTGACGAGATTTCCCGCTACACCATCAGTGGAGGCTACAAGGACCAACAGGGTATCATCATTGGCACTGACCTGAAGCGCTATACGGGTCGCATTAACTATGAGCGCAATGTACTGAAGAACCTGTTGGTTGGTGTGAATGCTACTGGAGCCTACAGCGACTTAGAAGGGCTGCGCAACGTCGATCACGGCAACTCTGGTCAGACTGCAAAATGGGCAGCCAACAGCTGGATGTCGGCACTCATCACCCCTCAGACACAGCCCATCTACAATGCAGACGGTTCTTATAACTACTCGCCGACGCCCATCAGTCAGGACCTCTTTGTCCGTGATGGTCAGACGGTGGTTGGCAACCCCATCAGCGATCTCAACAACATCAAGACCTCTACCAGCAACACCCGTGTGATTGCCAACGCCTTTGCCGAGTGGGAGGTGGTGAAGAATCTGAAGTTGAAGGCCAATGTAGGCGCCAACCTCTCGAATACGAAGCAGAACAACTATTCGCCCTCGTACACCACTACGGGACTGGAACACAATGGTGTGGCTTCAGTAGGCGATAACCGTACCAATGTCTGGCAGGCAGAGTTTACTGCCAGCTACGACAACACTTTTAAGCGCTTACACCACGTCAACCTGTTGGGCGGCTATACCACACAGCGTACTGACCATAGCGGTTTTGCCACCACCGTACGCAACTTCGCCAACGACGCCACTGGCTACGACAACCTCTCGGCAGGCAGCGACCTGTATCGTTCGACGAGCGACAGAGTGATTAGTACCCTACAGTCTGTACTGGGACGTGTGAACTATTCGTTCGACTCACGCTATAACGCCTCGTTGACGTTGCGTGCCGACGGTAGTAGCCGTTTTGCCAAGAACCACAAGTGGGGCTGGTTCCCCTCTGCAGGATTCTCTTGGAACATCGACAAGGAGAAGTTCGTACACTTTGGCAAGGACGTGGACTTCATCCAACTGCGCGCCTCAGTAGGTGTCGTGGGTAATCAGGAGATTGGTGACTATCAGTTTGCCGCCACCATATCGCCTACGGAGACACCATTCATCTATAACGGACAGGAGACGGTAGCCTACTATATTGTCAACAAGGCCAACCCCGACCTGAAGTGGGAGAAAACAGCATCATATAATGTCGGCATCAGTTCCGGATTCTTCCAGAACCGCCTGAACGTCACACTGGATGCCTATTACAAGAAGACCAGCGACCTGTTGTTGCAGGTGCCCGTTGAGGGTGTGACGGGTTATGCCACCTCACTGCGCAATGTGGGTTCTGTCACCAACAAGGGTGTTGAACTGGAGGTGGGTGCCGTACTCATCGATCGCAAGGACTGGAAGTGGAACGTCAATGCCAATATCGCGCACAACAAAAACGAGGTGACCTCATTGGGACAAGCCACATCTATTATTCCCGGCATCGGTGGTGCCACGTTGGGTTACATCTCTCCGCTGATTGTGACTGTTGGCGAACCTCTCGGCACTTTCTATGGCTATAAGTTTGCAGGCATCGTACAGTCGGAGGAACAGGCTGCCACGCTGACACCTCAGACCATCAACAAGCTGGAACCAGGTAATCCCTACTACGAAGATGTGAATGGCGACGGTGTGGTGAATACCGAAGACCAGACCACGTTGGGAAATGCTCAGCCTAAGTTCACTTACGGACTGAACACTACGTTGAGGTATAAGCAGTTCGACCTGCTCATTGCGATAGCCGGTTCTTACGGCAACAAACTCTATAACGGACTCGCCACCCGTCTGACCAAGGGCTCTACCTATTACAATAGCCTGGCAGTAGTAGCTAACCGTTGGACACCTACAAATCCTTCGAACGAGGTCCAGAAGGCTAGCAACGACCTGACCGTCGTCTCCGACAGCCGTTATGTCGAGAATGCCAGCTACCTGAGGGTAAAGAACATCCAGCTGGGCTACACCATTCCTGTTCCCCAGATTACCAAGGATGCCCGTTTGCGTCTCTATCTCTCGCTGCAGAACTTCTTCACCATCACCAACTACTCAGGCTATGATCCTGAAGGTGGTCGTAATGGTGCTAGCGAACAAAGCGGCATCTATCAGGGTATCGACATGGCCACCTATCCCACCGCCAAGACCGTTCAATTAGGTATTAATGTAACTTTATAATTAGTAATTAGAAATTAGGAATTATGAATACCAAGATATATAATATAGTAGCGAAAAGAGTATCCTCTTACCTCTTACCTCTCACTTCTTACCTCTTGATTGGTTGCGCAGATCTCGACCAGAGTTCTATCAGTTCTATCGACAAGGATAATTTCTATCAGAGTGAGTCAGACATCAAGGTAGCCCTCAATGGCGTCTATCAGGTATTGACAGACGGTAGCATGAATGGTCCGTGGAACGACGAGCTCATCTTCCTCAACGACCTACAGAGCGAGTATGCCCGCAGGGGTACTGCCAATAGTGCGGCAATCACGGAGATTGGCGACTTCGCCATTACACCCACCAATGCCTTCGTTGAAACAGCCTGGCTCTATCGCTATAAGGCTATCAATCGTGCCAACATCTTGATTGATAAGGTTCAAAGCAACACAACTCTGGCTGAGCAGGTACGCAACAATTATGTCCGTTCTGCCAAGTTCCTGCGTGCACTCTACTATTTCGACCTTGTGCGCCTGTTTGGTGACGTCCCTCTGGTATTACACGACGGAGAGGGTGAGGGAGAACCGCGTACCAGCAAGGATGAGGTATATCAGCAGATTGTGGAAGATTTGACGGAGGCTGAAGGTATCACCGCCGACTTCCCCAAACTGAGCAGCGAGGCTTCGTCGCTGGCTGCTTCCGGACTGCTGTCGAAGGTATATATCACCTGGGCACAGACCGATTCGGAATTCTCCAAAGCCCATCAGTCGGAGTTGTATCAGAAGGCCATTGATGCTGCCAATAAGGTGGTGTTGTCTGGCAAGTATCAGTTGGTCAACAAGTTTATCGACAACTGGTCGCTCGACAAGAAGGAAGGTCCGGAACTGATTTTCACCGTCGAACATAAGTTTGGCATCAACCGCAATGTGACAGGTCACTGCGTCTTCTCTACAGGTTTCACGAATACCAAGTTGCCCGTTATTGCAGCTATCAACAATAACCTCTATTATGAGTTCGATGCCAACGACCAGCGCCGCGACGCCTCTGTCACCCTGCGACTGTTCGACCCTGCCAAGGGTGAGTATTTCGACTTCGACCGCCTGCGCTTCCGTAAGTATATCGACACGCTCTACATGGCCAACGAGAGCGCACCGTATATCTCAGGTCAGAACACCAGTTCGTCGGTACTGCGCTATGCTGAGCTGCTACTGGTCAAGGCTGAGGCTGAGAATGAACTCAACGGTCCTACGCCGGCTGCTTACGAAGCACTGAACGCCATTCGTCGTCGCGCCTACTGGAATCCCTATGCCAACAGTCAGAACCAGCCCGCCGACGGCACGCCCCTCGAACTCTCAGGTCTGAGTAAGGAACAGTTCCGACAAGCCGTGCAGGATGAACGCTATCGTGAGTTCGTCACCGAGGGCAACCGCTGGTTCGACCTGAAGCGCTGGCATATCCTTGTGAAGACCATCAAGGAGAAGGTGCCTGCCGACGATCTGAAATACAAAAACATCTCCACCCGCAACTATTATCTGCCTGTACCACTTACGCAGATAGAACTTAATCCCAAATTGGAACAGAACTGGGGTTATGCCGGCGAGACGTCAGGCGACCCGTATGCAGCCCTAGGATGGAAATAAAAATGCAAAAAATAGAAAAAGTAACAATGTAAAAAAGATAGAACGATTATGAAACAGCAAATAGTAAAAATCCTCCGCAACTCCCTGCTCATCGCAGCCGTTGCATCCGTATCAGCAACCCAGAGTGTGGCACAGACCGCCAACGATTATAACAAGCGTGAACTGCTGTGGCAGGTGTTGGACCAGAGCCGTGCCAACGACTATGTGCCCGTGTTCTTCAACATTCATTTCAAGGATAAGACGGGACAAAAGGCCGTACAGTCGCACATCGACTGGTATAAGACCACCCATGTCGACTTTGTCAATGTGAAGTATGAGTACTTCCCTGAGATCCAGGCCGTCAACAGCCCGAAGGACTGGAAGAACATCAAGTCCTTTGCTCCTGAGACGTGGGAGGAACAGCTAAATGTCATTCGTCAGTTGAAGCACGAATTGGGCAATGAGGCACTCATCATTCCCACCGTGTTCTCACCCCTGCGTGTGTTGATTCAGACTGCAGGCTCGCAACTCTCCAGCGACCGTGAGGGACGCCGCCACTTTGTGGAACTCATCAAGCAGGATCCCAAGGCTATCAAACCTGCACTCGATGCCGTCACCAAGAGTTTGGTCTATTATATCCGCGAGGCGCGTAAGGCTGGTGCCGACGGTTTTTATATCTCCAGTCAGGGCGACGACCTGGAGGAGTTTGGCGGCGAGGTGTTCAATAGCATCATCAAGCCCTACGACCGTCAGTTGAGCGATGTAGCTGCTGAAGTGGCACCTTTCAATATCCTCCATATCTGCGAGAGTGGTGGCCATTTCACACCAGAGACCTTCAACGACTATCTGGATTATCCTGGCAGTGTCATCAATCCACCACTCCACAACTGGAAAGACAAGAGCATCAGTCTGGCTGATATCAGCCGTCTGTTCCACCGTCCTGTTCTGGGAGGTCTCAACAACCGCAGCCAAGCACTCAAAGATGGTAACTTGGCAGAACTGAAAGCAGAGGTTGACGAGATCCTGAAGAATGCACCTGCCAACTTCATCTTTGGTGCCGACGACTCAGTGTTCAACGATGTCGATCAGGAAACCCTGCGCAAACTGGTAGATTATATCCACACTTGGCGTCAGACGCATAAGAAATAAGTTTTTGCAATCAACTTGTCAGGTTCGGGTGGCAAAATTTTAGGATTTTGCGCCCGAACTTTTAAATTAAAATCGTAATTTTAACTTCGTTGAAATTACTCACGTTCGGAAATAATCAAATAAATTTGTTTTTTCACTCACTTATTCGTAATTTTGCAGCGGATATGAAGAAGACATTGATTTGGATTGGGGCACTGGTAATCGGTGCGATATTGGGAACGTTAGGCATTTCGTGGCTCGACGAGGTGATGAACTTCGTGGCGACAGTCTATACGCGGCTGTTTCAGTTGCTGGCCGTGCCGACCATCGTGCTGGCGGTCATCACTACCTTCGCCACCTTCGGCTCAAAGGGTTCAGGACGTATCTTTGGTCATACGCTGACTTACACGCTGCTCACCACCTTTGCAGCCGCGGCAGTGGGTGCAGTGCTCTACGTCATTGTAGCCCCAGGCAATCTGCCCGTTGAGGCTATCAGCAATGCTAGTCAGCCCTCAGACATCAGCCCTCAGACATCTTATATTGGTCACATTATCAGCATTATTCCCAATAACATTATCAAACCTTTTTTCGACGGCAATGTGCTCTCGCTGCTCCTGCTGGCCTTTGCTGTCGGCATCGGACTGTCGAAGCTGCCGGAGTCGGAGAACAAAGCAGTAGTCGTGAAATTCCTGGTGGGCTTACAAGAACTGCTCTTCCTGCTCATTCATTGGCTTATCTGGACGCTGCCCCTCGGCATTGTAGCCTTTGCGGCACAATTGTCGGCTCAGGTGACGGCCGGTGTAGTGGCCGACAGCATAGGTAAATACGTTCTCGTAGTGTTGGGTGGCAATGTTATCCAGTTCTTCGTTGTCCTGCCCCTGTTCCTATTGATACGCGGTCTCAACCCCGTCCACGTATTGGGCCGCATGATGCCCGCCGTTCTCATGGCGTTGTTTACCAAGAGCAGTGCCGCCACGCTGCCTGTCACAATGGACACTGCTGAGCGTCGTTTGGGCATCCGCAAGAACATCTCGCGCTTCGTACTGCCCATCTGCACTACTATCAACATGAACGGCTGTGCCGCTTTTATCCTCGTCACCTCGCTCTTCGTGATGCAGAACGGTGGAACGGCTCTTACGTGGGATATTATCCTGCTATGGATACTCGTCTCTGTCGTTTCGGCTGTCGGCAATGCAGGGGTGCCCATGGGCTGCTATTTCCTCACCCTCTCACTCATGTCGGGCATCGGAGCCCCCGTTGCCATATTAGGCATCATCCTACCCATCTATACCATCATCGACATGGTGGAAACGGCCGAAAACGTATGGTCCGACTCCTGCGTCGCAGCCCTTGTCGACTACGACGGATAAATACTATTTCTTTACAGCAGGTCATCACGGTCTTGGCAAGTCATCGGGAATCCAACTCAGTACCCATGAAAAAAAGGAGCAACACCGTAATAGATGCTGCTCCCAACTGTTTTTAGATGCAATTTCACATCAGGCTTCATACATCCGACATCTTTCAGCCATATTCCGTTTGCAAAGGTACGATGAAGCGAGCAAAAAGCCAAATATATTTGAGTTTTTTCGAGCGTAGTACCTTCGAGCGTAGCTCAAAGTTAATACTTTTTCTGCCAATATAGTACGCAAAAATCGAAAACGTTACACCTTGTGTGTCACTTTAATCTATCATGATAACAGTACCCGTTTCTTTCATGTCACCTCCGCACTTAGGGCATTTCTTTGGAACCTTTTCCGTTTCGATTTCTCCAGACATAACCAAGGTACGGCCTTTCCTTGTGCCAGTTATGGTATAGCCACAACCATTACATTGATACTCTTTTAATGTTCCCATAATCTATAACCCTTTCCGCTTTAAATATCTCTGATAATACTCTATAATCTTCTCTGACAGACCATCCGCATCAAAGAACAATATCTCAGCCCTGAAGGCTTTAGCCAGACGCTTCACATCCTCCTCTTCCTGCTCATAGATCCAGTTGTTGCGAATCCACATCCCCAGCGAAAAGTGATACTCTATTGGATCACTCTTAGCCAATTCACTCTTTTGCTCATCATTCAACATCGCATCCAACTGAGCAAAGGCTTCTTGCTTTGTTTGAGGTGTCTTTGTTTCCATATTCCATACATCTATTGATTCTGCTTTCCTAATATGAATTTGATACATAATTCATTAGTGTCCCGTTAAAATGGGACGAGTTTAATATTAATCAAATAACCCCGGAATAAGGGGACCAAATTGATCTTTGACATCGTTGAAATTAGTCTTATCGAACAGGTCTCGTAAGTGAGTCTTGTCTGTCAATGAGATGCTAAGAATCTGCAAGACCTCATAGGTCGAGCGTTCTAATCGCATATCATGTTGGACAATAGCCACGAGACAGTAAGTGATAATGGCCACACTGATTTGTATGCGGACAGCATTCTCCGTCGTACCCCAAAACCTCTTTATCTTTAGATGTTGCTTGAGCCATTTGAAGAATAGTTCTACCAGCCATCTTTTCTTATAGAGATTTGCGACATCCAATGCAGAAAGCTGCTTTG
>Ga0256407_10009792_pt1 | contig 13620 bp, 7 predicted proteins | sample RumenRJG_04DNA_FD_193489 | JGI IMG/M metagenome (GOLD analysis project Ga0256407, IMG submission 193489) | Bovine rumen microbial communities from Lethbridge, Alberta, Canada - RJG_04 | ecosystem: Host-associated > Mammals > Digestive system > Stomach > Rumen | place: Canada: Alberta | collected... | reverse complement strand
GTCAAAATAAACAGAAAGCAATATAATGAGCAACATAAAAGAATATCAAAGCGCGGTTGACGTTATCAAAACCGCAATTTTACAGAGTCAGGCACGAGCTGCCAAGGCTGTAAACCAGGAACAACTGGCGTTGTATTATGGCATTGGCAGATATATTTCAGATAATACCCGAAACAAGAATTGGGGAACAGGCGCAATAGAAACTATAAGCAAACGCTTACGTCTGGAACTCCCTGGTTTGCGTGGTTTTGGAGTGTCGAGTCTGAAAAACATGCGCATCTTTTATGAAGCATGGCAAATGATAGAACCCAATTCGCCAATCGCAATTGGCGAATTAGAAGGCGGCACTTCGAAAATGGAAGAAAAAACCGCAGAAGCAATTGATAATCAGGGTGATGTAATTCGCCAATTGCGATTGGCGAATTTACCTAACTTCCCTTTGGCTGAGTTCTTAAGCATTAGTTTTACCCATCATATTCGTATATTGGAGAATGCTAAAGACATCGATGAGCGCTTGTTCTATATCCGCTATTGTCATAATTATAAGCCCACAACAGATGATTTGCCTGGCATCATAAAGAAGCAAGACCTCTATCACCATCAAGACAAGATGCCCAACAATTTCTTGGCTACCATCCCCGACTACAAACAGGCATATCGCGCCATTCGTATGTTCAAGGATGAATATCTGCTTGACTTTATCAACGTCGAGGAGTTGGGTATGCACGACGAAGACATAGATGAAAGCGTGATAGAGAGCAACATCGTCCACAACGTGAAGAACTTTATCATGACCTTTGGGCGTGGTTTCACTTTCTCTGGCAGTCAGGTGCACTTCGATAAACTGGGACATGACCACTGGATAGACCTACTGTTTTTCAACCGAGATTTGAACCGAACCGTGGTCTTCGAGTTAAAGAATGGTGGCTTCAAGGTTGCTTACCTTGCACAGTTGAGCGCCTACCTGCGTATTCTAAACGATGATGACCGTCGTGACCACGAAGAAGCACCTATCGGAATCATCCTCTGCAAAAACGCAGACAAGGACTATGCAGGGTATATCATGCAAGATTTCCGCCAGCCTATGGGTGTCGCCACCTATAAGACAGCTGACGAAATGGACCCCGAACTCCTGAAAGCTCTGCCACCGAAGGAAGAGCTACAAAGAGTATTTGAGGAGAGTAGCAAGAAAGAAAAAACAACAGAATAATAGCACCAAGTAAGAATAATGTTTTATAAACTGATTGAAAAGAAACGCGACGAGTGGCTATCTTCACCTGATTGTACGGTGAAGGATGTCATACGTTATATAGAGAAACGGGGTAAGATGCGCGATGCCCAGATTGAGGCCATCAAGACCTTCCTCTTTCTGAAGTTCCACTGCCATAACCGTCCCTTGTGGAAACTATTCAATGACGGATGTTTCAACGACGAACAGACCTTGAAGATGCTGAAGTGCACGTCACGCTCGTTAGAGGTGTTCCGTACTACTCCTGCTGCCATTGCATTGTTGCAGTATGCGCGCCTGCATAACAAGAAGGGAGAGGCGCTTTCCAACGCTTTAGAGGAGAGTCTGCTGGACGATGCAGGCGAGATAGACTTTCAGCAGGCTTTAAGTGACATCTTCTACGGAATAGATTATCCCGACTATCTTTTCAGCCTGCCAATGGGTGCAGGAAAGACCTATCTGATGGCGGCTTTCATCTATCTTGACTTGTCGTTTGCAATCAAAGAATCTGATAATCCTCTTTATGCCCATAACTTTATGATATTAGCACCTTCAGGCAAGAAGACGAGCATTATGCCCAGTCTGAAGAATATCATGGAGTTCAACCCTACTTGGGTGCTGCCTGAAGACATTGCGGCAGAGGTAAAACGCATCATTAGGTTTGAGATTCTCGACGAGGCCAGTACTGCCAGTGGCAGCAACATGGTAAGAAACCCCAATGCCCAGAAAATTAATCAACTTGTTAGTAGCTACGGCGATGAACTGATGGGGCTTGTGGCTTTTACCAATGCAGAAAAGGTGATTCTCGACCGTATAGACAAGAATGCTCAGGATCCCAATCTTTTCAAAGGCGACGAGGAGAGCAGGAAAGAGAACGACCGCATTATACAGGCCAACGAGTTGCGTACCGTTATAGGCAAGATCCCACAAATGTCTATTTTCGTGGATGAAGTACACCATGTGGCCAAAGAAGAGAACAAGCTGCGTGGCGTAGTGACTCAGTGGGCCAGAACAGGCGATTTCAAATATATGCTTGGCTTCTCTGGCACCCCCTATCTCGAATCAGCCGAACCAGTGCAGATTGGGAAAGTGACAGTTAAGAACACCGACCTCTCAAATGTGGTGTACCATTATCCGTTGCTTTGGGCCGTTGGCAACTTTCTTAAGCGTCCAGACATCAAGCAGGCCAACGGTAAGAGCGAAGACATCATCCGCAACGGACTGAACGAGTTTCTCCGTCAATATGGCGATAAGGTCTACGATAATGGTACCTATGCCAAGGTAGCTATCTACTGCACTTCAATCGAACAACTGGAGGAAGAAGTCTATCCACAAGTTGTTTCTATCTGCGGTGAGCATGGGGTGGATGCCAACAAGAGCATACTGCGATTCCACGGAGGCAACAAGAAATATAGCGTTTCTGAAGAGGATAAGCGAGAGTTTGAACTGCTGGATACGTCTATCAGCCACAAACGAGTAGTCCTGCTTGTGAAAATCGGTCAAGAAGGATGGGACTGTAAGAGCCTTACCTGCGTCATCCTTTCACAGAAAGGTGCCTGCCCCACAAATCTAGTACTACAAACCTCATGCCGCTGCCTGCGCGAGGTAATAAGGAATGACGAAGAGCATGCACTGATTTGGCTGAACGAGTGGAACTATAAAAAACTTAACAGCGAGTTCCAAAAGACTCAAAACACCAGCATCGACGAACTAGTTGTTTCTGGTGGCAAGCCCAAAACTATGGTGCGCCGCTACGACCGTACAGGAGCTGAACAGTTAAATGTGCCTCCTTTGAAGTTCTACCAGATGCGGATAGAACGAACATCCAAAATAGTTGATGAAAGCAAGGCTCGTACTGCCGAACGATTGGCATCACCATCCATTATTGTAGAGAAACCGCGCATAGAAGTTATGCAAAGAGACTGGCAAGGCACGGTGCTCGATCGCTATGAGGAACAGGCAGTAGATGGCGGCTATGCCACATTCAACCAGTGGCTGCATCAGATAGCCAAAGAAAGTCTGAACATGACTCCTGTCAGCACGATGTTAGTATTCAGAAATCAGTTGGAGATTATTTTTAGCCAGATAACGGTGGAGCGAGATGATCTACGCTATTATCGCGACGATATCGATCAGGCTGCTGTGCGCAGTCAGGTGCGCTTGTCATTCGTTCCAAAGAAGACCTATCATCAGCAGAAGGAGATGATACCCAAGACTGCCAAACTGCTGGCTATCGGCAAGGAGGAGTTTGAACAGCCCAAGGAGGTGAAGAGCCTTGAAAAATATTATCCTTCTCAAGAAGAAGCTGATGCCATCGTCAATCTTGACCACTTAACATCTGAAAAGCTGGAAGAACTCCGTCAACATGCCAAGGAGATGAGTAAGTTGTTGGGGCATGAAGTTCCTGATCCCACCAAGCTGCACGAAGAGCGTACTTATTCTTATCACTACCTGCCATACCGCTTCGATAGCGGCCTGGAGCATGACTTCTTTACAGAGCATGCCATACCACTAAAGGAACTGAAAGAACGTGGTTTGGAAATCTATTTCAACGGAGATGACCTGCTTACTGAATTTAAGATAGAGTGCTACGAAAAGAAATCCGACGGCAGTTGGGACGAAGTGGGCGGTTATGTACCTGACTTCTTGGTGCTGCAACGCACGGCTGCTGGAGAGTTACGCCGCGTGCTCATTATTGAGACCAAAGGTGAAGGTTTTGAGCGCAATTTTGCTGAAAAACAGGCTTTCATGAAGGGGCAGTTTAGGGAAGACAATCGCGGTCATGAAGGCTATCCCGACTTCGAGTTTCTCTATCTGCCACAACAAATGAAAGATAGTCATAGTCGCATACTGAGAGAGAAGATAACAGAATTTTTCAACGATTAAATTAAATACATATACGAAATATGGCAATAAAATACGAACCCTATCCAGCAAGTATTATCGACGGCCAGGCTGTATTAGATAATTTTCAGCGTTCGCGCCGAACATTGTTTTATAGGAATAGCGACGGTGTCGTCAAGCGCCTGATGCGAGGTATGCCCCTCTACGATGTTGTCAGCACAGAGTCTGTCAACGGTGGTTCAGCGGACAATAAGCTCATTCAAGGCGAATGTCTCACCACGTGTGCCTATCTGAAGGCAAACGACATCAAGGTCGACCTAGTATATATCGACCCGCCATTTGCTAGTGGGGCAGACTACGCCAAGAAAGTGACATTGCGCAACAAAAAGTTTAAATCATCCGAATTAGGCAGCGATGACTTGGATTCTTTAGAAGAAGTCATGTATAGTGATATTTGGTCTAAGGAGTTGTATTTAAACTGGATGTATGAAAACCTTATGGCTATCAAAAGTGTGATGAGCGAAAATGCCTGTATTTATATTCATCTTGACTATCACATCGGACATTATGTTAAGATTATGCTTGATGAAATTTTTGGAGAGCAAAATTTTAGAAATGAGGTAATATGGAAAAGGACAACTTCAAGAGCTGGAAGTGCTACTTATAATCATATACATGATGTCATCTATATGTATTCCAAAAATCCTGAAGATATTATATGGAACACACAATATACTCCTTATACTAAAGAATATATTGAAAGTACTTTTACAAATAAAGACCCTGACGGAAGGCTTTGGAGAGATAGCCCTTTAACGGCACCTGGTATAAGGTACGGCCTTTCTGGTGAAGAATGGAAGGGTTATAATCCAACCCATACTGGCAAAGGGAGACATTGGACTATACCAAGCTTTATTAGAAAGGTGCTAAGTGAAGAAGCACAAAAGAATACTCTTAAGGCTTTAGATGAACTAGAGGCTATAGGTAGAATCGTGTGGGCGAATGGAGGAAAGGGTACTCCTAATTTTAAACAATATCTTGATGATATGCCAGGGGTTGAATTGCAATCAATATGGACTGATATAAGTGGAGATGATAGTGACTACGCCACACAGAAACCAGAAGCCCTTTTAGAGCGTATTATCAGGGCTAGTAGCAACGAGGGTATGCTTGTGGCGGACTTCTTTGCTGGCAGTGGCGTGACGGCTGCTGTCGCCCAAAAGTTAGGCCGTCGCTTCATCACCTGCGATGTCAACCTAAACAGTATATTGACCACCCGCGACCGTCTGGTAAACCTTGGTGCCAAGTTCCAAAAGATGAAAGTGCTGGACGGAGTGAGCCTCTTTCGTAACCCAGCCCAGACGCAGGCAAAACTGGAGAAGATGATAGGCATATACAAAGATACCACTTTAGGCGAGCCGTGGGCTGGCTATCAAGTTAGTGGCGAAGACGGCAAGGTGCCTGTCTATCTGCCCAGTCTTGAGCAATTTGAGCGCACGCTGGACTGCGGTGTCATGACAGACATTGCGCTTCGTCACGTGATGTATCTACCTGACGATGTGAAGCGTGTTAGGGTATACTACGTCGACATAGAAGAACCTGAGGAAATAGAGAATATCATCCGTGAGAAGAAGAATCCACTGGTGACGATAGAACTCTGCGACTTGAAGCAGAAACTCAGCGAATATGTGGCCGAAGACGATGCTGAACTATCGGCACCAGAGCTTATCGAAGTAGACCTGCTGACAAAGGTATGGCAGCTAAGGGTGAACAGTTTCCACAGCGAGCGGGTAAATAATAAAATAAACGAGTATAACAACAAAAAGCAACTTCAGGCACTCAAAGCCAAGGATAAGGATAAAGAGGTGAAGTTCACTCCCATCCTGCTGAGTGACACAGAGCTCGAAACTATAGAGTGGGTAAGTCTCGACTGTACGGCAGTCGATGGAGACCAATGGCACAGCGATGCAGAGGTGAAGATAGAGAAGAGTTGTCATGTGCGCCGCAATGGAGGGAAGGAGTCTAAAGAGTTATGGGACGGTACCATCCGTACACAGGATGAGCGCCCCCCCCTGCGCATGAAGATCCGTAATATCTGTGGTGATGAAACTATATTCATATTATAAATAAGTAGTAATGGACAACGAAAAATACTCCAACTATCCGCTATCTATAAGTGCCATTCTTGGACTGATAGAGGCTAATGATATTGCAATCCCTGAGATTCAGCGTCCGTTTGTGTGGAAGAAAACACAGGTGCGCGACTTGATAGACTCGCTTTACAAAGGATATCCAACTGGGTATATCATCTTGTGGAAGAACCCTAATGTAAAGCTGAAGGATGGCACGATTTCTTCAGGAAAGAAAGTACTGATAGACGGTCAGCAGCGCATCACGGCACTGATGACAGCTGTGGCTGGTAGGACTGTGTTTAATAGCGACTACCAGGAAGAGCGTATAAAGATTGCCTTTGATCCCTTTGCCGCGTTAAGTGAAGACCCTGATGCTGAGATTTTCGCAGTTGCCACACCTGCCATCAGAAAGAGTAAGCGATGGATACCTGATATAGCGGAGCTGTTCGCAACGTCGTACTCCTCGTTCAAGTTTATCCCCAAGTACTGCGAGGATAATCCAGAGATAGAGCCAGAACAGTTGGAGAAGATTATCTCCAAAGTGAAAGGAATAGCCAACAGAATGATTGGCGTGATAGAGCTTTCTGAGAATTTGGATATAGACATTGTTACAGATATCTTTATCCGTATCAACTCGAAGGGTACGGCCCTGAGTCAGGGCGACTTTGTTATGTCGAAGATTGCAGCTGATGAGAAACATGGAGGCAATACGCTGAGGAAGGTTATCGATTACTTTAGCCATTTGGCCGTGGTTCCGTCATTCTATGATTACATCGCCTCTCACGACAAGGAGTTTGCAGCTACATCATATTTGCAGAAATTGAAGTGGCTAAAAGATGATACTGAGACTGTCTATGACCCAGAGTGTGACGATGTGATTCGCGTTGCCTTCATGCATAAGTTGAAACGCGCTAAATTGGCAGACCTGGTAAGTCTTTTGTCAGGACGTAACTTCGAGACACGCGATTTCAATGAAGAAATAGTAGAGCGCACCTATGCTGAGTTTACCGATGGCGTGATGAATGTCATCAGTGAGTACAATTTCAAACAGTTCATGATTGCCATCAAGTCTGCCGGTTTCATATCATCAAGACTGGTCAACTCGAATATGGCACTTGACTTTGCCTATACCATTTATCTGCTTCTGAAGGAATCTAATGAGGTGGCGGTTGAGGACATTAAACGCTATGTACAGAAGTGGTATGTGCTTTCAGTCCTCACAGGAAGATACAGTAGCTCTCCAGAAACGGCCTTTGCGAAAGACATCCGAAGGATAAGGGAATCCGGCGTGCTGACCATACTGAAAGAGATAGAGGATGCGCAGTTGTCTGACAACTTCTGGGATGTTGCATTGGTGCAGAATCTCGCCTATACCTCGACTAACAATCCCACTTATCTGGTTTTCCTTGCGGCTCAGATATTCTTCAACGACACATCGTTCCTTTCCAACAACGTGCCTGTCAGAGAACTGATTGCCTTGGGTGGTGACGTGCATCATATTTTCCCCAAGCAGTATCTGATGGATCATCATTTCGACAAGACCCGCTATAATCAGGAGGCTAACTTTGTATTTCTCGATCGTCCTGTCAATATCTCCATTGGCAAGAAGGCTCCTAATGTTTATCTGAAAGAAGCAAAGGAGAGATGTATGAACACATCGTCTGAGCAAACAGGGCTGATTAATGACATCGACAAGTTCTATGCTAACCTGGAAACCAATTGCGTGCCAGTCGAAGCAATTGATATGGACTTCAATTCCTATGACGACTTCCTTGAAAAGCGTCGTAAGATGATGGCTGCGAAAATTAAAAAGTACTATTATAGCCTATGAGCAATTATCCCAAGTTTGCCAATTTCGGAGAATTCCTCTTCTATGCATACGCTAATGTGCAGATGTTGTTCTATGCCGTAAAATCAGATATTCCACGGTATAACAAGATGTGCTACATGATTCGCGCTAAAGCGTTCAAAGCTTACAAAGAAGGGCGATGGAACATCCACGACTTGTTCGAGTTCAATATCGAGAAGATAAAGAATAACAATTATTGTTGGTATTGCGGACAAGAAATGGAACCATCGAAATTGACCAAAGACCACGTGTTTCCAAGAAGCAAAGGTGGAGCGAACGAGATGGATAACATAATAATGGTGTGTAAGACATGTAATTCCTCTAAGGGCAATATGGATTTATTTGAGTGGTATGCCACAGTCCGAAAGCAATGGCCTCCAATCAATGTGTTGGTACACTATCTGAAGAACATCTACCTGTATAGCGTTGAGAATGGGTTGATGGAGAAGCATTCCGAGGAGTTGGACGCAATGGACTTGCCTTTCAACTGGCGATATATACCGTTGAGTTATCCACAACCAGAGGAATATTGGCCTGATAGATTCGATCAAAAAACTGACGAATGATAGAGTGTTGTCAAAGATACCAGACTATTATCAATTTCATAATTCGACAGAAGCATGACTGAAACCTATAAAGAGCAACTAAGCAGACACGTTGAAGGGATCTTCAAGAACTATACAGCCCCCGGATTGCATATTTGTGACATTGCAACGGGTGGAGGAAAGTCATATACCATCGGTAAATTGACTTGTGAATACTATCCCAACGAGTTCGATCGCATCATCATCTTATGTGTACAAAACAAGCTGGTGGATAGTATGAACAGAGAGATTGAGCGTTTTATCAATGGAGAAAACAGTATTATCTCTTCTGGAGACAAAATGGTAATAGAAAACAATCCTGAGGTTGTTATCAAAGCCGTTAATAGCGGATCTTTCCAGAGGTTACTTGACCGGATGTTCTATCATATAGGGGAGCAGAAACAGAAAGGATACAGGACGAACGAATTGCAATATGCATATAACATTGTCAGGAAAACATATGAAGGTATTGCAAGTTTAGTAAAAACACTTGATGACAATGGGAAAAATGAGTTCTTACAGACCAAAATCGATGAAGGTGAAGCAGCTCTGAGAAAAACAGTTCGCAGGTTCTTCGACTTGTTCAGAAAGCATCTTGAACACACGAAGCAACTTAAGCAGGCTACGCTAGATGCTATACTAACACGCTTTCCAGAGCTCACTGAAGCATATCCGCAGGTAAACTATAGGCAAAAGAAAGTCTTGCTTATGACTGTTCACAAAGCTGTTTATGGAATTGACCCGATCCTTTACGAGAAGATACGATTACAGGACATGGCCGACAGAAACAAGAGAACGCTTATTCTCTTTGATGAGTCGGATCAAGCTGCGATGGCTATTCGCTCTGCTGTCATTGACCAATCTATCAAAGGTCTGAAATCCCTAAAGGGATATAACGGCTACCTTCACTATAAGTCTCTAATGGAAAGTCCTGAATCCATTTCTGACAGATATTACGGCCAAATGCTGGAAAAAGGCATAAAGAAAGCACAGACTATAACAAAGGAAAATTGGAAACGATCTTTTAAAGATGTTATTCCATATAAGAACATCTTCCTTGACAATATAGAGGAATTGGAATCATATAGGCGAGGTGTATTCTTCTCAGGCCCAGCATTAAAACTAAATGTTGCTCCAAAAGGTGACAAGACGAATTCGTATGTCTGTTACAGGAAAGATGACAAACATTTAAGTCTGGTTCACGCTAGCAGCGATGATTTGTTGTTGTCAGAATATTCCGTTGTTGTTCCCCTTGACAAGTTCCTTTCTCTAATCATCAGCAATACTACTGCTATCAGATCACAACTGCGACAGGTGATAGTAGAATCGTTGGAAAAGAGCCGTGAGAAGTTTAAACAGGAAAGCAAAGATGTTGCCAACAATAATGCCGAGACTCAGCAGTTTTTAGGCTATCCCACGCTTGAACGAGAGATACACACCTTGTTTTCCAGATTTGAAATAAACTCAGAGTACCAGTTTGAACAGCAGATGTTGGAATTCATGACAAACAGAAAGAATTTGTTTGTAGGTGATGATAACAAAAAGAAACTACCAGATTACTCAGTATATTCTCAGGGAGTACAGCTTTATCAAGAAGAGATAGACGAACTAGACAATCAGCATAGAGTAAGACTTACTTGTAGAGAGATTTCCACTACTCCAGAGAAAATACTGATTGACCTTGCAAACTCGAATAACACATCCATTGTTCTCTGCTCTGCAACGGCTTCTTCATGGTCTGTTGTCAGCAATTACGATATTAAATATCTGAAGCAGACTCTTGGAGATAAGATATACATGCTGTCTAACCTGTATAATTCATAGAGGTTTTCTCATCTCTGATTTGTAGTTGTTTATCTTATGGCATTAGCCTCACGCGACAGGATTTTGCCGGGTTACGATGTGTTATGATAAGTTTTTTGAATTCAGCATAGCGTTTCAGCTTCATTTACTGCATGGATTATGGCATATGGACACAAAGGCTTCCGTCCTTGCTTGAGGACGTTTCCTTATGCCATGATTGTAGTGCTGTAGTCCGGTTATGCAGCCATTCTTGTGAGTGCTGCCTCCAGCTCTTCCCGATGCCTGTGGTGAGGCGAGAAACTGATTTTGATGTATGTTTTCTTTTCCACTATATGTACTGCGCTGAGCATGATACGCCTGATGATGGAGTCCATGCTGAATCGCTCCACCTCAGTACCTTTGAACACGGTGTGCTTCATCCTGTGTGCAAGGACAAAGGCTGCCCCATAGAGGAACAGGCGGAAGTAGTTGGCACGGTATGAGTTGCACGACATGCGGTCTGCCTTGAAATACTTCAGGTCCCTTATCCACAGTTCCATCTCACCACGTCCGCAGTACCGCTTGTAGATGGTCTCTGCCGAGTTGTTCCTGTTCTTGGTCACGACAAACCGGATGTTTGTTCCCTCTGAGGATACCTCTATCTTGGCGATGACACGCTGGGCATGCTTCCATGACTCGGCCTTGTACTCCATTTTGTAGTATCTCCTGATGACGACGCGCTCATGCCTTACGCTACGGAATCCCAGCCTTGTCAGCGCCTCACACCTTTCATCCTCCGCTTTCTGGGCTTTCCTGTAGTCGTTCTCTGCACGCCGTCTGGGCTTGTCCACCATGGAGAGGAGCACGCTGTTGCCGGAGAGTCCCGTAAGGTAGCGCACGTACCACTTGTCATGCGCCCAGTCCATAAACTCATGACTGGCGAAATGGCTGTCGCCGCGAAGCTCGATGACGGTATCTGGCCAATGCTCATGCAGGTATTCCACCACACGCTGAATGATGCGTGCTACGCTTAGTGACTTGTTCCTGCGCCCTGGCCTCAGCAGTGGGAGCATCAGCTTGCCAGTCAGGCCGTCGAAAAGCAGCATCGGCATGTAGCAGTACTCGTTGTAATAGGCATTGAACAGCGTGAGCTGCTGCGCCCCGTATGTGTTGGCATTCGTGTCATCGCCGTCGATGATGACTTTCTTTGGAGCCTTCTCAAAAGATGATATATACTCGTCAAGGAACAGCTTGCCTATTTTATAGAGCGTCTTGCTGTCGACACAGTTCTCAAGACGGGTCATCGTGGATTGGGAGGACAAGTCCGAGTCTGACGGCTTGCGACCCACGGACATCTTCAGCGCACTGTCGCCACGGAGCTGGTTGCAGTCGTTTGCATCCTCGTACCCGCAGAGTATCTGACCGATGCGCTGGCTCACCATCTCCATGTAAGTATGATGGATGAATTCCTTTTTGCGGGAATCGGGAATGAGCTGCCCGATTTGCCAGGCCAGAGAGTTATGCATGTTGCCGATCAGCACAAGACCGCCATTGGAGGAGATGTCCGGAGAGTCGAAATCAACACGGATTTTCTTGTCAGGAACAATTTCTGGAAGAGAAAAAAGCATTTTCTCTTGGTGGATTGAAGATTTTGAAGTACCTTTGCACATAAGAAGCGTTTTTATTACCTTGTATTTTAAGCACTTAAAGGTACTAATTTTTGTCGAAATGACAAAGAAAAAACGCTTCTTTTTTTGTGCCTCTATGAATTATTCAGGTTAAAGTGCCATACTTTTGGGTCGAAAGTGCCATATTTTGCCGAGATAATGAATGGTTGATGAATGGTTGGAGACCACCATTCATTGCCGGAAACCCTTTGTGCATCGATGTTTCCGGCGATTTGATGAATGGTTGACCACTTTTTGCAAAATTTTTCCAAGAAAAAGTTTTGATGAAATGACTATTATCTGTATCATTGCATCCGTAAGTAGAACAATCCAATTAAACACCTGAAAATAAGAAAGATAACGAACTATAGAAACGCAGAAACGCTGCGTGGTGTGGAGTTGGTGGAGGTTGTTGACATGATTCGCAACAGCAATTGTCTTATCGCTCGCCAATTAGAATCCATTCGTCCAGCACGATGTGACTGTCAAGAGCGCGGATGGTCAGGGTGTGAACACCTGCCGCGAGATGGATAGGGACATCACGGAGAGCCTGACCACGAAGTACATTTTCTTTCCATTTCTCGGAACGGAATGGCTCCTTGAGACTGAACACAACAGCGTCCTGTCCATCGATGCTGATGCTGAAACGGAGATCTTTGCCATCGGCAGGATGGGTAGGAATAAGTGCTGTCTGCACCGTGTAGTCTGCATCCTGCTCGACATCGAAGCGATAACTGAGCTCTCCTTCCTTCGGCAATGAGACAGCATTCATCGAATGTCCAAGCATTTGGATGACTTGGGTGCCGTCCGTAGCTTTCATAAAGTCGCAGGCGCGGAAGGTTTTGAGGTTCGACTGATGATTATCTGCAAGTGTGGCATGAACATCTTCAAATACAGGCAAACGTCTGGGGGCGGCATCCATCAGATGACGCCATTTGCCATTGTTCATGGTGTTGTATTTCTGGGTCAGCGAAAGGATTTCCTCATAGGCCTGATGGCTCCGGATGCTGTCGGACAGTAGCTTCCGATTCATGGCGGCCGATGCCGAGAGAGGATATCTTATGGCAGCAAACCATGCATCACGGAGTTCGGGTCGCACCATCATTCTGCTCTCGCGCTCGATGGCTTCGATACGTTGGAATGCCGCCAGACGTGTCGAGGCTTCCTCAGCAGAAAGCGGTACTTGAGCCACAGGAGAGAGTCCCCGTTCATACTTCCGTTTGTCGAGTTCAACCTGCGTCCACCCCATGAATTCAGGGCGACGTTCTCCACAGAGGCGATAGAACTCATGCATGGCAGGGAAGATGCGCTGGCCGGACTCCTCTCCGAATTGTCGGCAGAGCCAAGCACGCAGGTGATCGTTGAGTGTGGAGTAGCTGACGCAATCGATATTCCACGCCAAGTCGAGGAAGAGCTCCAGGTCATAGCCCGCCACCTTCGGGTCGTGGACATTGGCAATCCACAACTGGCGCATCTGGTGGTTGTAGGCTTCGCGCAGTTCGTGGTAGATGAGTCCAGGTTGCGTCGTCGTCAA
>Ga0256407_10009791_pt1 | contig 13620 bp, 12 predicted proteins | sample RumenRJG_04DNA_FD_193489 | JGI IMG/M metagenome (GOLD analysis project Ga0256407, IMG submission 193489) | Bovine rumen microbial communities from Lethbridge, Alberta, Canada - RJG_04 | ecosystem: Host-associated > Mammals > Digestive system > Stomach > Rumen | place: Canada: Alberta... | reverse complement strand
TCGGCAGTGAAACGAGTTAAATTTCAGAAACAACAGTTTTTTTAAGAAAAACCGATGATCTAACGCGTAAAAGCTCGCAATATAATCCCGTTTACGCTCAATATCGATAAAAAATTATTTTTTTTTACCAAAAGATTGCGAAAAGGCGCCAAGACGGCTTGACGCCGACAGTAGGATTGTTATGCTTACCCGTTAAAGTAACTTGTGCGCCCCGAGGGAGAGTAGCGTTCCATTCTTTTTTTTAGAACGAAGGGCTATCAGGGAGAATATCGCACAGGTTTGTTTATCGGCGGCGGTCTGTTTCTAGCCCCGTTTGTCGGATGTTTGTTAGTTCTCGGTTTCGTCGGTTTCTCCGCGAAATCTTTATGTGTGGAGCGTTTGCTTCGTGAGTTGAGACGATTTGGGTTCTTTGTACAAGTCTGCCCTTCTGTAGTTGTGTTGTATTTCGGTATCTTTTTACGAACTCAATGTTTTTAAGTTCGGAAGAAGTTGCTGTAGAGAATAGAAAAGGAGAAGCGTCTTATCGTAAATATTTAAGTCGGTTATGGGCGTAAGTCGCCCGGTAGGAAAACCTTCTGTGTTAGGATTTTTACCCCGACGCGTTTTTTCTTGTGAGATTCTGTTTCTTTCGTTTAGTTCGCATGAATGGCGTTTGACACGGTAACAAGGATTGTAAGCTACCAGCCTTTAAAGCGACGACGAACTAACTGAGCAAAAGCAAATTGCGTCGATGCGGTTTATTTCCTTGTTGTCATCGCAATCATTGGCGAGGCGTGACTAGCGCCCGTTGAATTCGGTATTCACGCCTTAATTATTAGGAAGTTACAAGGTACAATGGCTGATTTAGCTCGTAACGACGTTCAAAGGGGCGGCAAAGGTTCGAACGTAGGAACCCACCCCCATCGTATTTCTTCCGAGACACGTTCTAACCGTTATTCTTCTGTAAACGACGGTCGCTTCATGGGCGACACGCGGTCTTCGAACGATCGACAGGGAGACTATCGACGAGTCAGCGAATATGGCCGTTCTTCCTCGGGCGCGACGCGCTTCGGCAGAGGCGCGGGTTACTCCGGCGGCGCCGGCGCTGTTTATTCTTCTTCTCCTCGACGTTATAATCCCTTGGCGCCAAAAAAGACCCGCGATAATTCACGCGCGATCCAAGCGCCCGTCGAACGCGACGAAAATGGCAATTACGGAATGAACGGCGTTCTCGAACTACACCCCAACGGCTTTGGTTTTCTGCGCGACGCGAAAGACAATTATGTGCGTCATTTTTACGATCCTTTCGTGGCGTGCGGCACGATCGAGCGACTCGGTCTGCGCGAAGGCGTCGCCCTTAGCGCGAGCGTGCGCCCTGCGCGAAACAACACGGGACCTCGCGTTTGCGCGATCTCTTCGGTCGACGGCATGAGCCCGGAAGATTATATCGTCACGCCAGATTTTGACACGCTTGTTCCTGTTTCACCTCGAGATATGTACCGATTAGAGCCGCCCGAGGGTTCAACTCGTCGCGACGGGGCGCTCTCGATGCGCATTATGGATATCCTTACGCCCCTTGGCAAAGGACAGCGCGCTCTTATCGTCGCGCCGCCGCGTTCTGGGAAAACGGTGCTTCTCCGGCAAATCAGCGAAGCGATTATCCGAAATTACGAAAACGCTTACGTCACCGTCTTACTGATCGACGAACGTCCCGAAGAGGTTACTGATTTCAAGCGATCTGTCGAGGGGTATCTCAACGATTTCAAAGAGGAAAATAAAAAAACCCGCCCCGCGACGGCGGAAGTCGTCGCCAGCAGCCTTGATTGCGAACTTGAAAGCCACATTCGTCTCGCTCAGTTTGTCACTAAACGTTGCAAGCGTCTAGCGGAAATGGGCAAAGACGTCTTCTTACTCCTCGACTCTATTACACGATTAGCGCGAGCCTACAACAAGTGGGGCGGCAACACTGGTCGAACAATGACCGGCGGTTTAGATATCAAAGCGATGGACGTTCCGAAAAAGATATTTTCATCGGCGCGTCAGATCGAGGACGAATACGACGGGAACGGAAATATTATCCGTAAAGGCGGATCGTTGACAATCGTCGGCACGGCGTTGATCGACACCGGCAGTCGAATGGATGAGCTTATCTTTCAAGAGTTTAAAGGAACAGGCAACATGGAACTCGTGCTGGATCGCAGACTTGCAGACAGACGCATTTGGCCGGCGATCGACGTGAACCAGTCTGGCACGCGCCATGAAGAACTTCTTTTGAACAGCGCGGAAGTCAGAGCGGCGACCCTCATTCGACGAACCCTTTCTCAGGGAGATCCTATCGACGGGATGGAACGCCTAACCGCTACGTTGCCCCGATTTAAGAGCAATCGCGACTTCTTCATGCAATTCCTTCAGAGGTTTTAACTCTTGGCAACTTTCAAATAATTAAAAATACGAAGTAAAAAAAATTACAGACGCATCATGAGCAAGAATATTAAAAAAGCCGTTGTTTTAGCCGCCGGAAAAGGAACGCGAATGAAGTCGGAATTGCCGAAAGTGCTCTTCCCCGTCTGCGGCAAACCAATGCTTGAATACGTTCTCGACGCGCTCGAAGACGCGGGAGTCGACGAAATCGTCGTCGTCGTCGGCTACCGTAGCGATCTCGTTAAAGAAACGATCAAACCGCGCGCCAGCGTAAAGTTTGCGGAACAGAAGGAACTCCTCGGGACGGGACACGCCGTCGCATCTTGCCGGGAATATCTTGAGGAATTCGACGGGCCGGTCTTCATCGTCGCAGGCGACAATCCGATGCTTCAAAGTTCCTCGGTCGCAAGGCTTTTTGAAGAATACGAAAAGAGCGACGAAGACGTCTCCTGCATTTTGGGAACCGTCTATAAAGACAATCCGTTCGGAATGGGAAGAATCCTTCGAGACGAACAGGGCGCTTTCATCGGCGTCGTCGAAGAAAAGGACGCGACCGACGAACAGCGTCAAATCAAAGAGATCAACATCAGCTACTACGTTTTTAACACGCGCGATCTGCTCGACTCGCTCGGCAGTCTTCGCGCCGACAACGCCCAGAAAGAATACTATATCACCGACGTGCCGAAGATTCTCCTCGACGCCGGCAAGAAGATTCTTGCGCTGCCCGTTTTAAAGGACGTGGAATCTCTCGGCGTCAACACGCAAGACGACCTCGCGACCGTCGAAGCCGTGCTTAACGCGCGCGACTGACCCTTCGCCGACGTCATTCGCGTAAAAATTGCGACTTCCTCTCAAGACGTTCCGTCGTAAAAGCCGATATTTCCACAGAGGTCGGTCGCGCGTTTCCGCAAGGTTGCACGATTTATTCATAAAATCGTTGGTTTCATTGCAGGAACGCGTTCCAAAGAGCCGATAACACCGCTGGGAAATAAGGAAAGCGAACGTCGTAGTCCGACTGCGACGACGCTTTACATACGGTCAATCGAAGCGTTCCAAACTGGTCGTTTGTAGGACAGACGGACGTTTCATATCACGGAGGAGAACGCGATGCGTAAAATTTTACTGTCGCTGTTGCTTGGGGTCATGCTCATTGGCTCCGTCGGGTGCGTCCTGCCGGCATATTCCGGCGACCCTGCCAAACGAACGCAACAGCTGTACAACACGTCCGAGGATCTGCGCCAGTCGGAAGAGACTTGGGAGCGGGTGTGGATGGTCGACCAGCCGAGTCACATGACGCCCTACCGCACGCACGGCGGGATTACCTGAGAATCCTCCTGAACGTCGCGACGTTCAGGCGTTCAACACAAGGCGTTCGTTCCTTCCGGGAACGAGCGCCTTTTTTCGTTTTTACGCGCGACGGCTCGATAAAACGAACGTCCGCGTCTTGACCGCTTTCTACAATATTGGTATAAACTAGACAGGTTCATAAAGGCGCGTTACGTTTGGACGCGGACGTGTATTTTCAGAGGTTTGCCGTTTCGGATAGCTTCTCCATGGAACAGACTCTAAAAGAACAGGCGGAAGAATATCTGCAAGAAATTGGCGTCAAGTTTCAGACAATTGACGACCGGCGTTTCAAAGTCGGATACGTCGGTCTTAACCTAAAGCTTATCGAGGTGCTCGTCCGCTTTTCAGAGGACGACGCCAACGACTTTATCATGACTTCGTATAGCGTTGGATGCAGTTTTTCCGGCGACCTTTATCACGAAGGACTTGAGCTTTGCAACGAACTCAACAACGAGTTTCGTTGGGTCAAATTCTATCTGGACGAAGAACAAAACGTCGTCGCGGAGTATGACGCGTACGTCGACGACGGATCGTGCGGTCCCGCCGTCTGCAACGCCATCACAAAGATAGTCGCCGTCCTCGACCGCGTCTATCCGCGATTTATGACCTTGCGCTGGGGCTGATTCTTCAAAGTTAAGATTCACGGGAACTGGAAAGACTCACGCCGATTGAGGCTCAATCAAAAGGGGCGACGCTTCGTTAAGCGACGCCCCTCCCTATTTCGCGACGGTTTCCTTCAATTCCACGGAAGAAAAACCGGAAGTCTGAGAATATGTCTCGTCCGAAAAGGAGAGATTTCAGCCCAACAGACTCGTCAATTCGACATACTCATACCCAAGAGCGTCGGCGACGTTCTTGTTCGTGAGTTTGCCGAGATAGCAGTTCACGCCGGCGGCGATCGCAGGATTCTCGCACGCTTTTTCCAATCCCTTGTTAGCGATTTGCAACCCATATTTAAGGGTCGCGTTCGTCAACGCGATAGCGCTTGTGCGCGGAACGGCGCCGGGCATGTTGCCGACGCAATAATGCACGACGCCCTCTTCGATGTAAACGGGATCGTCGTGGGTCGTAACGTGGGACGATTCGCCGCACCCGCCTTGGTCGATCGCGACGTCGACAAAAACCGCGCCGTCTTTCATTTCGGGCAAATACTTCTTCTTAAAGAGCTTCGGGGTCGAACCGCCGGGAATCAAGACGGAGCCGATGACAAGATCGGCGTCTTTGACCGCTTTCTCGATATTGCTGTCGGACGAATAAAGCGTCTGAACGTGGGCGCCGAACATGTTGTCAAGTTCTTCGAGGCGTTTAAGATTGACGTCGAGAATCGTAACGTTTGCGCCCATGCCGACGGCGATCTTGCACGCGTTCATGCCGACCGTTCCGCCGCCGAGGATAACGACGTTCGCTTTCGGGGTGCCGGGCACGCCTGCGAGCAGGATGCCTTCGCCGCCAAAACGTTTTTCGAGATACTTGGCGCCCTCTTGAATCGAAAGACGACCGGCAATCTGGCTCATCGGCGCAAGACACGGGAGAGAGCGATCTGTTTCTTGAATCGTCTCATAAGCGACCGCCCTAACTTTACCGGCAAGCAACGCGTCCGTTTGCCCCTTGTCGGCGGCGAGATGCAGATAAGTAAAGAGAATCAGACCTTCGCGGAAAAGCGGATATTCTTCTTCGAGAGGCTCTTTCACCTTCACCATCATATCGACCAGTCCCCAGACGTCGGGCGCGTTGTCGATCAAGGACGCGCCGGCGTCGACATATTCGTTATCGGAAAAGCCTGCCCCGACTCCGGCGCCCTTTTCCATGTAGACATGATGACCCGCGGCGACGTAAGCGCGCGCGTTGTCAGGAGTAATACCGACGCGAAACTCGTTGTTTTTGATTTCTTTGACACATCCGATCTTCATATTTGCAGACCTAACCTTTTCACATTTATGAGGCGAGTGAAATATTCATAAATTTCGTTCCTAACGGGGATTGTCTCAAAAGAACAACCGATAGGAACGCCGTCGCGTACTCTTACGCGCTACAACGACGATTTTAAACAACTTGAACGCCGGCGTCAATTTTGAGATCGCACATAAAGAAACTTTTACCGATGGAAAACGCTTCCTGAATCGTCGTTTTCGTTTTTAGAGATTCGCCGCTAGACTTGCCGCGATTAATTAAGGTCTCTGATAGTGGTCGCCGCTTCTGCCGCTTCTTTCTCTAGAGCCTTGGCCGCCTTGTCTGTTTGTCCAATAAGTTCCCCCGCTGCGTTGTACACGTTCCCCTGTTCGTCCGCGTACATACCAAGGGCTAATTGCGTCTTCGACAATCTTTCCACGTAACCGTCTTGGAATGTACGAACCCGCCCCAGCTCGTCAACATACTGCCCCAGTTTCTTTTGGGTTCTGGCGAGTCCGGCGTTAAGCTGGTCGACTGATTTTAGAAATTTGACGTCGATATCCGACGTGTCAACCGTTATTTTTACCCCCGTTTTGGTCGTCGGTATTCCTTCGCCTCCTTTTTCGTTTTCTCTCTATTCCCCGGATAATATCGTCGTGCTCGTCCATACGATACAGGTCGGCGATATTGTTATATCGCTTTGCCCCGCCGACGTGGTAATAAAACAACCATAACAAAAAAAAGCAACCCTTACCGCGAAGTCTTGTCCCTTTGTGCCTTGGTATACGCTTCGAGGCAAATAGTTGAATAAAATCCAAGGGGCTGCAATAACCATGAACATTATTCCAATGGTGATCAACCACCTTGCGTTTCTCTTTAACCGCCAAGGCGCCGTTTTCTGGAATTGTTCTTCTTCTAATTTCGCTTTTCTGACTGCTTTTAAAAATGCGGCGTCTTACGCGTCCTCGATGATCTCCAAAAGCTTCATAACATCCATCGGTTCCCCGTTGGCTAAAACGGTCTGTTCAGGTGGAACCTTTCCGGCTAGATAAAGTTCTTGGAACTGGACTCCCGTACATTCTTGGGGATCTCCCCCAAAATCGACGTATTTAACGATCATCGCTCGACCCTTTCGCTGCATATTGAAAACGGCGTCGCGACGCGGCGCCGTTAATTGACTTCATTTCTTGCCGTTTTGCAAGCGCCGGGCCGCTTTCGTCGTCATTCTTTCCTCCTTTTTCTTCCGGAAAATCCTTAAAATCTCCGATTTTTTTCTCGACCATCTCTTTGAACGTTTTCAGAATTTTGGCGTTGGCTTGGTTTATCGTGTCTTCAAGGATAGGCTTCGTTTCTTGTTTCACCCTTGTAAGGAACCTTTTCGGCGCCGAAGGCTTCCCGCCATAGGGGCGCCAGCCGGATTCGTGAAAACGAACATAAAAGGACGGCGCGCGCTTCCCCTCGCCGTCCTTTGGCGCTCCCGCTGTCGACCACGTCTTTCCAGACTGTTTGTATTCTCTGACGACGTAATCCATCGACTTCGATAAAAGCCAATTCGGACGGTCGAGGTTCCGAACGGCCTTCTTGGTCGTCTCTTTCGCCCATGTCTCGACCGCTTCTTTGAAAACCGGCGCCGACTCTTGCGGCGTCGCTTCAAGCCCTACCGTTAAACCGCGGAACGCGTCGACAAGTCCGTGAAACTCGAAGATTCTTCTTTTTTCCGACCGTCTTTCTCTCGCCATTCTACGACGAAAACATAAAAAAACCGCGTTCCGTATGGAAAACACGAAACGCGGTCTCAAGTGGCTGAAACTGGACTTGAACCTGTGACCTACGGCTTATGAAGCCGTCGCTCTAACCGACTGAGCTATTCAGCCATCGTCGAACCCAAAGGCTCAGACGCCTATATGTTAGCATTCGCGCCCTTTTTGTAAAGGGCTTATTGCTAAAAAAATTCGATTTATCACGTGCAATCGGGGACTAAAAGTCGTCGTTTCGATTCACAAATGAAGAAACGGAGCCTCTAGGGACTCCGTTTCTTCATGCTAAACGTGAAATCAACGGCGCGGCAAGCGATTACGCCAAGTCGCGATCTTCAAAGAGAACCAAGGAAAGGAGCATCGCGACGAACGCAAAGAGCGCAGAGTATACGCCGGCGATTCCAACATATCCCCACCCGATGGAACGATTCATCGCAACCGCCGTTTCCATATTGAAATGGTCGAGAATCGGGATAAAGGCGCATATCAAGTTCGCGAAGAAACCGATAATCGGCATCTCAGAGACCGCGTTCGAGGCAACGACCATCGGAACGATGTGTCCCAAAATATAGATCGTCAGGCAGATCGTAAGGTTCGGCAACAGAGAAAGACGCGTCGAAATCGCAATCGAAATCGCCGTTAGAACAATCGTCTCAAAGAAGGATAAAACCAGCCCCGGAACAATCCCTTTGACGTACGTAAAACATTCGAGCGCCGTCGGGATATCTTTGGCGGACTCGCGAGCGTCGTAAACGAGCTTATACGCGAGCGTGTTCAGGAAGAAAACGCCAAGAATGAGGAACAACGCCGTTACGGCGATCATGACGCCCAAATACTTGCCAAAGACAAAAGTCTGACGACCGACCGGCTTCGCAAGAATCGTCAGCGCGGTCTTACCTTCGATTTCTTCCGCAATCGACGTGCTCGCCGTCCAAATCGCGAGGAAAACGCACGCCAATTTAACAAGCGTCAATCCCTGAGAGACGACGATCTTAACGTCTTCGCCCATCGTATGGTACGGAAGGAACGGAAAGATGAAGAGCCCGAAAAGACCGACGAGCGTAAGAATCAGGAACAACGGCTGTTGGAGCGTTTCCTTAGCGGTAACCCAAGCGATCGCGCCGCATCGAGGAAGAATCATTCTCAACACGAAAACAAGGACGATAAACGCAAAAATAACGCCCAGCGCGACCAAGTCCGCCTGTGAAGCCGCCTTCATCCACGCGGCGACTCCAAAACAAGGAGCGCCGACCATGGGAGCCAGATTCGATAAAGTCAAAGACTCCAACATTACAAACAACCTCTTACGAGCTACAAAACAAAATAACTCCATGTCGCGAACCGCTCAAAAGCGTCGCGACGCAATTCCAAAGAACCGCCTTCCCTATTCTACCCTAACCTATCGCTTTTGACAAGAAGCGAAACCCCGTCGACTTGTAAAAGAGATAAAAACTCTTATACTGTCGGCGTTGAACGCAAACGCGCGCCGTCCGCTTGGAAACGGAACGACCGCGTTCCGCTCCGAAGGTTCGTTTGAATAGGATTTTCCCCTTATGAAGCAGTCAGTCGCCGCTCGACTTCGCGGATTTGTCGATTCGACCGACCGTTCGTTCCTGGCCGTCGCCTTTAGAACGTCGGGCTTGGCGCTCTCCGTCCCCTATTCGCTCCTCGTTCGCGTTCATCATCGCCTGTACGATCTTAGAATACGCAAATCAGTCCGAGTTCCTTGCCCGACGATTTCCATTGGCAACGTCACGATGGGAGGGGTCGGCAAAAGCCCCTTCGTCGCGTGGCTCACAGAATATCTAATCGCACAGGGCCGCCGGCCCGGTCTTATAAGTCGCGGCTATAAGTCCCGAGAGCAGGCGTCGCAAACGGAGTTAAAAAAAGCCAAGGACGATCCTAATTCGTCAGACAGATTCGCTCGGTATCAAATTTTCAACGACGAAGCGCGAGAATTTGTCGCTCGTTTTCCGTCAGTCCCTTACTTTCTCGGACGCGACCGCGTCGAAGTCGCCGACGCGCTCTTGCGTAGCCGCCCCGACGTGGACGTCGTCGTCCTCGACGACGCGTTTCAGCATCGTAAAATCGCGCGTGATCTAAACGTCGTTCTCCTCGACGCGCTCAACCCCTTTGGGGGCGACCGTCTCCCTCCCTCTGGATTCTTGCGCGAACCGGCGACGGCGCTCGCGCGCGCCGACGTCATACTTTTAAACCGCGCCGATCTCGTCGACGACGGCCCCCGTAACGCGATTCGAGAACGCGTCCTCAAGTTGGCGCCCTGCGCGCTCTGGGGCGAACTTGCGCAGCGTCCGCGCTCGATCTGTCGGCGAGTGAAGCCAGAAACGCAGTCGGAGCGCGCCGTCGTTCAAGAAATAACCGTAGACGAATGGCAAAAACGTTCGGCAGGGTCGCGCGTCCTCGCGTTCTGCGGGCTCGGCGCGCCCGCCGGATTTAAAAGAACGCTTAACGCGCTCGGGCTTGACCCCGTCGCCTTCCTTGAATTTCCCGACCACTGCCTTTATGATCGAAACGATCTTAAACGGCTCGCCGACGCGGTCAAAGAGACAAACGCCGGACTTCTTCTCACGACAATGAAGGATTTTGTGAAGTTTAACGGAACGGAACCCTTGGGCGTTCCCCTCGACGCGCTAACGATCGGCGTCGACTTTCTCGAAGGGCGAGAGGCGTTTTGTCAAAAAACGCTCGACACGCTCGCAAACCGCGCCGTAAATCGCTGATTTTCTTTCTCGATAAATAAGTAAGACGACCAAAGCCTGCTTCATCAGACTTTGGTCGTCCTGTTACATTAAGCGTCGCGTCGTACAAATCGGACGCTTATCAGCGCTTGAAGTTCTGGAGGAAGGAGCCGTTGTCGGCGACGTCGAAGAGGGGTCGAGGCGAGGTCGCGCCGTTGCGGGCGCCGCCGTCGAGGTACCATACGAGCCCCATCGACATGTTCCAGGTTTCTTCTTCTCGTTCCGTCAGTCCACGTTTTTTGCCGAAGACGTAGGCGCCAGAGCACTTGAGGGCGAAGCAGTCCGTCAGAGGAGCTTCAACAGAGCCTCCGATAATTCCGCCGCTTGATTTGGTTCCGCCTCCGAAGATCGACGCTTCGCCGCCTTGCGCAAAATTCCAGCGCATGAATCCAACGTAGTAGTCGGTAACTTCCGCCTTCGCTTCGATAGTAAGTGTCGGGGCGATCCTGACGAGATCGCACATGCCGTCTTCAAGTCCAAAGGCGCCTCGGAATCCGATCGTCGTCCCGCCGCAGAAGGTATAGGAGACTTCCGTTCGCAGCTGACTCAGTTCATACTTCCTATAGTATTTTTCTCTGAGCGAATCGTAAACGACGCCCATCGACAGCCCTTCCGTCGAGTACTGGTTGGCGCGGAAGTATAGACCGGCGGTCCAGAAGAGTTGACTACGGCAATCGTCCGTAATGAACCCGTTCGCAATCTCGCCGTTGAGATCGGTGAAGACGCCCCTGACGCCCGCCTGGACATGAAGGCCGCCAAAGACAGGACGAACGCTTCCCCAGTTGACCGCGAAGTTGCCGCCAGTATTCCCCGTGTCTTCGAGATCGATCGGGCTCCTCATATTGTCGAAGCCTGCGCTAAGTTGCGTATTCTGGAAGAAGCCGCCGAAAACCCCGCAGCCGCCGTCGTAACACGCGGATCCGCAACCCGCGCCGGATTGTCCGTAAGCGACGGCGGGAGGCGCGTTGCGATAACCGTTGACGGAGGCGTTAGGACTCGCGGTTCCGTAGAATAGACGAGGGTTATATTCCGCCTGCCCGATGCGGGCGTACGGATTGTTTGAATATGGAGCCGGCCCCGTTGAAACGGAGGGATTGTTCAGAGGGGCGCTCGTCTCCTTCGCAACTTCGCCCTGAGGATAATTGGGCGCGACGTCTACCGCCTGAATCGCCGCTCGGGGCGCTTCTTGAGGCTTAACCGGCGTCGACTCGAGCGTAAACGGCAGTCGTTCGACCTTCGTTGGATCTTCAAGCGGCTCGGGCTCAAAGGGAAGATCGTTCCCGAGAAGCTCGGCGTCGCTCGGATATTCCTCTTGGGGAACGTCGGCGCGAATCTGACGAATAGGATTGGATTTTTTCGCCGTCGCCTTCTTCTTCGTGGTAACTTTAGAATTCGTCGTCGAAACGAACGGTTTGGCGTTAAGATCGACGATCTCGCGACCATTTTGACCAATCCAAGGAGTGGTCGCCGTCTGCGCGTAGGATTCGGACGTTAAACTCACGGAACACAGAAGCGCTAACGCCGAAACGACGCCCGTCCTTAACGCGTTACGTCCGTCAAACGCGCCGACCAGAGCGTTTAACATACCGCTCCGTCGAGACTGACCTTTTCTGTTTCTGTTTGTCTTTGAACTGGTCATGGTTTCCTCACAAGATTCCATTCTCCGTAAGGAGCCGCCTTAATCGGCGGATAGCGTCGTGAAACGCCTCACGCTCAGGGGGGGGATTTAATCCTAATCGCAAGACGCAATTTCAATACCAGCGAACCGTGCGCCCGACGTCTTCCTGTCGTCAGTGAATCAATTCTGCGCTTCTACGGCGTCGCTAATATTATTTTCGTCCCCGTCTGTGAAAAGTTGAGGAAAAACCAGAATTTTCATTAAATTCAGTAAAATCGTTTTAATCGGAAAATTTTACCCAGTCTTGCCATTATTAAAATTGTCTGCCAGTCCAAAAACGGGGCGTCTGAAAACGCCGCTCAAATCCGCAACCGTTTCTTTAAAAAACGTCGGATCCTCAAGTTCGCTCAATTTCGGCGAGAAAACCGTCGACAGAGGGAGCGCCGCCGAAAATCGGGCATATCTCCTTCTCGACATATTCCTGAATCTCGCGCGACGCCGCGCCGCATGCGCTGGGAATCAGTCGCGTGCGATACCCGAGATCATACGCGCCCCACGCGGTCGCTTGAGCGCAGACGTTCGTAAGAAAGCCCGCGACCGCGACGTTCTCAACCTGCCATTCTGCGAGAATTTCGCCGAGATTTGTATGAACAAACCCATTAATGCCGCGCTTTCCTTTAAGGACAATTTCGTCCTCGCGAGGCTTAAGTTCGTCAATTATTTCGACGCCCCAAGTTCCGGGCGCAAAAACGTCTCCGTCCGTCAATCCTTTGACGAGCCCCTCGAAACGACGCTCTTTAGACCAGGTTCGGTCTAAAACAAAGGGACAATGCACAATGTGAATATTCTTTTCACGCGCGCCGTCGAGAAGATTTACAGCGTTGGCGATCGTATTATTACGCGCGATTTCATCTCGAACAAGGGCGTTCAGTTTCCCTCCTTCTTTGCAGAAATCGTTCTGGAATTCGATCAGAATCAACGCGGTCTTATCGGATTTCATCGAGTTTTCTCCTATTATTGAAAACGTTCGCGCCCAGTTCGTCACGGAGTCGCAACCGACTTTCATTCTAACTCGTCGGTAGACTCGCTCGCCCAGAGCGTCGCGTAAAAAGGCGAATTCTTCAGAGCTTCTTCGTGCGTCCCGACGAATTCAGGAACGCCGTCTTGCATAACGACGACGCGATCGGCAAGTTGAATCGCCGTCAAACGGTGCGTTACGAGGATCGTCGTTCGCCCGCCAACGAACTTTTTAAGCGCTTGATGGATATAACGTTCGCTTTGCAAATCGATCTGACTTGTCGCCTCGTCGAGAAGGAAAATGCGCGGATTCTTCAGCAGCGCGCGCGCAAGCGCAATCCGCTGACGCTGACCGCCCGAAAGCGCGCCGCCGCCCGGTCCGACGACCGTTTCGTATCCGTCGGCGAGTTCGTTGCGAATAAAATCGTCGGCGTAGGCGTCTTTCGCGGCTTGAATCGCCTCTTCACGAGTCGCGTCAAGACGACCGTAGCGGATATTTTCGAGAACCGTGTCGTTAAAGAGCACCGAATCCTGGGAAACAAGCCCGATCTGGTCGCGGAGGTCGGAAATCTTCAATTCCGTCATCGGAATTCCGTCAATGAGAACGCGCCCCTGAGTCGGATCGATAAAGCGCGGGATCATACTCATGAGCGTGCTCTTACCGCATCCGCTTCGCCCGACGATCGCGATCGTTTCGCCCTGACGAATCGTCAGAGACACGCCTTTAAGGACGTTTCGACTCCCAGAAGTCGTCGCCGCGCACGACGCGTCCGGCGCCGTCCCTGAAGTCTCGGAAACGGACGCGACCGAAACTTCTTTCCCTTTAGAAAAC
>Ga0256407_10009789_pt1 | contig 13622 bp, 11 predicted proteins | sample RumenRJG_04DNA_FD_193489 | JGI IMG/M metagenome (GOLD analysis project Ga0256407, IMG submission 193489) | Bovine rumen microbial communities from Lethbridge, Alberta, Canada - RJG_04 | ecosystem: Host-associated > Mammals > Digestive system > Stomach > Rumen | place: Canada: Alberta... | reverse complement strand
CGGAGGAACACAGGCGCAAATACGAAAAGACCGGAAAGTACAGTAAGAAAAGACACCGCTGACGCGGCTATGAGGCGCTTGTATCCCGCGGACGACTATGGTCGGCCGGGGTTTTACGCGCCGTTTCAATAATGATAATTGTCTTCTTCACACAGGAAATATTTCCCTTTTCTTTCATCTGATTTTTCATGTTTACTGTGCCTGTTCAATGCCCCTTCTTCTGATCGGGTTTCATGACTTCAGAACCGTAATGAACTTTAAGACTCACCCGCGAGTCCTGTGCGTATTTTACGACTGAGGTCAATGGTATTGCGTAAAAAAGAGTATTTAAAATCAGACCTTTCGCTTTTTGATTTCCTGATCGCAAAGCTTTTCCCACTGTCCGATAACGTTTTCAAGACGGAATTTTTCGGCGGTCTTTTTGGCGTTTTCGCGGCAGATCTTGGCAAGATCAGGCTCATCTATCATTCTGTTCATTGCATGAAACAGTCCGTCAACATCTCCTGTTCCCACCAGCAATCCGTTCCACCCGTCCCGTATCACCTCCTTGGAACCGGTACAATTCGTGGAGATACAGGGCAATCCCATTATCATCGCTTCAAGCAATGCGTTCGGCATGCCCTCCACATTACTGGACAGGACAAAACATGCGGCGTCCGCGATCTGTTCATGAATATTATCGACGTTTCCATGGAAAAATACCTTATCCTGAATACCAAGGTCTGTGACAATTTTCAGGAGCTTTTCTTTCAACCTGCCTTCTCCGTAGAAAGATAATGTGAATCCCGGATGCAGGGGGAGGAACCTCGCGAATGCTCTGATCAGCATCTCCTGATTTTTATTGACCTCAAGCCTTGCAACATTGACAATTCTCTTCGCCGGATCTGCCAATGCCATAGCCTGCACGGATACCGGATTAGGCAGTATAGTGCTGTGTGCCTGTATCTCCGGGTCATATAATGACTGGACCTCACGTGTCTGGAAAATGACATGATCCGCTTTGGCATAGATTTTCTTTGTCTTTTCGAACTCTTCAGGATACGCAATAGCCGGATTATTTCTTTCTGAGACGATCACCCTTTCACCTTGTGCCGACTTCAGATTGATTTGATTCATGTTAATAAGCAAAGAAATCGATACATCAATATTCATTTGCCTTTTGAGGGATTTTACAAGATGGATCCTTAACAGTTCGGAAGGGTCAAAATAAAGATGTGGCAAGTGCCTCAACATCACTTTTTCAGAGACAGGATAACAATTGCGCGCATCACTCCCAAATATCAAAACAACATTATATTTTTCTGAAAGACCATTTGCCACCTGACAGGCAACACGCTGAGCCCCTCCTTTTGAAGAAGATGACACCATAATGAGAATATTATTTTTATTCACATCCCAGGTTGAAGGCAGAGGCTGCTTTCTTTGATCCATTTCCTTTTTCAGGCATTGAATATCACGCACAAGCTTTCTGACAGCCCTTACAGGGTTTTTGTTAAATTTCATGTTTCCGCCTTATATCATTTATCAATGTTCGCCGTTCTGTGATTTAGGAGGATATTTTTCACCCTTTCCGACCATGCTGCTCGCAAGAGCGGCACCCGAGGAGAAATACGCGCAGGCGTTTTCTCCGATGGAATCACAGGATGTTTGAGCCGTCTCGCGGCACAAACATCCGGAGTGAAAAATATCGTATCGACGATTTTTTCACTCTTGCAAAATATATCGGAACAGGCAAGTGAGCAGGCATCGTCATTTTTTGTCGTGCCGTTGTTATTTCGTTCGGATACAATCCGAACCACATAATATCATACACTACAATCACTGTCAGTATAAATATACCCGTTTTTAAAAAGTCAACAAATCTATTTTACATTGAAAACAGCGGCCTTTGGAGGCCGCTGCTTACCTAAGGGGAAACCGCAATGGGCATTTTCACAGCGGTTCAATAAAGCTTATTTTCCGGATACTTTTCGATGATTCATATCTGATACTTTTCCCTGTATATACAGTTATTGAACCTTCGACCATTTTTTTATACTTACTCACCTGCTTAAAACTGCTATAACCCGATCTCTTTTGTGTTGAAATAAAATGGTACTTTTCACGCTCTGACGGCAGGAACTTATAATGCCGCAAAATCCCCCGGATCTTTTTTTCTTCTTCATTATGTATTCCGGACATACTATGACCCGGGAGAGGAATACAGCCTCTTCCGGGATGGAAGATGATATATTTGTCCATTCTCAGATTGGCGCCTGCAGTCCTCCTGCGCATACCTCCGAAAACATCACCTGTCTCACTGTTCCAGGAGTAGCTGGCATCACCATCAAAGAATATATAGTCATCCATGAAATCTTCATCGTCATGTTTACCGTCCATAAGTGAATATGAAGGGTACATATCCGCCATAACGACCCTGTAAGTTCCCATATCGCGGCTTTCCATTTTGGCGATCAGTTCCGGGATTGATGACCCTTCCATGTTCTCCCATGCCAGAAACTCATCCGCATCAAGCCGCAAATACCATTTGTCAATCCCTGCATACTTTAAAGCCTGCAATTGCCAGCCCGACCTTCTGTCGTATTCATAGGGATATGGCGCAATAAGCAGCGTCACATCCTCCTGTTCACGCAGATATTCCAGAGTTCCGTCAGTAGAACCGTTATCAACAAAAATAAAGTGCCTGACGCCCAGCTCTCTATAATATGGAATGAATTTTTTCATGTAAACCAGACTGTTTTTCAACACGCAGATTATGGCAGGACTTGCCTTGGTGTTTTCTGTCCTTGCTCTTTTCTGCAGGATAATCTGATCGCCCAGAAAGCTCCTGAACACTTTGTATGTGTGAATTGACGGGCTTTCCTCCGCCGCCCTATAGAGGAGTTTTTTCCATTCACGATCAATTTTCCCCTGTCTGTATCCACGGTCAGAAATTGCCTTCATGGCAAGGACACACACATGCTGATACATGCTGTACAATAAACTATTCATGCCTGTGGTTATGATCTCCTGTTTACAAACATATACGATTAAACTGCGCATTCCCCGGGAGGAAGGATCTTATAATGTCTTTTTACATAAACAGCTAAAAGAAGCGGCTTCATTAAATAAACAAAGCTGCCGGCAAGTTTTACGATTATGATATTACCGCCCAGGTCTGTGAGCGCGACAGAAAGCACGGATCATCAGCTGCGGAAAGATCAGCCCGCAGCCAATGGAAACGATCTGCAGGATCATTGAAGAAGTAATATTCCACTTTGCCTTTTGTGTCCTTGATGTCATTTTTCATTCCTCAGGCTGATTGACCAGAGTGGATTTTTCTGCGCTTCTTTTTTAATCCCAGCATCACTTTTAAATCATTTTTCATTTTGTGGGTTTGGTAAAGCAGAAAATACTGGTTTTTTTCCAGCATCATATAATCCAGACGGTGTTTTAGATTTCTGAGCGATGAAGGGCTGACTCTTTTTCTTGCCTCCTGATATAAAGGAAAAGCAATGAAATGGCTGCAGCTTTCCCTGAAGCTGTGAAAACCATCGATAATATAGACGAAGTCATCCATGAATCCCATCAGCCCGTCTATATATCTGGTAAAAAAGCATTGCATAGTCTCATCGGAAACACTCATTTGGATCAGACTTTTCTTTACAACTGTTCTGACTTCTTCATAGTCATCAAAGTAACGCAGTCTGAAATTTCGCCCTCTCCCCAGGATACTCATCCTGTAATTTACAAATACATCGTCCAGATATAAAATCGTCGCGGCATTGCGTATCAGGGGGACAGACTGCAGGAAATCCTCCCCCTTTTTATCTCTAAAAGCGGAATAGTCCGTCTCAACATCAATGATCGCTCTCCTGACACACTTGGTCCACATCATATTCAGTCTTGACGATGAGACGAGCTCTCTCAGGAAGAGTTCCTTATTGTCAGCTGTGAATAAGGTCCTGTCGGGAAATATTCCCCGGTCCTCAGATATACGTTTTCCCTTATCAGATACGATCCTGTACCTGTAGCAGATCATGTCGGCATGGCTTTTGCATATCTCGGCATGTAATGCGGACATAACACCCGGTTCCCAGAAGTCATCGGAATCGAGGAAGAGAATGTATTCCCCTGAGGCCCTCTTAATGGAATACCGCCTTGTCTGCAGAAGCCCTTCATTCCTTTTCTCAAAATATTTGATGCGTGGATCCCTCTGCTCATATTTCCTGCATATGGAAGGGCTGGAATCTGTTGAACCGTCATTGACCAGGATGACTTCATAATCCCCGAAATCCTGAGTTAATACAGATTCCAGGCATTGTTCCAGATACTGTTCCACGTTATAGACCGGAATTAGAATACTAAATAGCATTATGTTTCTCTGTGACCCTCTTAAAAAGCCTCAAAAAATGCTCTGTTACGCGTTTATTGTCATATAGTGCCAGATCCGCACCTTCAGGAATGAGAGCCTGCGGATCCTGAGACAGCAGGTTTTTGAGCTTTTCTGCCAGTTCCTCCTCATCATCCGGCTGGAAGAAAGGGCTGTCAGACCCGTTTTTAAAAAACTGCCTGTGACCTTCAATATCGGACATCAGCGGGTAGCATCCGGCCGCCACTGCCTCCAGCACAGACATGGGACAGTTCTCAAAGCGGCTGGCTGTGATATAGACTGCCGCCTTCTTCAGGTATCTGATCTGTTCCGGTGTGCCATTGTCGACCCAGCCCCTGAAGCTTACCCTCATACTGATCCCAAGATCCAGGACAAGCTGTTCCAGTTCTTTCCTGAAAGGCCCGTCTCCAAGAATATCGGCCTGCCAGCCATACCACTGATCGTCCGGTATCCGGGCAATCGCCTTCAGTATGGTCTGTACGTTTTTAAACTCCTGCAGCCGGCCCATGACCAGGATCCGCTTTTCTTTACTCTCCCCTGCAGGGTCGTAGAGCTTTATATCCAGGCCGTTCGGAATCAGGACGTAGCGCCTGCTGTGCCGGACACGATCCATGAGCCTGATCAGATGTTCCGACGGCGCTGTCACCGCAAAAGCCCCCCTGACGATCCTCCTCCAGGCGGGGCGCAGGATCCGGTGCATCATTCTCAACGAAGTTTTTCTGTTGTGTCCCTCCACATCACTGCCATGGGCGGTGACGACATAGGGAATTCCGTAGTTCTTTTTTATCCACAAGGCAATCAGTCCGGTAGGGACGACAAAATGTACATGGCAGATATCACAGCGGTGTGTCTTCAGATATGTCCCAAGGAATCTCTCCGCATTATGGATGTAGGTCAGCTGTTCAAGAGGTGAACAGGAGTGTTCATGCCGCCGCAGGCATTCCAGTCTGTAGATCTCCGCCCCGTTTTGCACTTCATACTCCGGCAGCCCCTTAAAGCCCATGGTCACTACAGTCACCTGGTGTCCCTGTTTTGCCATTTCTGAAACAAGGTCACGGCAGACCGGAGCTGCCCCGGCTCCCAGGGGAGGATATTCATAGTTCAGTACCAGAATCTTCATTCCTGTACCACCTCGCCATTATAATCAAATAATAAATCAAAACACCAGGCACTGCTGAAGTCCTGTTCAGATCCTGTTCCCGTTACAATCAAAAAATAAACGTCGATGAAAACCTGTTCAGATCCTGTTCACATTACGATCGAACAACCTGGCAACGCTGAAAACCTGTTCAGATCCTGTTCAGGTGCAGTCGAGGTTATTCCTCAAAAACTTTAATCCATTCCCTGCAGACCGGCTCCATATCCAGCTGCTCTGCCCTTTCCAGCGCCGCGGCCCGATAAGAGGCATTCAGTTCCTGATCTGTAAGGATCCGGCGGATCGCTTCAGCCATCAGCTCTTCCTCTTCCGTGAGAGGCTCAGAAGCCCCGCGGAATATCCCGTCGCAGACAGGTATCAGCACGCCATACTGCGCTTCATCGATTCTGTCATGGTTCTTGGCATGATAATCCGTATCGGGAGCCAGTATCTCACGGGCTCCTGTCTCATGGTCAGTAGAGATGACCGCCGCGCCGCATGCGAGAGCTTCAGCAATGGCGTTGCTGAATCCCTCATAAAGAGATGGAAATACTACGGCATCCGCCACAGCTATATATTGATGAGGGTTCTGCACGAATCCCTGTAATAATACTGTGCTCTCCATTTCCGCCTGCGAAATGAGTTTCTGCAGCCTTTCTCTCAGTTCCCCCTCCCCCAAAATTATCAATTTGACAGGAAGGCCATTATCCCTGAGTCTTTTAACTGCCCTGATCAGATGCCACTGTCCTTTTTGCCTTGTCAGTCTTCCTACAGAAACGATCAGCATCTCATCTTCCCCGCAGACTGCATCGGGGAGAGGGATTGAAGCATTATGTTTTATTTCGCCAAGCTCAAGCCCGTTATAGATCACTACGCTTTTTTCACGTGCCAGACCGCAGCAGCTTATCAGCTCTTCCGCGATCTCTTTCGAGCACGAGATTGTTTTATCTCCTCTCTTAAAACAGAATGGAAAAACATAGTTCACAACAAACCAATGCTTGCGGCTGCTGCTTCTGCTGTTTTTCACCGAGTTATGTGCCGACAGAAGCGTTTTGGTCCCGGCTGTTCTGCTCAGCACATTTGCCAGGTTCGTCATCTCCGAAAAAGAAAGAACTGCTTTGTAATGCCGTTTCTTTTTCAGTTTCTTCAGCACCCGTGTACGCCTGACCAGAGCCCTGATCTGGTAGGTATAATCCATGCGGTTTTTGTCCTCCGGCAGATGTAGGGAGAAGATACGGCCCCGATGGGGATACTGCAAATGGGCATTATCATTTACTATAATATCTATCTGATATCTGTCGCAGAGCAGCCGGCTGAGTTTGGCTGCTGTTCTCTCGGCCCCTCCGCCCGAAAGCGTATTCACTACAAAGGCAATTCTGTCTTTCATGAATCTCTCCTGATTTAATAAAATGAGTCACAAGAACCTTCCCCGTGACTCATTTCTTTACCCTGTAAGCCGTCGAAAAGTGCGCAGCTCATGGATAAGGTCAAATTCGCTCAGATACTTCTTACCCCACGCACATTCAATGATCGCCAAATCCGTATCCGTCAAATGATCCGGCACAACAAAATGTCTTTCTCCCAGCACGCCCGGTACAGTAATCAGAAAGGGGTATCCCTCGTGGCAGAGTTCTCTCATATCCTCCCACGTGAAGGGAATCGCATCCACATATTCCAGAGGATACACTTCCTGAATTCTATACAAGTGAAGATCCCCCATGGAATCAATCAATCCTTTCCGGATCAGTTTCTGATTCAGAATCCAGGGATTAAAGCGGGCCGGATCTGTTTCCTTTTCAATGTCGTAATGCCTCAGCATGATGGCAAGCGAGGTGATCAGACATCCGCACTCATGAAAAAAATGATACGATGAGTCGGGAAACAGGGCTGCCGGCCAGGCCTCTTCCTTATTAAAAGCGGGGTCATCCTGATTCCATGTTCTGTATATTTGACTGTTTTCCATTGCTTTTTTCTTCTCCAAGACAGCCGGATCAGTTCTGACTGCTCCTTTTGGGGCGAATCCGGAAATGTGTCAGCTTTATTGTTCAATCATAATACATGGAACAAAAAAAAGCAAAAAAGACGGTTCCCGCCGCTTCAGTTAAGAAGGCATAGTTACAGTACTGACCCCCTCGAATTCGAGGTGTTTTTGCGCGATTTTCAGCGCAAAAACCCGAGTGGAACGGCGTTCGCCCCATTCGCGAAGCGAATTCAGCATGGACGAACGCAAGTTACTTAAGGCACTGTATATTAAGGCACAGTATTCTGAAAACAGAATCGTATATGCCGGTCCCAATGACAGCAGAACTCACACAATATCAAAAACTAATTTTACCAGCAGCAATGCCACTACGCAGACCATGATGGGCCGGATGATTTCGGCACCTTTTTTTATAGCGAGAGCTGCCCCCAGATACGATCCGGCAATATTGAAGATTGTCGCAGCTGCGGCAAGACTCCAGATCACTGCGCCTGACCAGGCATACGTGGACACCGAAATAATGGAGGATATCGCTATGACAAATCTGGTATTACCTGTGGCCTTGACCAGATTCAGTTTCAGGAAAACTGCATAGGCAAGCATAAAAAACAATCCGGCTCCGGGACCGTAAAAGCCCTGATATCCACCGAGCAGGAGGCCTATGACTGCTGACCATAAAACAATGGAGACCCGGGACTTCTCGTCGATATGATCAGTATCGCCCAGGTTCTTGTTTGCGAAGATAAAAGCCGCGATAACCGGAACCGTGACCAGCATAAAAACCCTCAGGTAACGAACCGGAAGAATCAGATTCAGTCTTGCGCCGAGATAGGCGCCGGTCACTGCAAAGGGGAGCGTGATCAGCGCTGATTTCAGGTGGATGTTGCCGCTTCTCATATATTTATATGCCGCAACCCCCGTGCCGATCCAGGCAGAACACTGATTTGTGCCGGTGATAAAGCGCACGGGGATTCCGACCGCAAGCATAGTCGGTATTGTAATCAGGCCTCCGCCGCCCGTAATGGAATCAACTATTCCCGCAAAGAAAAAAGCCAGACAGCACAAGAGCGTCCGCACACTGATCAAGTCTGTATTCATTGTCATCCCTCTGTACCAATGGTAATATAAATCGACCGATGCGAAAGATACCCTGCATTATTCAGGTACCAGGTACAGCCTAAAGAGCGCGAAAAAAACCAAGGCCTGGCATTGTCGCGAAAACGCCTGGCGTTTCAGGCCGGTCTGCAGGTATCATTACCCAACATATTACAGGAAACCAGAGGTATGTCAAATTGATCACACAGATATCGGATGATTTTGATCTGGAAAAAACAGCGGAGAGCGGGCAGTGTTTCCGCTGGGAAAAGACAAAGACCGCCATAGGTGCCGCTCACCCGCCTGCAGCCGGTGCCGGGCCGGCAGCGGCAGGGCATAAAGGAAAAGCAGACGGTGCCGGCAGTCCTTACACCTACCGTATCATAGCCGGAAACTCCTGCCTGTATATCACTGCGCTGGATACCGGTAAGGGGCTCTATGATCTTGACTGTACGGAAGACCAGTACAGCGCTTTCTGGCACGGGTACTTTGACCTTGACGAAAACTACCGCCGCATCCGTGAGCGGATTGACCCCGTTAAGGATCCTTTCCTCCGGGAAGCAGCCGACCGGGAAAAAGGGATCCGCATCCTGCGTCAGGATCCCTGGGAGATGCTGATCACCTTCATCATCTCCCAGAACAAGAATATCCCCGGGATCCGCCGCTGCGTGGAGTCTCTGGCGCAGACCTGCGGAGACAGAAAAACCGATTCCCGTGGGATCCCTTATTACTCCTTTCCCACCCCTCAGCAAGTGGCTTCTCTCTCAGAGGAGGCTCTGGCAGAGTGCAGGCTGGGATACCGCTGCAAATATGTGAAGGCAGCCGCAGATGCTGTCCTGACAGAAAAAATCAATCTCGCGGCTCTAAAGGCAGAAGACGACAAGACCGCCATCGCATCGCTCACCGGGCTCTACGGTGTCGGAGTAAAGGTCGCCAACTGCGTTTCTCTGTTCGGTCTGCATCATGTGGATGCCTTCCCGATCGACGTTTGGGTCAAGCGGATCCTGGCGGAGCAGTATCCGGACGGATATCCCTTCGAACAGTACTCTCCTTTTAACGGGATCTATCAGCAATATATGTTTGCCTATTACCGGCACCAGGCCTCTCGAATTACCGGCACCAGGCCTGTCAAATTACCGGCACCAGGCCTCTCGAATTACCGGCACCAAACCTGTCAAAAAGACAGAAGCCTGAAATGAAAGGGAACAGTAAATGAGACAAAAAATGTAACCGCAGCCTGGTTGGTCAGCCGATGAGGCAGGTTCCGTTTCGAAAAATGAACAGGGCAGTGAATAAGTTTATCAGACTTACTCACTGCCCCTTATTTTTGCCGGAGTTTACCCTCCCCCCGTTTCTATAATCATTTCAGAATAATGACTAATCTCACAGCCTCTCCCGGATCCTGTCGATTGCCCGGATGGTGTTCTCTTTTGTGCCGAAAGCGGTCAGGCGGAAATAGTGCTCTCCTGCCGGCCCGAAGCCGGAACCTGGAGTTCCCACAACGTTGGCTTTTGTCAGCAGAAGGTCAAAGAACTCCCAGCTGGTCAGGCTGTCCGGGGTCCGCAGCCAGATATATGGCGCATTGACTCCGCCGGAGACCTCGTAGCCGGCATCCCGCAGGCCTTCATAGATGATCCTGGCATTGTTCATATAATAGGCGATCTGATCCCGGATCTGGCTTCTCCCCGCTTCTGTGTAGACCGCCTCTCCCGCTCTCTGGACAATATAGGGCGCCCCGTTGTACTTGGTCCCATGGCGCCTTGCCCAGAGCGGCCACAGCAGGACTCCGTCCGCCTCCAGATCCTCAGGGATGACAGTGAAGCCCAGGCGCAGGCCTGTGAAGCCGGCAGTCTTGGAGAAGGAACGGAACTCGATCGCGCAGCTTCTGGCGCCCTCGCACTCGTAGATACTGTGGGGGACATCCTCTTCAGAAATATAGGCCTCATAAGCCGCATCATAAAGGATGATGGAGCCGTGCCTGTTTGCATAGTCTACCCACTCCTGCAGCCTGTCTTTTTTCATGACAGCGCCCGTGGGATTGTTGGGGAAGCACAAATAGATCAGGTCCGGAGCCTTCCCCTCCGGCAATTCCGGCGCAAAACCGTTCTGCGCTGTGCAGGGCATATAGACCACATCCCGGTAGGCGCCCGCCGCCGGATCGTACAGACCGGTCCTTCCCGCCATTACGTTGGAATCCACATAAACGGGATAGACAGGATCGCACACCGCGATCGTGTTGTCGATGCTGAAGATCTCCTGGATATTGCTGCAGTCGCACTTGGCGCCGTCGGAGATAAAAATCTCTTCCGGAGAGATCCTGCATCCTCTGCTCTGATAATCATAATGAGCAATTTTTTCCCGCAGAAATGCATATCCCAGATCCGGCGCATATCCCCTGAAGGTCTCCGCCGCTCCCATTTCATCCACAGCTTTATGGAGCGCCCCGATGATCGCCGGAGCAAGGGGCTGTGTCACGTCTCCGATCCCGAGACGGATCACGTCTGCCTCCGGATGTGCCTCCTGGTACTCCCGGACCTTCTGTCCGATCGTTGAAAAAAGATAATTTCCGGGTAAGCGCAGATAATTGCCGTTTGCCTTTGCCATTTGTCTTTCCTCCTGAATGAAAATCTTCCGGACCTCTCATCTCTCCGGAAAACAGTTCTACCGAAAAAAGGCGCACGAGGATAAAGCCCCGAGCGCCTTTGCTCTGTTGCCGCTATAAATTTGCCATGCTGCCGCTATGAAAAAAAATAATTCAAACCTTTTAAGTTTTCTTAACGATGATCTCGTTAAAGGAGCGTCGCACTTAAAAGAAACATCGCCGTTAAAAGAAGCATCGCCCTTGAAGCTTCTTGTCTATAGTATTTCCGACAGGCGGAAAAGTCAAGTTTCAGAAAGTCCTGAGTTTTCTTTCTCAAACTCCCCGGGATTCTGTCTTAAGCCTTGAGTATTCTGTCTTTAACCCCTGAATATTACGTCTCAAGCCCTGATGTTTCAGTAAGGTATCTCATTACCGGCTGATTTTCAATCCGCATCCTGATCCTCATCCGGATCCTCTCCGAACCCGTAGTAGAGAAACTCATTATATTTACTGTTGTAGTATTCGGCAGATTTCTTGCGGATCCAGCGCTCGCGGTCCTCCATGATTGCCAGCATCTCGTCCGCAATCTCTTCAGCACTGCGCGGTTTTGCGCTCCTGAGATAGCCGATCATCCTGCTCATCATCTTTTCTGTCCGCAGGTTGTCAGCCACTGCCATCCCGAATGCCTCCGGATAGCCCATTTCTGCAATTGCCCGCACCAGACTGCTGCGGATCCGGGTTCTCTCATCCATGTATTTCATTTACTTGCTGATCCTGACGGTCCTGGCCGGGCTCCACTCGGACCAGTATACTCCGTTGCCCACAAGCTTAAATGCGCGGATCTTCACGTAATAAATCTTTCCCCTGGTCAGTTTTCCGATGCGCATGGTATCTGTAGTCCTGCCATACGCATCGACTGTCCTGATATCCGATGCAAATGTTTTGCTCGTGCTGTACTTGATCTGATAACCGGACACTCTTGCGATCGTAGTCCATTTGGCAGTCATCACGGAGGCGGCGCTGTTTGTCACAGAAGAAAGCGCCGGTCTGTCAACCCTGTAGGCAGTGACTGTTCTGGCGAGAGGGCTGTCTCCGGCAGGCCCCTTAGCCACCACCTTGTAAATGTACCTTGACATGTTGGTATTAGCTTTTGCATCTGTGTAGGTGACAGTACTTCCGTCGGTGATGGTTTTGATCAGGGTGGCGTTGCGGTAGATCTTATAGCCTGTCGCACCGGAGACCTTTTTCCAGGTCAGCTTAATGCCGGTCACCTGGTTGGCTGCTGTCAGTGACGAAGTTACTGCAGGGACCACTTTGATCGTGACCCTCTTTGAGGCGGCATTGTACTGTGCAGTTGCGGCCGATGTCGCCGTGATCTCTACTGTTCCGGTATTCTTTGCGGTTACCTTACCTGCAGATGTCACTGAAGCGATGGAGGTGTCGGAGGATTTGAAGGACGTGGCTCCTTTGGCACCTGTAACAGACACTGACATTGTTTGTCCGACGAATACAACCGTGGCTGAGGCTTTTGCTGTAATGGACTGGGCTGCCTTGGCAACATTCACTGTGATGGTTGTTGAGGCAGCATTGTACTGCGCAGTTTCGGCTGCCGTGATCGTGATCTTTGCCGTGCCGCCGCTCTTTGCCGTCACTTTGCCGGCAGAATCCACTGTGGCGACTGATGTATCGGAGGACTTATATGTCAGTGAACCCTTATTTCCGGAAACAGTGATCTGTCCGCTGTTCGGATAGGTCAGGGACAGGTCGGAGGCGGTGATGGGCTGAGTTCCCTTAACAACTGTCACGGTGATCTCTTTTTCTGTCTTCTTATAATTCTGTGTCTCCGCCGCCGTGATTGTGATCGTCGCCGTATCCACTTTTTTTGCCGTGACATTGCCGGAAGTATCTACTTCAGCTACCGATATATCTGAGCTCATGTAAGACAGTTGGCCCTGATTGCCGGAAACCATGATTTTCCCGCTCTCGGGGTAGGGCAGAGTCAGGTCTGAGGCGGTGATGGTCTGTACGGCCTTTTCAATGGTAAAAGTCAGCTCCTTTTCACCACCATACTTGCCTATTCCGGTGACGGTCACTGTGGCGGAGGATCCGGCAAATTTGTATGTGCATTGTATTCTCAGTCAATATGTCGTAACACCGTCATAGTGCTCTCTTCCATATGGCTATCATCATTATGGCTATCATCATTTGTCAAAATATAAAACAATTATAAACGCATGGTCATTTAGCGTCAATCGACAGGTATTATCATTCATCTTCCGCAGTGCGGCAGTGCACCTGCACACACTACTTTCCCATACCTTTCGTTTTTCATTGCCATAGAAGTGATGTACCCACGGACGACTTCGTCGGCCGGGGCTTCGCGAGACTGACCAGCCTCGCAGGGTCAACACATACCCTCTATCCCCTGTTACAGGGATTACTTTTAAGATGCCTTCTT
>Ga0256407_10009787_pt1 | contig 13625 bp, 9 predicted proteins | sample RumenRJG_04DNA_FD_193489 | JGI IMG/M metagenome (GOLD analysis project Ga0256407, IMG submission 193489) | Bovine rumen microbial communities from Lethbridge, Alberta, Canada - RJG_04 | ecosystem: Host-associated > Mammals > Digestive system > Stomach > Rumen | place: Canada: Alberta | collected... | reverse complement strand
ACCAGACCATCGTCACCATCACCGACCCCGTAGCCGTGAACGAGATGATATGGTCGCTGTTCTCCATCTTCCCGGCAGTCATTGCCGTCATCATGATTGGGTTACTCTATCTCTATCCCATCAAGAAGTAAGAGGCAAGCAAGTATTTAGTTAGAATACTATCAAAAAGAGGTCTGAATACTGACATGTTTCAGCAATCAAACCTTTTTAGTTTGTCATTAAACCCACCTTTATATATATTAGCGTACCTTTGCACCCAGAAAATTTCAAATAGTAATTAATTAACAACTAAATTCAAATGAAAAGAACTCTAATTTTTCTAATCGCAATGGTTGCAATGGTAAGTGCCAAGGCAACGGTTGTAACAACGGAACAATCCTTCACCGAGACGTGGGGCTTTACAGTTACGGGTAGTGACAACGTTAAAATTGATTTTAATCAACAATGGGCAAATTACAAATTAACGCAAGAATCATTCTCCGTTGAGGCTTATCCTTCATTTAAAATCTATTTTAAGGATGTAACAGGAACCATTAAGATGAAGATAAGCAACTCCACATTGGGTGATGGAGGACAATATGTCACACTTGATGGTAATAGCGGTGACGAAATAGCTTTCGATACTGAGAAATTCGCATCGGATAAGAATGTAAGCATCTTTTTGATTCAAAACGAAACAGAAGGAGCTGCATCTATTCGTATAGAGAAAGTCGTTTTGCTTGATGGAGAGAAAAACGAAACTATTCTTTATAATGGAATAAAGGACTCTTGGGGATACGATGCTCTTAATTATTTCGGGGCTAACATACAATTTACAGACCAATATGGTAATGTTAAATTGCCAGTCGCAGCATTAGGCGAAGACGGAGAAGTGGTTACTTATACCGTAAAATTCCGCAATCCTATTACAAAACCCGTTGGATTCAATTATAAATATAATGGAGCAGAAGACTTCCAATATGATTGGCCTCAAACTAATGCTGGTGCTACAGAAGCAGTCTTTACGTTCAAGAATACTTCAGCAAAATATTTGACTAACCTTGAGATGGTAGAGAAGTCAACAGGTACTTTTGCTGCATGGAGTGTTGAGATTGAAAGCATTGAGAAAACTACGACGACCTTTGCTGATATGGAACCCAAGGTGTTGTATGCTGGTGAACAGACGATATCCACATGGGGCGATTGTGTAACATTGGATGCTACATCTGTTGCAATGACAAGTGACAACAACTTATATATATTAGTCAGCGATTATTCTGGTGAATCTTGTGACTTGCGTATTTCTAATGCTGATAACTGGGACCTTGCATATCCTTCTGTAGGTTATAATTTCCTTCAGGATGTTGATGCAAACGGTATTGTTAAAGTTTCTATGACTAAAGCCTTTTTTGATGGAGTTTCGGACGGCGACAAGAAGCAAATCGCAGTTTGGGGTAATGGAGGCTTCAAAATCAAAGCAATCGCTACGACATGGGAGACATTGCTGTGTCCTGTGACTACTGATGAATTAGGATATGCAACATACGGCAATTTCTATACTTTGGCGTTGGATTTGCTGCCCGAAGGATTGAAAGCATTCACTGCTAATCTGGACGGTGCTACGTTGTCGTTTGCTGAGAAGACAGAGGCTGTAGGTCCTGGAACAGGATTGCTTATTCAAGGCGAGCGTAATACCACTTATTATCTTCCTGCAAAGACTGATGGTACAGACCCCGCCTACAATGACCTTTCAGCCAATATGGAAGCAAATACGCTGGCGGGTCTGTGGAAGGCAGATACCGAGAACTATGTTTTCTTGATGAAAAAAAATACGACCGGAACAGGAAATATTGAGTTTAAGAGACTTACTAAAGCGGAATTGGTAGTACCAGCTAATAAGGCCTATGTACAAGTATCTCCTTCCGTATTCCCAAAGCAGGCTCGTGAACTCATAATTTCGTTTGGTGAAGGTGAGGTAACAGGCATAAGCGAAGCTACGCTTCTAAATATTAATGAAGTAATAAAAAATAATAATGTCTACGACTTGAGCGGTCGTCGTGTGGCAAAACCTACAAAGGGACTGTATATCGTGAATGGTAAGAAAGTGGTAATTAAATAATGTATAGGAGAAACAAGCAATGAAAAAGACATATAACAACCCGGCCATCGTAGTCTTAGAAATAGAAATAAAGCAAAATTTGTTGAGTGGCTCTACACCCGAACCCGTAACTCTTAATCCTGATGAGGATTTTGAAGGAAACAGCAATGATGTTGGTGCTCGTGGGTTCTTGGAATTTGATAACGAATACTAAAAAAGTCGCTCGACACGCATTTTCTTACCGCCCGACCTTGGTCACGTAATCGCTTGACCTTGGTCGGGCGATCTCTTGACCCGGGTCAAGAGGTCGTTAAAGATAGACTTTGTGAGTGATGAAAGCCTTATTCAAAGTCGTTAAAAGCCCCCTTCCCTAGTGGTGGCAACTATACGCTCTTGGTGCAGCAACAATGTGCTCATAGTGGCGGCAACGATGTGTCATGGTCAGAAAACTGACAAAAAGAGATCTGAATACTGACATGTTTCAGTTTTCAAACCTTTTTTGTACGCTATCGAACCTACCTTTTTATATATTGCCGTACCTTTACACTCGGATTTGAAAATCTACAGCGAGAAAAAACTGACAGATAACTAACGAACAAATAATAAAAAAAAGACAAATTAATTATGAAAAAGATTTTTACTTTACTGATGCTGAGCATCTTTGCAGTGATGAACGTTAACGCCGCAGAGGAAACACTGTGGGAGGGTGATTACAATGTAGACTGGGACCTGCCCGATGGTGACCCCAACCGTGAATGGGGCGGTGGTGAAGGCCAGGATGTAACTTCATATTTTATTAAAGGTGAGAAAATCAACGTATATCTGACAGTTGCCGGTACAGATTATCACAAGTGCCAGTTCGATACCTGGGAGTGGAAGGCACTGCCTGGCGTAGATGCTGCTGAGTTCAGCGCTGATACCATAGTGACCATTGAGGTTACTGAAGATATTGCCGCTACTGTTGCAGCAAATGGCTTCCGTCTGCACGGTCATGGCTTCCATGTGGCAAAGGTGACTAAAGGTTCTAACGATCAGCCTGCTGTAGAAGAGGAAGACCTGTGGACTGGTGACTACAATGTTGACTGGGACCTGCCCGATGGTGACCCTAACCGTGAATGGGGCGGTGGTGAAGGTCAGGACGTTACTGCCAACTTCGTTACGGGTGCAAAGATTTTTGTATATCTGACAGTTGCCGGTACAGACTATCACAAGTGCCAGTTCGATACCTGGGAGTGGAAGGCACTGCCTGGCATAGATGCTGCTGAGTTCAGCGCTGATACCAAAGTGACCATTGAGGTTACTGAAGATATTGCCGCTGCTGTTGCAGCAAAGGGCTTCCGTCTGCACGGTCATGGCTTCCATGTGGCAAAAGTGAGCAAGGCAAAGGATGTTACCGGTATCAAAACCGTTACTGCTGCTGCGAAGAAAGATGGCAAGTATTACAACCTGAACGGTCAGGTAGTGACTAAGCCTACAAAGGGCCTCCTGTACATCCTCAACGGCAGAAAGATAATACTGAATTAAAATATATTTAAGATAAGGAGATTGTGTTTGGTAGTTGAAAAAGAAGAAACATGAGTAAATTAAGCATGTTCCTGATGAGTTGGTTGGTTGTGCCAGTAATGGCACAACCAACTGCTCGTCAGTGGAATGCCCAAGTTACGGCAGGCTGGAACCTCGGCAACCAGTTGGAGTGTACGTCTCAGGACGGAGAGTCGGTTGCACTGACGTGTGCTGCTAATCACATGCAGGCAGAGACAGCATGGGGCAATCCAGTGGTAACACAACAGACACTGCAGGCTGTCAAGGATGCCGGATTCAATGCCGTACGCATTCCTGTCCGCTGGCAGAATCATATCACTGATGCCGAGACAATGGCTGTCAGTGAAGACTGGATGACTCGCGTTAAGGAGGTAGTGGGCTATGCGCTTGACTTAGGCATGAAGGTGATTATCAATGTTCACCACGACAAGTGGCTGGAGATCCGTCCTACCTATCAATATAAGGGGGAGAACAATACCCGCCTCAGTCTGCTGTGGACACAGATAGCCAATGCCTTCAAGGACTATGACTATCAGCTGGCATTTGCCGGTACCAATGAGGTACATATTCCTGACAACTGGAATGCGCCAAGCACAGAGAACCTCACAGTACAGAACAGTTACAACCAGACATTCGTCGATGCCGTGAGAGCAACAGGCGGCAATAACCTGAAGCGACACCTTGTGGTGCAGACCTATGCCTGCGATCCTGATTTCGGTATGAACGGTAATTTCATTGTACCTACTGATACAGAAGGTAACAATAACGACTATATGAGTGTGGAGTTCCACTACTATAAACCCTATGAATACTGTGGCGGACAATCTGCCGGTGAGGGTGGCTTCTACTATTGGGGACAGGCCTACAGCAGCTATGGCAATATTCCTTCCAGCAAGGAGACGACCATGCGTAACGCCCTTCAGCAGGTGGCTGATACCTGGGGCTCTCTGGGACTGGGCATCATCATTGGAGAGTGGGGGATAAGTGACCATTGGCTTCAGGCTGACAAGGTAACTATCCATGAGAATATGACCTACTATTGCAAGACACTCGTCACCGAAGCCCGCAAACGTGGCATCGCCACCTTCGTATGGGACAATAATGTCTTTGGCAACGGCATGGAGAAGTTCGGCATCTTCGACAGAAAAAACAATATGCAGCTTGCAGCCGACTGGACAGTAAGCGGTATCATGCAGGGAATCGTCACAGAAATCGGAGAATTTTCAAGGAATAAGGAACAAAAGACTATGCAACCTCGCAAATTTTTCCGTAACGGCAGACTGCTGATACAGAAAGACGGCAAGGTATATACCCTGCAAGGGTGCGAAATCTGACAAAAGTAGGTTCGATTACTGACATATTCAGTATTCAAACCATTTTTGTACGGCATATAACCCACCTTATTTATATATGTCCGTACCTTTGCAGTCGAAATGATACAACGGAAAAAATCCAAATATCTAACTAACAATTTTACACATGAACAAACAAACATTGCTTCTCTGCCTGCTGGGTGCAGGCATGATGTGGACACCGGCAGCAGCTGCTGTAACGGACGTCCATGCTGATGTGGCAGTGGCAGACTCCGAGGGCCAGATTATTTCTGGTACGGTAGTGGATGCTGACGGTCCGCTGATTGGCGCAACGATCAAGGTGGTAGGTGCTGCTCAAGGAGCAGTAACCGACTTTGACGGTAATTTTAAAATCAAGTGTAAGCCCGGCGACATGCTGAAGGTAAGCTACGTAGGTTACACTTCTGTTCAGGTAAAGGCCAGCGAAGGCATGAAGGTAACGATGTCTGAGGACAAGACCCTGTTGAGCGAGGTTGTCGTTACAGCCCTCGGTATCAAGCGTGAACGTAAGGCTTTGGGTTATGCACTCTCTGAAGTAAAAGGTGAAGACCTTCAGAAGGCCAAGGAAACCAACGTGATAAACTCCCTGGAAGGTAAGGTGGCCGGTCTGGTGGTTCAGAATACTGCTGGCGGAGCATCTGGTTCCACACGCGTACTGCTGCGTGGTAATACGGAGATTACGGGCGACAACCAGCCACTGTATGTTATCGACGGTGTGCCTCTTGATAATACCAACTTCGGTAGCGCAGGCACAGCAGGTGGCTACGACCTCGGTGACGGTATCTCTGCCATCAACCCTGATGATATCGAGAATATGACCGTGCTGAAGGGTCCTGCCGCTTCTGCTCTGTATGGTAGCCGCGCCTCTCACGGTGTTATTCTTATTACCACCAAGAAGGCTGAGAAGGATAAGGTCGGTGTGGAGTACAACGGTTCTATGACTTTCGACGTTCAGAATGCTATGTGGGATGACATCCAGCGGGTTTACGGTATGGGCTATAAGGGTATGTTCAGCAAGACTGCCACTTCTGGTACTAACAGCAGCTGGGGTCCGAAGGCTGACAATCTGCCTGTAGAGTATTTTGACGGTCAGGTGCGTCCTTTCCAGATGTATAAGGATAACACCTCTAACTTCTTCCGTACGGGTGTTACCGCTCAGAACACCGCAATCCTGTCTGTCAACTCCGGTAAGACGGGTGTACGTTTCAGCTTCACTGACATGCGCAACAAGGACATCCTGCCTGAGACGCACATGGGCCGTGACAACTTCAACCTGCGTGTCAATACGACAGCTGGTAAGTTCGACCTCGACTTCACCGCTAACTATACGCACGAGAACGTGACAAACCGTCCTGCCCTGGGTGACTCTCAGAGCAATGTCGGTAAGAACCTGATGACGCTGGCAGGCACCTACAATCAGGAGTGGCTGCAGCACTATCAGAATGCTGATGGTACCTACGCCAACTGGAACGGTAACGACCAGTATAACATCAATCCTTACTGGTCTCTCTATAAGAACGGTAACAAGTCGAAGAAGGATATCTTCCGCTTCACTGCCAAGGCCATCTATAACATTGACGAGCACCTGAAGATTCAGGGTACTATCGGTACGGACCTCAATAAGATGTCCTTCGATGACTATATTGCCAAGACTACTCCTGGTAATAATGCCGGTACTATGACAAGGCAGATATTCAACAACCGCACCCTCAGTGCCGAGCTGTTGGGTCTGTATAACAACCAGTGGGGCGACTTCGACTTCAATGCTACCCTGGGTGGCAATATCTTCAAGGTAGATAACCTGACAGACATCATGTCTGGTCTGAACGAGCAGATGCCTAACGTGGTGTCCATCACCAACTATGCTGAGCAAAGCGTACAGCAGTCTGCATATACCAAGCAGATATGCTCTTTCTACGGTTCTGCCAGCGTAGGCTACAAACATACCTACTATCTGGAAGGTACACTGCGTAGTGATAAGTCATCAACACTGCCTACAAACAATAATGTATATGTATATCCTTCTGTATCGGGTAGCTTTGTGTTCTCTGAGTTCCTGAAGAACAAGAACATCATCAACTACGGTAAGTTCCGTGCTTCGTTTGCTCAGGTAGGTAGCGACACCGACCCATATCAGGTTGTTACCAGCTATACTAAGAGCAAGTATGCTTATCCTGACTATGCCATGACGATGATTACCAATACGGTGATGCCTAATTCAGACCTTAAGCCTACCCGCACTAACTCATTCGAGTTGGGTCTGGAGATGAAGTTCTTCCACAACCGCTTGGGACTGGATATTACCTATTACAACCAGGTTTCTAAGGACCAGATTATTGCCCTTGCCTCTTCAGCGGCTTCTGGCTATGCTTACCGTCTCATCAATGCCGGTAAGATTACGAACAAGGGTATCGAGATTGCCCTCAACGGTCGTGTTCTCGACTATAAGGGCTTTGCATGGGATGCAGGCATCAATTTCTCAAAGAATACCAACAAGGTGAAGGAACTTGTGGAAGGCATGAACTACTTCGAGATTGAAAAGGCTTCATGGTGTGGCGTTTCCGTAGGTGCAGAGGTAGGTCAGAACTTCGGTTCTATCGTTGGTAAGGACTTCAAGCGCACAGCCGACGGTCAGGCCATTATCAATGCTAAGACAGGTCTTCCTGAGGTCGATGACAAACTGCATACCATCGGTAATGCTTCATGGGACTGGACAGGTGGTTTCTATTCTACCTTTACTTATAAGAACTTCAAGCTCTCTGCCGGCTTTGACGTGAAGGTCGGTGCTGACCTCTTCTCTATGTCTATGCGCTCTGCCTACGCTACCGGTAAGGCTACCGAGACCCTCGCAGGTCGTGAGGAGTGGTATCAGTCACAGGAGGAGATTAACTCTGGCCGTGGAACTGAGAAGCGTGGCTTCATCGCCCCTGGTGTCATACAGAATGCTGACGGTACCTATCGTCCTAACGATATTCCTGTTAACCCTGAGCAATATTGGGAACAAGTTGCTACTAACTGCCCGAGACAGTTCGTATATGATAACTCTTACGTAAAGTGTCGTGAGTTGACCTTCAGTTACACCTTCCCTGAGAAGATGCTCTCTGCACTGAAGATAGTGAAAAGCCTGAGTGTGAGCTTCGTAGCCCGCAACCCGTTCATCGTGTGGAAGAGCATTCCAAACATCGATCCTGACTCTGGCTACAACACCTCTGGTTTGGGATTGGAGTATGGCTCACTGCCATCACGCCGCAGCTATGGTTTCAATGTAAACGTTAAATTCTAATTAAAGGAGGAAAGAAACTATGAAGATGAAAGATATCAAGAACTTTGCTGCCTTGGTTGTCGTTGGTTGTGGCTTAATGACCATTAGCTCTTGCAGTGACAGTTATATGGAAGAGGTCAATACAGATAAGACCAAGACATTAACGACCGACCCCAATGGTCAGCTGACAACGGCCCTGTTGCAGACTTACGGCGACTTCGGAATAATGGATACCTACCGTAGCTATATTACTGGTTTCACCCAGCACTTTGGCGGTGGTTGGAACGTCAGCAAATATGCTGGAAGCGTTCATTTCGATGACGATGAGGCACGTCTCATTTGGGACCGTTTCTATACAATAGGCATCAAGAACCTTCGCGATGCCATCGCCCATACGGCTGACAAACCGAATCTGAATGCCATCCTGCGTATCCACCGCGTCTATATGATGGCGGTGATAACAGATACATACGGAGACGTTCCTTGCCTGTCTGTTCTTGGCGGATTGGACGAGACTTCTTCTACTCCCGCATACGACAAGCAGGAGGATATCTACAACTGGTTCTTTACAGAGCTGACGGCTTGTGTGGAGCAGTTGGATGATACCAAGGATATTGTCACAGGCGATGTGACGAAATATGATGGTGATGTCAACCTCTGGAAGAAGTATGCCAACTCACTGCGTATGCGTTATGCTATGCGTATCTCTGATGTTAATCCTGCCAAGGCTCAGGCAGAGTTTGAGGCAGCCTATAATACTGACAACTATATTTCTGCATCCAGGGAAGAGGCTTATGTCAAGTACAACAACAGTCCGTTCACATACTATGACGGCTCACGTGATTACGATTTCCGTGTGAATGCATTGGGTGAGATTCTCTATGGTCAGGACCCTGCCTCTCCTTCTTCTTTGATATGCGCTACGCTGATGGAGTATCTGAAGGGCTATAGTGACCCTCGCTGCTACAAGATAGTTCGTCACTACATGAATCTCAAGCGCAGCCAGATTAAGCCTACCAAGTCAGGTAACGTGGACTTGACGGATGAGGTCCTTGCATACAATGCTGCAAACTCCGGTTCAGAGACACCTTGTTACCCTGGTTATGCATGGTATAGCACCAATAAAGACTTGAAGATAGGGTGGGTTAGTGGTCCTTCTCTTGACAAGATGCCGACCCTGAAGAAACTCGTTGATCAGAATCCGGAAGCCGGTTACGACAAGAATAACTATCCTGAACGCATGATGCGCCCTTGGCTGTCTATCGATTTTTGTCAGCCAAATTGCTCGGGTATTTTGATGACCTATGCCGAGGTAGAGTTCCTGCTGGCTGAGGCCAAGAGCAAAGGATGGAATATCTCTGGAGAAGTCGTTGATCACTATAAGGAAGGTACGAAAGAAGCTATTCTGCATATCAATAAGTTCTACTTAGAGGGTGACGACAATATTCTTGAATCGGATATTACAACATATGTAAATACAATGGCTGCCCAGTATGACTTCTCTGATGCAGAGACAGCTCGTGCGGCCATCAACCTGCAGGCATGGATTCTGCATATGATGAACCCTGCTGAGGCGTGGGCAAACCTGCGCCGTGCCGACTATCCCGTCATCTATAACCGTGAATCACTGGGTGACAATGGTGACTTTACCTATGACGGTGACGGTCTGAAGACACCGACACGTCTCCGCTATCCTGCATTGGAGGGAAAGTATAACAGTGCTAACTATCAGGAAGCCGTTGACCGCATGGGTGGTAAAGATGACTGGCACCATCCTGTATGGTGGGACGTTCATCCTTATAATACCAAGGATTATGTTATTCCCGAATAAATTATTTTCGTAATCATCTAAAAGTATAAATACTATGACAATCAAGAATATGATTAAGGCAGGTCTCATGTGCTGCGGTTTCGCCGTGGCACTCACGAGCTGCTCCAATGACACGGAGGCATTCTATACCGTCTCTGAAGACGATGCCCCACGTATCCTGAATGATGATCTGAAAAGCAGCTACGATATTAGCCGCGATGAGAACTTCACTATGAAGATTCTTGTGACACCTGTTGAATACACTACTGTCAGGTGGTATGACGGTGATGTGCTCTTGTATGAGGGTAACAACATCGACCGCACTTTCGAGGCTGGCAGCTATAAGGTGAAGATTGTTGCAACCACCGTCAATGGCAAAGAGACCTACCGCAGTTTCAACCTGACGGTAAAGGCTATTGAGGGCGACCCTGTAGTCGGTAATGATGCGGAGGCACGTCTGCAGTTTCCGGGTGATGCCGTTGCCATGAGCGGTACCAATCTGTCCAATATCAGGAAGGTCAGGATTAACGGTCGTGAGATTGACGTCCTGTCAGCCACCAGTACCAGCATCCAGTATCAGTTGCCGGCAGACATGCCGGAGGGCCAGTATCGTATCTCACTTATTGACGAAACAGGCCAGTCCTTTGGCGGCGGCATGATAACCGTCTATGGCGAAGCTATTGTCACCAAGGGTGACTTCATGGGACAGTCAGAAGGTACTGTTACGATACCGGGACGTAAACTCGGTGACGTGCAGTCCGTAACGGTCAATGGTCTGGAATGCTCTATTGTGAGCGTATCTGACGAAGAGGTAGTCGTTACGTTGCCGGTTCTTGAAGAGGGCGTATATGATATAAAGGTCATCACAACCAGTGGTGTTGCCCTCAAGTTCCTCCAGGATGGTGCCGTTGTTGACAATGCTACCATCAAGGTATCTACCATTGCAGAGGAAATCCTGTGGGAAGGCAGCCATTCTGTTGACTGGGAAACAATCTTTGAGGATAACGCCTTGGCACTTAAGCTGAAGGAAATTGCCAAGCCTCGTGCCATCCTCCGTCTCTATGTCAAGCGTACCGATTCTGAGTATGCCAAGGGTTGTCCTGCCGTCAACTGGGCCGACATCGTAAAGGGTGGCAGAGATGATAAGCGTGGTGATAAGGACATTACGTTTGATGACACCTATGTTGACTTCAAACTTACAGCCAAGTCTATGGAACTGTTGGAAGAGAATAACTTCCAGGTAGTCGGTCACGGCTTCGACCTCAAGAAGATTACACTCATCCAGCCTAGCGAAGAGGAACTGTGGTCAGGCAGCCATGCCGTTGATTGGGATACCGCTTGGAATGACGACGGAAGCATTACTGAGCAATTGAAGCAGACGGCAGGTCCTGGCTCTGTCCTCCGTCTCTACGTTAAGCGCACCGATTCAGAGTATGCCATGGGCTGTGCTGCAGTCGATTGGGCCGACATCGTAAAAGGTGGCAGAGATGCTAGTCGTGGTGATGTGCAGATTTCGTTTGAAGATACTGAGGTAGAGTTCAAGTTGACCAAGAAGTCTATGGAACTGCTGAACAGCGGTAAGCTGCAGGTAGTCGGTCACGGCTTCGACTTGCAGAAGATAACCATCGAATAATTCTCTAAAAGTCCTATAACAACGACCCCTGACAGGAAATAAAAACCTGCCAGGGGTTGTTTGTTTACTATCGCGGTGAGAGATATGGTGTCTCGGTCAGTCCACCATAGCTGTCAGCTGCTTTTTCTAACGCCTCCTCGGTGGTGTACTCTCTTTCTCTGTCATACCTTTATAAAATATGGTGCAAAGGTACAACATTTTGGGCAGACATACAAATCAATACTCTTGCTTATGCAGTCATGCATGGTCTGTGGAGGTCTGCCACGGAAAAATCCGGATGCGCCGCAAAGATATGAAAAACTTTCGACTTAATGCCCCTAATTCTCCAGAAAAGTTCATGCGGTCATTTTGGTCATGGTCATTTTGGTCAAACTCGTTTCCGCAAGGCAAAAAGTGCCACAATAATAATAAAAATATATTTTTATTATTATTGTGAGCCGAAAACGACATCCGATTTTCAATTTGACCAATTTGACCTTGACCAATTTGACCACCCTCAAAAAATTTTTTGAAAAAAGTTGCTCAAAAATTTTAGACCGCAATGTCGCTGTCGTACCTTTGCACCGGATTTGAAAGTCAAAGGCCCCGCAGACTGTCGTCAGACTGTCGTCAGAGGCTTAGAAAACGAGGGAAGATGTAAGAGGGAAGATGTAAGAAGGCAGATGGCTGATGGAGAGTGATAAGCGCGCAATGACTCACACCAGCTCTGACCGATAATCCATCGAGTTAATTATCCATTATCAATTAACAATTAGAAAAATGAACTTATCACTGCACTTTACTTTGGAAGAAATGCTTCACAGCGATACCGCTGAGAAGAAGAAAATAGAAAACCGCATTAATGCTGCGGAAGTCGATAACCTGGTACGTTTGTGCCAAAAGGTCTTGGAGCCTTTACGCGCGCACTTTGGCGTACCCATCAAAATAAACAGCGCGTTCCGCTGCAAGGCACTCAATGCTGCCGTTGGCGGAGCACCGGGCAGCTACCACACCAAGGGTAGGGCCGCGGACATCCCGATGCACCCCGGCTGGTTGGCGTACATCCGCGACCATCTGCCGCACGTCGAACTTATAAATGAAGGCAGTTGGATACACGTAGCGTTGTGACCCTGAAAGGGTCTAATAACACAGGATAGGGGCTTGCCCCTATCGATGGGACCCACACCACCCACAATTATGAGCCCCTTACAGGGGCGAATTAAAACGGGGGGGCCGCGTTCACACAGGGCCCTTCCCTCCGTCGCGAGTGGGGCCTCGCTCCCCTTGGTGGGGCCGCAGCCACATTCAGTGGCTACTCTAAAGACCCCAGTCGCCCTGCGCTAAGTTATTTAGCCCTTTCAGGGCATGACGACCCCAGTCGCCCTGTGGTAGGTTATTTAGCCCTTTCAGGGCTGAATCATGAAACAAGAAAAGGCCCGCCGGATTTCCGACGGGCCATTTCTTTAAACTTTAACCTTTACTCCAATCGTTCGCCCGCAGCATTGTAAAGCAGGCCGTTCTTGCGGATGACGATGCGGCCGCCCTTGTCGAGGAACTTGCCGTCGCCCTCAGAGCCGGGGGCAGACGAAGAGGGCAGTTCGTCCACAGCGTCCACGCCGTGCTCGTCGATGTCGCCGTAGAAGAGCACCTGGAGGCCGCCCTTGAAGCATACCCAGTAGCTCGTGCCCGTGGTGCCCTTGAGGCCGATGCGCATCTGGGCGCGCTCCTCAGTGCTGCTGTAGAGCGAGTCCACATAGTAGCCCCTGGTGAACCAGGCGTTGGCCGAAGACATGGTATTGGGCACGTATTTACCGCCGACAGACACACTGCCGTCCGCCAGGCTGGAGCTCGTGCAGTCGCGCCAGAGGTTGGCCATGCGGGCCGAACGGACGTTGCCGCCGACGTTGGTGTAGAGCGTGGCGTTGACGTTGTCGGTGTGGTTGGTGATGTAGTCCGTGTAGACGTTCTGA
>Ga0256407_10009783_pt1 | contig 13628 bp, 15 predicted proteins | sample RumenRJG_04DNA_FD_193489 | JGI IMG/M metagenome (GOLD analysis project Ga0256407, IMG submission 193489) | Bovine rumen microbial communities from Lethbridge, Alberta, Canada - RJG_04 | ecosystem: Host-associated > Mammals > Digestive system > Stomach > Rumen | place: Canada: Alberta... | reverse complement strand
TTCTATCAGGCTCTGTACGTCGTAGTACATGTAGCCCTCGCGTTCCAACTCTACTGAGTAGCCGTTCACCATTGTTCTCACCAGCAAGGCAATGCGCTTCGATGCCTGCTTCATTTCTTCTGTCTTTTTCATACCTTATTTATTATTATTGTTCAACATACTCTGAAAAACCTCTTCACTCTCTTGCTCCTCATCCGGCTCAAAAATCAGAGCCAAATCTATGAGCGTTCCAACGTATAAAATTCTTGTTTTCATTTGCGTTTCGTTTTATTTGAACTTTGTTCGAATCCGCTTCCGCTCTGAATAGCTCAAATTCATTTGGCTCTTCTCTCGCTTACTCGCGGATTTCTGATGCAAAAGTAGACATAAAAACCATGCACAACCCCGTATTCCGTATATCCGTAAAAGTTCCGTAAAATCCTCCGTAAAACTCGTCTTTGCTTTACGGAATTTCCGTAAGAACGGCCTGAATAATGATCTCCCAAAGTTTGTCGCACAGCTTAGCCTGAGGGTTCTCTTCCATGTCGTAGTAAGCCTCCATTCTGTCCTCTGGTGCCAACAGACGGCTGAAGTTCTTGGGCGTGTGGTCGCTGATGCGCAGAGCCTCAGGCCAATCCTCAGGCGTAATGCCTCGCGCAAAGTCAGCAAAGTTATTCTGATTGACGTTGCCGTCCAGTCGATCCCTTACCACCAGCATCACACTCAGCCAGTCGTTCTTATGGCAGAACATATCCGTCTGTGCTCTCAGCAACTGCAAGCACGATCTCAGCATCTCCTTCTGCTGCCCAGTAGCCATCTGACCATAAATCTTTCTGACCTTGATTTCTACAGACTCCATACGGCTGCGGCCATACTCATCGCGAGGCCCCTGGTTCTCTGGCTTTGCAAATGGCAAAACCTGATACTGTTCCCTCACCTCGTTCACCTTATTAATAATGTCTGTCTTGCCATACATCAGCCCATGTGCCAACAATGCACACAGATAATGCTCGGCCACGGCGAAACTGCCTGCATTCATGGCCATCTTCACCACTTGTTCCTCCCTCACGTACACGCCATCAAGGCATACGTACTCACTCAGATCTTTTGTCATAACTCAAAGTGTTTGTGAGAAGAGCATGATTGCTGCAGCTTTTCACCTCAGAGGACTCTCACTCCACTCTGGTTAATAAAAAATGATTTCTACCATTCAAGCCTTTATGGCCCTCAGGTTTACCCTGCAAAATTACACATAAGGGCATAATAAATCCCTGCAAACAACCTATATATGGCGTTTACAGGGAAAACGGGAAAAGATAGGGATAATATTGGGAAAATCAGTGGGAAGAATCAACAACTTGCAATTACAAACAGGGGATTCTTTTTACCTTATCCTTAATATTTTGACAATGATTATACAATCTTCTAAAACCAGCTACGCTCTGTTTGGAAGTTTTATTTTTCACAAAAGCGGTTTCATCCCATTGCGCAAATGCTGTAGAACCTAAATATGGATTATAATAGTCACCCATACTGTCAGCACTACATGGCTTCTTCGCGTATGGATACCACTTATTCATTTGCTCTGCAAAAGCAGTTAACGTAGTATCTTCAAGGAGGCTAAGGTCATAGAGCATTCGCCAGGGCGCAAGCCACTCATAGCCATATTTTATTTCATCGACGAACGACTCCCCTAAAAGCTTATGCAAAGCATGAAAGTCGATGCACTTACCATTGTGATTCTTCTTTAAGACCTTATTCTCTATCGAATTTGTAGACTTTTGGCCAGTCTCAGTTCCATCAATAAAATCAACGTTCAACCAATACTTCTTAGTGTTACCCCTTAATATATCTGTTATGATACAAATCTCATCAAGTAAATGAAAAAAGTGAGCTTCATCATCAATGGTTATAACATCCCTATGATTCATTAAGAATTTACCCACTTTCTCTAAGCCATCTGGCAGTAATATGCATTCATACCAATGGGCTCCAAGTTTTGTGTGCTTAAATTCTTCTATCAAATTCTGACGACGCAGTTCTAGCTTTGACATACACATCTGGGCAGGATAATCTTCGAACACTTTCTTAATTTCAAGCAGTGAAGATTGGTAAGAAAGGAATAGTCGATATACTATAGCCTTTACTACGTCACCTTTGCCTTCTTTGACTATTTCTGAATACTTATGAATAAACTCGTGTAGAGAATAATTATAGCTATGGAGAATGTTGTCGGCCAATTCAGACACGAGATCACCTACAGTAGAATCCCATTCTATTGGTTCTCCTTGATATTCATCTGAATGGTGAATCTCAAAGTCCTCAAAAGCCTTAGCCCACATTTCATCATAATCTCTACAACTAGCCAATTTATCACAGATGAATTTGTCAATTTCATCAATTTCATGAATGGTATTTTCATCTTCAGGAAAATGTTCAAGATGGTCTATTTCGTATTGGCCAAAATTAATGTTACATTCCCTTGGATATATATATTCCATCATTAATCTGTCTTTCCTTAATCGATCCCAGATAGACTGCTGCATTCTAAACAGAACCAATAGCATAGGGATTGACGCTTTATCAGCAGTGGAAAGAGAAATAAATAAGTCGTATGCATCCTTAAATCGCTTAAAATCCTGTTCTCCAACTTTGAACACGATCTTCTCATTCCACTTGAAGTAATCTATTGCCATTGTATGACACATCCTGAATGTGTCATATTTTTGCTCATAACTACGTTCTCCGTCCTCTATTCTTTCAAACTCGAATAGAGGATAACACACATCACAGAAGTCTTTCCAGTACTTCTGGTGTATTGCATCTATGGTAAATATATCTGCATCTTCTGCCTTATATGGCTTGAATGGAATCTTCATTGGGCTTTTCAAATATATCAATAAATAACAATAGATGCATCTTACATCTTAAATATCTTTTGCACTTTGCTTGGCGACAATTTCTCATACAAATAAGGGTCATCATAGATTTCTTTAAGCTTGCCCTCAGTTGTTTCAACGATTAATTTCCTCTGTCCAAGTGAAGTAGCCTTTACTCGTATAACTTTTCCAACATCTTGTGAGGGAAACATCCTGATATATCTACCTATTATAGAAGAACTCGCATCTGAGTCTTTTGTGTCTTTTGTTTTTTGCTCTTCAATAATTGGGGCCGATTCTGCTAATTCCTTAGGAAAAACGTCTTTATTATTAAACTCTTGTTTAAGCAAGTTTCCTTTATTGTTATACCATTCGCCTGATACCTTTATATCATGCTGCCCATCAGCACTATTCAGCCTTATATCTTCAATTAGTTCGATATTCAATTTCGTTTCGAAAATAGCAAACAATGGGCTATTCCAATGGGCGTTTATTATACTATTAGAAAGAACAGCTTGTTTATTAGTCAGTAATTTAACTTCCCTGACAACGAAGCTTTCTTCACTTATAATAACTCTATAATATTTGTTATTGAACTTAATTATTTTACCAAGACAAGAATATACCTGGTCATATTGAGAGTTAAAAATGTAACTCTGTTTATTTGTGTTTAAATAATAAAATGAAGTTAGCTTGCCAGAAGATGTAGGTACTACTTCCAGATTCGCCGTTGTGGTATCATTATTTGTTTTTAGGAGAGTTACGAGATCGAAAATCTGCTTATTCTTCGTCTTTAAGTAAATAGCTAAACTGCGGTATGTGAAATCCAATAATAATGCATAATTGTCTTTCAAATATGCCTTCCAATTTTTGTCGAATATAATATATGTACCGTCAACATAATCGTTAAAAATCGAATATGGAGACTCAATACCTTGTTTCTGAGACTCTTTCTCTATTTCATAACTAAATAGCTTATCTATCCACGGTCTAAGGAAATCAGAAGGTATATTTGATGACATCTTCCATAAAGTCTTTTGCACAACATCATCATTAATTCTTTTATTTATAAAGTCAATAATATCATCTACCGTAAGATCCAAAGGTATCTGAAGCTTGTTATGCAAATCCTTAGTTAATTTACCAAGGGGGTCATTATAACCAAAAGTAAGACTTCGTCGTATAATCGGATACCATGCATTAGCTATCATTCTTACAAAAATCTGACGAACCCTAATTTTGTTAGATTTATTCTTTAGGCATATTTGAAGGATGGAAATAAACCAAAAGAATCTCTCAGCCGTTGAAACATCAAAGAATATAGTGCAAAGTCTACTTATAGATAATTCATCTATTTGAGACTTGGGGGATTCCATTTGTTTCTCTTTAATTACCTCATCCTGACCATCCTCATATTTTGCTGTCAAGCCAAGGCTGAAAGAATCCGATAAAGCTTTAAGAATTTCTATCTTGGTGTCATTAGACATATATGTATAGACATACCAGCCATCTACTTCTTTTTGCCATTTATAATCTCCACCTCTTTCTTCCTTGCCGACTAATGGATATCCACAAAAAAGCCTATCTTTAAATGTTGCGACTCGTTCTAATCCAATATACTGTAGAGTAGCGACAAAAGTATCGATTGCATTTTTTCTCATTATCCGGTTGCCATTTGGCAACAACACATAGATGTTTTTACTCTTATTCCTTTGTCTATCAGGCAAGGAAGTATTATCATCTGATTTCGATTCGTTAGAATTAGAGGTTAACGAGACATCATTCTTATCAAAAATTATCGAGTGTAACGACACTCCCTCAAGCTGGCATTGTCTCAAAATAACATCAAAGAAATGCATGCAACTTGAGCTACGCCTAATCTGAGTGCTAAGAGACAGACCATTCATATATTTCTTGATATTTACATCTTTTTCTTTCGCCTCAGAAATAATGATATGGAAGAAGGGGTTTCTAAGAAGCGTTCTGGCAGAAAGGTATTGTCGAAGTTCTTCATCAAGTTCTGGATATACATATCCCAAACATGTCAAAAACCATTTTTTATAATAACAATGTGTCAATCCATGAAAAGAAGCTCCTTTAACTTGATTTTCACCAAATTTGAAAAAAGCGCCCTCTTTTCTTTCAACATCATCAGTAAACAATGCCTTTCCTATTTCCAAACAATCCATTCCTGGATTATCCCTAAATTTGAGCACTTGACAAACGTCAGTTGTGCAAGCTTCATAATTACTAATTTGAGGAATTTCTGAGTTCTCAATAGGATTGGGATTATAATGGGTACAAATATAATCGACAAACTGTTGATATGGAGTTGAAACTATTGACATAATATAGTCTTCCACTTTCGTTCGTGGAAAGACGTAGTCACGTTCAAACATCGCTTCTGTAACGACATTTTCGAAAGAACGTTCAAAAAATTCTTCAACAATTTCTTCCATACAAATCTTTCTATGACGTCAACTTATTAATTCTGGATATAATTCTATCCATTTCGAATTTAAATTCTTCGTCATCATTCATCAGTTGATGAATAAATGATGGATTGGCCAAAAATTCCCTGAATGATTTTGCAATATGTCTTGCATGTTTCTTCTGTTCTTCAGCAGAGACCTTAGTTACAGCACTCTCTAAAGACTCCTCGTCATTAATGTATGCTTCGAGAGCTCTATATGCCTCAGACGAGTTTGCCTTTGCAAGTTTTCCTATATCTCGAAATTCATTAGCTTTTGTAATGCTTCCGTCCTTGATCTTTTTACACAAAGTGTCAATAAGATTTAATTCTGGGAAATTCTTACTTTTAGTGATAATATCACTATTTTTAAGCATTTCAACATAATAACTCCACTTACTTTGATCTGTATCTTCGTTATCCAGCATGGTTTCATACACCTTAACATATAATTTTGCTTTAGCGGTAGTGAGTCCACAGTCTTTGGATATCGCTTCAATAGGTTTCTTGGATTTCTGTAAGTGACGGAATAAATAGCCAGCCTGTTCAAATGGTGTCCACTCTGTTACACCATCAATATGAATAGAACCGATGAGTGCAAAGACTAAATCGTCTGACATGTCATCTGGAAGAACATTACATCTTACCTTGGCCCACTTAATTTTATCAACACGACACAAAAGCCTATATGCCGCCAGACGACTATTACCCTCAATAACAACACCATTCCTTACAAATAGAGGATGGGTTAAACCGCCAAAAGCTTTGATAGAAGAACGTAGTCGTTTCACATTTTCAAGAGAAGTCATCACTTCTTCAATATCTTTTTGGGTTGGCTCCTCACCAAATAGTTTTTGACGTAAAGCAGAATAAACACGAGGATTTTCAGGCCAGAACTTGAGTTCATCAACCTTCATCTCTCTTTCCCTGTATTCGATTGTTTCGTTTTGAATTTGAATTTTACCCATTATTGTCGATATTTAATATTTCTCTAACCATATCACCGTAACTATAATCGATTTCGCCTTGGTATTGCTCCAAGCTAATATCGCCCTGTGCCAAGAAAGCAGCGCTCTGCTTAGCCTTTAAGAGTTTGTCAATCCACATATCGATACTATCAGCAACTATCAGGTTATAGATATTGCATTGTTTTTTCTGCGATATGCGATGAATGCGGTCTTGGGCTTGTAAATAATCATCAAGATTAAAGCCTCTATCATAGAATATACAGTTGTTGGCAACTGTCAAGGTCAAACCTTCTTTAGCAGATTGTGGCGTAGCAAATAATATCTTTGCGTCGCCAAACTTAAACTTGTCAACAGAGCGTCCTCGTTCATCAACGCTCATTTTGCCTGTTATCTTAACGGCATCGTATTGTTTATATTTCTTTGTAAAGTAGTCAATGTTATCAGTGAAGATAGACCAAACTATCACCTTCTCATCACGGCTTATAATATCTGATATCAGGTCATCCAAAGTATCTTCCTTACCAGAATGTGCATCATATCTGTCATCAAGTAATTTGGGATTGGATGCCACCTGCACCAAACGCAGTAAGCGCTTCAACGAATCTTGGGATTCATCGAATAACGCTATGTCACCACGATGAATGGTCATCACCATTTCAGTACGTATCTGCTCATAGATGCGTCGTTGCTCATCTTCAAAGCCCACATAGAAAGATACGTATTTCTTCGAAGGCAATGAAATGATACCACTATTCTTAGTCTCACGTACAGAGAAATCGTTAATTTTCTCGAAGATATGCGATACAGCATTTTCAAAGCGTTCACGCTGAGATTCATTGTGGCCCAAGTCATTATTCAGGTTACATTCACTCTTAAATGCGCTGAAATCAGTACCAAGGCTGGCACCTTGATCCAAAAAGAACACCTGCGCCCATAAGTCATAAGGACGATTAGCCACTGGTGTACCAGTCATAATAATCTTTATCTTGAAGAAGGGTGAAAGTTTGAAGAAATCCTGAGTAAGTTTCGATTCTGGATTCTTGATTTTTGTGGATTCATCGATAATGATACCAACATTCCTTGTCTTCAGGAACAATTCCATGCGCTCAACTTCACCAGACACTGTTTCAAAGTTGGTAATAACAACTTCTGCCCGGCTATTGAAAACAAAGAAATTACTATGCCGGTTACTATCAAGTGTCTTAGGGCGAATATTGGTATGCTCGCCAAACTCTTCCACCCAGTTCTTCACCAGCGTTTTCTTTGTAACTATTAGAACTGTGTCAATTTCTCTATTCTCAAGCCAATAGAGTAAAAGGTCAATAGCAATCTTCGTTTTACCCAAACCCTGCTCGTGGAAGATAGCGGCATAGTCCTTGTCTTTGATTTCAAGGAAAGCCTCGTGCTGATAGGGAAAGGCTTCATGCTTCGTTGAATAGTCGTAGTGCGACTTCTGTACTAACTTCTTCATGGCAACACTTCTCCTTTCCTCATTGGATCAACGGTATGGAATGTAATATCAGACAAATCATAGGGCTTTCTGAAATTACGAAGGAAATTACGCATCATGGCATAGGAACTCCACGAGCATGACATAATAATATGTCGCTCTTGGCTGAATGTTTTCACCTCCTTTATATAGGAAGCAAGTTGAGCAACGGTATGCTTGTTGTTTATGTCATTATCAGTCTTGGCCTCGCCTATGATAATATATTGGGGAGTATGTACATAGATGTCTGCACGAAAACCGTCAATGACCTTGGGAGGAGTCTTCCCAAGTTCACCAAGATCGACGAGCATCTGATTTTCTTCCAAATCAAATGTTCGCTTGATGTACTGAACAGCGTTCCTTACGAACTGTCTATGTTCTTCTGACTCCATGTCTATTGTTCGTATCTGCGAATATTATCAATGATTTCTTGAAGCATGTCAGATAATGCCCAAATAGCATCACGCTTTTTCTCACATGATGGCTCTGTTGCAAGACTTTTTATTTCACGGAAAGGCATACCGTCAAAACGAGTAACGAGTTCATTGCAAAGCATCTCATATGGTACTTTATCGAGGTCTTTTACTGGAGAAGGTGCACTTTCCTGTGCCAAGACCTTTTCTGCCTCAGTCAGATTCTTTTTCAAGAAAGCAGCTTTCGCATTATCGCTTTTTAGCACCTCTGGCAGTTTACGTACGCTGAGTGCTTTATCAATATTGCCTTCTGCCACCCATTCCGCATAGTCATCAATCGTATAGCCAGCATTGGCTACTGCGTTCTTGATTCTTGGGTTTTGATACTCTATGAACTTAGAAAACTCGCGGGTGTCAAAGTCCAAATTATTATCGTCAATGTATGTCTTATAGGCACCTTGCATACATTTGTAAGCATCAATTGATTTATTGATTTCATTGGTATTGCCACCACAGAGTGAGATAATCTGCGACATGGGCAGATACTCCACTTCACTCAGTTGGAATAGGTATTTTGCTTTTGAGTATGGATCCCAGTCGCGAGGTCCAACAAGATGTGACTGTAAACGGATGGAATGAATGTCATATTCTGACATCTGCTCATAAAGCAATGCTGGTATCTCTGCCCATGTACCATCAGGGTTGGTCTCGTTGAACTCCTTGTAAATCTGCAAACGAGTGTTGCCTTCAATGACAATCATATCGCCAGATGCTGTATGGTTCACAACAATGGGATGAATGATGCCTTTACTGACGCGAATAGATTCGCGCAAAGTGCGATAAGATGTAGTCGCATCACCAGTTCCTGAGTCAGACAAAGCGAGTGCAATTTGCTCGCTGGTAGGCTCACCAACATAATTTTCCAAGAACTGCTTGATTCTTGGATTCTGACTATCAAGCTTTATCAAGTTGATGTCAATCTTCTGATACTTTGGTGCTACTTCCATAATCGTTATTTTTTTGGTTTTATGTCTTCAAATCGTAGGTCATAATATTTGCTGGCTATCTCTGGAAATTCTTCTTCAAATTCTATCATAGCCCTATAGCAAGAACAAAAATTTGGTCTTGGATTAAATCCCTCAGGGAAAACCAATTTGTTGTTGTACTCGCCATTTTTAGTGTCGTACTGGATGCCTTGGTGATACTCTTCATTTCTGACACAATACTGTCTAAAGCTCATCTTCTTGAAGAAATTTGGCTGATTGCACCATCGAGCCAACTGAGTATAGAGACTCTTAAATCGTGATTCCTTATATTTCTCAAATCGCATGATATAAGGTAGGCAGCCATATTCCATCAGCGTCTTGATTCTAAAGAAAGTTCCCTCAATGTCTTTTTCATCTTGACTGTCAAAAGCCACAAGAACATAAAGTTTGGTTTCTTTTGTACAATATTTCGTCCAGACATTAAGCCCACGTAAAGTTTGCTCCACCTGTTTCTTTTCTTTGGGATCATCCATGCGATAATGGTCAAAGGCGAAAATGTAATCGCCATAGTATTTCACGCTACAAAGAAGTTGGGCTTTCTCCTCAGTCATCAAGCGAATATCCATACCCTGGCGGAATTGGAAAGGTTTGCCCGTTGCCTGTAAATCGTCCATAACCAGTTTGAATACCCTTGGTGGAGCGGCCATTATATTGTCATCCCATAGATAAATCTTGGGACGGTTTTCATCAAGGAACTCTTTTACAGGCGACCAATAGGTGACACCATTAGATAGGCGATTCACACAAAAATCGCAATGGCGAATACATCCACGGGTGGTGAATCCAATAGAATAGCTGATATAGTCATCCCAATCGCGCTTTTTCTTCTTCTCATCGCCACCCGTCTTCCATTCTATATAATCATTATAAAGAGTGTAATCTGGTTTGAAATGCTCAACAGCCTTGGGTAGCACAGGACCATTGATTTCAAAGAAACCAGTACCACCATAAGCAATGAAACCCTGCTTGATCATCAAATAGATCATGTCAGGAACTTGGGTAAACTTGAATACACGCGACATTACCAGCAAGTCAAAGTCCAGATAGTTTATCTGTCCGTCTTTCGCTACTTCATCATAACTCCGAATAAGTCTGACGTTATGTCCATAGCTTTTGCAGTAGCCAGAAATTTTAAGTAAGGCAAGGTTTGGATGGCGTGTGCCATTATCAAGCAAATCGGCATCCATGATACCGATTCTCAACCGCTCGCCCTCACGTTCTATGATTTTGCAGCAGTTGAACCCTTTAGGTTCCATTAATTTGATTAACACTCAGCAGCGCAGTACAATTTCTTGGGTATGCATACAAGAAAATTATCGTCAATCAGAACTAGAACATCTGTTTCTGCAACAGACCATTCAACCAACTCATTGAAGCCCATGTCAGTAGCTTCATTTGGATGGATTTCTCTCCATCCGTTACTTGAAGCCAGTGTCTCAAGCTCCTTTGCTTTATCTTGTTCAAGCAGATCTATCAAGCAATCCCATTCCTGATACATTCCACCTGCTGGTATTTTCAATTCTCTATTCATACGTGTATTCGTTTAATTAGGCTACAAAGATACGAAATCTTTTTGAGAATATAACGATTTACTACAAATTTATACATTATTTAATAGATAGTGCCTAAACACAGGCACTTATAAACACGAAAACCAGTTCTTTGACCTAAAGGTGCAAAGTGTGGCGCTGCAATCCTCGAAACAAGGTGCTGGCCATTATGATAACGGCGAATTTGTCGTTTATGATTTTCTCATTTCAACATTCCAAGTATAGTCTCTGGTAATGCCTGCAACTTAGTGACAGCACAAAGTCCATTGCCCATGTCCTTTACACTCGCGCCAAGCAGATAGACGGAGTCGTCGATAATAAGGAAACGATCATGGTTCTTGTGTGGCAGTTGCACGAACTTCACTTCATCATATTGCGGGATGTCAGTATCTGTCCCTATGGCATTGAATACGCAAAAGTAATTCCACAAAATCTTGATAATTTTATGAAATGGGGCGTTGGGCTGGGTATGAATGTTGTTAGAAAGATGATGGAAGATGGAAGAAAATGGCTCAAAAATTTGGAAATTAACAAAATAATGCTTATCTTTGCATCGTGAAAGGAGAAACCAGGTAGAGCCACGATGTGCGGAACGGTGGCATCTGTGTGATGATGAGCAATTCGACCTTGCCGCTTGGTTTCCTTCACTCTCATAGCCGACAGCTTTCACTTGGTGTTGCTGTCGGTTTCTATTTTTACATAGCGTTTACCGTTGAATTCCTTCTTGTCAGTCCGTCGTGTTGCCGTTATAAAGTTAACAAGTTTAACCACTTCTCGGCTCACCTTCATCTTGTAATTAGGATGGACGATGTATTTTGATATTCCGTCGGTATAGATGAAACATTCTCCGTCAAAGTACAAATCCATTGTGAAGCGATTTTTAGGAAAGGCTATCAGTTCTTTGGCATCAACGACCAATCCTTTAGCATTTTTTGATGTCCGCATACAATGTTGTAGCTGTTTAGCACTCATATACAATTCATCGCTACCCAACACGATTCCGTTGACAGCAGCAAATTGGGACATTCTTAGTTCAACATTACCAATACTGAATGGCTGTACGGAAGAAAAGCCCTTCTGGTTAATATCATCCAGAACGTCGGCTATGAGTTCTTCAATCGTTTTTATTTCCGTTTCCATAATTGAATTGCAAAGATATAAAATATTTTCTATACTAAAACACTTTTGCGCAATAATATACATTATTTAATAGATAGTGCCTAAACACAGGCACTAATAAACGCGAAAACCAGTTCTTTGACCTAAAGGTGCAAAGTGTGGCGCTGCAATCCTCGAAACAAGGTGCTGGCCATTATGATAACGGCGAATTTGCCGTTTATGATTTTCTCATTTCAACATTCCAAGTATAGTCTCTATTACCGCTTGCGCCTGTGTCATTATTATGAATTTACTTTCAGTTTAAGCAAATCGAAATACATAAGACGGGTATTCAGCGGCAGGCGACCCACACCGATACCCATGTATTTGGCCTCCAGACGTTCGTCAGCAATAAGATAACGGAAGCCGTTCTTCTCGTAGTAATGGAGCGTATCTGGACGGTTCAACGCATCGACAATAAGAAAACGACATCCCGTGCGGTTATTGGTGCGGAAGAGCACTTTAATAAAGTCCATGATGGCCGTTCCGTAGCCCTGACCTGCAAAGTCCTTGCTAGTACCAAGACGACCGATGAGTACGGCAGGGAAACGCTTCAACGTTTTATCGCGCAAATCTGTGTCATCAAGAAACTGCTCCTTGTCTTCATCGGCTATTCGATTGGTCAAACGGATGCTGTCGTTGGAGAGTGAAAAAGCGGTGACAATGGTATCAGGCTGGTTTTTGAGACAGAATAAGTAAGTCTTGCCAAGCAGCTTGCGCTGATTGACAAGGCAATCCTTGGCAAAGAATTCATCAAGGTCACCTTCGCCACAACTGAAGGGCTTGCAGTCGGCAAGCTTTTCTTCTGTGAGACGCACAAGGTCACATTCGCTTAGAAGTTGCTCTACAGTCATAGGGCTGTGCATGTCTTCAGAAAGTCGGCGACCACCTGTGCCTCATGGCGATAGTCCTCTGTGCCGGGGTTTTGCTCCGTGAGCGTAGCCTCACTTTCAAATGTTTTTGCCGTCTCGCCATAGAGAGTCGGGATAGCTCTTATTGCTGTTGCCATAGTCTTAACACGTATTAATGTTATATTTCACGTTGCAAATGTACAAATAATTATTTAAATACGGCGTATTTATGCAAAATAATTAAGAAAAATCATCAAAATACTTAATTGTACTGAATCCGATAGAATCGGATTATGAGTAGTTTCTTATTACAATATTCGGAGTCCCGTTCTGTTCATAGATGCGAGTTCTCGTATACGCTCCATAAAGCACATCAAAAAAGTTGTCCTCCTCATTCTTGCCTTTACAATCAGAATTGCTGAGCATGAAACGAAAACCTGCCTCATTTATTCGATCACAATATTCTTTCAATCGAATCTGTGCGTCAATTGTAATGCCAAGGGACTGGTACCTGTCATTTTTTTTGCGACCGGTTCCTGTGACTGGTCACAATTTGTGACCGGTTCAGATTTATGTTCTTCTACTATCTTTTTCTTCTTGGCCATTGTATTAACTTTTCTGCAAAGTTACGAAATCTTTTAGAGAATATAACGATTTACTACAAATTTATACATTATTTAATAGAAAAGTGCAAATAGGCTATGCGCTTTTGTCCGCTCGACTCTGTCGCTTGCTACCAACGGGACGCAAGAACCATTTCAGGAAAATCGACAACCAAGTCAGGAATGGTGTCAACATTTTCAGTAAGAAGGGGCAACCATTTCA
>Ga0256407_10009781_pt1 | contig 13630 bp, 12 predicted proteins | sample RumenRJG_04DNA_FD_193489 | JGI IMG/M metagenome (GOLD analysis project Ga0256407, IMG submission 193489) | Bovine rumen microbial communities from Lethbridge, Alberta, Canada - RJG_04 | ecosystem: Host-associated > Mammals > Digestive system > Stomach > Rumen | place: Canada: Alberta... | reverse complement strand
GTTGTTATGTCTACAAAGTCTGATGAATCGTATTCTGGAGATATTTTTTTTGAGATTATTGAAATTTTTGATGTGTATTTTATTATCAAATATGATAATAATGTTATTATTATTATCGATGTGAAATATTTCATTTGGATTTTATTTTTTTTATATTTTTATATTTAATTTATTTGAAGATAGGAATTGGCTTTTTATTTAAATTAAGATGCTTATTTTTTTTTCTTTTACTTCATTTAATTATTTTTAAATAAAAATTTAATGAAAGAAATATATTTTTTTAAAAATAATAAAATGATTTATTTTTTTTTATATATTCTATTTATATTTTTTTTTAAATAATATCAATTAAATATTCATATATATATAAATATAATTTATTTATTTGATTTTAAATATATATCATTTATTTAATTTTTTTCTAATAATTTCATTAATCTTTTTTTTTGAAGAAATTATTCAATTCCCTTTTTCTAAAAATCATATTTTTATTCAAATTTTTTTATTTTTTTCTTTTTATGGTTTATTTATTTTCAAATATATTTAATAAAAAATGGGAAATGGAAATGTAAATAAATTTTAACATATAGTGTTGTTGTAAATTATTAAATAAAGAATATGAAGACAAAAACGAAATGAAAACAAACAAAAAAAAAAACACAAATAAACTAATTACAGATTCAGAAAACATAGAAGATATAAAAAATCATGTTTTAAAAACTCCAAATTTAAACTTTCAAAAAGAAGATAATATTAAAAATCTTTTAGACGAAGAAAAAAATGACATAGAAAGAATAAAAGATGTAATGGATAAAAGTAAAATATTAAAAATAGAAATAATAAGTTCGAGTATAGAACCAAAAGGGAATTCTTTAATAATAAATCCATTAGGATTAATAGATAGTAAAAGAGAAGAAAAAGATGGAATAACATTTTTTGGATATGAAGATAATAAAAATAAAAATAAAACAACAATTGATTATATAATAGAACCAAAAGGAGATAAATGTGATGAAAGATTTTTTGGTAAACATTTTCAAATAAAATTTAATTATCTTGATTTAAATTATTATATAAAAGATTTAGGACATGGATTTGGAACTTTTATTAAAATAATAAATTGGATAGAAATAAAAAATAATTTCTTATTAAATATAGGAGAAAATTATATTGTATTTACTATTGGTTTAGAAGATGAAATTTTATTAAGTGAAAATTATTCAAATAAAAATAATGAAAATTACGATAATATGTTAAATGTAAAAATATTTTCAGGTGATATAAAACATGGAATTGTTTCTTTTTTACCTGAGAAAAGTCCTATTACAATTGGAAGAAGTCAAGATTGTGAAATATTAATAGATGATAATATGCTTTCTAGAGTTCATTGTACTATTGATTTTAAAAATGAAAAATGGTATATTATTGATGGGGTTATTAATGAAGAAGGAAATATTAAAAATTCTACTAATGGTACTTGGATTTATGCTTTTGAAGATACTTTGATTAAAGATAAAATGACTTTTAAAGCCAATCATAATCTATTTATTTGTTCATTAATTGATAAAGATGATATTTCATAATTTTTGAAATTTTAGATTTTATTATTTTTATAAATAAAATAATATTTTATTTTATTTAATATTTTTTTGAAATATAATAAAATATACTTTTTTCATTGATTTATTAATTATCAAATATATTATATTTATTTTCTATTGATTGTAAAATATTATTTAATTTTATTTTATTATTTTGGATTATTATTTCTATTATTTTTATTATCTTTTGTTAAATATAAAGTTAAAAATCCAATTAAAAATACTATTATAAAAATAGCAATGACAATTAAAACTATAATTAATTTTTTATTTCTTCTTTTATTTCCTATATTTAAATCAATATCAGGTAGAGAATTATTTAAATTATCACTAGTTAATTTTTCTTGGATTTGTACTTTTTCAACAATTTCACTGTTATTATTAATATTATTATTATTTTCATTTCCTGAATAACTAGATTTTAAATTATTTTCAACTTCTGATTTTAAATTATTAGATATATCTGTTATTAATTGTGTTTTTTTATTTTCATCATTTATATTTTCATCTTCATTTCCTAAATTAATTGCATTATTGGCTTTTTGATTTATATATTTATCTTTACTGTCTTTAAATTTTAATTGTAAATTTTGAAATTCAAGTTTATAATTACTTAATTTTGTTCCTAATTGCTGTTGAAGATTCAATTTGTTTATTTCTTCTTCCATTATTTTAATATTATTTTCACCTTCTTTCATCATTGAATTCGCAGTTATTAAGGCATTTTCAATTTTATCTCTTGATAACAAAGAAAAATTTTTAATTAACTTATTAAAATTAACAATAAGTGTATTTAAATTATCTTCATTTTGTAAAAATAATTCCGACATTCAAATTAAAAAAATTAAAAAAAAGATTATATAAAAATTCTTTACAAATATATTCACTTGTTCAATATTCTCTATTATTTGTAAACAAATTAAAAATTATTATAATATCATCATAAGAAATTATAATATAGTAAAATAAATAAAAATACCTATAATATTATTTACTGTCAAAAAATTTAAATGGATTTTTACAAATAGCAAAAAGGAATAATAAATAAATTTATTATAATAATGAAATAAATAAAGAATTTGGAAAAAAGAAAATCTTATTATTTATTATAAAAATGAAAATGATAAAATAGATTTAAAAACATTCAAAGATATTGTTAAATAGGGAACACATAAAATTTTTACAATTGATAAATAATTAAAGTTAAAAATTTAAAGAATTAGATTTAATTTTATTTTGAATAATTTGAAAAAATTTAAATTTGAAAATAAATAAATAATAAATAAAAAACAATATTAGAAAATAAAATAGAAATGTTTGATTTAATTAATAAAGATGTTGTAAAATAGTTAAAAGGAAAAAAATAAATATTATAAATATCTATTGATAATTTGATTGAATTGTTCTGTTTTTAAATTTGATATTAGAATTAACTAAAAATTATTATAGTTATACAAAATTTTATTAATAAAATATATTATAATATATATATAATAATATATATTAAATAAAATTTTAAGTTATTTTTTCATTAAATAATAAAAATATCGGAAAAAATTAATTCATTTTTTAGTTTTAACTTTTTATAAATTATAAAATATTGTTAATTTTATATATTTATTATTTTATCATTTTCATGTAAAGATTTTCCTTTTTTATGATATTTAGTTATCTAATAAATTTTAAAATCTTTTTATCTAAAAAACAATTATTAAAAGTAAATATAAAATTCTTTAAAAAAAAAAATTTAGATAATATTATTATTAATAAAATTCTTATATTTTTCAAACTTACTTTCTTAAAAAATATAATTATTTAAATTACAAACCTTCATCCCCTTCAACTTCATTAAGTCCAGTAAACATTCCATTTATATCATTAGCCAATTTATCATCATCTTTTTTATTATTTTTACTTTCATTCTCCAATTTTTTATCTTCACTTTCCAAATTAACTTTCCCATCAAAATTCCAATTAATTTTTTCTTTCCTTTTCTTTTTTTCCTGTTTTTTATTCTCAATAGTATGAGGAAACTAAAAAAATAAAAAAATAAAAATAATAAAAATAAAAATATCATACTCTTTCCTGTACAGTCAAACATCCTTTAAGTACATTTTCCAAGATATAATCTTTATCCATAGCTTTATCAAAAAATTTTTTATTCATTTCTAAAACTTCCTTAGCATTAGGTCTTTTATTAGGATCTTTAACAAGACAACATTTAACAAAATCTTTGAATTCTTGACTCCATTTAAAAACATTATCATCTAAAGTAGGTATAGGACCATCAACAATAGCTTTAGTAAATTCAAAAGGGCTTAAACCATAATAAGGTGGTTTTCCACATGAAACTTCAATAGCAGTAATTCCAAGAGACCAAATATCTACTTTATAATCATATGATAATCCCATTGCTATTTCAGGAGCCATCCAACATAAACTTCCAACATAAGAATCATTACCTCCTTTTTTAATTGATGCTGATATACCATAATCACCTAAACGACAAGAACCATCACTAGCAAAAAAAATATTAGAGGCTTTTATATCTCTGTGGAAAAATTTATGTGAGTTCATACAATCTAATGCTATTAAACATGATTTAAATATTGTTGCTATTGCTATTTCATCATGGAGACCATGAGAAAATTTAAATGACATTATTATTGATAAATCACCATATGACATTAAAGGCATTACTATATTTAATGTATTGCCTTTTGTTATTGCTATGTAACAACGAATTAAATTTGGATGTATCATTTTTGCCATTATTGTTATTTCGTTCTTTTTTTTTTTTTATATTTTTTTATAATTTATTCTTACTCCTAAATATGATAATTTTCTGTCTTCTATGTTATCTAAATTTATTTGTTTTACTGCTACATGTTCACCTAAGTGAGGTCCTTTTGTGATTATTGCCTCGAAAATTACTCCGTATGAACCTTTACCGATTATACGGATTTTTTCATAGTATTTCATGTCGTTTGGGTATGCTGAGTTTTTGTCAATTTTTGAATTCATTTTTTTTTAAAATATTTATAATTGTTTTTTTTATTATTGAACTTCATTTGAATTTATTTTTTTTTTTTTTGAGAAATTAATTATTAAGTTTTAATTTGGGGTTTTTATTTTAAAGTATATTATTTAAGTTATTTTATGTTTTGGATATGCTTTTTTCTTTATTTTTTTTAATTGAGTTTATGTTTTTATGTAAATTCGAAAATTGGATTTATGTTAAAATTATTTTTAATTTATTTATATGCGATTTTTCTTTAAGTTATTACTATTTTTTATTTTATAAAAAACAATAAATAAAAAAGAATTTATTTTTTAAAAAAAAATTATAATCTATCATAAAATCTCAAAATAAAATTCAAAAATATTTAAAACAAAAATGTTCTACACACCATAGTAAGTTACTATATTAAAAATTAGTTTCATGAAAGCATTAGACTTAGATCCTCTTCTCGAAAAAAAAGAAGAAGGGACATTAACAGTAGAAGATCTATTAGAATCAAACGATGCAGTAACAGATTTAAAAAATAATGCAAACTCCCAATTAGCAGATATGTAATTTTTTTTTTTATTTTTTTAGACTCCAAAAAGATTCTCTAAAAAAGTTAATTGATTATTGTACAAAAATGCCTTCTGATGATAGTCAATTGGTTGGTCATAAATATCCTTTTAATGCTTGTGAAATTTTATGTTCTCAAAATGGTTTAAATATAAATAAATTGCTTAATTTGAAAGATGAGGATGTAAAGGAAGAAGAAAAAGAAAAAGAGGAAAATGAAGAAAAAGATGATAAAAAAGATGATGAAAATGATGGTAAGAATGAGGAAAATGAAGATAAAAATGAAACAAGAGAAGAAGGAAAAGTAGAAGTAAAAGAAGAGGAAAAAAAAATAGAAGAAAAAGTAGAAGTAAAAGAAGAAGAAAAAAAAACTGAAGAAACACCAAATGAAAAAGTAGAAGAAAAATCATTAGAAAAAGTAGAAGAAAAATCATTAGAAAAAGTAGAAGAAAAAAAAGAAGAAAAAAAAGAAGAAAAACCAATAGAAACAACTACAGAAACTCCATCAGATAAAATAGAAGAAAAAAAAGAAGAAAAGGAAGAAGAAAAACCAAAAGAAAAAACTGAAGAAAAACCAGAAGAAAAAACAGAAGAAACTCCAAAAGAAAAAGAAGAAGAAGTACCAGAAGAAGCAACAGAAGGAAAAGTAGAAGAAAATGAAGAAGATGCTACTCTTAAAATACCATATAATATATTTGATTATTTATTTAAATTTCTTGATGTTCCACCATCAAATGATAATTATGTTTTAATGGGATATTTTTCAAAAATAATTAATTCTTTATTAAAAGAAAAAAGTGATATATTATTTGGTTATATTTTCTCAAAGAGACCTAATTTAATTAAAAAATTTATGAATCATATTAATAGAAAAGCAATAGGAAATATTATTGAAAATTTCATTATGAATTTAAATGATAATTCATATGCTTTTTCAAATGATTATATTATTATTATTTGTAAAAATTTAATTGATAATCTTGATAAAATTGAAATTGATGAAAGAGGAATTGAAGTTATTTGTGATTTATTAATTAATTCTATGATATCATATTCAAAAAATAATTTTTCAATGTTATTATCAACTGAAAATTTATATGAAAATTTATTAAAAAGTATTGAGAAATTTATGAAAGAAAAACAAGATTCAAAAGTAACTTATTTATTAAAATTACTAACAAAAATAAATGAATATTTATTAAAAGATTTTGAAGTAAAAGTCACTAAAAATTTTTCTTGTGATGACACAGAAAATGAAATAATAAATATAATAAGATCAATTGATAGAGGAGGAAATGCATATGATGCAAATCAAAAAGATTTTAATTTTACTAATATAAATGTATTTAAACAAAATCCAGAAAGGATTATTAAATTAATTGATAAAAGTATTGAAATTATAATAAATGATATTATGAGTGAAGATGAAGATAAAAAAGAAGAAATTATTATTAATTGTTTTTCAGAAAAAAAACATAAAAAATTCGGAGTTAAATCTTTATATGAATGGGAATATTTTAGAACAGTGATTGATATTTATGTAAATTGTTATGCAAATAAAGAACAAATAGAAAATATTGATTTATCAATTAAAAAGATTGTTGATAGTAAAATTTTTAATAAAATGATTAAATTATATTTTGATTATGCTTTTACTAATATGTATACTAATATTTTTGATGGATTAATTTCAATAATTTTATGTGAAAATACCCCTTCTGATTTAGTAAAAGCAACTTTTGAAATTGATGAAGATAATTCAAAAAATTTAATTTCTTTATTAGTAAATGATTTAATTCAAAATCCTAAATTTATTTATGAAACTTCTCATAATTCAACATGTTCAATATTATTTTCAAATCATTGTGATTTGCTTAAACAAATTTATGAATCAAAAAATCCAATTATATTAGAATTAATTGAAAAAGATAAAAATCTAAAATTCTTTAATGATGATTTTATAACTAAAATTTCAAATAAATTTTCTAAAAAATTATTAGCAGAAGAGCTTGATGAAGGATTTAAAAATGATTATATGAGTCCATTATATGATATTGATTCTTCTATTAAAAAAGAAAATGAAGTTAAATTATCAAAATGGTCAATTAATGAAGAAATTGATTTACATTTTAAAATTTATGATAAATTTGTAAAAGGTGAAAATTATCAAGATTTATTAAAAGAAGATGAAGATGAAAAAGAAGGGGAAAAAGAAGGAGAAAAAGAAGAAGAAAAAGAAAAAGAAGAAGAAAAAGAAGAAGAAAAAGAAAAAGAAGAAGAAAAAGAAGATGGAAAAGAAGAAGAAAAAGAAGAAGAAAAAGAAAAAGAAGAAGAAAAAGAAAAAGAAAAAGAAAAAGAAGAAGAAAAAGAAAAAGAAGAAGAAAAAGAAGAAGAAAAAGAAAAAGATGATGAAGAAGATGATGGAAATGAATTGAAAAAAAATGATGAAAAAATGGAAGAATCTCCAATTTTTGAATCAAGAAATTCTGAAATGGAAGATGGAAATAAGAAAATTGAAGAAAATGAAAATGATAATAATCAAGAATATATTGATTCAAATTATTGGAAAATTGATATTTCTCAATCAAATGGAGATGAAATCCTTAAGGATTTAGAATAAATATATTATTTCTTTGTCTTATTATTAAAATTTGTTTTAATATTAAATAATAAATATCATTAGAACTTTTAATCTTATATGAAATAATTTTATTTTTTTTTAATAATTTTTTTTATTCTAAATGCTAATTTATAGAGAATCTTATTTTATCATTAAAAAAATTAAAAAAATGGATGATTTAGGAGAAGAATATATCCCAAGAGAAAAACAAAAAGAAAATATTCATCCATATCGTAAATTCCAATTAATAATCTTATGCTTATTTATCTTAATGATAATATTAATAATAAACATATTTAAATTAAATACAAACTTATCAAAACTAACAAAAGAAAATGAAACATATTCAAATCAATTAAATCAATTAAAAGAAGTCAATAACGTTAATAAACAAGTTTTTGACGGAATAGAAGTAAATTATAAAGGAATCTATGAATTAGATAAACAAATAAATACAGATATTATAAAAACAGTAGATGAACAATATTTATTATATGATTTTATAAACCCAGTTAAATCAATTCAATTTAATTTTTGTTATAAAGCAACATTACATGGTGATAATGAACAAAAATTAAGGGATTATTGTTCTGGAATAGGACCATTATTATTTTTAATAGAAACTACTGATGGATATAGATTTGGTGCTTATTTAGATTTAGCTTTAAATTGGAATGGTGAAAGTAATAGTTATTTATATGATGAGAATGCTTTTATTTTTAGTTTTGATACTAAGAAAAAATATAAAATTGTTAATCCTGATGCAGCTTTAGGTGATTTTAAAGGACAATTTCCTACTATTGGGAGAAATGATATTTATTTAGCTGATCAATTTTTAAGTAATAGTAATAGTTATACTATGTTTCCTAATGATTATGAAAAAGATAATTCAGATTTTGGGGATTTTATTTTAAATGGTGGGATGAAGAAGTTTAAAGTTAAAGAAATGGAGTTAGCTTCTGTTTATATTAGGGATTAAGTTTATTAGATTAAATTGATATTTAATTTTAAATGTTATATTAATTTTTCTTTTTATATTTCATATTTTTTTGATTTTTATTGATATTTTAAATTATAAATTATTATTTTTAATTATTTTATTTTACTATTATTTTTTATATATAAATTAAAAATGGAAATGGATAATATAAGTGAAAATGAAACTATAATTAATACAAATGATATAAGTACATATTTATTTGGATTACAACATGAATTTGAAATTAAATATAAAAATGATTTTTTGAAAGAAGAAGTTGATTTTTTAATATCACATCGTTATATTGATAAAAAATCACTTTTTAATTATATTTTCATTTATAATTATTATTCTTCTTTAATGTATCAAAAAATAGTTTATCAAATAAATATTATTATAAATGAAGTTAACTTAAAAAGTATATTAAAGAACATTATTGAATTTGACTTAGATTTAACATATGTGGAAGAAAAAATTATTTTTGAAATAAATTCTATTAATTTAATTGATAAAACAGAAAATTTTAAATTTGATTTATATCATTTTAATGAAGAATCAGGGAATAAAAATAAAATTTTAGGTAATGCAAATAAAAAAGAAGTTGAAAATGAATTAAAACAAAATAATAAAAATATAATATATTATATTAAAATAATATATGAGGATGAAATAAAAAATGTTCCATTTTTCCAATTTCATATTTATAAAATCAAGTCAATAAATATAGAAAAAAATAAAGAAAAATATAATAATTTATTAGAAAAAGCAAATGATAATTTTAAATCAAATATATCAAAAACATCTGAAAAATTTTTTAATAAAAAAGAAATGGAAAAAGATTCATATTTCACAAAATACATTTATAATAGAAAAACAATCCTACAAAAAATAATTAATATATTAATTACATCAGAATTTAATGATAATCAAAAACAAATTTTCTCATCATTTAATCCTCAAATAATAAATAAAATAAATGAAATTACAAAAGACATTATATTAAAAAATTACTTACTATTAGAAAAAACAGAAAATCAAAATTTAACCAAAACAACAACAAAAAAAGACTTTTTTGATATTATAAATTCAGATACTAACATAAATCAATTAATATATAGAAAAATATCAAAACATTTAAAATCCGAAATAAAATTTTTTAAAAATACATTAATCCATTATAATACATTAATAAACGACAGTATATCCTTATCAACAGAATCAACATTTATAATATCAGAACCAGGAATGATAACTTTTCACACTGGTTCAATAGAAAATTTAATAAATAGTGAAATTGAAGAATATAAAGATAAAACATTTCAGTTATATGACAAATTCAAATCAAACAAAACAAAATTAATTGATGAAGAAGAAGAAAAAATCCTCCAAAAAATATCAAATAAATATTTTATAACAAACAATGATTTTAAAGACTTAATAGACAGTTACACTCAAATATTATTAAACCTAAAACAATCCTCAGAAGATTTTTTCCAAAACCTAAAATTAGAAAATCAAAATTTATTTTCAAACTTAAATAAAACATTACAAGAAACAGGAATTCATTCAACAAATTTCCAATCATACATATCAAACCTCCATACAAAAACAATAAATGTAGAAAATAATATTCAAAATTTAATAGATTCTAAAACATCAGAATATAATAAATTAGCAGTTCAATTAGGAATTTCTGGTACTTTAGGATTAGCAACTTCAGGTTTAGTTTTCACTGCTAGTAGAGCTGCTACTGCAATTGGTAGTGATGCTATTGCTGGAAGTCTTGGTGGACCTGTTGGAACTGTTGCTGGAATTTTTATTGGAACTTTTACATTTTTAGGACAAAGTTATTATAGTTTTAGGAAAAGTAAAGATGATATTTTAAAATTGGAAATTGATTTGAGAAATGCTACTAATGTTTGCTTTGAAGTTTTTAAAGATAATGCTAAGGTCGGATATGAAGAAAATAAATTCGTTGTTGAGAAAGATTTAGTTGAGGTTAGGAAATTTATTGATATTTTATTGAGGAGGGCTATTATGAGTAAATCTTGTTATTAATAGTATTTTTTCTTATTTGATTTTTTTTGATTGTTTTATCTTTTAATTAATAATATAAATGCTTTATTTTTATTATTTTATTTTGAAAGATATAGAATTATTGTTTTAGGAGTTGTAAATTTTAATTAATATATAAAAATATTTTATGGATTTAATAAAAGCAATCATAAATTTAATTTTTTGTAATTTTATTAAAAAAAATACAAAAATAAAATAAAAATAAAACCTAAAAAAAATCTTAATCAAAAAAAAATATAATAAACTTCAAATTCTATATAAACAAACATCAAAAAAATTTATAAAAAAACAAAAAAAAAAACCAAAAATGGATCCATCAAAAATTCCACAAATCCCATTAAACTCAGGAACCAAAATCCCTCAATTCGGTTTAGGCGTTTATCAAATAAGTTCTGACAGTGAATGTGAAAAAGCATGTCTCGAAGCATTTAAACAAGGATATCGTCACATAGACACAGCCCATATATATGGTAATGAAAAAGGTGTAGGTTCAGCAATAAAAAAAAGTGGTATTCCCAGAAATGAATTTTTTATTACAACAAAATTATGGATTAATGATTTTGGAGAAGGAAAATCAATAAAAGAAATTGATGAAATGTTAAAAAGATTAAATACAGATTATATAGATTTACTTTTATTACATTGGCCTAAAAATGATTATATAGGAGCATATAAAGATATGGAAAAAGCTTTTGAGAAAGGGAAAGTTAAGTCAATTGGTTTATCTAATTTTCATGATGATTCATTAAAGAAAATTTTAGATATTTGTAAAATTAAACCTTCAATTAATCAAATTGAATTACATCCTTATGCACAAAGGAAAGATGTTGTTGAAGATTGTAAAAAAAATGATATTAAAATTGAAGCTTGGTATCCTATTGGTCATGGGAATAAAGATTTAATTAATAATCCTGTTTTTAGTAAATTAGGGAAGAAATATAATAAAACTAATGCTCAAATTATTCTTAGGTGGCATATACAAGAAGGATATATTATTTTCCCAAGGAGTACTAATCCTAAACATATTAAGGAAAATATTGAGATTTTTGATTTTAATTTAAGTGATGAAGAAATGGAGGAAATTAGGAAGTTGGATAGGAAGACACAATATGTTAATTGGTAGATTTTATTTATTTTTTTGGAATATTATTTTTTTAAGTGTTTATTTTTTTTATAAGTTGTTTTATTTTATTTTTATAATTTTTAAATATTTTATTTGTATGAGGAAATAAAAAATTTAATATTAAAAAAGTTAGTAGTGGAATATGAATAACAATTTAAATAAATTTTTAAAAAAAATGATTCTTTTGAAATTACTAAAATTAATTGGATAATATAAATATTCATTTAATATTAATATCTATTGGAGGAAAAAACTTGTATCAAAGTTATTAGTTTTATCATTATTATTTGTAATTTATTGTTTTAATTATATATTTATCTAAACTTTTAATTGTGACATTATTATTAATATTATTTATGGATTTATTGTCTTTATTATTATAATCTGTTTATTTACATGATTAATATCATTTTTTTCTTTAATATTAATATTATTTTCTTTATGATTATTTTTATTTCCTTTTTTAGTATCTCATTCTTTATGATTATATTGATTATAATTTTGATAGAGTATATTTTCCTCTGAATTAAATTTTTTGTTAAATTTATTTGTTTTCCTAATATTGGAAATAATGTAACAATTAATGAATAATCAATTCCTACAAATCCATTTATTATAAAACTAATTAAAATTTCAAATCTCATATAATTATTTTTTGAAAATATATATTTCTAATTAAAATAATTTATTTTTTAAAGGTTAATTATATTTTATATAATTAAAGTTTTATTTTGATTAAAAATAAAAAATATATATATTTATTATTTATTAAAATTCTTTTTTTATTTTTAATTATTATTGAATAAAAAAATTGATAGTTTAATTAATTTTAGTAAATAATTCTGTATATAATAAATTTATTAAATTAAATACCCTAAAATTATAATTATAAAAAAATATTTGTATACAAAAAATAAAAATAAAATTAAATATTTCATATAATTTATTCTTCTTTTTTTTTATTTATATTATCATTAATATTTCCATCAGTTTTAAATTTATTTGAAATATTATTTTCAGAAGAATTAGAATCTAATTGATTAGGATATTTCTTTTTTAAAGACATTGTATTAGTAGGAAAAACAACTTTACTAATTTCATAACTTTCCATTTTATTAATTCTATCAGTTGAATTAAAACTAATATAATTTGAAGAAATTGATTTCCTATTTTTTGAAGTATAATTTGTCCAATTAAATCCTTCTGAAAAAGAATTCCTATTTTTTTCATTTAAAAAATATGAATTTCTTTTTAAATTACTAATTAAATCATTATCATTTAATAAATTAAGTTTATTTAAAGTATCATTTGCATTTTTATTATTATTTTGATTTATTCCAGGATAAAATAAACCTAAAGGACTTTTTTTTGTTGATTTTAAATTAAAATCAAAATCATGAAAATTGACTGAATTATATTTTCTATTTTTACCTGAGTTTAAACTATTTTTAAAGATTAATTCATTATTTGTTTTTATGTTTTCATTTTTTTCATTTGTATCTAATTGTAATTCTTCTTTAATTTTTATATATTCTTCATTTGGATTATTTGTATTTTCATTAATATAATTATTATTTAAAATTTGCTTATATAATTCTTGTAAATTTCCTAATGAATTATTTGATTCAAATTTATTACCATCAATATATGGAAT
>Ga0256407_10009778_pt1 | contig 13632 bp, 11 predicted proteins | sample RumenRJG_04DNA_FD_193489 | JGI IMG/M metagenome (GOLD analysis project Ga0256407, IMG submission 193489) | Bovine rumen microbial communities from Lethbridge, Alberta, Canada - RJG_04 | ecosystem: Host-associated > Mammals > Digestive system > Stomach > Rumen | place: Canada: Alberta... | reverse complement strand
CGTCCGTTTATCGCCCATGCGGTCAAGCTCCAGCTCGTCATAGCTCATAATCTCCCGGAGCTGGGGGATGTCAAAGGGGGCCAGACGTGCGCCGCAGCTTATCAGGATCGACTTGGCCGTTTTGCCCAAGACAAAAAGTCAAGAACTTTTTAGTATCCTCGCGAAAAAAAGTCCTGATTCCATGCGGATTTCCGTTTTTTCGGGGCCCTACTAAAATGCACTTGGCAGTTAGGTTAAGAGGTCTGTATGTACCGCAATGGGTCAAAATGACCCACTGCCCGCATATCACTACAAGATGACAAAATGACCACTTGCAGATAGCCATAAACCTCATCTCTTAGGATTCCGGAAGAGGATTGGCCAGGAGTTCCCTCTTTGCCAGATTCTTAATCTTACCCATCCCGGTTTCCTTCGTATCCATCCGGAAGAATACCATCACGGTATATGGAGTACCATCAATCACGATCCGGCGTTTGCCGGCCTCTTCAAACTGTTTTTCTTTTTTCGTTACATCACTCATAGTCATTGTCCTTTCTTACTGTGCCTGGCGGCACAGAGCCCGACAGGGAAAAGGAAGATGGGGACTTTCGCTGTAAACGAAATCGTAAACGAGAGTGCAAACACTCAATTCTTGCGCTGATTTTCCCTGCCACAATCCGCAAATTTTAAAAAGTTTTGAAAGCCTGTTTACAGAAAAAGGGTAAAGAAAAAGCCCCGAAAGCAAGGATTCATCTGCCTTCCGGACTGTCAACGAAGTGTAAACAGGAATGATGGTTCAGAAGGGACCATCGCCCTCGTGATACTGCTCAAAGCCATCCAGGTTGAGCTGCCGGTATTCACCGTCTGTCGGGGAGGCAGTCTCCGACGTATCGGCTTTTTCCTTGCCGGGCGCCTTGACCCGGACCCAGGAGCGCTGCTGGCCGTAACGGTCAAACCGATGCTGCGGGCCAGGGATCCAGCCCTCGATAGTATTGTTCATGATGTCATTGATCTCACCGATGTTCTTCCGGTCCGGTTCGCCCAACATGTGATAGCATTCATTGAAGAGCAGCTTCGTGCAGACATAATCGCCCTTGAAGCCATCCAGGAAAGCCTGAACCATGCCGGTACTGGTATCTTCGGCCATGAAGTTTATCCGAAAGACTCCGAGCCGATGCTCCATCTCCGGCGTCAGCGTCAATGACCAGTTACCGCTTCGGTAGATGACCATGAGTTCAGCCCAGAGCTGATCCATATAGGCTCTGGTAGCCTTTTCATCGTCCAGGACATGGACTTCGGCCTCTTCGATATTCGTCTGAATCGGATAGAAGCGCCGATTGCCGGTCCGGTCCAGAGGAAGGAAACGCTGCTTATTGGAAGTGCCGACAAAGACACACTGGCGGCGGCGATCCTTCGGGAACTTATCATATGGGACCTTATAGGTTTCCTTCTGCCGAGAGAGGAAGGCCTTGATTTCCTCCACACTTTTGGCACTGGCCGTTCCCAGCATTTCGGCCATTTCGATGATCCAGTGTCCCTGCATCTTACGGTAAACATTCTCATCATCCATCCGCTTCAGATCGTCGGAGAACCATTCGTCCTTCAGTGCCAGGAACCGAAAGAAGCTGGACTTGCCGAGCCCCTGTTCACCAACCAGGCAGAGCATGATTTCAAACTTGCACCCGGGATGGTAAACACGTTCCACCGCGCCGAGCATAAAAAGCTTCAGGCATTCATAGGCCAGATCATTTTCCTCGACTCCCAGGAAGTGATGCAAAACAGTCCGCATACGTTCCTGGCCATCCCAGACCAGGGATTCCAGATAATCCCGAATCGGATGATAGGGATGTCTCTGCGCGACCACGCGGATCGCGTTCAGGATGTTCCGCTCCACTGTCAGGCCATAGAACTTTTCGAGATAGAGATAGATCTGGCAGAGATCATCATCGGTGATTGCCGGATCGTCTCGCGCCCATCCCAGATCTTTGATAATACAGGGCCGGTCCGTAAAGAGATCCTGGCAGATAGCGCCTTTCATAAGCGGATCATTTTCCAGAGCAATCACGCAGTTCTCTTTGGTATTCCGGGGCTGGCCTTTCTCGGTCGGTTCCAGGCTGTCACGAATCTCTTCAATCTCTTGAAGCATCTCGTCCGGCATATCGCTCCAGTCGCTTTTCAATTCTCTCAACCTCCTTTCCAAACACTCGCCGCAGTTCTTCATATTCGGGCTTGCCGGCGGCAAGCAGTTCGTCCAAAACGTATTCCACATAGGATGTCTTATCCAGGGCTTCGCAGAAGAGCGGATGCCAGTTATCATCATCCATGCTCTGTGGGGCATAGTTCTCTTTCCACTCACGCAGCTTCCATAGATAATCCGTCATGATGCGGATTGCCCGATTCACCCAGTCATCTTCCAGATCGATTTTTACCTTTTTGGTGGTGGACATTTTATCCGCCACCACTTTTGCCTTTTCCCCCTCTTTGGAGAGAATAATTCCAAAGTCAGACGCAAGCTGCACAGCTGCTTCTTTCGGAGATAAGTCCAACAACCTGGCTGTCAAATCAACGGCATCTCCAGTCGCCCCACAACCAAAGCAGTAGAATCGGTCATCCAGTTTCATGCTCGGATTCCTGTCATCATGAAACGGACAACAGGCCATTCCAGCCCGATTCACTTTTAAACCATATCGTTCAGCGACCTGCCGGGCTGTGACAGCCGCCTTCACTTCTTTGAATAAATTCACAATGCTCCTTTCCTGAAATAGCAATACCGCAAGTTTCCATTCTGGTAACTTGCGGTGAATATCACGATCGGACTGAATCAAGTAGTCATTTTGACAACTTGATCTGTAATCACCTCAAGTGTTCATAATGATCACTTGAGGCCAGGCACAAAAAAAGAGCACCTCACATTTCCGTGTTTCACAAAAATATGAGATGCTCTCAGTGCTCAATATCCTGTTTCCGTTTTCTGTCCGTCGGCTTGGATCCGGCATTCTCCGTTCGGAGTCGATCCTGATTCTCTTTCAGTTTCTTCAGAAGTGACTCCTTTGCAGTTTTCCGGATTGCTGCCGTGTTGGCCTCCCGGACTGCCGGTTCATGAAGCCTGGCCCGGACCGCTTCAAGCACTTTAGATGCCGCCTTCTTCATCTGATTTCTGACAGAATCTAACGCCTTCCCGATAATGCTCCTGGTCTTTTCCGGAGTTCCTCTGGCAGGCGCCGTGGCCCATTTCTTATAATCCTCCACGATCGCCAAATCCGATTTCACAGTTTCTGCCTGGACCGTTTCCGTTACAACTTCGATAGCTTTCTCATATGCCGCTTCTGAAACTTCTGCCGAGATCGCCTCCACATCTTCCAACTTCAGCGTTGCCGCTTCCAGGGCAGCCTCCGCTTTTGCCAATTCTTCAGCTCTGGCTTGAAGGATATACTGCTGTTTTTCGAGATACTCCCGGCCACCGGAAGTGACTTCACGCTGCATATAGAGATCATGGTTTTCACAGATCTCAAACAGCAGATCACGGCAGATTTTATCGAATGTCATTTTCCTGTTGTTAAACTTTGACTTCGGCTTGCTGGGATTGGGAAGTTCAATTCCCATCATTTCCAGCGCCTTCTCCTGTTGTGGAAACCGGTGTCCATAGCTGTCTTCACAATCAAAAACATGGCGCTCCTGGATATGCGGCGTTGTCTCATCGAGGTGAAGAGCCCAGTCCAGAATGTGAAAGTGTTCTCCATAACGGCTTGTCAATTCGGAGAAGAAAGTTGCAACGATCTCAGTCAGTGTTTCCGCCGGGACTGTACCGGAGATGTTGCCGATCTGCAGGATTGTTTCTTCCGGGCAGGTCCTCCGGTCTTTCAGAAGATCTTCCGTTGTCCGGTTTCGTTCCGGATGCCGGTTTCTTATGTTCCGTTCATTCTGGGCTTCCACCGATTCGTGGTAAACGATCCGGTAAAACTGTGACTCAACTTCCTCGAAAGTCATAAAGGTCCGGTCCGGATCTTTCATGTGTGTTCCCTGCATGCAGTCCCAATACACATTCAGGGCGGTCTTTTCCAGATCGATGTGTTCCGCATGATCCACATCGAAGCTCCGATCATTGTGCTTTGGGGAGTAGACCCCCTTCTTGCCGGCACGGGCATTGTGCCTGGTCAGTGTTAAAGGTGTTTTCATCGATTCCTCCATTCTGTGATTTTTCCGAAATGCGCAGCGAAGCTGCAAAAGCCTGTCACTCCTGCGACAGATATTACGCAGTAATATGTGGCGAAGCGCCACATACTGCGCAAGAGCTGCCGCCCTTGACCTGCTGAGGCGTTTCACCCTCAACCCGATCAGGACTTCTCGCCCTGAACCCCGGCAGGGGAGTGCCGCCCCTTGCATCTCCGCACAGAAGGCTCCGCCCTCTGTACTCCCGCCGGAGAAACCTGAACCGCTCGGCCTTATGGCCGGGGCCGCGCCGTTCAGCTTTCACCGGTTTTTGCAAAATCGTTCGCCGGACGTTTTTGCAAAAAGAAAAAGCCGGTGATCGACCGCAACTCCCAAAAAGGAGTGCAGCCGTTCATCGGCTTTGCCTTCGCTGCCGACCAGGGCAAATGCTCTGGCCTTTAGCTCGGTATGTAATTATTCTTTTTTCGTAGTTCCCCATTCAAGGGAATCTTCTGCAACCATTGGTAACGGTTGTTTATTTTGCGAAAAGTCATATGTGATGACAGAAGCTTTTCGTGTCAACTTTGCAAGGTCATCATCAAAGTCTGCCATACGAGTATCCTGGTTAAAGAAATGGAATCCCCAGATCATGTAATCGTTGTCGTCTACGAATACGGTAACCGGCATAGCCTCATCTTTGAGCTGAAGCAGAAATTTCTCTTTCCATGCGTCTTTTTCAAGAAGCTGAGTACCTTTCGGTTCAATGAAAATCTGTATCTGCTCAAATCCGTCAGCTTTGTCACGCTGCAAGAACAACACATAGTCTGGTTCAAAGCGCTCCCCATCCTCGAATGAATATAGATGGAATTCGCGTTCATTTCTGACAAGGTATATCCTGCTATAGGTTTTCTTCAGATCATCCACATAGCCACGAAAGTACGCGACAAAAGCCTTTTCCTCTGAGGTTCCGAAGTTATCGGTATAAACAAACCAGTCCTCAGACGACAAATCTATTTTCCAGTCGCTTCTGACCGTGGGATCATTCTGTGAAACACCTACGCCGCCATCATGTGGATCAGTATAATTGACGGTCTTATTACGGAACACATCTCGCACGTTCCGGGCACGGAACTCTTTAGTGCCGCTGTATGTCTCTTCAATACCAGAGATGGATCCGGCGATTTTGCCAAGCACGAAGAATACAGCAGCATATAGTGTTTCCATAGATGGCTTTTCATCTTTGCTCTGAATATCAATTCTGACGGAACCGAGATATTCATTTGCAGTGATGAACTGCCTATTAGACGTTATGTTCGGGAAATACGATTTCAAAGTGTTGAATTTGAAAACCGGATATTTCATCAAAGCCTTGTTTACAATGGCATAATTGATCGCAGCGATTTCCTTAATCGTAAGATGCGCTGTCTTCAATTCTACTGTGTCATCCTGTGGCCCTGTTCCCTCGGCCATAACTATATCTGTTCCTGAAACACCAGATGATGCCTGAAAACGATAGATGTTATCTCTAATTGTAGGAGTCAGACCATGTATGTCTTTTCGATCCTTAACCACCCGATCATTGATGAATATCAGACCTGTTTTGTATAAGTCTGCCTGCTTAAATCCATCTTTCAATACATATTCACGTTGAACAACCTTATCGGGATCAAGACCGATCTCACGGAGTGCATACCGCAGCTCTGTTACATAACGATGATCGTTCTGACAGTGATAATACAGCGTCTCGCATACGCGGAGCTCATTTGTAACGTCTTCATCGTATTTACGCTGGAACCGTGGTTGTTCATCGTCCAGTTGGAACGGGCAGTATCTGGCGCCGCGTCCGATCAGTTGTGCTTCAGCGATGGTGGCCGGCGAAATACGCTTGCTACCTGACTGACGGGTTTCGTACAAGCGGACAATATCAAACAGATTCAGTACGTCCCAGCCCTCATCCAGCTTTTTGACTTCAAAAATGGCGCGGTACGGATTATCCTCGTCCTCAAGGGAGTTCAGCAGGATCTGCTTTTGTGTAGCATCCTTATCGTCGTTTACGGAAACGCAGTGCTCTTCAGAAAAATCATCCCGCAACTCTGCTGCCAGTGTATCGAAAGAAATGCCATTCTTCGCAAAATACGCAAACGCACGGCGCATCACTTCGTTGTTCGCAGAAGTAGACAGGTTGCGAAGCTGTGTGCCGCTCAAGCGCCTGATTACTTCCAGGAAGGTCGCCATGAATTCCTTGCTGTCGGCAATCTTTGCGGCTTTGAACAACACCACCGGTTTAATAGCAAGACGGTGATCCTGGAACACTTTCAGCCTGTATTGACTGAGTACAAGTGCCTGAAGCGCACGTTCCATGATGGACAAATCCGAGCGCAAAGTAATAATATCCTTTGAATAGCGGTCGCTGTAGAATTTCGCAAGCGCATAGTCGAAAATGATTTTATTCTCATAGGCGGCGCGTATGGCCGGATTCGCAAGGTCGCAGGTGGCCGTGAATTCCAACAGAACATTACCGCTGTTTCTACTGAAGATGTTCTTGACAGTCTCCTCCCATGAATGGTAGCTTCGCTCTTCTTCATCTGACATCTTCTTTTTTGTATCAACATTTAGATGATGCGCCTCATCAGAAATCAATACGACCTGACGATTATCGAAATCGTCAAAGGACATTCCGTTTTCTTTCGTAAGCCACATATCCATATGCAGCCCCTGTGTGGTAGCAAAGCAGATATTGATCGCGTCGCTTTCTGCATACTGGAAATTATCCACTTGATTGATCCGGATGCGTTCTCCATCCAATACGATTTCATCCGCAAAAAGATATTTTGATGACGCTGCATTCAGGAAGTTTTCTTTCGTTTTCTCTACAATGTTTGAGAGATTGACGAAAAATAGGAAATTGCGATACCCCTGCTTATACAGATACAGCATCAGCCCGGCCATGATCAGCGTTTTGCCGCTGCCAGTTGCCATATGAAACAGAACCTGTGCCGGTTTCGGACAATTCAGGCTTTCAAAATGCGTAATGAAATTTTCAAACGCCATTTTCTGATATGGACGCAGCTCGAAATTGGGATTCAGATTCTCCGGGATAAAGGCCGGGAGCTCTACGGTATAGCCGTTTTCGCGCAAGACATCCATTTTTTCATATAAGAATGCCATCCGCTTACCCCTCCCTGTAGAAGCTCCTTGTAAATGCTTTATCCGCATCGGAGATGCCGAATTCCTCGTCATCCATATCACAGTAGTTCACATACAGCAAATTCTTATCCAGAATCTCCATCAAGAACCGCTTTTTCTCGTCCAACGAGAGCGCGGCGTAATCATCTGCCGCAGCAGCAATATTTGCTGGATTGACTTTATAACTGATGAAACCAGACTGGATCATTTTATCGTAAATAGCCGACAAGGCTCCATCATCTGTTGCTGCTTCAATTTCTTCTGCAACAGCTTGATTTAACTTTGCAAGTTCGCAATACACAAACGATCCACCGCCATGCCACTCAAGCGCTTCTGCTAATGCACCATTGTCTTCTCCAGTAATTACTCTCTTAAGACGCATTAGCATAATATCAATCTGAGAATCCATCTGTTCACACATAATATATCGACGATTAAGCTTATGTGCCACAACGCCAGTAGTACCACTACCTCCAAAGAAATCGAGGACTATATCCCCTTCGTTCGTCGCTGATTGAATTATTCTTTGCAGAAGTGCTTCGGGCTTTTGCGTTGAAAAATCTACCCTTTCTTTTGCAGTAGGAATCTGCTGGAAAGACATAATATCATACCAGACATCTCCGCATGGCTTACCATTAGCAATTGCCTCATCTAGATAACGCTTCTCGCCTCGCCCATCAAAGTATCTTCGACCAGTGCCTTCTTCAACCTTATCAAAACGGTCAAGATATTCCTTTCTGTGAGGCATCTTCTGTTTGTTGAATAGGAACCCTTTTGGATTTCGTGAATAGAATAGGATCGAATCATGTCCTCTTACCCAGTTGTTTACCATTGTTTTATATCCAGACAACACCTGGGTATCCCAGATAATCTCTCTTTGGAAACACTCTGCTCCAAAGACTTCATCCATCAGAACTTTGAAATAATGTACTTCATTGTAGTCAAGCTGAACATAGATTGACCCTGTCGGAGCAAGCAACCTACGGGCTATCTCCAAACGGTTTTTAATAAAGCAAAGCCAGGTAGAATGATTAAAGGAATCATTGTACTGGAAAGAATCATTTGACGTATTATATGGAGGATCAAGATATATTAATTGGATTTTTCCCTCATAAGACTTGAGCAATGATGCAATACTCAACAGGTTATTTCCTTTAATTACCAAGTTGTCTCCCGGTAAAATGGTGGTTATGGTATCTTCTTTCAGTTCAACCGTTTCAGGGATTAGCCTCCCTGATAAATCCATGGTTCCATTACCAGAAAACCTTACGGCACTTGTAACCACTTTAGGATAAAGGAGTCGGTCTACTTCATTTGGAGCAAGAGTTTCGTTATAAAAAATTTCTTTTCGTTTCTGGTCCTCACGAGTTTGACCACCTTCAAGCACACAATCTTTATAAGGGAAAACAAGTTCTACTTTTCCGGAAGTCGCTAACATCTCGCCTTCTTCATCTATTAAGCCGACTTTATTTTTAAAACGAGTATAGCTGTCCGGCAAAAACTGACGATTATTGATTACCCAGGCGAACCCAGTCTTATCAAACACCTTTATTCCATCAACATCAGTGAAGAATCGTGCATATGTCTCATCATTTGAAATAAGGAGGTGTATGAGTTGCCTATCCATTTTCATTGCAGCTTCATATACGGCATTGCGTAAAAATGTGCCATCTTCAGCCACAAATCTTTCATCCTGTTGTAATACCGAAAAAACGGTTTCAAAGAAGTTGGACATATCTTTTCTCCTTACTGTTTAATATTACTCTCGAGTTCTTGTAATAACTTCTGCTTTGCTTCATAGTCATCAAGGTAAGCAGTTAGAGCTCTTTCTACAGCAACGGTTTTTGCTTGACCGGCGTCCTCTGAAAATCGATCCAGTCTTTCATAGATACTGCTATCAATACATACATTCAAGTAAGTACCGTTTTTCTTTGGCTTCGCCATAATCAGTCCTCCTAATTTGGACACAAAAAACTACACAAGAGATTATACCACAACATACTACGAATTACAACGATTACCCACATAAAGAATTATGGTGCCTTTTGTATGTAACGGCCAAAGCACCTTTGAAATGCCTTGGCCTACTTGATTACGCAGTCCTGATTCCCAGACCTTGATCTTTCGCGCGCTTGCTTGCTGCCTTCCGACGTTCTTCGCTATAAGGTTCCGTCAGCCGGATTGACAGTCTGGCCTTATCGACCACATAAGTGGCGCTACCTTCTTTGGTAGTTTCCTTCAGAATGCACAGATCCGGACGCCGCTTGGCATAGGCTGCCAGCTTCTTTTTCAGCGCAGAATTGAAGGTGTAGACCTCATAAAAGTCATCGGCCTCATTCGTCAGGATGATGGTCTCCTTCTCATACTTCGTAAGGCCATACATAGTTCTCATCCTCCATCTTCTCAAACGTGGAATCCAGGCCGTCATAACCGGCACCGTAATAGTCTTCAACATCTCCCTGGAAATGCTTGAACTCTCTGGGATAAGCCTCGTCGGAAGAATTGATTACCAGGTTGTGAATCAGTTCCGCGACCTGATCCTGCTCAAGCTTGGTCCGAAGGATCTGCATCATGCCGGACAGGATCTCAATGGTCCTGTAATAATCAATGCTGGCATGGTTGTACATCATAAAGATCTGGTACTTCGTCATCATTTCTGCTCCTTTCCGGCAGCATCGTGCTGCCTGCGCAAGTTCTCTCTCATTTGCATTAACCTCCAAAATGAATTTAGGAGCAGTTGAGAGCCTGCTCCTATGTAATAAGGCCGCCCTGACGATAATCAGGACGGCCTTCCAGATTGATATGAGATTTGGAAGTTCAAGACCTTATAAAATCCGCAAATACACAGCGAAGAGCAGTGATCTTCAGTACAATCCACTCAGCAATATAAGGCAGTATAAACAGCACGAAAGCGATGGCCAGCAATCTGAATGCCTCTGATCCCGATGACAGGCCCAACAGGAATGAAGCGACTGCAGCAAGGACAAACAGAAAAGAAAGAAGGCCAAGGACCCCTCCGGCCAGACTTGTCAGGAAGATCCCGATCCACTGTATCAGACTAAACAGCAGCAGCATCAACAAGGCGGGCAGCTTTAATATCATTTTCAGGAACTTCATAGATTAGGACCTCCGTTTTCTTCTCCTTCGATACATTGGGCAGATAGTAGACACCATTTGCCTGGTCTTCAGCCCGGCAGGCCTCTTTGTCGGCATCCATCTTTGCCTTTCGTGCCGCCTTCGTCTTTTCATAGTATTCGGCGGCTTTGCCGGACTCGACACGGCGGCGGTACTGTTCCCGGCGCTTCTCCCGAAGAGCGGCCTTCTTCTGTTCCAATTCGATCTCTTCCGATGTCGGTTCCGCATCTTCCCAGGGTAATTCCAGCTTGCCAAGGAAATTGAAATAGATCTCAACAGTCTGCGGAGAATCCGGACTGCCCTTGATGTCACGTTCATGAACCAGGATCCGGTCAATTAGCTCAATCAGCATCGGTGCCGTCAGTTCCTCGAAGTCACGATACTTCCGGATGAGCCCCATGAACCGGCTGGCAGAAAACGTAGATTTCTTCTGCATTTCCTGTTCAGCCTGCAACTTACGGATTTCGGCTTCCAGGGAGGCCTGCTCACCTTCATATTGGGCTGAAAGCATCTGATATCGCTTGTCCGGGAGCTTGCCCAATATATTGTCCTCGTAGATCTTACAGATCACTTTTTCAAGCTCTTCAACACGCTTTTTACACTCTGAGAGCCTCTGCTGCTGTATCTTCTGATCGGCAGACTCATGGGAAGCCACCGTGTCTTTCACAAGCTTTTCAAAGGCGGCTTCATCCGCTTCTGAAAAACGAATGATAGCCTTCAGCGTCTCCCGGATCAGCGTCATCACATGTTCACCGTTGACCCGGTGCTGTGTCGGGCATAGAGATCCAATCGGATACTTACTGTAAGCGGAACATGTGAATTGTGGAACCCTTTTACCGTTATTGACTCTGTGGACATACATCACGGATCCGCAATCCGCACAGTAGAGCAGGCCGCTTAAAGGATGCGTTTCACCCCAGCCGTCCGGATATCTACGGATGCCGCTCCGGAGCTGCTGGACCTTATCAAAGGTTTCCTGGTCGATAATAGCCTCATGGGTATTCTCAATGATGGTCCACTGATCCTGATCCACGTAATGGCTCTTTTTGTCTTTGAAATGCTTCCTAGTTTTGAAGTTACAGGTGTGGCCCAGGTAACAGGGATTCGTCAGCATATGGACGATCGTGGAGCTGCCCCAGGCGTATGGATCCTTAATATCTCTGGTCTGCCATAGACCGATCCCAAGCTTCTTATGATGATAGGCTGGGATCTCTACCTTTTCATCTGACAGGATCTTAGCGATCTGGTAAGGACCTTTGCCCTCAAGTGTCATCTGAAACACCCGCCGGACAATCGGTGCCGCCACTGGATCGATGACCCACTGGTTCTTATCCTCGGCTGATTTCAGATACCCGTAGGACACAGAGCTGCTGGTATGCTTTCCGGCCAGGTTCCTTGCCTGGAAACCGGCCCGGACCTTTTTGCTGGTGTCCCTGGCATACCATTCGTTCATGATATTTCTGAAGGGTGCAAATTCATCGTCACCCTTGTCGGTATCTACGTTGTCATTCAGTGCGATCAGACGGACACCGTTCTTCCTGAGCATCTCCATATAGAGGCCCACCTGAAGGTAGTCACGTCCGAAACGGCTCATGTCTTTGATGCAGACCACGGCAACCTGGCCGTCTTCAACATCAGCGATCATTCTCTGGAAACCGGGACGGTCGAAGCGGGTGCCGCTGATACCGTCATCGGTATAGTGAACAATGTTGGTGAAGCCATGCTGTACAGCATAGTCTTCCAGAATCTTTTTCTGGTTGGTAATGGAATTGGATTCGCCCTGGAGCTCGTCATCATGACTGAGTCGCTCATACAGGGCTGTAATCTGCCGTTTATTCGTATTTCTGGCCATATAAGCGACCCTCCTTTCTGAAATGTACGAGCCTGTATTTGTTCTATGTACGGCAGGCAGCGCATGCCTGCCACCGGTCCTACATTTTAGGACCTATATGATCTTTCCGTATTTGTCCTCGACATCCCCGGAAATGCAATTTCTGTTTTATGCGGGAAATCATCAGATGTCCGGCAGCTTACCGGATCCATGGGCCGTTTTACCCCTCCGTGGTTCTCACCGAGCCGTCCTTCGACGGAAGTCTCATTATGCTGTGATGCCTCATGGCCATACCCCGGATGCAGTCCTGGGCTTACAGGCCGGTTATCGCTCGGATCATGGATCGTCTTCGCGTTCACCGCTGATGTAGCTCTTCATCACAGATTCGTATCTGATGAATGTATATTCAGTTTTCAAGGTGCGTCTGATGGTCTGGCCGTATCTGCCAGTGCTCACGTGGTACATTGTATGATGTGGCAATGAACCGCGGAAGGGACTGGTAGTGCACGTTACCGGGACTCTTAGTGCACTTTTAGTGCACCTGGCCGTGATCTGGCCTTCCCTGCATCATGGTAATACTTCACCAGATGCTTTACAGGGGCCTGGCAGCGCACATTTCAGTGCGTTCGCAGCGCACTTTTTGTTTGCTGCCTGACGGTCATTGTAGAATAACCCGGTGATTTTTACAGGAATCTGGCACGACCCCTTTTAATCGTTTTCAGGTCTTCTTACGACCCCGGCCATGTCACATTGTAAGATACGCTGTGACGCTTGTCGTGGGCCTCGTGGGCCTACCAAAGTAGCCCTACTGGGCCCTTGACAAACGGATCATTCTGTGCATAGGCCAATCATATCGAAGATTCAAATGCTTTTTTACTGCCTTGTAGGCAATACTGGGGCTGAAAAACTATGCCTCTCAGGCTTAGTTCCGATTCTTCGGATACGATTGTACGGTTCCCAACGGCAGATGTCGTGGCCCGATTCTGACGAATCACTGATCATCTTATGTCGAGAAGCCTGCTGCCTATGTACGGACTCCATTCTACCGGTTCATCAGACGCATTTTTATGACCTTGAAGGTCAGGTTACTCGCCCTCTCAATTCATACCCGGAACCACGGAAAGCCTTGATTTTCCTTGCTTTTCGGGCATAAAAATAGAGGATAGTTTCTGTATACTATCCTCAAAAAACAGGGGATACTAAGAAACTATCCTCATTTTATTCAACCGCTGCTTAATTTGTACTTGCGGTACTGCTTGACGGCGAAACAATCCGGCTTGCGCTTGGCAAGACCATCGAACATATAGTCCACGGCGTTTTTGTAGTTTTCATCGTCCTCTTTGACATCCATC
>Ga0256407_10009777_pt1 | contig 13633 bp, 13 predicted proteins | sample RumenRJG_04DNA_FD_193489 | JGI IMG/M metagenome (GOLD analysis project Ga0256407, IMG submission 193489) | Bovine rumen microbial communities from Lethbridge, Alberta, Canada - RJG_04 | ecosystem: Host-associated > Mammals > Digestive system > Stomach > Rumen | place: Canada: Alberta... | reverse complement strand
AAAAGCATCCTGATATTCTGGCGAAAATTCTTGCTCTCTACGATCGAGTAGTACAGATTCATAATGATGATGTTTTCAAACTGATTTTAAGCTACAAGCAGTTCCTGATGCTGTACACAGGAAAAGTGTTCAACGAGGATTACTGCATTTATGATCTCAAATCACACCCTACTTATAGTATCAGCGAACAGATAACCCTATTCACAAGTACTAAAGAATATACAAGCGGAATGGAAACACTTGAACAGAATATTGTAAAGAAATTTGAAAAACTGCCAAATAAGAGTAGTGGACCTTTAGATTTCTTTGGAAAAAAATACAAAAGAGAAAACACCAGTCAGTATCTAAAAGATGCTCTTAAGTATCAGAAAAACAACTATAAAAAAATAGAGTAACAACCTGTAACATACACCATTAAAGCAAAAAGCTCAGAAACCGAAACAGTATTCTGAGCTTTTTAATTCTATTATGAGATCAGATATTATTTAACTTCTGATTTCTGCTTGAACTCTTCTTTTGCAAGCTTTAACTGAGCATTGAACTCATCATTGGCATGTAAACGTGCAACAACAGCTGAGGCAACTACACGAGCAGCGTCAACGTCTGACTGCCAGTGGTAACCACAGATTACACGACTCTGGCCCATCTCGAATCCTCTCTTTAGAATTTCGTTCTGTCTGAAAGGATTAATCTCTGCTAGAACTAAAGCCTCTGCCCAACCAATTGCAGTATGTCCAGATGGATAAGAACCATTAGTTGATAAAGTCTTCTGATCTTTCATATTGCAGGTGTTAACACCATAGAAAGCAAATGGACGAACTCTCATGTAATGCTCTTTAGCAGATCTGGTTGCAAGATCACCTGCATCTTCTACCATCTTGCTGATTAACTTGTAGATCTGAGGAGTATTATCCTTTGAGATCTTCATGCCAAAAGCCTCTGATAAAGCTGCAGATACACCTTTAGCGTCAATCTCTGCATCTCTAGCAGCCAGAGCACCTCTTTCGGTCTTACGTAACATGAAGCCCTTGTTATATTGAGCCTGATCATTTAAGAAAGTGATGCTGTCCATTGCTGGAGGAGGTGGTAACAAAGCTAAGCTGTCAGCTACGTCCGAAGCATTCAGGTAATATTTTTCTGGAGCTGTTCTTACGTCATTGTGAGCAGCAAAAGTAGCGGTTGATAAAAACATTGTAGCTAAGATGACGTTCTTAAATTTCATAGTTATGTAGTCCCTATATGATTGTTTAATTGTTGCCATACATTCTGCCGTCTGAGAAGAGGCAAAATCTACCGCAATTAGAATGCCATACAATGAAATAAAACTAAAACACTTTTATATAAAAACAATAATAACATCATCTAATTATCATTAGGAATTGTACAAAATCACAAAATTCAATAGTAAATATTGAAAGTATTAAGAATTGACAATTATATGACGACACTTGATTAGTCATCAGATCACAAAGGTTAAACGCAATTAAAAGAACGAAAAAGTTTATGTTTTTATCGACTAGCTCTTAATAAGTAAAAAGAACAAAGTTCAACGAGACTGAGGATGAAAAAGAATTGAGCAGAGAAAGATTTGAAGAAACAAACAAAAATCCCCTGCCATAGGACAAGGGATCTGTATTCAGAAAAAATTAACTGATTAGTTAATCTTCTCACGGATACGTGCAGCCTTACCGGTACGGTCACGTAAGTAGTATAGCTTAGCGCGACGAACGTCACCGCGACGGGTTACCTTAATAGAAGCAATCATTGGAGAGTGAGTCTGGAATACACGCTCAACACCCTCGCCTGATGACATCTTACGAACGGTGAAAGATGAATTTAAACCGCGGTTACGCTTTGCAATAACATTGCCTTCGAAAGCCTGTAGACGGGTCTTGTCACCTTCAACAACCTTAACCTCAACACGTACGGTATCACCTGGGTTGAACTCAGGAATATCAGTACGAATCTGCTCTTTCTCTAGCTGGTCAATAATTGGATTGCTAGCCATTTTTAGTACCTTCCATTAATAAGGATAAACAAAAAAACTATTTTAAATCGTGTTCTTGAAGATATTCATCAAGAAGCTTACGTTCTAACTTTGTAAGCTCACGATTCTTCAGCAAATCAGGTCTTCTCTCATATGTACGACCAAGACATTGCTGCAGGCGCCAGTTTCTTATCTTCTCATGGTTACCACTCATCAGAACTTCAGGAACTCTCATTCCATCAATTTCTTCTGGACGTGTATACTGCGGAAAATGCAGCAGACCTTGAGCAAAAGAATCTTCTTGCGCATTCTGAATGTTTCCTAATACACCAGGAACCATTCTTGAAACAGCATCGATGATACACATGGCAGGGAGTTCACCCCCTGAGAGGACGTAGTCACCGACAGAAACCTCCAGATCGACTTCCTTCTGAAGGACACGCTCATCAATACCCTCATAGCGTCCCGCTATAAGAATTACAGAGCCCCAACTGTGGATATCTGTGACCAACGAGTGATTGAGATGTACGCCTTGAGGAGACATACATACAACTTTAGTATCCTTCGGTGCTTGACTTCGAGCAACTCTAAGAGCATCTCTTAATGGCTGTACCTGCATCAGCATTCCAGGACCGCCACCATAAGGTTTATCGTCCACGTTGCCGAATTTATCTTCAGTATAATCTCGAGGATTTATGCAATCGACCTTTATAAGGCCATTTTCACAAGCTCTTCGAGTTACGCCGAATTTAGTAACAGCGTCAATCATCTCAGGAAAGAGCGTAATGACACCAAAATACATTAGTAATCTACGCCCCACTCAACCTCGATTGTTTTTGCATTGAGATCAACTGCTTTAACAATCGGGCCAACGACATAAGGAATTAAGAATTTTTCTTTTCGTTCCTTTGCCAGGTGGTCAGAGGGAGACACTTCCATTAAGGGAGCAGCTCCGTAATCCCTAATTCTCGATACTTTACCGAGCATTACACCTTCCAGTCCGATAACCTGACAACCAACAAGATCAGCCAGATATACAGTACCTTCCGGTACAGGAGGTAGGCTTGAGCGCCTAATCCCAATTTCAGCTCCTGCATAAAGCTTAGCTTCCTCAGGAGTTGATGCCACATCAAGCTTGACAATAAAATCATTACCATGTGGCTTGTATTCTTCAACCTGGACCTCACGCCATTCCGCCCCGCGCTGACGTATAAACCATGGCGAGTAGTCAAAAAGGTCCTCAGGTTGCTGCGTATATGAACGAACCTTCATCCATCCATATACTCCAAATGATGAGCCTAAAGCTCCCATTGGACGCGGTGTATCAGTCAAAGCTTATTAAGCCTCAGCTGACTCAGATGCTGCAGCTTCAGCTTCTGCCTTAGCCTTTGCCTCTGCAGCTGCTTTCTTAGCTGCTACAGCTGCTGCGTGCTTATCAGCCTTAGCCTTTAAAACAGCCTCTTCGCCCATCTCGTTCTCAACAAGAAGACGCTTTACACGATCTGAAGGCTGTGCACCTTTAGCAATCCAAGCATTGATTGCTTCTAGATCTAGACGAAGACGAATCTCTTTACCTTTAGCGATTGGGTTGAAAATACCAACCTGCTGAATAAAACGACCAGTTGCAGCAAAACGCTTGTCTGCAACAATTACGTGATAAAATGGACGCTTTTTCGCACCTAAGCGACGTAAACGAATGACTACCATTTCGCATTACCTATATTTAGTTAAACAATCATGATGAAAAGTCATCATACAAAAACAGTTGCAGTATTTTACACCTTTTAAAGAAAAAAACAAGATCGTCATCACTATTGGAAGTTTATTTTTAGACAACATTTATAGACGTAAATTATTTTAAATAACAAGGTGTTAAAAGAAGAAAGAAGAAATATCTGAATAATAAAAAATAAACAGTAGAAAAAAATTTATTTCAGCTTCGATTAAAGAAGAGAATCGAAGCTGAATTACAGAAAGGAAAAGAAAGGACTATCTGCGGAAGAAATTGCCCATTCCACCCATGCCTCCCATGCCTCCCATCTGGCCCATCATGCCTTTCATTGCACCAGCCATCTTGCGAAGTCCACCTTTACCCATCTTCTTCATCATCTTCTGGGTCATCTCAAACTGGCGCAGCAATACGTTAACCTCGTGGATTTCTACACCTGCACCCATTGCAATTCTCTTCTTTCGTGAGCCCTTGATGATTTCTGGATGAATTCGCTCTTTCTTTGTCATGGAGTTAATGATTGCCTCCATGTGAAGAAGAGACTTGTCATTGACTTTGTCCTTAAGCTGGTCTGAAATGTTTCCCATACCGGGAAGCTTATCTAGAAGACCGGACATGCCGCCCATCTTCTTCATCTGAGCAATCTGATCTCTGAAATCGTCAAAGGTAAAGCCTTCTCCTGACTTAATCTTCTGAGCAACCTTCTTAGCCTGCTCCATATCAGTATTGCGCTGTAGATCTTCAATAAGAGACAGCACATCACCCATATCAAGAATACGGCTTGCAATACGATCAGGATGGAAAGGCTCCAAAGGAACAATCTTTTCTCCAAGACCAATGAACTTGATTGGCTTGCCGGTAATTTCCTTTACGCTTAGAGCTGCACCGCCTCGAGCATCACCGTCAGCCTTGGTTAGAATTACACCTGTAAGATCCAGCGCTTCTCCAAAGGCTTTGGCTGTATTAGCTGCATCCTGACCTGTCATCGCGTCAACAGTGAAGAAGGTTTCGATAGGATCGGTCAGAGCATGAAGTCTCTTAACCTCATTCATCATTTCCTCATCTACTGCCAGTCGACCTGCAGTATCAAGAATCATTACATCATAGGCACGTAACTTAGCTTCTTTTAAAGCTGCAGTAGCGATATCCTCAGGCTTGTTCTTAGGATCAGATGGATAGCAGTCAACGCCAATCTCAACAGCCAATGTCTTTAACTGATCCATAGCTGCAGGTCTGTAGGTATCAACAGAAACCAAAAGGACCTTCTTGTTCATACGTTCTTTTAAGAACAGAGCTAATTTTGCAGCAGAAGTAGTTTTACCGGCACCCTGTAGACCTGCCAGTAGGATAACAGCAGGAGGCTGATGAGCCAGATTGATTTCGCTTATCTGTCCGCCCAGAGTCTCAATAAGTTCGGCATGAACAGCCTTAATAAACTCCTGACCAGGAGACAGACTCAGATTAACTTCAGCTCCTAAAGCTCTTTCCTTTACTCTGTTGGTAAAACTTTTAACAACAGGAAGTGCAACATCGGCCTCTAATAAGGCAGTACGGACCTCTCGTAAGGTATCCTTGATGTTTTCTTCAGTAATACGGCCTTTACCACTTATATTCTTAAGGGTACGGGTCAATCTTTGGGTTAAATTCTCGAACATTGAAGTCAGCTCTTAAAAAAAATCGAAACTACAGAATTTTGAATTATAACAGATACGAAATAAATTTTGAATTTTGCGCAAATTGTGAAAGGAATACTCAAGAGAACAACTTTAAAAAATTTCTGAAATTGGAACTGTTTCATGCAGATGTACCAGTTCGAGAGAATTATACATCTGCATGGCTGGAACTAGTGAGTTGTCTTTTTGATGATGAAATTGCCTATGAACTGGAAGATACTGATCATAAGCAGAATAACAATTACCGTCAGCCAGATCATGTCACGATAGCCCATCTGATAACCGTATCTTATGGCAAAGTCACCAAGGCCACCGGCACCGATAGCACCGGCAATGGCTGTTATTCCAATGAAGGATACAAAGGTAATCATGGTTACACGTGTGATACCAGGAATACTCTCCTTAAGATATACACTGAATATAATCTCCCATGGTGATAGGCCCATTGACTGAGCTGCCTCAACTAGCCCACCGTCAATCTCGGAGAGCACCTGCTCAATCTGTCGAGAAAAGAATGGCACTGTGCCAAATACCAGAGCAACAAAGGAGCCCTCAAGACCTGACCCCGTACCTACAATAAAACGAGACAGAGGAATCAGCAGTACCATAAGAATAATGAACGGAATTGAACGAATCACATCTATGCAGCGATCCAGAGTGTTAAATACCAGTCGGTTACGCATGATTCCGCCTGAACGGGAAACAACCAGAGTTACCCCTAAAGCCACCCCCAGAACCCAGGCAATAGATCCTGAAACAAGAACCATAATCACTGTCTGATACAGGCATTCGTAGAATTCCTCTGCTAGCCTCTCAAAGTTAGGCATTAAGGTATTTATAATATTCATTATTTTAAGATCTCCACTTTAACACCCTTATCCTTTATATATTTAACCGCCTCTTCAATCTTAGAAGGTTCTCCGGAGATATGTACCGCAAGTCTACCCAGAGGAGCCCCCTTTATATAGTCAATATTTGCATAAAGAATGTTGATTCTTACCTTATATATCTCGCAGATCTGAGTCATGAGGTCCTCGCCAGTAGACTCTCCTGTGTAGGTTAGAGACCAGATGTTTGTTCCTTCTTTGATATCTGCCAGAGAGCCTTTCTGATGGAGAATATCCATAAAAGATTTAATATTTGAGGCAGTATCCAGAAAACGTTTGGTTAATGGAGCCTTAGGATCGGCAAAAAGATCGTAGACTCTGCCACACTCAACAACACAGCCATTCTCCATAACCGCAGCTCTGTCACAGAGATCTTTTACTACTGACATCTGATGGGTGATAACAACAATAGTCAGATTGAGCTTCTTATTAAGATCCTTTAGCAGAGTTATGATCTGTTCTGTAGTCTGCGGATCTAGTGCAGAGGTTGCCTCATCACACAGAAGGACTTCAGGATCACATGCTAAAGCTCTTGCAATAGCGACACGCTGCTTCTGTCCGCCTGAAAGCTGAGATGGGTACGCATCACGGCGATCAGAAAGATCAACCATTTCCAGTAAAGACTCGATTTTCTTTATGCGCGCTTTCTTTTCCATACCAGTGCGTTTTAAAGGAAGATCGATATTTTCAAAGACAGTTCTTGATGGCATCAGATTGAAATGCTGAAATATCATTCCGATTCGCTGGCGGATTTTGCGAAGCTTACTGTCTTCAAGAGAGGTCAGTTCGGTATCGCCAATGATTACCCTGCCCTCAGTTGGTCGTTCCAGAAGATTTATGCATCTGACAAGTGTTGACTTTCCTGCACCTGAGAAGCCGATGATTCCGAAAATCTCTCCATCTTTAATCTCAAGGTTTATATCTTTTAGAGCCTCAACTCTTCTTTTTTTCTGAGTAAATGTTTTACTTATGTGTTCAAGTTTGATCATTTTAAGTTAGCTTGTTGAAATATTAACAATAGAATTATACATTATCAGAAAGCCTCCAAAATAAGTTGCATCCTTATTCAGAGCGAATTTTTTTAAGATTACAATCAGAAGATATAGGGTAAAAATATGAGATTCAATTTCAGAAACATACTTCTTGCATCTGTACTGTCTATTACCGCTTTTGCATCAAATGCAGATGATCTCAAGGAGATTAAGGTTGGTGTAGTAGGAGATTATGTAGCACAGTGGGATACAGTAAATGAACTCCTAAAGAAAGATAATCTTAAGGTTAAGCTGGTAAGATATTCGGACTATGCAACTCCAAATCGCGCACTGCATGATGGAGAAATTGATCTTAATGCATTCCAGCACAAGGCATTCTTAAAGAATGACATTGAGCGCAATGGCTACGAAATTGTTGATATCGGTGACACTATAATTACCCCTCTGTGCATCTTCAACAACAAGGATAAGATTAAGTCCATAAAAGATATTAAGGATGGTGATATCATTGCCATTCCATCTGATTTAACCAACGGAGGTCGCGCTCTTAAGGTTTTAGAGTCAGCAGGACTTATCAAGGTTGATCCTTCTAAAGGATATACTCCAACCAAGGCTGATATTACAGAATACGTCAAGAAAATTAAGATTCGCGAAGCTGAGTCAGGAATTCTTGCAAGAATTCTCCCTGATGTCAGTGCAGCTCTAATCAACGGAGGCAATGCCTACACTGCACAGCTGAACCCAAGCACAGATTCAATCTATCAGGAGAATATTGATCCAAAGGTAAATCCTGCAGCAGCAGTACTTATCAATGTTATCGCAGCTAAAAAAGATAGAGCCAACGATCCTGAGCTTAAGAAGGTTGTAGAAGCATATCAGACTGATGCTGTAGCAGATACCATTCTTAATGCCTACAAGGGCGCTTTCCTTCCAGCATGGGCTGGCGCTAAAGGCGGTTTTGTAAAATAGAGCTTATTCATGATCTTAAATCTTAAAGACTACCTTGGAGCACTTGAAAAGGTAGTTAATATCGATTGCGGCAGTACTGATCCTGAAGGAGTAACCAGTGTCTGCCGTATTTTCTGCAAGCTGTTCTCTGACAGTGGTTTTCATGTTGAAGAAGTTGATCTTGGCGAAAAGGTTGGTCATGGCATGTTCGCAACCAACAAACCTGATACAGATCATTATGATCTGCTGCTGTCAGGACATCTTGATACTGTTTTTTCAAAAGGAACAGCAAAAGAGAGACCATTCAGAATAGAGAACGGCAAAGCCTATGGTCCAGGTGTCGCAGACATGAAGAATGGCTGTCTGGCAATTCTTTTTGCCTTATGCACTTTGGACAGGAAAATTCTTAACTCACTTTCAATTGCAGTTCTGTTCAATCCGGATGAGGAGATTGGAAGTCCCGCCTCAACTCCATGGATTGATTCATATGCTAAAAAATCCTCATATGCCCTGGTCTTTGAATCACAGGAAAAGCTTGGACTTATAACAGAAAGACGCAAAGGAATATCCCATATTGATGTCTTCATGCATGGTGTAGGTGCTCATGCAGGATTCTGTCCGGAAAAAGGAAGAAGTGCAATCAATGCAATGGCCAACTGCATTTTTAGAATCAATGCTCTTGCCACAAAGGATATTACCGTTAATTTTGGAACCATTCAGGGCGGCAGTATAGCCAATGCTATCGCTCAGGAATGCAGAGCCAGAATCGACATTCGCTTCTGGACCAATGAACAGTGGGAAGATTTTTTCAGCAAATTCAAAGCAGAATTTGAAAAGCCATTTGGAAAGGACATTAACGCAGAATATAAGATTCTGGTTTTAAATCCTCCTATGATTATGGTTGACGGTATAGATGAGCTCAAAAAGATAGTAAGTGAATCTGCACAGAAACTCGGATTCAAATGTACCTTTCAGTCTTCAGGCGGAGTCTCTGACGGAAATCACATCTCCCAGTGCGGACTTCCGGTTTTAGATTCATTTGGTCCAATCGGAGGCGACTGCCATACTGACAGAGAATGGCTTGATGTTGATTCCGTCAATACCTCTGTAGCCATGCTCAAGAACATTATGACAAAAGTCTCAGAGAACAAAACACGATAGGACTGACAGCAGAATACCATGCATTCAGATATTCTGACCCGCGGCAATATCTACAGAGCAATTCTGCTATATGCTATTCCGATTATAATCGGCAACAGTGTACAGCAGTTATATAACTTCTTCGATATGCTCATTGTTGGACGCATCATTGGTCTTGATGCATTGGCAGCCTGTGGAGCAACCGGACCTGTTTTTTTTCTGGTCTTCGGCTTTATCTTTGCCACCACTCAGGGCTTTACCATTGTAACTGCCCAGAAATTCGGCGAGAAGAATTTTGACCTCATAAAAAAATCATATGCAATTTCAACCATTCTCTCGGTTGTTATTGCCATTGGAGTTACGATTCTGATTCTGCCACTCTCCTACCGTATACTAAGGCTCCTGCATACACCAGAGGAGATAATGGAGCTGGCCCATACCTATATGTATATCATAGTGGCAGGAACTCTGCCGCTGATCCTTTACAATATTCTGGCCTGCATCATGAGAGCTTTGGGAGACAGCAAGACTCCATTGTATTTTCTTATAATCTCATCTGTTATAAATTTGTGTCTGGATCTGTTTTTTATTATCGTATTTAAACAGGGGATTGCAGGAGCAGCTTACGCAACAGTAGTTGCGTGGACTGTTTCAGACATACTGTGCTACATCTATATTCACAGAAGATTTCCTGAATTAAGACTGACTTTAGAAGATTTCAGATTCAGTATGGATTTTCTCTACAGACACATCAGGATAGGCATTCCTATGGGACTGCAGCTGTGTGTAATATCCCTGTGTACTCTGATTCTGCAGAGTGGCATCAATCGACTTGGCACCAATGCTGTTGCGGCCTTCGCAACAGCGATTATTGTGGATCAGATCTTCTCACAGTTTTATTTTGCCCTTGGCTCAGTGATGTCAGTCTTCACTGCACAGAACTATGGTGCATGCAATTATGTACGTATTACTGATGGTGTAAAAAAAGGCTTTACGATCAACGTCGGTATCACCATTTTTTTAGCAGTACTTATTTTATTATTCTCAAAATCTCTCATTGAGGTTTTCATAGAAAACAATAACCTTACTATTATCAGACTGGCGCAGGAAACCTTATACATTTACGTTTGCTTCTATATCTTCTTTGGCATGATCATGGTTCTGAAGAATACGCTGATCGGACTTGGACTTGCAAAATATCCTCTTATCTCCAGCTTCTTTGAGCTTGGTCTTCGTTTTTTCATTATCGATATTCTTCTTGAGAAATTCGGCTATATCGGAGTCTGTTCAATCATGCCTATAGGCTGGATTGTTGGATTTTCGATTATGTTTGCTGCCTATATATACGAAAAAAAGAGGCTGGCAATTTTTTAGCAGTCCTCTTTCTATGCTTTCTTAAAGGAGTTAATTCTAGAAATCCGGAGCAAAAGCTTCGTTTCTGGCCACGACATTAGGCGGCAGGAACTTTTTTAGCTGCTCCTCAAGATATTTTTTCTTGGCCTTGGAATAGTCATCGTCAAAGTCGCAGTGATAAAGCCAGCCATAAGCTTCTTCATACATGGCCGGTGAGCCAAAACCACGAATAAGCATGTCTGCCCAATTCAATCTTGCAGTCTTTGAGCCTAATGCAGCCGCAGTGTGCATATACTGCTCTGACATATTAAGACTCATTCCCATACCTGTACCGCGCTCATAGAATACAGACATCTGCATCATAGCAGGAGCATAACCGTCATCTGCAGAGTGTCGGATGTAGCCTAAACCTAATTCCTTATCCTCTCTAACACAGATTCCAGCCAACAGCATCTGTCCCCAGGCATACATGAATACAGGACTTTTAACAATACGGGCACGATCTTCAATATCGGCAGTAAACTGACATCTGTCCTGATCTCTTACCACTGCTGCAAGTCGACTGTTTTCAATAATGGAATTCATTTTATCAGGAGTATACATTTCTGTATTGGCATTAGGAGCTGCATTGGAAAGACCGCTAAAATCGATGTTTGCCAGAGTATCTCGTGCCACCATAGCTCTAGTGGAAGTCACAACCTCATACTTGGCAGCGGCAGTATCTCCTGAATAGGAATAGAGAGCTAAGCCAAGGGCCAGTGCAATAGCACTAAACTTAGTGTATTTAACCATCAGTTCCTCCCTGGCTTAACGTTATTTTTTTAATTATAGAACATATACACAAAGGCAAATTCTCAGATCACTCTGAAAACCTGCGCAACTCTTGTCCCATATTTATTTACGGCAGAATAAAAAAAAAATTTAGAATAAAAAAGGCGATACTTTATTTTTTTAAGTATCGCCCTTATAAATCTGTCTTTAATGATTACAGATTACTTGTTCTCTGATAACCACTTCTGAGCAAAATCAACACCCTTCTTGATGTTGGTTGCTAACTGAGGAGCAGCCTCGTCGATTAACTTCTGCTCGTAAGCTGAAACGGTACCGTAGTCGATAACCTCATCCCAGCCGTTCTTACCGAAACGAACTGCCTGAGCGAAGAATGGAGCAACCTTTGAGCCACCCTCAACATAAGCGTACTCGTTAACGCCTGGCTCACCCATTAAGCCCTTAACAACCTTAAGAGCAAAACGTGCACCAGCGGTAGCCATTGATAGAGTTGCTGAACCAGCACCAGCCTTAGCCTCAACAACCTCAGTACCAGCGTTCTGGATACGAGCGGTTAAAGCCTCAATACGGTCGTCAGCAATCTTCTCGTGACCGATAACCTTTGATAATAGAGGGATAATGGTGGTGCCTGAGTGACCGCCGATTACTGGAACTAAGATTCTCTGGTTAGAGATGCCTAGCTCAGCAGCTAAGAAGGTCTCTGAACGGATAACGTCTAGAACAGAAACACCGAACAGACGGTGCTTGTCATATACACCCTCAGCCTTTAGAACTTCAGCTGCTAGAGGTACAGTTGAGTTAACTGGGTTGGTGATGATGCAGATGCATGCCTTTGGACATACACGAGCACAGTTGCGAACTAAGTTTGCAATGATGCCAGCATTGATGTTGAACAGGTCATCACGGGTCATTCCTGGCTTACGAGCAACACCAGCTGGAATTACAACAACGTCTGCACCTTCTAAAGCCTTTGGAAGGTCGTCGCCAGTGTAACCCTGAACCTCAACGTCTGTTGGGATGTGGCTTAGATCAACTGCAACACCAGGGGTAAATGGTGCAACGTCAAATAAACCTAGCTTTGAACCTGCTGGTAATGAATTCTTTAAAATCATTGATAAAGGCTGGCCAATACCGCCTGCTGCACCTAAAACTGCAACTTTCATGTGTTACTCCTAACAAAATGAAAAAAGTAGAACCTACGTCTACATCATAAATAAAAATTTTTGTGTATTCCGTGATTATACCAAACACAGAATAGTCTTTGTTTAATCTGCACAGTATACAACGTGATTATGTGATATTAATAGAAAAATGCAGAGATATAGAGCATACCTCTGCATTTTGTATAATATGTTGCACTAAAAACTACAGATTATTCGCCCTTGGAGAAATCCAACAGAGAATATATTGAATCTTCCTTTCCTTCAAGGCATCTGGTGTTTTCAAAATACTCTTCAACAGAAGGCAGTCTTCCAAGTTTTGCAGTTACAGAAGCAAGCTCTGCACTTCCGAGGAACACGTTTGCACCATTACCGAGTCTGTTAGGGAAATTTCTGGTTGAGGTAGAAATCACAGTAGCGTTATCAGCGACACGAGCCTGATTACCCATACACAGAGAGCATCCAGGGATCTCAATACGTGCACCAGCCTTTCCAAGGATTGACAACAGTCCCTCATTAGATAACTGCTGTCTGTCCATACGGGTTGGAGGAGCCATCCACAGTCTTACCTTTGCCTCGGACTTCAGGTCTCTGAAGATTTCAGCTGCAGCACGATAATGACCGATATTGGTCATGCAGGAACCGATGAATACTTCATCAATTTTTGTGTTTGCAACATCTGAAAGCAGTCTGGCATCATCAGGATCGTTAGGAGCACATAGAATTGGCTCACTAATCTCATCTAAATTAATCTCCAGAACCTCAGCATAGGTGCAGTCCTTGTCAGCCTCAATCAGAGATGGGTTATCAAGCCACTGCTGCATTGCATCAGCTCGTTTTAAAAGAGCATCCTTTGACTCGTAGCCATCCTTTGCCATCTGTCTTAACAGTGCAATGTTTGATTTCAGATACTTCTCAACTGAAGACTGTGACAGCTTTATAGCACAGGCTGCAGCTGAACGCTCTGCTGAAGCA
>Ga0256407_10009774_pt1 | contig 13633 bp, 11 predicted proteins | sample RumenRJG_04DNA_FD_193489 | JGI IMG/M metagenome (GOLD analysis project Ga0256407, IMG submission 193489) | Bovine rumen microbial communities from Lethbridge, Alberta, Canada - RJG_04 | ecosystem: Host-associated > Mammals > Digestive system > Stomach > Rumen | place: Canada: Alberta... | reverse complement strand
CTCGACACGTCGCCGTCAGGGCATGGGCATCGTGGAGGCAGCGCTTGATGCTGCGGCCGTTCGTCTGCGCCCCATCCTGATGACGTCGCTGACAATGGTCTTCGGACTACTGCCATTGGCCCTGGCCACTGGCGTAGGCGCCAACGGTAACCACTCGCTGGGTGTGGGAACCATTGGCGGTATGGTCATCGGAACCATCGCCCTGCTGTTCGTCGTACCCGTCCTCTTCGTCATCTTCCAGACGATAGAGGAACGTGTCATGCATAAACGATAACGGCAGCGCGAATAAAAGCGTAAAGGACAGACAGGCAGAGGATGCCAATGGGCACCCAGAGGTGGCGCATGTCGTAGCGAGCTGGTGTGGTGACGCGACAATAGAGGCGATAGACACCATAGCCCACCAAAGCACCCCAGAGGAGTCCGACGGTGATGTCGCCCGGATAGTGGACACCGAGATAAAGGCGCGTCCAGCAGTTGATGAGTGACCAAGCCACCATGAAGCACACGAAAAGGCGGTGGCGCATCAAGAGCGAGAAGAACAGGGCAATGGAGAACGTGTTCGCCGCATGAGCCGAGAAGAAACCGTAGTTGCCGCCACGATAGTCATTGACGACATCGACCAGCGCACCAATCTGTGGGTCGTGGGTAGGACGCCAGCGTGCCACCAGGGGTTTGACAATGGTGTCGTCGATGGTGCCTGCCAGCAGGACACACAGTCCGGCAGCTGCCAGGATGAGCAGGATGTCGCGCCAGTTGGGCTTGTGCGTCATCACCACCACATAGAACAGTCCCAAGTACAGGGGTATCCACGTCTTGGCATTGGTCAGTGTCAGGACGACATAATCCAGGAACACTGAGTCGCTGCCATTCACCATCAGCAACAGTTGCTTGTCAAACTGGATGATTTCTTCCATAATTAAGCATTATGCATTATGAATGATGCATTATATTTTCTCAATGTCCTTTGTCTGCAACCAACCTTCCTTGCCGTCGGCCACACGGATTTCCTTCCAGTCGTTCATGGAGTCGTCGGTAATCGTCACCTTCGTGCCCTCATGCAGGATAAACAGGTCGGTACCATTGTGGGCAGGTGTACTCTTCACATTCACGGCAGAATGGATGATGATGGCACCAGTGCGGTGCACCAAGGCTTGTTTCTGCTGATAGGCAAAGAGGTTGCTCAGCGCAAACGTCAGCAGCAACAGGATGCCACCAAAGAAACCTAACTTACGAAGCCATATCCTATCGCTGAACAGATAGAGCAACGCCAGGATGAGGGCTACAACCAACGACACAATGGCCGTACGTGCCCATCCGTCGACACTCATCAGGTTGACCAGCGAACGGTACCACGTAACGAAGAACATCTCCGACTCAGGAACAATCTTGTCGATGGTCTTCGAACGTGCCAACTGCAGGTTCAGACGCACATCACGGTCGCCAGGCGACAACAGCAAGGCACGCTCGTAGTTCAGCACGGCACGCGTCATATCGTCCATGCGATAGTAGCAGTTGCCGAGGTTGTAATAGATATCCGACGAGATACCCTGCTTCAGGAGTGCCTCATACTCATGGGCTGCCTGCTGATAGTGCTCAGCGGCATAGAGACTATCGGCACTGGCCTTCGTCACCTTGGTGGCAGCCATACCGGTCATAGGCAGGAGCAACAACAAGAGCAACACAGCCATGTGCGGCATAGTATTCTTTGACTTCTTCATCGTATTGGCTATCTGCGTAATGGCAGAGATAGCAGCGTCATAGACCTTATTCATATTTCCTGTAGCATCGCCTGGAGCGTAACGGGCAAACTCGCACTCGTCGAGGGCACCGATAAACTGGCTGATGGTTTCCTCAGAGACGTTATAGGCTGAGAGCTGCTGACTGATATTGTCGCGCGACAGCTGGTCGACAGGCATGTTCAGCTTGTCACCGACATAGCCCCACAGGGCACGCAACACTTCATCGTAGAAGTCGCCATCCTTGCCTGCCTTCATCAGTTTGGCAGCCTTCTTCAGACGCTTCACAGCCACCTTGTTAGCCTTGCCGGCACGCTGCTTGACGAGGTTGGCATTCTCGATGGCACGATGACGGAAGACGACAAACAACGAGATAAAGATGAGCAGCAGGACACCCAGCGAGACACCATAGGCCGTAGAGCCGAAGAAGAACTCGTCGACACCATGCTGCATGGTGTTGCCCGTATGGATATAACGAATGTCGTTGGCCAGTTCCTTGACATCCTCCTGTCCTGCAAACGACGATACGGTGGTCTGTCCGTCACCCTTGGCAACCTTCAACGTGAACGGTTCGGTACGCAAGGTCTTGTAGGCGTTGGTCTTCGTATCGAAATAGGTATATTCGATGGCCGGAATCTCGAAGGTTCCCTGATGGCGGGGCACAGCGAGGAAATCGTAGACGATGCTGCCTTCCAAACCATTGACTGTCAACTTGGTTTTGTCGGTAACCTTGGCATCATAGCTGTCGAAGTCCTTCGGCATCTTGACAACAGGCTGCTTGAGCAGTTTCATATTGCCCACACCCGACACGACGACACGCAGATTGACGGGATCGTTGGCCTTGACTTCAGTCTTGTCAACCTGAGCGGAGATATCGAACGAGCCCACACCACCTGAGAAATTGGCAGGACGTTGGGGCAGCGGGTCAACCTGAATAGTGATGGCGGGTGCCTTAATCTGCTTCTTCACCTCAACATAGCCGGAACCGCCATTGAAGAAAGCCTCGAAGGGATCGACGTTGCGGTTCTGCTGGACAACAATACCATCGTAGGTAATAGCGGGAATCTCCAGCTTGCCGGTAGCCTGCGGAAACATGACATACTGCTGCCACGTGACGGTACGATACTGGCGACCATTGAAGGTCTCTATCTTGAAACTCTTCTCCTGAGGCAGAGGAACTTCGCGAGTGTAGAAACTTTTCAGGTCGGGCATCTTACCACTCAGCTGGGTCAGTCCCACGAGGGTATACACCTTATAGGTCAACAGGATAGGCTCCTGCTCACGAACGTGCTGCTTGGAGGCACTGACATGAATGAAGAGGTCGCTGCCAGAAATAGCAGTACCTGCAGGACGCAACTCACCGTTGCCCCCACTCTGCTGACGACTCTGCTGGCGACCACCCTGCTGGGCCTGACCACTGACCTTGATGCGCACCTCGTTAGACGTAACAGTCTTTCCGTCGACAGTAGCATGGGCAGGAGGAATGGTGAACGTACCATTCTTCGTAGCCACCACGATATAGGTATAGGTGACGGACGACGTGCTTGACGTGTGACCGTTGACCATCTGGAAACTCGACTGAGTAGAGGTGCTGGGGCCCATCAGGACCTCGAACTCCTCAGGGATATTGCCGGCACGGAAACCGCGCACATCCTGTGTGTTGATGGTATAGGTCAAACGGAACTGCTCACCCACAGCAACCTGCGAGGGAGCACGACCCGTCAATGTTTGCGCCCCTGCGGGGCTAATTGATAACTGATAAATGATAAATGATAAAAACATTATCATCCATCTATTTGTCATTATCGTTTTATTATATCTCATTATATTATCCGTTATCATTTATCAATTATCAGTTAGGGCTTTAGCCCGCTATTACCAGTTCTTATCCAACTTACGACGATTCGGCTGTTGCTGAGCCTTCTTCATGCGCTGTTGCGTCTGTTTCTCTTCCTGCATAGCAGCATTGAGCATCTGTTCAGCATTCTCGCGACTCATCTGCTGTTCCTGCTTCTGTTGTTGCTGCTTCTGCTCGTCTTTCTTTTCTTCTTGTTTCTGCTCTTGCTTCTGATCTTGTTTCTGATCTTGCTTCTGCTGCTGTTGCTGTTGATTCTGCTGTTGTTGCTTCTGCTGACGCTTACAAAGCTCAAGATTGTAGCGTGTCTCGTCATCAGCAGGATTGTTGCGCAGGGCCTCCTTATACACGTCGATGGCCTCACCATACATCTTCTTACCCTGACAGATAACGCCAGCATTATGATAGGACAAAGCACGGCGCAAGGGATTGGTCTCCAACTTACCGGCATCCATAAACTGCTGAACGGCAGCAGAGTCTTTCTGTTGTTTCATCAGCGCCAAACCGAGGTTATAGACCGCCTGCGGATTGCGGTTATTCTTCTCAATAGCCTTGCGATACAAGACCTCAGCATCGGCATAGTTGCCGGCACGATATTGCTTATTGCCCTTATGCACCAACTGACGGTCGCTCTGGGCTGTTGCAGCACCAGCTACCAACAGTAATAGTAAGAGCGTAGCCACCTTCTTGCGCTTGAACAAAGAAACGTTTCGCAGCAATGGGTTCTTCACCTCCATGAGACAAGCCTCAATGATGAGCAACAACAAGGCGATAATGCCTACGGCCTGGAACTGTTCGTCATAGTCGCTATAGATGGTTGTCTCAGTCTCTTTCTTCGCCAACTTGTCCAACTCTTCGTCCAGTTTCTCCTGGGCACTACTGTTGTTCTCCACGTGGATATAGGCGCCGCCACCAGCCTGAGCAATCTGGCGACACATCTCTTCATTAAGTCCCGTCATCACGGTCTGACCGGTATTGTCTTTCATATAGTCGCCATTGCCAATGGGGATAGGAGCACCCTTGGGAGAACCGACACCCAACACATAGACACGATGGTCACGGTCCTTGGCTTCCTTAGCGGCCTCGAGCGCACCACCTTCATGGTCCTCACCATCGGTAATCACAATGATAGCCTTACCGATGCCTTCCTCCTGCGTAAAACTGCGAGATGCCATCGAGATGGCAGTAGCTATATCGGTACCCTGAGTAGCCATCATCGATGGATCGATACCCGACAGGAACATCTTTGCCGACACGTAGTCACTGGTGATTGGCAACTGGATGAAAGCGTCACCGGCAAAGACAATCAGTCCGATCTTGTCGTTGGTGAAGTTATCGACCAGGTTCTCTACCATCATCTTGGCACGATCCAGACGACTGGGTGTCACATCTTCTGCTAACATAGAGTTACTGATATCCATGGCGATAATCGTCTCAATACCAGTACGTTTCTCATGACTAATCTTTGTACCAAACTGCGGACGAGCCAACATGACTATCAGCAGGGATAATGCCATCAAAAGTATGCAGAACTTAACCAACGGACGGAAACGTGACACGTCTGGCATCAGTTCCTTCACCAAGTCGGGATCACCGAACTGGCGCAGACGCTTCTTCTGTTGGCGAACCATCAGCCAGCGTATCACAGCCAACACTGGTATGACGGCCAATAAATAGAGGTATATAGGGTCTTCGAATCTAAACATCTTACGGTAACTTTCTAAATACAGTTATACGCAGCAACATCTCAAGCAGCAACAAGAGGGCGGCAGCGATGGCGAACGGCTGGTAGGCCTCGTAGCGCTTGCTGAACTTCTTGACGTTGAGCTTCGACTTCTCCAGTTTGTCAATCTCCTTGTAAATCTGCTGCAATTCCTTATTGTTGGTAGCTCGGTAGAAGTCGCCATTGGTAGCCTCAGCGATACCACTCAACGTCTTAGTGTCAATCTCAACGGGAATGTTGACATACTGCACGCCACCAGCTACAGTCATTGGATAAGGGGCAACCTTGTTGGTACCCACACCGATGGTATAGACGCGGATGCCAAAACTCTTGGCAATCTCAGCAGCCGTCATAGGCGACAGGTCACCACGGTTATTACTACCGTCCGTCAGCAGGATGACTACCCTACTCTTCGCCTTGGAATCCTTCAGGCGAGAGACGGCATTGGCCAGTCCCATACCAATGGCAGTACCATCTTCTATCAGTCCACGCTGGGCAATATCAGTTCGTACATTCTGCAACAGGTTCAGAAGCGAGGCGTGGTCAGTGGTCATAGGACATTGCGTAAATGCCTCACCAGCGAATATTGTCAGTCCGATATTATCATTAGGGCGACCCGTAATAAACTCTGCAGCAACTTGCTTGGCAGCCTCCATACGATTGGGCTTCAGGTCCTCTGCCAACATCGACGTCGACACGTCCATAGCCAGCATGATATCGATACCCTCCATAGTCTTGTTCTTCCATGAGTTCTGGGTCTGCGGACGAGCCAGCACCAATACTACCAATACGAAAACGGCTATGCGTAACAACTGCTGGACAGGCATCAGCGTCACCTTCCATGAGCGCGGGGCAAAACGATAAGCCATCGTGTCGCTCATGCGCATCGTGGGCTCGCTCTTCTTCCTGTACATCAGATACCATATCAGATAAGGTATCAGCAGGAGCAGCAGAAACAGGTATTCTTTATTCGCAAATTCCATATCAGTACAGCAGTTGATAAATATTATAGACGACATAGCCGAAGAGGGCTACCGACACAGCCACCAACGACCAGATAACGGTCTTCAGCACACGACGCTCGCTCTGTGAACGCAGGTCGGCCTCCGACAGCTGCGGTTTTTCAACCGTTTCTGTAGGCTGGTTCTCCTGCTTCGTCTGGTTGATGAAGTCGATGGCGTTAACCAAGTTGGCATCGTTCTCATTAATCATCGTCGAATACTTGGCGAATTTCACAAGGTCGGCAGTCATAAAGAGCTGGCGTAGCTCGTCGAGCGACTGCTGGTCGGTCTGCATTAAGCGGTCGATAATTTCAGAACTCGTCATCTCCATAGCCGAGAAACCGTAACGTTCCTCGATATAGCGACGAAGGGTATCGGTAAGTTTGGTATAATACTCTTTGGGATTCTCCGAGTTCACCATCTTATCGGCCTTGATCTGCTCAATCTCCTTCATGGCCTTCTGGTGGGGCAACAGACGCTTCACAATCTTGATGTGTGTGATGATTGGTTTGTTGTCACGCAGACGCAGATAGAGATAGTAGTTGAGGGCTATCAACACCAGCAACAGGACACTCAGCCAGAAGCTCAGCGAAAGGTCACTCCATTGGAAGGGAACATCCTGCACATCCTTAGGGCCAAAGAACTGGTCCATCTTCGTGGTGTCCACCTCGACCTCAACAACTTTGAGTGCAAGGTCGGCAGTCTTCATTTCCTTGCCATTAACCTTTACCTTGAAAGGAGGCAAATGATAAAGGTTACCGTCAAAGCTGGTAAGAATCAATGTGAGCGTATGATCGGATGAGCGTTGAGCGTCGAGAACCTCCACACCAGAAACCAACTCCTGACGGGGTTTAAAAGTAGGGAATTCCACCTTGGCATTCTCGTTAGCCTGAACACTAATCGTCACCTGTGCCTGCTCGCCAATCATCATTTCAATAGGCGAAATTTTGGCTTCAACACTTGCTTGCGCAAACAAAGCCAAGGTGCTGGTTATCAGATATATTACAAATAATACTCTTTTCATTCAACTACGTTGTTTAAACAACATCAGCAAGGCCTTGACATAGTCCTCATTGGTGGCAATGCTCACCAAGTCGACATTGCTTCTGGTCATCGTGTCACGCAACTGCTGCTGACGATTTTTCCAATAGCGTTCATGTGCTTGACGAAGGCTGCGGCTGCTGGTATCAATATACTGTTCGTGACCCGTCTCGGCATCTACCACACGCATCAATCCAACATTTGGTAACTCGCGAGCACGCAGGTCATAGACCTGTAAAGCCACGACATCATGCTTGCGGTTAGCAATCTGCAGCGGCTGCAAGAAGTCCTGATGTACGTAGAAGTCGCTCAAGACAAATGCTGTACAGCGGCGTTTGGCTACACTCGTCAGGAACTCCAAAGCCTGCTTCACATCCGTACGCTTAGACTCGGGATGGAAGTCGAGCATCTCACGGATGATATACAGGATATGCTTGCGACCCTTCTTGGGCGGGATATACTTTTCAATGCGGTCGGAGAAGAACACCACGCCAATCTTATCGTTGTTTTGGATAGCCGAGAAAGCAATGGTGGCAGCAATCTCCGTCACCATATCACGCTTCATCTGGCGCTGCGTGCCAAAGTCCAACGAGCCGCTGACGTCAATGAGCAACATCACGGTAAGCTCACGTTCCTCCTCAAAGACCTTGACGTAAGGACGATGAAAGCGGGCGGTCACATTCCAGTCGATATCACGGACATCGTCACCATATTGATACTCGCGCACCTCGCTGAAGGCCATACCCCTACCCTTAAAGGCAGAATGGTATTGCCCAGCAAAGACGTTCGAGCTCAGGCCACGTGCCTTGATCTCTATCTTCCGTACCTTCTTTAATATTTCAGAAGTTTCCATCTTACTTCTTACCTCTTACCTCTCACCTCTTTTTAGGGCACTTCAACCTTGTTGATAATCTTTGAGATAATCTCCTCGCTGGTGATGTTGCTGGCCTCAGCCTCGTAGGTAAGACCAATACGATGACGCAGTACGTCGTAAGCAATAGCGCGCACATCCTCAGGAACCACATAGCCGCGACGCTTGATGAAGGCGTAGGCACGGGCTGCCTTAGCGAGGTTAATAGAAGCACGGGGTGAACCACCAAAGGAAATCATATCCTTCATATCCTTCAATCCATAACGGTCGGGGAAACGGGTGGCGAAGACAATATCAGCAATATACTGTTCAATCTTCTCGTCAATATATACCTCACGAACCACCTCACGGGCCTTGATAATCTCAGCAGCCGTAGTCACAGGAGTAACGGTGGGAAGCGCGCCAGCAATATTCTCGCGGATAATCTTCTTCTCTTCCTCAATAGTAGGATAGCCAATGACCACCTTCAGCATAAAACGGTCCATCTGTGCCTCAGGCAACGGATAGGTACCTTCCTGCTCAATGGGGTTCTGAGTAGCCATCACCAAGAAAGGATTAGGCAACTCAAAAGTATCAGCGCCAATAGTCACCTGCTTTTCCTGCATGGCTTCCAACAAAGCACTCTGCACCTTAGCAGGAGCACGGTTAATTTCATCAGCCAATACGAAGTTGGCAAATACAGGGCCTTTCTTTACCTGAAATTTCTCTTCTTTCTGCGAGTAGATCATGGTGCCTGTCACGTCGGCAGGCAGCAGGTCGGGAGTGAACTGTATACGACTATACGTAGCATCTATCAACTGAGAAAGTGTCTTGATTGCCAACGTCTTAGCCAATCCAGGAACACCCTCAAGAAGGATATTGCCGTCACTCAGCAAGCCAATCAGCAGGGAGTCCACCAAATGCTTCTGACCAACGATTACACGATCCATTCCCGTCACCAGATTTGTGACGAATCCACTCTGTTGTTCTATCCGTACATTCAACTCACGGATGTCAATAGCTTCAGCCATATTATTACGAATTATATTTATTTACTTTTTACAACGTGCAAAAGTACTCATTTCCCCTCTTATTACGCGCACTCGCATACCTAAATTATATTAAAAAAGTTTCCTAAAACTTACATTTTAAGAAACTTTTCAATCTTATTAAAGATATTATAATCTACTTACGACGCTTCTTCACTTCCAGCTTAGGAATTTTCAGTACTTGACCAGCCTTGATCTGCGGATTCTGAGGCAAGCCATTATACACTTCCACATAGCATTGCATATCAGGACCAAGATGGGCACGACAGATGCTATAGAATGTCTGGCCTTCCAGCACGGTCACTTCATGCGACAAGCCAACGATACGGTATGCGCCCAAGCGTACACGTTCATCCTTGGCAGACCATTGGTCAAGTTCCTCTTTCTTGGGTTCTGCTTTGGGCTCAACTTTAGGAGTTTCCTTAGGTTCCTCCTTTGCAACAGGTGTAGCAGCCATCTCGTCGATGATGGCCTCTTCAGATTCTCCTAGTTCCATAGAATCTTGCAATTCTGCCATATAAACGGTATCTCTAACAAAGACCGTATCAGGAACGACTGCAGTCTGCCGACAACCATATTCATAGCCACCAAAACCAGCAGCAATCACCAAAGTCAACGCTACCAAACCAGCTAACAACCTACGTCCCCAAGTACGTTCTTCTGGCTTTTCATCCTCATAGAAGTTTATCAACTCTTCTGACTTCTCAGCAGCAGGTTCCTCAACTAATGGTTCTTCGGAAACAGGTTCTTCTACAGCAGGTTCCTCAACTACTGGTTCTTCAACTACAGGCTCCTCGATAACGGCAGGTTCTTCTGCAAAAACGGCAGGTTCTTCTGCAATAACAGCAGGTTCTTCTGCAGCAACGGCTGGTTTCTCAGCGACAGGCGATTCTTCTTCTATGTCGTCTGGAATATCTTCGAATTCCACGCCATCATTCAACACAACGGTCTCAAACTGAGAGAAAGGCTTGTTAACCAGTTCTTTCATCACCGTATCTGGCGTAAACGATACTTTCGAATGGCTATCGATAACCACACGCTCTCCCGTGCGAACGCTGACACTTTCACGTGCTTCGACATTGATAATCTTAAAAGTACCAAGACCTTTCACCTTGACAGCATCACCATCCTGCAGACGACTCAGTATAACCGCAAAGAACTCCGTAGCAAATTGGGTGGCCTCGCGTTGGTTCAAGCCATTCTTCTCAACGAGAATCTTAGCAACCTCTTGTATTGTCAGTTTTCCCATAGCTTACTGTCCTCCCTTCAATTTATCCTTCCACGTCTGGTTGGGTTTGAAATTCAGCACGAGTTTAGGTGGCACCAGCATGCGCTGTCCTGTAGAAGGATTCACCATAACACGCTCCATCTTCTTCTTCGTTTCAAAAACGCCGAAATTTGGAACCAGCACAGCGTTATCCTCCTGAAAGGCATCACCCATGGCATCAATCAGGTTCCCTGCCAACTTCTGAGTATCTTTGGTGCTATAACCAGTACGTTCAGCCAATTCAGCTATAAATTCCTTGTTATTCATATCTTTGTCGTCGCGTATAAATCAAACTCTTCCGCATCTGTGATGCGTGCTTCATAAAACTCACCAATAGTCAGTTCTTCGTCTATAGGTATCAGTACCTCTGGGTCTACCTCCGGAGAACAGAACTCTGTACGACCGATATACCAGTCACCTTCCACACGGTCAATGATGATGCGCATGGTACTGCCAACCTTCTCAGCTTCCAGTTCGGCACTGATATTCTGCTGGACGCGCATCAGCTTGTCGAGTCTGCGCTGCTTTACCTCCTCAGGCACGTCATCCTGATAATGTTCAGCCGAGTAAGTTCCCTCCTCTTCAGAATAGGCAAAGGCTCCCATGCGCTCAAAGCGAGCCCACTTGGTGAATGCTATCAGTTCCTCAAAATCCTCGTCGGTCTCACCAGGGAATCCCACCATCAACGTAGTACGGATATGAATGTCTGGCACTTCGCGACGCAGACGTTCCACCAAATCGTAGGTCTCCTGCTTGGTGACGTGGCGCTTCATGCGGTCGAGCATGTGGTCGCTGATATGCTGCAAGGCAATGTCGAGATACTTACAGACATTTTTCCTCTCTCGCATCACTCGTAGCAGGTCCCACGGGAAATGCGTCGGATAGGCATAGTGCAGACGAATCCACTCCACGCCTTCTATGTCAGCCATCTTCTCAATGAGTTCGGCGATATGCTGTTTACCATCGATATCTACACCATAGTAGGTCAGCTCCTGGGCAATAACCTGAAACTCCTTGACGCCCTGACTCACTAGATAGCGCACCTCATCCAGGATCTCCTGCATTGGTCGACTCTGATGGTGTCCCGTTATCAGTGGGATGGCACAGTAAGCGCAATGACGGTCGCAGCCCTCACTAATTTTGATATAAGCATAATGCGAAGGCGTCGTGATGTGCCGTTGGTAATCTCTCACCTCTAACCTCTCACTTATCACCTCTAAATCTTTCAGCAACTGCTTATAGTTGAACTTGCCATACCAACCATCTACTTCGGGGATTTCTTTCTCTAAATCAGCCAAATAGCGCTCTGAGAGACAGCCCATGACGAAGAGTTTTTCTATTCTTCCTTCGGTTTTAGCTTGTGCAAACTCTAAAATGGTATTGATACTTTCCTCCTTTGCATCAGCAATGAAGCCACAGGTGTTAATGACGACGATTTCCCCCTGGGGGGCGTCGCTATCATGCGTACAATGATAGCCGTTGGCCTCCATGAGTCCCATCAGGTTCTCCGAGTCCACGAGATTCTTCGAACACCCAAGTGATATAAAGTCAATCGTCTTCATCATTTTAGTGTTTAAACAGCGAATCAACGAACTCCTTACGGTCAAAGAGTTGCAGATCTTCCATTTTCTCACCCAAACCAATATATTTCACAGGCACTTTTAGTTGGTCAGAAATACCAATAACAACACCACCCTTAGCGGTACCATCAAGTTTTGTGATAGCCAGACTGGTAATATTGGTGACCGCCGAGAACTGCTTGGCTTGTTCAAAGGCATTCTGTCCAGTAGAACCATCCAGCACGAGCATCACCTCATCGGGAGCCTCAGGCATCACCTTCTTCATGACATCCTTGATTTTCTTCAGCTCATTCATTAGACCCACCTTGTTGTGCAGACGGCCAGCTGTATCTATCAGCACCACATCGGCACCATTGGCTTTAGCACTCTGCAATGTATCGAAAGCCACCGAGGCTGGGTCAGAACCCATCTGTTGCTTAATGACAGGAACACCTACGCGCTCGCCCCAGATACATATCTGCTCAACGGCAGCAGCACGGAAGGTGTCGGCAGCACCCAGATAGACCTTCTTGCCTGCCTGTTTGAACTGCCACGCCAGTTTGCCAATAGTCGTAGTCTTACCCACTCCATTGACACCAACGACCAGTATCACGTAAGGCTTGTGGTCACCAGGCAAATCCCAATTATTGTTATCCACAGAATTGTTCTCTGCCAACAGCGAGGCAATCTCGTCGCGCAGGATTGCATTCAACTCACTGGTTGACACATACTTATCACGCGCTACGCGTTCCTCAATACGCTCGATAATCTTCAGCGTAGTCTCTACACCTACATCAGAGGTGATTAAGACCTCCTCTAAGTTATCGAGCACATCGTCATCCACCTTCGACTTACCAGCAACAGCACGTGCCAATTTGTCGAACACACTGGTCTTGGTCTTCTCCAGACCTTTATCCAGCGTTTCTTTCTTTTCCTTATTAAAAAAACCGAAAATACCCATCTTACATCTTCCTTCTTACATCATACATCTTTACACGTGCAGCTCCAATACGAAGCGCACACCCTTCGTAAACTCTGGATCAATATCCAAATCGCCATTCATCTTCAAGGCCATCTGCTTACAGATGGGCAATCCCAGGCCATCACCATCCGTGAGGTCACGGATTTCCAAGAAAGGTTTGAATACATCGTCGCGCTTCTCCTCAGGAATAACAGAGCCAGTATTTGACACCAGGAACTGCAGGGTATGCGCACTACGTTTCTTGAAGTCGAGCCAGATGGTACCACCGGCAGGTGTATAGATAGCGGCATTGATCAGCAGATGTGACAGAATATGCGACACATACTCCTTGTTAATCGTTGCACTCATCTTTGGTGCATTGGTTGTCAGCGTGACATTAGCCATCACCTTCGACTGAATCTGCGCCATCAGACCCTCGCAGAACGGTGGAACAGAAATTTCTTCCAACTCCACCGCTTCATCCATGGAATTCTCCAATGCCGACAGCGTCTGGATATGCTCAGAGAAAGCCAAGAGCGCCTTTACCTCAGGAACACTACTGTCCAGTTTTTTGAAAGTCGGTTCCACCTG
>Ga0256407_10009773_pt1 | contig 13633 bp, 11 predicted proteins | sample RumenRJG_04DNA_FD_193489 | JGI IMG/M metagenome (GOLD analysis project Ga0256407, IMG submission 193489) | Bovine rumen microbial communities from Lethbridge, Alberta, Canada - RJG_04 | ecosystem: Host-associated > Mammals > Digestive system > Stomach > Rumen | place: Canada: Alberta... | reverse complement strand
GGTGACAAAGTCGAAAATATCGAAAAGCGACCATCCAAAGAAGACAAGCGAGTCGCAGGCGCCCATCGACAAAGAACAGAATGCGCCGATGACGGCACACGAGCACGTGACGATTGTTGCCGCCTTAGGTCTGGAGATACGGCGCTCCTCCTGCAAAAACGCCGTGCTCACCTCATGCAGCGAGATGAGCGAGGTAAGAGCGGCCACAGACAGCAGCAAATAGAAGAGTATGGCCACGAAATAGCCCACCCAGGGGACTGCCGAAAAGGCCTGGTGGAACACGTTGGGCAGGGTGATGAACACCAGCGACGGTCCAGAGTCGGGACTGATACCCACAGAGAAAGCCGCGGGGAAGATCATCAGTCCGGCAAGCACCGCCACGAGGCAGTCGAGCACACTGATTTGCAGGGCCGAATTGAGCAGGTTGGTGTGCCGTGTGAAATAGGAGGCATAGGTGCAGATACAGCCCATGCCTATGCTCAGCGAGTAGAACGACTGCCCCAGTGCCCCCAGGAACACGCCACTGTCCATCTTCGAGAAATCGGGTTTGAAGAGGAAGGAGATTCCTTTATGAGCCCCAGGCAGCATGCATGAAGCCACGACTAGAACGAGGAGCAACACGAAGAGTGTGGGCATCATGAGTTTCGACACCCGCTCAATGCCGTTGCGTACCCCTCTCACGATAACGAAATGGGTGATGACGAGGAAAAGCACAGCCCAGAAGACAGGTCTCACGGGGTCGGAGGAAAACTCGATGAAATACTGCTTCACATCATCGGCATTACCACTGACGCCACCCACCAATGCCCCATAGACATATTGCAGACACCAACCCGACACCACGGCGTAATAGCCCGTGATGAGATAGCCTGTGAGCACACCCAGATAGCCCACAAATTTCCAAGCTTTTCCGTCGGCCAGACGGCTGTAGGCACGTGCGGTGTTGGCTGCGCCATGGCGTCCGATGATGAACTCGCTCACCATGCAGGGGATACCCAACAACAGCACGCACGCCAGATAGATGATGATGAAAGCCGCACCACCATTCTCGCCCGTCATATAAGGGAAACGCCACACATTGCCCAGTCCGACGGCCGAGCCTGCCGTGGCAAGAATGATGCCTAGTTTGCTGCCAAAATTGGCACGCTCCGAAGATCTCGACATATCACAAGTGTTATGACTGAAAATGAAGATTCTCCACTTTTGCGAAGAATCAGGTCTATTCACACCGCAAAATTATAAAAAAGGATGTAATTTTGCCACAAAATCAAAAGCAATTATGAGATATCTCCTTCATTTAGTATCCCACTACCCACTCTCCAGCTTCCTCATTTTGGTCATCTGGCTGCTGTGTTTCTGGCTCATTCCACCCCACACCCCACTCAACGATGTGGCCTTTATCGACAAATGGACACACCTGGTGATGTATCTGGGCACATGCACGGTAATCTGGTGGGAATACCTTCGGCGACACGAGAAGGTGTCATGGCCGAAAGCATTGCTCGGGGCATGGATAGGTCCGACGATGATGAGCGGACTGATAGAGATACTTCAAGCCTATTGCACCGGTGGGCGGCGAAGCGGAGAATGGCTTGACTTCGCCGCCAATGCCACGGGTGCTACCCTGGCGTTGCTCATCGGTATTCTGGCGGCACGGTTGCTCTCAAAAGCATGAATGGAATCTTGCGCAAACTCCTGTTGGTGAACCGCGAGTCGCCTGTCACCTCCAACCCAATGAAGTCGGGTTTGACAAACTCCTCATCGGCACTGCCCAGTTCGACCTCGGCCATCACCAGTCCCTCGTTCTCGCCATAGAACTCGTCGACCTCGAAGGTGTGTTTGCCGCTGTGCACAAGGTAACGTGTCTTGTCGATGACACCTGGGGCGCAGAGTTTGAAGAGTTGGGCGGCCTCCTCGACCGTGATTTCCTTCTCGAACTCATAGCGCGACAGTCCGCCGTCCATTGATGGCCCTTTGATGGTGAGGTAGCCTTTGTCGTCGCGCAGCCTCACCCTCACCGTAGCCCCCTTGGCCGCGATGTAGCCTTGCTTGATACGACTGCTGGCAAAGGCCTGACCCTTGTAGTCACGGTCTTTGCGCACCAGGAACTTGCGTTCGATTTCCATTCCACTCATAGGCGCCTACATGCTCATGGCGAAGAAAGCGTAGCAAATGGCAAGCAGTATCAGCACCCCGAAGATGCAACGAATCACTATCTGTGCCTGTTTTTCCTGACGCTCTGCGCGCTCAATACGCTTTTTTTTGGCTTTCGTACTACTCATAGTCTTCAGTTTTTATATGGTTGATTATTGGTTGTTGATTGTTGCTTGGTATTCCTGCGACCCGCCTATTGCTCGTCGTTCACGGGGAACTCCATGAGATAGGCCTTGATGAAACCATCGATCTTGCCATCCATCACCCCGTCGACATCGGTCGTCTGATAATTGGTGCGGTGGTCTTTCACCCGTCGGTCGTCGAAGACATAACTGCGGATTTGGCTACCCCACTCTATCTTCTTCTTCCCTGCCTCGATCTTGGCCTTCGCCTCCAACCGCTTCTTCATGGCGCGGTCGTAGAGTTGCGACTTGAGCAGGCGTAGGGCGTTGTTGCGGTTCTCGAGTTGCTTGCGGGTCTCAGTGTTCTCGATGAGGATTTCCTCCTCCTCGCCAGTGTCGGGATCCACATACTGGTAGCGCAGGCGCACGCCCGTCTCCACTTTGTTCACGTTCTGTCCGCCAGCACCACCGCTTCGGAAGAGGTCCCAAGAGATTTTGGAGGGGTCGATATACACCTCGATGGTGTCGTCGACCAACGGCGAGACGAAGACGCTGGCAAAACTCGTCATGCGCTTGCCTTGTGCATTGAAAGGAGAGACGCGCACCAGGCGGTGCACCCCATTCTCGCTCTTCAGGTAGCCATAGGCGCTGTCGCCACCCTCTATCTCCATAGTGACGCTCTTGATGCCGGCCTCATCGCCCTCCTGCAGGTTGCTGATGGTGACTTTGTGTCCATGGGCCTCTGCCCACCGCATATACATGCGCATGAGCATCTGTGCCCAGTCCTGGCTCTCGGTGCCTCCGGCACCAGAGTTGATTTTCATCACGCAGTCCATCGGGTCCTCCTTTTGGCGGAGCATGTTCCTCAGCTCAAGGTCCTCGATGGCCTTGATTGCCTGGGCATAGTCGTCGTCGACCTCCTGCTCCGTCACCATGTTGTCGTGGTAGAAATCGAAGGCAAGTTGCAGTTCATCGGCCTTGTCGCGCACGTCCTTATAGCCGTCGATCCACTTCTGTATTCCCTTCACCTTCTTCATCTGCTCCTGTGCCCGCTGCGGGTCGTCCCAGAAGTCGGGAGCCTGGGTGCGCAGTTGCTCCTCCTCAAATTCTATCTTTTTCTTGTCTATCTCAAGGTATTTGTGCAGCGCGTCGACACGAGTGAGCACATCCTTGAGTTGGTCGCTTGTGATCATATTATTCCTTGTACATTTCTTCTATCTCGGCGGCATAGTTCTTGGTCAGCACATTGCGCCTGATTTTCAGTGTGTTGGTAAGTTCACCATTCTCCATGCTGAAGGGTTTGGGAAGCAGCGTGAAGCGCTTGATGCGCTCATAGCTGGCCAGTCCCTGCTGCAGGGTCTCCATACGCTCCTCCATCATCTTTATGATGCGCGGGTCGCGGCAGAGTTGCTCATGGTCTTGCGCTTTGATGCCCATGTCGGCGGCATATTGGTCGAGCAAGTCGAATACAGGGACGATGAGTGCCGACACAAACTTACGTTGGTCGGCGATGACGGCCACCTGCTCCACATACTTGTCGACAAGGATTTTCGACTCGATGAGCTGGGGAGCGATGTATTTTCCGTTGGAGGTCTTGAACAGGTCCTTGATGCGGTCTTTCAGGAAAATCTCGCCATTCTGTATATATCCGGCATCGCCCGTATGGAAGAATCCCTCCTCGTCGAAGGCGGCCTTGGTGAGGTCGTCGCGCTTGTAATATCCGGGAGTGATGGTGGGACCCTTGAGCAAGATCTCGTCGTTCTCGCCGATCTTCACCTGGATGCTGTTGATGGGACGGCCTACCGACCCGATGGTGTAGGGTTCGCCAAGGTGGTCGTTCGACACGGTGGCAAGGCTCTCGGTCAGTCCGTAGCCCACCATCATATTGATGCCCACAGAATGGATGAACTCCTCCACCTCTGGCGATACCGTAGCGCCTGCCGTGGGGAAGAAATGGGCATTTTCCAGACCCAGTTGCTTGCGGATGAGGCTGAATACCATCTTGTTGTAGAAAGCATACTCGGCTTTCAGCGTCAACGGAGGCCTCTTCCCGTTGCTCAAATACTCGATGTTATGGCGGCGGCCCACACTGAGGGCTTTCTTGAAGAGCATCTTCTTGGCGCCACTGGCACTGTCGATCTTGGCTCTCACGCCCGCATAGACTTTCTCCCAGAACCTGGGCACCGAACTCATGCAACTGGGATGCGTCTCGAGCATCGACTGCTGAATCTCCTTGGGATAGGTGTTGATGACCAGACGCGCACCCACGGTGAGACACAGCATGGCCCATCCACGCTCGAAGACATGGGTGTAGGGCAGGAAGTTCATGATGACATCGTCCTTGGTTACCGGCACACTCTGGAAATTGGCCTCAAATGCGGCATGGAATTGGCTGTGGGTAAGGATCACTCCCTTGCTGTCGCCAGTCGTCCCGCTGGTATAGAGGATGTTGCAGATATCGTCGAACGAGGCCTCGGCGTAACGTTTCTCCACCTCAGTCTGGCGAGGGTAGTTCTCGCCGAGTTTCAGGAAATCGTCAAAATAGATGGCGTTGGGATCACCGGGCACTATTCTCACACTTGGATCGAAGATGATAATGCGCTCGAGCGTGGGGCACAATGGCACAATACGATGGGCCTTGTCGTACTGCTCCTGCTCACCTACGAACAAGATTCTGACCTCTGCATCGTGAATCATGAAACGGATTTGTTCCTCGCTGCTTGTGGCATAGAAAGGCACGGTGACGGCCCTGATGCCAAAGGCGCCAAAATCGGTGTAGATATACTGCACGGTGTTTTGTGAGAACACACCAATGTTCTCCTGCACCTTGACATTGAGGTTGAGCAGCGCATTCGACACCTGTTTCACCATGTCAGAGAAATAATTCCATGACACCGACTTCCATTGCAGGCTACCGAAGTCACGATAAGTGAGCGCGGGTTTTGAGCCGTATATCTTGGCCTGCTCGTGAATAAGCACCGATAAATGACAATTCGTCTGCATAATCAATTCCTTTTTAATTTGGCAAATATAATGCAAATATGCCAAAAACCAAAAAAAAAGGCTTTTTTTTTGCCCTTATGGGCCGCAACAAAAGAATCCGCGGCCAAAACCTTGGGGGTATGGATAAAAAAACCGATATTTGCAAGAAGAAAAACAAAGAGATGAGTCTTACGAGAGAAAAAACATACACCGCCGACGCGATGGCCCTGCTGAAGCAGTTGATTGCCACCCCCTCAGTGAGCCGCGACGAGAAAGCGGCCGCCGACATCTTGGAGAACGCCATGCGAGGATGGGAACTGTATCCCCAGCGCAGCGGCAACAACCTCTGGGCGGTGGCTGGCAACATCGACACCCAGTGCCCCACTCTTCTGCTCAATGCCCATATCGACACCGTCAGACCCGTGGCATCGTGGACCCGCGACCCGTTCTCTCCGGTGGTGGAGGGCGACCGCCTCTATGGCCTGGGCAGCAACGACTGCGGAGGCGGACTGATGGCCCTGCTCCAGGTGTTCAGGCTCCTTAAAAACACACGCCAGGCCTACAACCTCATCTATCTGGCCTCGGCCGAAGAAGAGGTGTCGGGTGCCAACGGCATCAGCAGCGTGATTCCACAGTTACCCGCCATCCACCTGGCCATTGTGGGCGAGCCAACGGGTATGCAACCCGCCGTGGCAGAGAAAGGACTGATGGTGGTCGACATGAAGGCACATGGCCGCAGCGGACATGCCGCTCGTGGCGAGGGCGTGAACGCCATCTACGCGATGCTCGACGACCTGACGTGGCTGCGCGACTACCGCTTCGAGCGGGTGAGCGACCTGCTGGGTCCGACGCTGATGAACGTGACAGTGATTCATGCCGGCACGCAGCACAATGTGATACCCGACACCTGCGAGGCCATCATCGACATCCGCACCAACGAGCACTACACCAATGAAGAAGTGTTCGACATCATCCGCTCGAATGTGAGGAGCGAGGTAAGCGCACGCTCATTCCGCCTACGCTCATCGGGCATTGCCCTCGACCATCCTGTCGTGGCACGATGTATTGCCCTGGGCATGAAGCCATTTGGCTCGCCCACACTGAGCGACCAGGCACTCATGCCGTTCCCCTCACTGAAATTGGGGCCTGGCGACTCGGCCCGTTCCCACTCAGCCGACGAGTTTATTGGCATCAGCGAGATTGACGATGCCATCGACCGATACATGGCGATACTTGACGGATTGGAATGGTAACGAAAATCCCCCTTCCTGCTTGAGGAAAGGGGATGAGAGAAATGATTGATTGTATTTCCTTGGGAATTACCTGCCCAGCCACGACTCAGGATTGAGTTTGTCTCTCTCCTTGCGCAACTGGAACTGCAGGATGTTGTCCTGGCCCACGGTGCCAAGCGACTGACGGGTAGACACACGCTGTCCCTTGCGCACATGCACGTTGCGAAGGTTGCAGTAGACGGAGATGTAGTCGCCATGGCGCACCATCACCACAATCTGTCCGGCCACCTGCACCACAGCGCTCACCTCGCCATCGAAGATAGACCTCGCACTGGCTCCCGACTCACAAAGAATGTTGATGCCCTTGTTGTCGAGACGCACGTTCTTCAGTCCCTCCACGTCGTACTGTCCGTAGTGGCTCACAATCTTGTATTTTCCTGTCACCGGCATGGGCAGTCGCCCACGGTTGCTCTCGAAACTACCACTGATCTGGCGGTCGACGGCCGACATCGTCTCCATTCGCTCCTCCTCACGGGCGGCAGCGGCCTCCTCGGCCTTGCGGCGGGCGGCATCGGCCTCGGCCTTGCGCTCGGCAGCCAGACGGGCCGATTCAGCCTCACGGGCAGCCTGCTCGGTGCGCGCCTTCTCCTCGGCACTCCTACGGGCGGCCTCCTCAGCGGCACGGGCCTCAGCCTCGGCCTTGCGGGCAGCCTCCTCGGCCTTGCGCTTCTCCTTGGCCTTGGCCTCGGCGGCGGCGCGCTGCCGGGCTTCCTCGGCCTTGGCAGCAGCCACACGGCGGGCCTCCTCACGTCTGGCGGCCTCCTCGGCAGCCTTCTTACGGGCAGCCTCGGCGGCAGCCTTGGCACGGGCCTCCTCGGCCTTGGCGGCGGCAATACGGCGCTCCTCCTCACGCTTGGCAGCCTCGGCGGCAGCCTTGCGCCGGGCAGCCTCCTCGGCGCGTTTCTTGGCGGCAGCGGCCTCGGCCTTGCGGGCGGCCTCGGCAGCGGCACGGGCGCGTGCCTTCTCTACCTCCACGGCGATGAGCCTGTCGATCTCGGCATTGATTTGGGCATTCTTGCGCTCCTGGTCGGCGATAATCACCTGTATGGTCTTCTGCTCATTCTGCAACTGCGCCACTACCTGCTGCTGCTCATTGTGCTTGGTCTGGAGTTCGGCCTTGGCCGCCTTTCCCTTGCTCAGCAACTGGTCTTTCTGTGAGCGTGCTTTCTTGAGTTGAAGGTCTTTTTGCCTGATTTCCTCTTGTTTGGCCTTGATCTGCTCGCCCTGGGCTCGCTGGTAGGCCGCATAATCCTGCACGAAGCGCAGTCGGCGGTAGGCCTGGGTGAGACTCTTTGCACTGAAGATGAACATCAGTTTGTCTTGTATCTTGCGGTGCTGCGCCATATATTGCACCGACTTCTTGAATTTCTCCTGACGCTCCTTCAGCTGAGACTGGAGGGTAGACATCTGCGACTGCAGCATACCGATGTTGCCGTCGAGTTTCTTTATCTCCTGTTCGAAGCCATCAATATCCTTCTGCTTGGCATCAATCTCGCCATTGATGACGAGCAAGTTGCTCAGGCGGTTCTCCACGTCGGCCTTGTTCACCTGCAAACGGTTCTGCTGGGCACGGATATCCTGCTCTATCTGCTTGCGCTGGCTTTGGAGGCCACGGATCTCGGAGGTGGTGTAGTTAGCCTTGCCGCCCTTTCCACCTTTCTGCGCTGGGGCTGTGGTCTGACCGCCCCGCTTGCCACCTTTCTTCTGGTAGGTGGTGGTTGTGCGCTGATGCCTAGAGCCCGACCGGTGCCTGGTCTGCGCGTATTGTGGCATAGCGAGCAACAGTGCCATGATCAGGAGTATGTATTTTCTCATCACATCTTCAGTATTTGGTTGATAACGTCTTTCAGGTTCACAGGGGTGTATTTGGAGGGCACCTTGGTGGTGGTCTCCCAGTCGCTGTCGGTCTTCAGTTTCTTCATGCTGATGGTGACACCGATTGTCTTCGTGCTGCCCGTGGCCTCAGTCTGTATGGTGAACGACTGCTTGGTGGGGAACATCTTGTTGCCAAAGGCCTTGAAATCGGCATAGTTCCAGTCGAGTTTCGAAGTGCCTTTGCTGCTACTGTTGTAAGAAGCCACGGTCTTTGCGATGCGTCCTTCGTCATCGGTATTCCACAAGAATCCCATCTTTCCCTTTTGGAGCACAATCTGGTTGCCGTTGGTATCGAAGTGAGAAGCCTCGGAGGCGCTGAGCACCTTCTTTCCCGGTTCGAAAAGTTGGTTCCAGAAGAGCGCCTGCAGGGCATAGAAATCGATGCCATTGTTCTTGAGGAAGCTCACTTGGTCGTAGCCACTCTTGAGGTATTGCTTGTGTATGCGGTCCATGATGAGCACGGAATCGCGGGTGAACTCCAGGCGGCCCACCTCAACAAGTCCCATGGGCGAGAGTTGTATGCGTATCACCTCGTCACGGCGCATGCATATCTTCCCGTCGACGGTAATGTCTTTCTTCCCCGACTTGATGTTGAAGTCAATAGAACTGACAATATTGCGGGCATCGGTAGCATTTTCGATTACCTTTCTCACGAGAGCCAGGTTGGTGGTGTTCTCGGGAGCGCCACCGGGAGTGGTGGGCTGTGTGGTAGTGGTAGGTGTGGAGGCCGGAGTGTTGTCGGCCAGTTTTTTCTTGGAACCGCACGACCCGAGTATCAGGGGCACGGCTATGCAGGCCATCACGGCCATAATGTTCAATTTCTTCATACCAGATATTATTTGTCGGAAGTGTCGTCGATATACTTCCGGAGTTTGATCTTTCGTTGCAGGAGGGCATTCTCACTGTCCATCTCGAGCGCCTTCTCCCAGTATTCCACTGCCTTGTCGGGCTGGCTGACCATCATATAGATGTCGCCGGCATGCTCGATGATGACGGCACTCACCGTACTGTCGTTGGCCAGCGCCTGGTCGATATAGATTCTCGCCTCTTCGAACCGTTCTTCCCTAAAGAGGATCCACGCATAGGTGTCGAGATAGGTCGAGTTCTTGGGCTCGGCCCTCACGGTGCGGTAACTCATCTGCTCAGCCTTCGGCAGGTCTCTGTTGAGCACGCTGAGATAGTAGGCATAGTTGTTGAGGCAACCGATGTTGTTGGGTTTCCACTGAAGGCAACTGTCGTAGGCGGCGAAAGCCTCGGCATCGAGTCCCTTCTCGTGGAGCATGTCGCCCATGATGGCGTAGAAGTCGGACACGAGGTCGCGGTTGCTGTCGGAGGTAATCTGACTCACTCCCCTGCGGAAGGCGTCGATGGAGTTGTCGACCTCGTCTTTCTGCGAATAGGCCAGTCCGAGGAAGTAATAGAACGCCATGTTGTCGGGGTTGTACTCCAGGGCAGGCTTGCAGAGGGCGATCACACGGTCGTAGTCTTTTGTGGCCCACACATCCTGCAATAGCTGGATGCGAGCGCCGGCATTGTCGGGCTCTATCTCCAACACGTCGAGCAGGGCCAGGTCGACGAGCGAGTCGGGCATTTGCTTGAGCGACATATATGCGGCCTTGAGTCCAGCGATGTCGGCATTCTGCTGGGGCATCTTCAGCATACTGTCGAAGAGGGCGAGCACGGGAATGCTGTCGCCGCCATGCTCCTCGCTGTCGGCGATGATCTGCCTGAGCACCACCACCTTGCTGTCGTTCTCGGCCCGCGGGTTAAGGAGCAGTGCCCGCGCATGCTGCATGGCCAGCGAGTCGTCCTTTTCCTTGTAATAGTCGTAGAGCGACATCTGGGCCATCTCGTTGTCGGGCTCCTTCTTGAGCACGCCGTTGAGTTCACCCAGCGCCTCTTTCTCCTTTCCGTTTTTCAGGAGCCAGTTACCCATCATCACCCTGTAGTTGTAGTCGCTGGGATGCTGGCGCGAGAGTTCCTTGAGCTCATTATACTCCTTTTTCTTGTTGCCCTGCAGCGAGTAGACCTTCATCTTGGTGAGCGTGATGTCCTCGGAGGAGCCCTCTATGGTCTCCATGCGGTTGAGCACCTCGATCATCTTGTCGTATTTCTGTTCTTGCTGGTAGAGCGAGAGCAGAAGCGAGAGCACATCGACACGGCTGGGACTTCCAGCCGATAGTTCCTCGTAGACTTTGGTGGCATCGGCATATTTGCCCATCCTGATATATACCTGTCCAAGGCGCTCCAGATAGGTCTCGTTGAACGGACTGAGCTCAGCGGCTTTCTGGATGCAGTAGAGCATGGTGGAGTCGCTTTGCATGGAGGCATAATAGGCCGAGAGCGTGAAATAGGCCTCTGGAGCCTGCGGATTGATACGGGTGCAGTGCTTGAGCAAGTCGAAGGCAGCGGCGTCGTTGCCCAACTGTTGCTGGCGGGATGCCTCGAGGTAAAAATACTTGTAGCGCTTGGCGTCGTTGTCGCTCACTTTCGCCACGGGCACAGGTTGTGCCTTCGCCACCCGCTTCTTCTTGTTGCGTGCGGTGGTGGCGAGGCATGCGGTGAGCATCATGAGCACCATGAGCATGCGCAGGGCATATTTGTCAAAGCCGCTATTCGTCATCATTTCACACCAGTATGTCCGTAACCGCCGGCACCACGTTCGGTGGCGTCGAGTTCCTCCACTTCCACCCATTGTCCCTGTTCATGGCGTGCCACCACCATCTGGGCCACACGCTCGCCATCTTCCACCACAAAGTCCTTGTCGGAGAGGTTCACCAAGAGCACCATCACCTCGCCCCGGTAGTCGGCGTCGATGGTGCCGGGGGTGTTGAGCACGGTGATGCCATGTTTCAGGGCCAGTCCGCTGCGGGGGCGCACCTGCGCCTCGTATCCTGCGGGCAGGGCGATGAATAGTCCGGTGGGGATGAGCCGCCGCTCCATGGGTCTGAGGGTGACGGGTGAGTCGATGTTGGCCCTGAGGTCCATGCCAGCGCTCTGCGGTGTGGCATATTGTGGCAGCGGATGCCGCCCTTTGTTGATTACTTTTATCTTTGTCATCGGTTAGATGGTGAGAGGGATGTGTGAGCTGGGATATGCAATCCGTAAAGGCTCAAAATGATGGCTCGCACACATTAAATGATGTGGTCCAAACAATTTGAGATGCAAAATTAAGTATTTCTATCCACAAAACACCATTTTTCATTTGAAAAAGCATGAATTAAGAATATTTTAGAAACATTCAAGAATTCCTGACAGAACAGGAGAGAATTGATTTTTATCTGTCTTTTCTTGGTCACAAGCATGAAAATGACTACTTTTGCAATGGCCTAAGAATCTCCACCAAATGGATTCGGCCTACTTTCCAAGATCCAAGACAATGAACATCAAATTACATACTCCCAAGAGCCTTCAGGCTGGCAGCGGAATGTCGTCGATGAAGCAATTCCTGCTGTCTATCCTGGCCACCACCGTCTCTATCGCCCTCACCTTTGGTACGGCCGCCATCATCGACCATAACAAGAAGCAAAAAGAGAAGCGCGAGATTGTGATGATGGTGATGTACGACATGTACAATTCGCTGAAATCGATTGAAAAGGCTGACACCATTATCCGCCAGTCGATGGAGATTCAACGGCAGCTGGCAGAAGACACGACCTTGTTCGACAAGATGAAAGCCAACATCACACGTCTGGTGCCGATGCCATCTTTTACAGAAACCACCGAACATATTTTCTCATCTAACATCGAAACCATCAACACAGTAGGCAACGTGCTCTTCACCGAGAATGTGGCAGAGTTCAATAAGGATCGCCAGCTCTATGCCACCAACGTTTGCGACACGATTCGCAATAAGCTTGTAGAAGGAAACGTGTTGATGGATTTAAAGAGTTTCCTTGATTTCAATTACTTTTCGGATGCCTTGTTAAGCCACGAGATAACGACGGAGATGCAACATTTGTTCGCCCAATGCAAGCAAATGATGGGAGTCACCGACGAGGAGATAGAATCTTACCGTAAAGAAAGGGAACATATGGATGAAGACTTGTCGGACAACAATGAAGCGAAGGACTCGGCCATGAAAGAGTATATTCAACTTCAAGAGGAGATTGACAACGCTAAAAAGAAACTATAATTGGAACAAGCAATATGAAAAGAACTATTTTGAGTATGATGATGGCAGTTGTAGCCATGTGCGTTTGGGCTGCCAACGATGGAAAGACCTTGAAGGTGAAACTCGACCTCGTAGGCTTCGGCGATTCGGTTGTGGTTTATCGTTCCGGCCAGCCTGAACTGACTTTCACGGGCAAGGACGGCAAGTTTGAGTTTGAATTGCAGGTGGATAAGGTCTGCACAGGATTGTTTGCACAGCCCAGACTGCTGCGTGGCGACATGGAAGACCCGCATTTTTATTCCATACCTCTCGTTGGTGGAGAGTCGGTGCGTGTGTGGGATACCAACAATACCCGTTACGATGTGGATGGTACCGGATTTTATGCCGACTACCATCAGGTGGACCTTTTTAACGAGAATGCTGGCAAGGAGAAACTTGCCAATGAAAAGAAATACGTCGAGATGAGGGCCGACAATTCCATCAGCAAGGAGGAACTCAGCAAATTCTACAAAGAGGTCTACATTCCCAGTTTCGACCGCTATCAGGAGGCATTGATTGGTTACATCAAGGCACATCCCAAACAAGACGCCACTTTGTGCCTGCTCAAAGACATCGATGGACTCGACAAGATGAAGGAGACCTTCATGCTCCTCGACTCCTCTGTGCGCGAGGGGCGCTTGAGGCCACTCTACGAAAATTGGGTGGCAAGTGCCGAGCAGCGTCTTCAGGAAGAGGCTATGGAGAAAGAGGCTGAGAAGAAACAGGCCGAGGGAGTGGAGGCTCCTGCATTCACTCTCAACGACCTGGACGGCAAGCCCCTCGCCCTTGCCTCGCTGCGTGGCAAGTATGTCATCCTCGACTTCTGGGGCTCATGGTGCATATGGTGTATCAAGGGTTTCCCGAAGATGAATGAGTACTACGCCAAATATCCTGGCAAGTTCGAGATTCTCGGTGTTGACTGCAACGATACGGAAGAGAAATGGAAGGCTGCCGTGAAGAAGCATGAACTGCCATGGCTGCACGTCTACTGCCCTGAGGGGGCAACGCTCCTGTCCGACTATGGCATCATGGGATTCCCTACCAAGATTATCATC
>Ga0256407_10009772_pt1 | contig 13636 bp, 9 predicted proteins | sample RumenRJG_04DNA_FD_193489 | JGI IMG/M metagenome (GOLD analysis project Ga0256407, IMG submission 193489) | Bovine rumen microbial communities from Lethbridge, Alberta, Canada - RJG_04 | ecosystem: Host-associated > Mammals > Digestive system > Stomach > Rumen | place: Canada: Alberta | collected... | reverse complement strand
TTATTTGACAGATATAAGGATTATTCATTCAAAATAATTAAAAATAAGTTATTTATTTTCTAAAAAAAATAAAATAATAATTAATAGTAATACTTTATAAAATAATAAATGATAATATATTTAATCAATATATTTTTATAAAGATTTTATTATAATTTCATATATTGATTACATATTTTATATATTTTTTATTTATTAAATTAAAATTTTAATAATGCAATTATTGATGTTCCCAAAATAAATTTAAAATATTAATAATAAAATTTGATTTTTTATTCATTACATCTATTCAATAATTTTTAATATTTATTACTAAAATTTTTAAATAAAAAATCATATTTATTAATATTTAGAATTATAAAAATAACATCCAAATTATTCATAAAAATATTAATTTTTCTATTTTAAATGATAATTTTAACCATTTATTCACATGAAGATTAATATTTAAAATTAATTCCAACAAACAGAAAATATATAATATTTATATCTTTCAATTAATTAAATAAATTTAATTTTCCCAATTTTTAATTTATTATTTAATATTTTACTAGATTTAATTAAATATAAAAAGAAATAAAAATTATATATCTAAAATATATTTCATAATTGATTAATTAGTTTATTTTTTTCAAAATTTTATAATATAATTCAAAAATTAATATCTCCATATATTGAAATTTTATTTTTTTCATAAATTTTTTCTATCCTCTTTTTCATCTTCAATTCGATCATTTTCAATTTGTTTAAAATTATCTTTTTTTATATTTTCAATATCTCTTTTTAATCTTTTTTCTTCCAAATTTGAACATTCATAATTTGAATATAATTCAAATTTAATTTCTTTTTGATTTTTTATTCTATTATTATTAACAAATTGTTTAGTTTCCAATTCTCCAAGAATTTCTTTTAATTCATAAATTTCAAAATTTTTCAAATTTTTCTGGATTTTTTTTTTTAAATTTTCAAAATTTTGTTTTAAAATGGTAATTTTATTTTTATAAAAATTAGATTGATCTTCATAATCATCATTCATATTTGAAATTTTTAATTTTTGTTTTCTTATATCTCTTTCAATATTTGTATGATTTTCTTCAGCCTTTCTTATTGCTATTTTTAATTTATCTCTTTCAACCTGTAATTTATTTATTTCATTTTCTTTTAATTTTAATTCATTTTCATTTATAAATTCATTGTTTCTTATATCAAAAAAATAATTTATTGAATTTATATTGCTAGACACATTAAATAAATTATTTTTTAATTCATATATTTGTTCTTCATTTTGTTTTAATATATTCACTAAATTATATTCTTCATCCTTAGCATTTTCTAAATTCATTTTAAGTAACATATTACTGTTTTTTAATTTATATATTAATTGAATATATTCATCTTCATTATAATTATCAATTTGGTTTGAATCAATTTTATACTTTATTTCACTATTATTTCTGAAAAAAAAATTATTTGAATCTATTAATTGTTTGATTTTTTCATTTTGTTCTTTTATAATTAATTTTTTTACTTCATCATTTTTTTTTGAATAATTATATTTTATTTGAGATATAAATAAAGTTCTTTTCAAATCATTGATTTCTGTATCTTTTAATGTAATTTGATATTGTAATTCTTTATGATAGGAATCATTTTCTTTGTTTACTTTAATTATTTTATTTTCAATTTTATTAATTCTACCATTTCCATCAAATATAATTTTATATTTAAATTGTTTAAGTAATTTTATAATATCTAATAATCCTTTTTCTCTTTTTATACCCATATATACCTTATTGTCTAAATCTTCATTATTTTGTGAAAGTAATTTTATTGTCCTATCTTGACTGTTTTTCATTTTTTCATAGATATCATCATTTTTTACTTTTAATTCTGTTATTTTATTATTTAATTTTTTAATTTTATGGTTTTTTATTTTATCTAATTGTTCTGCTTGCTCTAATATTAATATTAATTCATCTTTATTATTTTTTGTATTTTTTTTCTCATTTTCTAAAAGATTATTTTCATCTTGTGATATATTATTGTTTTTTTTTAAAATTTCAATTTGATTATCTAGTTTATCTATTTGTTTTATTTCATCTAAAAAATTATCATATTGTTTTTCAAGGTTATTTTTATTTTGAGTATCAATTAATATTTTTAAATCTTTTGATTTTAATTGTTTAATGGTTTCCAAATGTGAATTTTTGTTTATGTCATTAATTTCTTCTTTATTGTTTTCCATATTTTTTGATTTATTTTTTTTAATCTTTCCTAAATCATCTTGTATTTTTTTATTCTTTTCATCTTTTGATTGTTCCATTTTTCCTTTTAGTTTATTTTTTTTCTTTTAATACAAGTAATTGATATTTTCAATTTTTAATTTCAGTTTCTTTTTTTTCTATGTAAATTTCAAAATTCTTTTATTTGGTATTATATTTGTTTTTAATTTGATTATTTTTATGTTTTGTTTTAATTAAAAAAATAGTTATATGAAGGAAAGAATTTTCTTTTCTTAAATTTGTGAATTGTTAACATTTTTGTTATCTTTTTCTTTAAAAATGATTTAAATTCTTCTACTTTTTGTAATTTCTAATTCAATTAAAAGTCATTTTATTTTTTTATAATTGTTTTAATTCATATTCATATTCTTTTAATTCTTTTTCTTTTAATTCATCTTTTTGTTGAAATGGATTTAAATTTTTATTCATTTCATTCATTTAAGTTTTAAATTATCTTAATTTTCCAAATCTTGTTATTGAAGTTATTCATATTCTTTTTCCAATTCTGAGAATCTTTCAATAAGTATTTATATTTTTTACATTTTCTTTTTTTTTCTTTTAATGTTTTTAATATACATTTAATATTTTTATTATCTTCTTGTAGTATTTTTTTTTCTTTCATATTACCTAAAATAAAAGAATTCTTTTTATTTTCCTGATCTAAATTTCCAAAAGTTCATAATTTGTTGAATATTGGTTTTTGTTCTCACCTTTATTTTTTAAATTTTTATGTGTTATAATACTTATTATGGATAGGGTTAATGTTTCTTCCTTTTGTATAATAATTTTATTTAAATTTTCTCTTTTTTCAAATAATAATTATATTTCCAAATAATCATAAATTGAAAAAATCCAAAATATTAATAAGATTTTTTTTAATCTTGTCCATAGTATAATACAGTATCATTATATCCTTTTAATGCACTATAAACTGCATCTTTAATATGTACATTAAAAATATCTTCAGAATATGTTTCTTCATTGTATACTTTGTCAAAAGTAAAAATTGATTAAAATTTAAATTTGAATCTATAGAATTAATACACAAATTGTATATAATTTTTGTTGTTTTTTGAACTTTAGATTTATTTATAAATCTATCTACAAATAATTTATATTTGATCTATAATCAGGGATTTTCACATAAATTAAACTGTTAGTTACTAAAAATTTTTTATTTTATTAATAATTTTTTTAAATGATATTAATTTGGAAGGAAATTGTTGCTTCTTTTAAATGAATATTAATATTCGCAATATAAATTATTTCTAATTATTTCCTTATTAATTTATAAAAAAAATGTAAAATGATGATAATAAATAATTTAAATCATTGTGAAAAAAGATATAAATATTAGTTATTATAAATTATTATTAAATTATTAAATTTTAAAACAATTTTTTTTGAAAAATTAAATAAATATGAATAACTTTGTTGTTCTTGAACAAATTTGTCAAACTCAATTTTCAACAATATTAAGATGTAAAAATAAAACAACCAAAGATATAGTAGTTCTCAAAGAAATATCTCAAAAAAAAACAGAAGATGCACCTAATAAACAAGTTCTTAGAGAATTATTAGTTCTTATGAATTTTTCTCATCCACATATTGTTAAATATAATAGTGTGTTTGTGCATCACAGTAATATTGTAATTGAAATGGAATTTTGTACATCATCATTATCAAATGTTATAAAACAAATTAGTAAGCCATTTCATGTGGCTCAAACTAAAAAAATGATTCGTTCTATTGCATTAGGATTGAAATATTTACATGATCATGATATAATTCATAGAGATATTAAACCAGGAAATATTTTCATTGATGAAAATTGTATTGTTAAATTGGGTGATTTTGGTTCAAGTAGAATTATTACTAATTACAATAATGGGAATTTAACTCCTTTAGTTGGAACAAAATGGTATAAAGCACCTGAAATTATTTTTGGTAATAAAATATATGATAAAACAGCTGATATTTGGTCATTTGGATGTTTAATAGCAGAATTATTTCTTTTAGAACCATTATTTCCAGGAGCAACTGATTTTGAAATGATCAATTTAATTTTTGGATTTTTGGGATTTAGTAAAGAGGATGAAGAAGTTTTAAAGCCTAAATTAAAAATTAATTATAAAGAGATGAAAAATTCAATTTTTGAATCAACTTTTGATACTGCTGATAAGGATTCTATTGATTTAATGAAAAGAATGTTATGTGCTAATCCAAAAAAAAGAATTAATATTGATGAAGTTTTACTTCATCCTTATTTAAACGGAGAGGATGATTTTATGGAATGTAATTTACCTATATAAAATGTTTTTATTAATATTCAATAAATTTTTAAAATAACTAAATTAAGAAAATAAAAATTATGAATTATTTTAAATTTTATTTGTCGATTATATTTTGTTTTGCAATAAAAAGTAAATCAATCCTAAATAAATCAAAATTGTATATTAATAGTTATTTTGAAGAAATTAATAATTTAAATGAGAATAAAACTCAGATTAAAAATACTTTAATTTCATTTTTTTTAAAAGTAATAAAACATGGAAACAATTATTCAATTATTTTATCAAATAATTCTATTTTTTTATCACCTAAAAAAAATTTATTAAGAAAATTAGAAGAAAATGATACAAATAAAACTTTTGAAAGTGAAGATGATGATGAAGATTTAAAAATAAATGAAGAAATATTAGAGGAAATAAAAAATAATGCTTCTGAATATTATAATAATAAATCAAATACTGAAAATCTTACATTATCAATAATTAAATTTGGGAATATTAATTCAAATTCATCTAATTTTTATTTAGATATTTCAGAATGTGAATCTTTATTAAAAAAATTAGACTTAATTAATAGTTCAAGTTCATTATATATTTTACAAATAGAAATAAATAGAGATGTTGAAGTTGTGAATCAATTTGAATATTCGATTTATTTTTCAAATGGAACTAAAGTAAATTTAACTTTATGTGCAGGAACAAAAGTTAATATTACTACTTCAATTAATAAATCTTTAGTTGACAATTATGAAAAGGCTTTTAACATATATCATAAATATGGATATGATATTTATAATGTAAAAGATCCTTTTTATATTGATATATGTTCAATATTTACATCTGATAATGAGACGGATGTTACCTTAGATGATAGGAAAAGAGATTATTATTTAAATATATCGTTTTGTGAAGAAAATTGCTCATATATTCATTTCAATTATTATACATCTTCAGTAACTTGTCAATGTAATATTAAGGAAGATGTTAATTTGAATTATTCTAATTTTTATTATTTTAATTTTTCAAAAGTCAAAACAAATTATTTTGAGAAATATAATTTTAATGCTTATAAATGTTATAATCAAGTTTTTTCCATTACAAGATTAAAAGGAAATATAGGAAGTTATATAATTATTAGTTTTTTAATAATTGAAATTATATTGTTATTCTTATTTTGTGGTGTTGGCTTAATTCCTTCTTATGAATTAGTTGAAATAATATTAAGAAAACAAACTCAAATTGATGAATTAAATATAAAAAAGATTGATGGAAGTACAAGTAATATAAATTTTATTGGAACCAATAATTTAAATTTATCAATAGTTAATTCAAATAAAAAAAATAGTAATATGGATATGATGATAAATAATGAAAATATAAATAAAATAAATAAATTAAATTTAAACGAAAAAAAAGATGATAAATGTTCTTCAATGCCATTAAAAAATAACATTGATATTAAGAGTAGAAAAACAGATTTGGATGAGTATATTAAAAATAAAGATAATATTATTATAGAAATGAATAATAAAAATATTGATAATAATATAAATGCAATTAATTATGGGTTATCAAATGATAAAATAAAAAATTCAAATAAAATAAAAATTAATTTTAAAAAAGAGAAAAAAATAAATGAAATGAAAGATCTTGAATTAAATAAATTATCTTATGAAATAGCTATTACACATGATAAAAGAAATGTTTTCCAATATTACTGTAGTCAAATAAAATATTCTCACATATTTATTTTTACTTTTTTAATTACAATTGATGGGAATGCAAAAATTATAAAATTATTTTTATTTATTTTTTATATTTGTTTGACTCTTTTTTTTAATATATTATTTTTTCAAAAAAGAAATATATCTCATATTTACCAAAATTATGGTAAATTTGAATATTTCTATTTAATTGAAAAACAAATAATAAATGCTTTTATGGTAAAAATCATTTTAATAATTTTTAAATTATTAGCATTAGATAATATTAAGAATTTTAGAAATGATATCAAAGAATTTAATAAATATTTTTGTAAAGCAAAAACAAAAATTGGAATATTTTTCATAATTCAATTTATTTTTTTAATAGGTTTTTGGTATATTATATCAGCTTTTTGTGCTATTTTTTTAAATACACAATTACATTTAATTAAAGATTGTGTTATTTGTATTATCATTTATATGATTATCCCTTTTATTACAATTTTTTTATCAAGTATATTAAGAATAATAGGATTAAAAAAAAAAAAAAAAAGTACTATATATAATAAGTAAATTTTTTACATTATTTTAATTTAAATAAAATAATAACATTGAATAAATGATTATTAAATTTTATTTGATAATAAATTAGATAATATGAATTTGGACTAAAAAAACAATTATTTTATTTATAAATAATTATTTTTTATAAAAAAAAAATATTTTTAGAAAATTATACAACATGACTTTTTTTTAGGTTTATCAATTTTTACATTTTCAAATTTTTGATATAATTTCTTATTTTCTTCAGGAGTTCCGTTTTTCATCATTGAATCAATTTTTGCATTAGATAATTCTTTTAGAGTTTTGATTCCTAAAAATTCTGATGCTTTTGCAATTTCACATAAAATATCAATATCTATATTAATAAAATCATAATCCCAAGGATCAACTACATCTTTAAATTCTTTACTTAATAAAAATCTTGTTCCTTCTCTAGGCATTTTATTCCTATAATGTTCTAAATATTCAACAATTTTATCTAATGCTTTACCACTTATATTTTTAAAATAAATATTTGATTCCAAAGGATAATCTATAATATAATTATTAATATATCTAGAATTTTCACATGCCCTTTCTGATATTTTAAATTTTTGATGATCTTTTGAAATTAAAATAATATTTGCCATAGTTTTGTTTTAAAGTTAAATAATTCTTTTCTTTTAAATTTAAAATAAAAATAAATTGAATAAAATTGTAAAAAATATTTATTTAAAAACATACATAAATTATTTTTATGCTTGAATTTTATTTTCGAGATATGATATTTAGATTTTGAATTTTTAATATTTTATTAAGAGAAAAAGATAAAAATAATAATTAGGATTATATATAAATGAAACCTAAAATTTAATTAATTATTATCATTATTATATTTTTTTTGAGTTTTTACTTATTCCAATTGGTTAAATGCTAAATACAACAAAGTTTTTAATTTTTTTTGATTTGATAATGAAAATTCAATAATGAATTTTTTTTATTAGAATTATTAACATTTTCAAATTTATCTTTTGAATAAATTATAATTATTTAATAATAGTTTTTAATTATTTTTATTATAATATTTGTATTATTAATCTAAGATATTAATATACCTTTATAATATTTAATTTACAATTTATTGAATATAGTTTTTCAATTCAGAAACTATATTTTGAATATAGAGTTTAATTGTAATAAAATATTTATAATTAAAAAAATCTTAATTTAGAGATTAAAAAGATTCTTTATAAAATAGTTGATTAATAACTGATTTATTAGAAGATATGTTAATATTGGATTTTTAATAGATAAAAACATTATCCTGTTTTTTTAATATAATTTATTTTTCATAAATATAATCACTTTATTAATTATTTTTATATTATTATAATTATTGTTTTTTTCATCATTAATTGATTGATGAACTTTTTTTATTTGTTTGTAAGCATATTAATATTTTATAATTCTTTATTTTTATTTTTTATATTTTCTTGAAACATATTTGAAAGAAATTGATTAAATAGTATTTAATATATTTAAATAAATTAAAAAAAAAAGAGTTTTTATTTTATTTAATCTTATAATATCAAAATATTCTAGATACTTTTCTTGAATCTTTAACTTTTTCTTAATTTAAATTAAATAAGTAAATTAAATGAATGTTTCAAATTGTTTTTTCTTTCTAAATTATAATAAATTTATTTCTTGACATATTTATTACTTTTATCTTAATATCTTTTTTAATCATCTTCTATTTCAAATTTGTTTTTAACTATTTGTTTTTTTTTTATATAATGTTTTATTTATAACTTTTATAACCATTTCTCAAATTATAATAATCTTTAAAATAAGTCAAAATATTTTCTCTTCAATATAATCTCATTATCTTTCTATAATTTCATCTTCCATTTTATTCATACATTCTCCATCAAATTTTATATCCTTTTAGAATAAATGGGTCTTTAACTTCCATTTATGATTTCATTCCATTTATTTTCTTCATATTTCAATGTTTCTATAATTTTTTATTACTTTATAACCAATTATCTCAATAGTTTTCTTCATTGATAAGTCAGTATAAATTTACTAACTTCTTTTCTCCTTTTCAATTTATTATAATATTTATATTTTTATTATTTAGATTAAAATCAATTCATTTATGATTATGTAAATCATATAAATTTATTTCTTGTATTATAACCTCAATATAATTTTAATCAATTTAACACTCATAATTAATTATACCATTAATATCCTATATATTACATTTTTTTGAATTTCTTACATAAAATAAACTAAAAATAATTTTTTAATGCTCAGTTTATTTTGCTGTTGCTGATTCGCAGTATTATAATTTTGATAATTTTATTAATAATTTAATTTCTGTTATTATTATTATTATTATTTAATTTTAGTAATATGGAAAATAGTGTTTAAAGCAAAAAATATGTAATTGAATAGTATTTCAAATTTAATTCATTTATTTGAGTGACATACCTAAAATAACTCTTAAAATATCAAATAATTCTTTAATATAATCATTATAAAAAATAAATTTACAATAATTTCTGCTCTAGAAATAAAGTCATCATTTTTAAATGACTCCAATTTTTTTTCTAAGAAAATAAAAATGGAAAAATAATTTAATAATTCATATTCCTAAAAAGGAAAAAGAAAAGGAATTTACATCCTATTAAAAAATATTTTAAAAATATTGATTAAAATTGTAAATATAATGTATTTATTCATATTTTGTTTCATTTATATTAATTCTCATATTTTTGTTAAAGATAAAATAATATTTTAATATTATTAAATCATTTAATAATTATGCAATGATATCAATTATAATAACTCTAGTTTAAAATAATAGAATTAGAATTAATGAGGCCTGAAATAGATGAAAAAAATTCATTGTTCAATATAATAAAATTAATAAGAAGATTCAAGATATTAAACAAAACATTTTTTCATTTTTTTTTAAATATTTTGTTTTTAATGTCCAAATATTCTTTTTGTCTTCAATTCAGAAAAATGAATGAGAGAATTGAAAAAAAATTGATAATTTTTTTCTTGATAATATTATTATATATATAAAAAGAATATATTATCAATATCTTTGAAAAAAAAATCAAATTCATTATTGCTCTTATAGAAGAGATAATGAGGATATTGTATAGACAAAAGCTAAATATAATATTATTAATTTTATTGTTTTGTAACTTTTTTTTGATATATTTTATTCAGATTTTTCAATATATCCTTAACTTGATGTGGTTCATCAATTTTTATTATGGATATATGTTATTAAAATCATGTGAAAAGAAATTATAATCACCATCATTAAGAAGGTATTGATTTGCATTATAGAAAACATTTTCAAAATAAGATATTTTCCTTTTTATAACAAAATATATAAATAAAAAAATATATTCTAAAAAATACTTATTATATTTGCAAAATTTCCAATCCTTTAAATAAAAATTAATTTATATTCATCAAAAAAAATTTATAATAATTATAAAAATATTGCTTTGTTTGATATATAAAACTGAAATTAAAGTAATTTATTATATAGAACGAAAAAATAATAATTATAAATTTTGGATTGAATTTAATATTAAATAAATGAATTATAATAAAGAAAGATTAAATTAAGGTATTTAATCTTTCATTAATTAAAAAAAATTAAAAAAAAAGAATGTAAATTTTATTTTCAAAATTGTTTAATGTTATTTTTTGATTTTTGATTTTTTTCTCTCAAAAATTTAAAAAAAGTTTCATCTCTTATGAAAAAAATGAAATTTTTACTTAAATTCATTGGAAGTAAAGTTTTTAGGAATTCATATTTTTTTTAAAATTAGTAAATTCTATTACAAAATATAATTTGAGATTTTTAGGATGTGAAATATTTTGATGAAATTATTTTTTATATATTTTTAATCTTTTAAATTATCTAATTATTTTGAGGTATTCACATAATAATAATTTTTATTTAATTTAATTATTTTTGGATTTAAATTATCAATTATTATATTAAGAAATGATTAAATATTTTTTTTTAGGGACATTTTCAAAGACATTAATTTTAATTTTTATTAATCCTTTATTCTTTATTTTTAGAAATTGTATGATGGATTCCTGTTATAATGTTTTTAAAGAAAATAAAATTAATATGAATACTGATATTAGATTAATTTATGTATCACTTATTTATTTTGGAGAAATATTAAATGGAATTTTAGCTTTAATTGTATATAAAAAAATAAAATACATTCAAAAAATAGTGATAAAAACACCAATAAAATTAGATTCCCAATAAATCTAATTCAGAAAAAAAAATAATAATCAAAATATATCTAAAATCATTATAATATTAATATTCCTTATAATTATTGATACAACATCAATGACTTATAATTTAATTTTTTTTAAAAGAAAAATCAAATGTAATGATCTTCCAAATATTTTCCACCTGAATATTTTGTCAATATATTATTAATTTTTCTTTTAAAAAAACATCATTATTTCGCTATTATTAATATCAATTGGAATTATATTCTTAAATCTTGATTCTATACAATTCTTGGAAAAAAATTTATTGTATATTATATTAATATATATATTATTTATATTCTCCAGTCTTCAAGAAGTTCTTGAAAAATGTTAATGGATTTTCAATATATATATCCCCTTAATATAGTGTTTTACGAGGGTTATTTAGGAATCTTGTTTTTAATGTTTATTTATTTGTTTATTAATATTTTTAAGACTTAATTTTCTAATGGAAATAAATGAAACCATAATTGAATTATTAAATGGAAATTTTATGGTATATTTTTATATTTTATTAATTATTTTATCTAATTTTATAATTAATACATTTTTCATGTTAACAAATTATTATTATTCACCTACTCATAGAAATATATGTGATACTATTGAGACTATAAATTATTTGATTAAAAGTATTTTAAATGAAAATGAAAAAAAGGAAATAATTTATTTTTGTATAAATATAATTGGAATGATTTTTATCTTATTTGCTTGTTTGATGTATAATAAAATTATTATTTGTCATTTTTGTAATTTGGACTTGAATACAGGTAATCAAATTCATATGAGAAGTAAAATAGAAACAAAAATAATAAATATTGAAAATGCAACAATTATCAATGAAGAATATGAATAATATAGTAGAAAAAATTTCATTATCATTTATACTGAAAATATTGAGCATAAAATATAATATTTAAAATTCATTTTATTATTTAAACTTTGTATTTTATTTATTTTATAATTATACAAAGAAAATTTCTTATAAAATTCACTTATTTAAAATAAGAAAAAATTTCTTTGAATTTATTTAAAAAAGACATAATATATTTTTGCATCAACTTCTTTTAAATAATATATATATATTTATTCCAAATAAGCAAATTTAAAATAATAAATATTATTTAATAAAATTGCTTATTTTTAATTATTTATTAGTAATCATTCCTAAATTTTAAAATAATCATACTATATAAAAAGACTAAATAATTTTAAAAAGGCATTAAATATAATATATTTTAAAGAAAATAAAATATATTAAAATTAATTTAAAAAATATATTGCTAATTTAATAATTAATTTAAGGAAATAACCAAAAATCTTTTTTTGATATTAAAAAATTATTATGAATTTATTTTTTTTATATATAAATTAATTCAAAGATTTAATTTTAAAAAATGAGAATCTCTTCATTCTTTTTTTTAACAGTTATTTTTTCTTTAATTATATTATCTAATCAAAAAAAAGTATATGAATGTGGTCAAGAATTTACAAAACAGCAAATGGAATGTAGTAAAATAACTAATGATCTAATTAAAAATATGAAATGTGTAGTTAAGGCTGAAGAAAAATATGTTGAATGCCTTGAAAAAGCTCCTGATTACCCAAAAATACCATAAATATTATTAATTTTAACTTGAAAAAATTAAAATAAAATTTTAAAATCTTTTATTTTATTTTCATTTTAGAAAATTATTTTCAACAAATTCAAAAATTGAGAATAAAACTAAAAATGAATTTTACTTAAACTTAATCTAATTAGATATATCATATTTATATAGTTTTTTTGTTTTTTGAATTATTTTTTAATTTAAGTGAATCATAAAATTAATCTTGAAAATGTAATTTCTTATATGTTATGAATTAAAATCTTAAAGCAATTGATATATATTAATTTATTTATTTATAAAAATATTAACAAATTGTTATTAAATAAAATTACATTTTATATTTCATCTATACACGTTTTTGGATATAATGATATAAAGAATATAGAGATATAGTAAATTAAGAGGAATAGTGATGATGAGTATTATGTTGGAAAAATAAATGGAAAAATCTATTAGTTTTAAATTTTATACAAAGGATTAAATAAAAAAATGATAAAAATAAAAAAATAAAGATAATATAGGATTATTTGTTGGAAAATTTTTTTATGGATTTGTAACAAATGAAAGAGAAAAAGATGAAATAAATATTCATTTAATAATTTTATTAGATTTATTCAAAATGCAATTAGATAATTTAAATGATAGTTATTATAGTATTAATTCAAAAAAAGAAAATGAAATAAAAAAAATATTTATTTTAAATGGAATTGATTAATATTTAACTATAATTAAAGAAAAATAAAAGAAAAATTAAAATAAATAATTAGAAACAAATTCATTTTCTTATTAAACTATTTATGGTTTTATTCTCAACAAAAACCTTCCTTTTTCAAATTATTTATATTTATTCAAATCCCAATAGTTTTTTT
>Ga0256407_10009771_pt1 | contig 13636 bp, 10 predicted proteins | sample RumenRJG_04DNA_FD_193489 | JGI IMG/M metagenome (GOLD analysis project Ga0256407, IMG submission 193489) | Bovine rumen microbial communities from Lethbridge, Alberta, Canada - RJG_04 | ecosystem: Host-associated > Mammals > Digestive system > Stomach > Rumen | place: Canada: Alberta... | reverse complement strand
GGCGGCGAGATCCACCCGACGTCCGAGACAAAGGGCCTCCCGGACCAAGACAACCCGATGGAGCCCATAAACGAGGTCCACCGTTACCTATCCGGGTTCATCGGATCGCATCGGGGGTTCTCCAGGGGCGAGCTTCAGGGATGGCTGAACCTGTTCTGCTTCTGGTGGAACACGCCCGGCGACGCATTACAAAAGGCCCAGGAATTCATCAAGTTGGCTGCCAAAAAGCGTACGATGCTGCGTTATCGGGACTGGAAAAAAGGAAAAAATCGCGATGGCGAGTGAGTTCGCCATCCCTTACGTGCACCTAGGAGTTTTTTTGTTTTTTAGTTACCTTTTATTGGGGCTTAGCTCTTCAAGGCTTCGGCAGATTCGATAGTGGACTGCAAATTTGCCGAAAGTATGAATAATTCGGGTTTTTTAGAGTAAAAGACAACAGCGCAACTTTTGTTTTCCTTTTTGAGTTGGATATTTCTGCGCTGTTCCAATGGGGAAAAGGACTAAGCGCGTTTCCATTCCCTGGCACTGTGTCGGGATTACCTTATGGCGATAAGCAAGATAATAAGCAAGATAATAAGCAAGATGTAGTACCTATGGATGGTTGTTTGATATAATGGAAACATGGGAGAATACGAACCGCCATTTGTTCTAACAAATGAAATATTGAACTCTGTTTCGAAAATCATGGAGATCATCGGGAGAATCAGCGCCTTGGATTCTCTCCGTCGTTTTCCAATCCTTCGAAAGCAAAATAGAGTGAGGTCCATACATTCGAGTTGTTCTATCGAAGCCAACTCGCTTTCTTTTGATCAAGTCCAAGATATCATCAACGGGAAAACGGTTGTTGGGCCTAAAAAGGACATCATTGAAATCAAGAATGCGATCAAAGCCTATGATGCGATAGAAACAGTCAATCCTTTTTCGACAAAAGATCTAAAAAGAATTCATGGAATCATTGGCAAAGATGTCATCGAAAACGCCGGCGCGTTTCGAACGGGCAACGAAGGCGTTGTGGACGAAAACGGTAATGTTGTCTTTGTCGCTCCCCCGCCAGAATTAGTCCATGGCTTGATAAATGATCTACTTAAGTGGTCCAAGGAAAACTACAAAACCATCAGCCCGTTGATCCTGTCCTCGATTTTCCATTATGAATTCGTTTTTATCCACCTGTTTATCGATGGAAACGGCAGAACCGCAAGATTATGGCAAACCTGTCTCCTTGGAAAATGGAAAGAAGTTTTCTACTATTTGCCAATTGAAAACTACATCAAGGACCATCAAGACGAGTATTACAAAACGATTTCCGATTCGCATATTTCAGGCAATTCCAATCCGTTTGTTGTTTTTATGCTGAAGATGATTGATGATGCATTGAGTGAGTTCGTCGATGATGCTCCTATTTCTCGTGGCGATTCCATATATGTGAAAAAGTTATTATCCGTAATGCCTTTCGGGATGTATCTAACATCGACGGAGATCCTTGGCTTACTCGGTTTAAAAAGCAAGGAAACGTTGAGAAAGAATTATTTGGACCCTGCGTTAAGCAGTGGGCAAATAGTTTTGGAATACCCGGATAAGCCAAAGAGCAAAAACCAACGATACAAAAAGGTGTAGTGCCGCAATCATAGGGCATTCATATACTTTTCTATACTCGCTTGCGTGCCCCTATAAAACGTCAAAGGATTTTTTATCCTTGGCAGACAAAACGAATTCCCCGTTTGCAAAGAATTCATATTTGATGGGGTGCGTTGGACCGACGTCTATTAATCCTTAAATAAGAAAAAAGTGGCATGAGGCCACGATTTTCGCTTTGGAATCTTATTCCGCTTTCTCTTCTTTCTTAGGCTTTAGGTGATAGAAGCGAGCGTGCTTCTGTTCGAAGCGTCTAGCGATGAGGCCACGGGTTTTCTCGGCCAGTTCAGCGGAAGACAAATCCTTGTATTCGTCATATTCGAGAACTCCGACGCAGTCAAACCACACGTCGGTGCCAAGAAGCGGAAAACGTTTGAAGATGCAGTTGGTGTTTTGGATCGCAAAGACGACGATGGGACAATGGGAATCATAAGCCATTTGGAAAGAACCAGGATGGAAGGGAAGAATCTCAGGGTTTGGGAAGTCTTTGTTACGCGTACCTTCGGGCGCAATTGCGACGGAAGTGATGTTATCTTTGATGTATTCGCCGGCTTTGGCGATGACTTTGGTGCCCGAGACGACGTCGCCTTGGACGATGCTTAGATAGCCGGCGAGTTTGGTCCAACCGCTGGCGAGGATCATTTTCTCTAAGCCCGATTTATAGACGCAGATGAGGCGCTTTCCTTCTAGAAGCGAGATAAGACCTACATGGTCAAAACCCGAAAGATGGTTGCTCACGAGCATGAATTTCCGGTCACCATCGGGTATTTTGCCTAGGCCCGTCGTATGGACGCGGACGCGGAAGAAGATCAGCGTCAATCGGCATACTTGGGCGAGCATCCACATCCCAAAGGGGTTGGGCGGATAGTCTTTCTTCTTGGAATGGTTGACGCAAAAGGAAACGAGTGCCATGGCTAAGGCCAAGATGAGATACAAAGCCCAGAAATAGACGAATGCGAGGACGAAGGGCAGCCACATCCAGATGATGGAGCTGGTGTATCCACCAAAATAATAAGTCACCCCGGCCAGGGCGACGGAAATGATGAGGAATACGATGAAGGCCACCATACGAGAAACATATTAACGAGTGCGCGTTCCAAAGCAAGGAGGAAACGTTTTTTTATGGGCGAAAAAAGCGGCACCTTTCGATGCCGCGAGGGTTATTCCGCGCCTTCTTCTTTCTTCTTTTTGGGACGGAAGTGGTAGAAGCGTGCCTCCTTATGTTCGAGGCGCTTCTCGATCATGCCACGGGCTTTATCGGCGACCTGGCGGGTCGTCATGGATCCGTATTCGTCTTTCTCCATGATTCCGACGACGTCGAGATAGACGTGGGTGCGGGCTTTGGGGAAACGCTGGAAGATGCAGTTGGTGTTTTGGATCGCCATGATGACGATGGGGGCTCCGCTATCTTGGGCAAGGCGGAAGGTACCGGCATGGAAGGGGAGCAAGAGGGGATTGGGGAAGTCTTTGTTGCGCGTTCCTTCGGGAGCGACGCAGATGCTGCGTTTTTTCTTGTTGATGTAGTCGGTAGCGAGGCTAATGACTTCCACGCCGTTAGCGATATCGTCCTGTTTGATGGAGATATATCCCGCATAGCGCATCCAGGCTCCCGCGATGGGGATACGGAAGTTGCCGGGCTTGGAAATGAAGATCAAGTGCTTGGGGAAGAATCCGGCGATCGCGAATTCGTCGAAGACCGAGAGGTGGTTATGGATGAGGATGATCGGTTGCTTCTCGGGGATTTTGCCTAAGCCGGTGATGTGGGTACGCACACCAAGCAAGAGCAAGATGACGCGGCAAGTCTGGCGGATGGTCCATTGGGCGAAGGGATTTGGCTTATAGATGCGTTCCTGGTCCGAATCGACGAATAACCCGCCGATATAAAGGAAGATGAGCCATAAGGCGAAGCAAACGAGGAAATAAGCCATGGCCAATAAGGGAATGGTCCAAAACCACCACCAATCGTGGTAGAGGCCGGTGAAGATATAGGTTAAAGCGGTGCCACCGAAAGAGAGGATCCAGAAAATGACGATCAGTGCCATGGGCTAATTATCAGCCTTAGACCGTTTTTTGTCGCGTGTTTCTTTCACTGGCGATAAATACTTCTAGCACTCTCTAGCCTAGTCTGCTAAAATACGGGCCATGGACGACATCAAGAGCCTCATTGAATCAAAGAAATACGAGCAAGCGATCGCCTTGCCCGAAGAGCACCTGAAAGGGCGCGACCTTTTCTTCCTCGTCTCCGCCTATCTTTCCTTAGGCAAGGGAGAGGAAGCGATGGACGTCATGAAGCGCCACCGCGAGGAACTCTTTCATGAGGATCCCTTGCTGACCCTAAAGTCCAACTTCGAGGTGCGCTTCTTGCTGAGCCAATTCGACGAAGCGGAAAAAGACCTCGAGGAATTCGGCAATTTCCCTTATGTATCGCAGAAAGTCGAAGAGGCCTTAGCCGCCCTTCCTTCCACCATCGCGGCGACGCGATATGGAAGTAAGCCCCATACGGTAGACCTCGATTCGGTGCTGCAGATCCTTGCTTCCCCAAGCGATGATCTGCAGTTGCTCTCCGCCTTGAACGATTTAAAGAAAGTGGGGGAACTTGAGGATTATCGCGGATTGGTTGAGGAGTTGCTTCTAGGCCCCTGGCATGACGATGTGAAAACCTATGCCTTGATGCTCCTCTCGGCGAAAGGGTCGACCCATCCGGTCACCTTGAAAAAGCGGGGCAAGTCCTACGAGGTCACCCCTTCTCGCCTTGGGACACCCTATGGGCTTCCCGAATACCAATATCTTCGGAAAAAGCTCGATGGGATCGGCGATTCCTCGCTTCGGGATGTCGCTGGGGAACTCTTAGACCTCCATGCCTTGATCGCCTATCCAGAACGCTTCTTAATCCCCGGGGAGGAAGACGCCTATTACCAAGGATTGCTTAATCTAGGACGCAGTTACCTTGGCATGAAGGAAGAACCCTTGACGGGTAAGGCCAAGGAATACCGCGAGCACATCGGCAAGACGATACAGGAAAACCCGCCGCTACTTGGGTAGGCGGGAAAACGCAAAACTCTTCTCACCTATCTTAAGATAGCGTATAGTACACATTGCTTTAAAAAGGAACGAATATGAAAAACACCATGACCAAGCTCGAAACGAGCAAATACCAACTCGATTGCGAAGTCGAATCCAAAGTTTGGAAAGACGCCCAAGAGAAAGCCTTCCGCAAACTCGCCGCGAAGGTCTCCCTCCCTGGCTTCCGCCCGGGCAAAGCGCCGCTAGCCATGCTTCGCGCCCACGTCGATCCCTCCAAGGTCCTCGACACCGCCCTCAACGACATCCTCAACGACGTTTTCGTCGAGGCCGTTAAGGAGAACAAACTCCGTCCGCTTCATTCCCCCGAAGTCGAAATCACCAAAGTCTCCGATTCCGAACTTGGCCTCCGCTTCGTGGTCGTGACCACCCCCGACGTCACCCTTGGCGCCTATACCGGACTTAAGGCCGAGCGCAAGACCGCCTCGGTCACCGACGAGGAAGTCTCCGAATCCATCTCCAAACTCTTGGAGAACAACGCCGACCTCGTCGTCACCGAAAACCCAGCGAAGAAGGGCGACACCGTCATCCTCGACTTCGAAGGATTCGTCGATGGCAAGGCCTTCGACGGCGGCAAAGCCGACAACTATTCCTTGGAACTTGGCTCCAATTCCTTCATCCCGGGCTTCGAAGACGCTTTAGTCGGCATCAAGGCCGGTGAATCCCGTGACGTCAACGTTACCTTCCCCGAACAATACGTCGCCGAACTCGCGGGTAAAGCCGCGACCTTCAAATGCCTCGTCCACGAGGTCAAGGAGAAAGTCATCCCCGTCTTGTCCGATGAATCCGTCGAGGCGCTCGACATCGAAAACGTCAAGACCGTCGAGCAGCTCAAAGCGCACCAGAAGGAAACCCTTCTCAAGCAGAAGGTCGATGAAGTCGAACGCGAACATTACACTGATCTTTTCAAGCAGATCGTCGATGGCTCGACCGTCGAAATCGCCGAAGAGATCATCGCCGACGAAGTCGCCCGCGAACAAGAACGCACCAAGAAGCAGGTCGAATCCAATGGCCTCACCTTCAAGCAGTACCTCGACGTCCTTGGCAAAACCGAGGAAGCGCTCCGCGACGAAATCCGCGTTGGCGTCGTTAACAATCTCAAGAACTATCTCGTCTCGTTAGAAATCGGCGCGAAGGAACACCTCCTCGTCGACGACGCCGAACTCGACCATGAAATCGCGAAGATTGCCGAACAATACTCCATGTCCGTCGACCAGGTCAAAGCCGCCTATGGCAACAACCTCGAATCCCTCCGCGATTCGCTCAATCAGCGTAAATTGCAAGAATACTTGCTTGCCAACAACCAATAATTGTCTCAAATAGCAACTTTGAGGCGGAAAGGAGGGCTCCATGCCTGATTCCAAATCCCCGAGCAAAACGATCCGCCTGCCCTTGCTCATCACCCGCGCCTTGGTGCTTTTCCCCTCTCTCTCCGAAGAGATTGAGGCCGGACGCGATTTCTCCATCGCCGCGATCAAAGCCGCGCAGTCGGAAACCAATTCCCTCTTGCTCGTCGTCTCGCAGAAAAACGAAGACGTCTCCGAGCCGGGGGAAGACGATATTTACAAAATCGGCACCCTTGCCCGCATCGTCTCTTCCTCAAGCAGTGGCGATGTGCTCCATATCCGCGTCGTCGGAAGCAAACGTGCGCGCCTTGATTCCGTTGAGGTCGTAAATGGTTCCTATTATGCCAACGCGACCATCCTCGAAGATGAACTTGGCGACCGCGAAGAAGAACTCGAACTCTCGAAGAAGATCGTCGACGCCGTCACCGCAAGCCGCGTCTTCTCTTCTTCCGTCCCTAGAAGCGCCTTAAACCAACTGGGCCGAGGCTTTAAGCCCGAGGACGTTTGCGACTTACTCGCCAATTACCTCCCGCTTTCCCTTGCCCAGCGCCAAAGCGTCTTAGAAGAAATCAATCTTAAAAACCGCATCAACTTGATCCTTTCCTTCGTTGGCGAAGCCGAAGCTTCCGCCAAGATCGAGGACAAGCTCAACGACAAGGTGCGCGAAGCGGGCGAAAAAGCCCAGCGCGACTACCTTCTCCGTGAGAAGATGAAAGCCATCAAGGAAGAGCTTGGCGAAGGCGCTGGTTCGCCAAATAGCGAGGAATCGATCCGCGACAAACTCGAAAACAATCCTTACCCCGAAAACGTCAAAGCCCGCGTCAAAAGCGAGCTGCGCCGTTACGAGATGATGCCCGAATCTTCTTTGGAAGCCTCGCTCATCATGTCCTATATCGAGACGCTGATGAACGTGCCTTGGTACCAATCCACCGAGGATAACGAAGATCTTGAAAACGTCCGTAAAGTGCTCGACGAAGACCACTTTGGCTTAGAGAAGGTCAAGAAGAGAATCATCGAATACCTCGCCGTCAAGAAGATGACCGGCAACCTCAAAGCCCCGATCCTTTGCTTCTATGGGCCGCCTGGATGCGGTAAGACCTCGCTTGCCACCTCCATCGCCCGCGCCTTAGGCCGCAAGTTCTTCAAGGCGGCTCTAGGCGGCATCTCCGACGAAGCCGAGATCCGCGGCCATCGCCGCACTTACGTCGGGTCGATGCCCGGACGCATCATCCAAGGCATGAACAAAGTGGGCGTCAATAACCCCGTGTTCCTGTTAGACGAAATCGATAAAGTCGGTGGGCAGAATTACCGTGGCGATCCCGCCTCGGCGCTTCTTGAGGTCCTTGACCCGGGCCAAAACTACGCCTTCAACGACAACTACCTCGAAGAGCCTTATGACTTAAGCAACGTCCTCTTCATCGCCACGGCGAACTACCTAGAGAACGTTCCCGCGCCGCTACGCGACCGGTTGGAGCTCATCGAAGTCCCAAGCTATACCGAGATCGAAAAGGTCAAGATCGCCCATGGCTTCTTGATTCCAAAGCAGATCAAGGCCAATGGCTTGCAACCCGATGACGTCACCTTCAACGACGAAGCGATCAAGGAAATCATCGAGCATTACACGATGGAAGCCGGCGTCCGCCAGCTCGAGCGCCTCATCGCCTCCATCATCCGCAAGATCATCGTCGAACTCCTCACCAAGCCCGATACCTCCAAACCCGTCCACGTTGGCGAAGAGGAAGTCAAGAAATACCTTGGCGTCGAACTCTTCGAAGGAACGAAGAAGGAGAAGGAGAACCAGGTGGGCGTGGTCACCGGACTTGCCTATACCGAATTCGGTGGCGATATCCTCCCCATCGAAGTCACCTATTTCAAAGGCAAAGGCGGACTCGTCCTCACCGGTAAGTTAGGCGATGTCATGAAGGAGTCGGCGACCATCGCCCTCGACTTCGTGCGCGCCAACGCGGATAAATATGGAATCGACGCGTCCTTATTCGCCGAAAACGACATCCACATCCACGTCCCCGAAGGCGCCGTCCCCAAGGATGGCCCGAGTGCCGGCGTGGCCATGACCACGGCCTTGATCTCCTGCCTTACGGGCACGAAAGTCAACGCCAACGTCGCGATGACGGGCGAAGTCACCTTACGTGGCAAAGCCTTGCCCATCGGCGGGCTTCGCGAGAAATCCCTCGCGGCCCTACGTTCGGGCATCAAGACGATCATCGTCCCCGAAGACAACAAGAAGGACGTCTCCGAGCTTCCGCAAGAAGTGAAGGACAACCTCAAGATCGTCTTCATGAAGTGCGTCGACGACGCCCTCCAAGTCGCCCTGGTTTCGAAAGAAGCATGAAAGCCGATTTCCGCAAAACCGAATTCGTAACCTCCTGCACCGGCGTGGCCGACCATCCTCGCGATGGTTTGCCCGCCGTGCTTTTGGTTGGGCGCACCAATGTTGGGAAATCCACATTAATAAACGGACTTGCCTCCAAGAAGCTTGCATTCAGCTCGAAGAAAGCTGGGAAAACCCGTCTACTTAATTACTTTCTTGTAGATTCCAAATTCTACCTCGTCGATAGCCCGGGTTATGGCTCGACGGGATATGCGACGATGAACACGATCTTCTTCGCGGGTATGATGGAAGACTACATGAAGGACCCAAGTCTTAAGGCCATCGTGCTCTTAGTGGACCTTCGCAGAGACTTAGGGGAAGACGATAGGAAGTTCCTCACGTACCTTAAGCGCGGAGGCAAACGTTTGATCCTCGTGCTTACCAAGACCGATCAGATGAACCAAAGCGCTCTGGTGAAGGCAAAGCGCCTCGCCGACACCTTGGGATTCGACGAAGTGCTCTTAAGCGATCTTAAGCCCGCGAATATGGAAAAGATCCGCGGTGCCATCGTGAAAGCGGTGGGGGAATAACGCAAAAATCCGCCAAAGACCGATATGTCATTTTCTCACTATCGAGGAAGTGCGACTTACGCCTGAGTCACGATAACATCGGGCGTTTTCTTTTTCATCGTTGGCTGTCCAATATGGCAAAATGTAAGGGCTTACATCGGGAATTATTGAAATATATTTCAAAGTGAGTAAAACAATGGGCAAATCGATCAATAAAGGAACAACAACATGATCAACAACAAATTCTTTAAGTGGGGCATGTCGATTCTTGCGTTAGGCGTTTTGGCCGCCTGCGGCAACAACCAACCCACCCAGACCTCATCCGCCACCTCCCAAGCGACTTCTGAAACTTCCTCGGAAGCTACGTCCGAAGCCACCTCGGAAGCAACGACCGAGGAGACCTCCGAAGCCACCTCCGAAGCCACGTCCGAAGCAACCTCGGAAGCAACGTCCCAAGACGTCGAGGAAGCGGATGGCTACTATGTAGCCGGCAGCTTCACCAACTGGGCCTTAGACGACACGTTCAAGTCATACAAGCTCACCAAGCTTCTTGAAAAGACCGCTTCGGGCGAAGACGAATACGTCTCCGCTGAGCTCAATCTTAAGAAAGGCGCCGAATTCCAAGTCGTCTCCTTTTTCGAGGGAACGGTTTCTTGGAAACAAGGCGGAGCCAACACCAAGATCGAAGAAAACGCCAAGTACACGGTGCACGCCTATGTCGGCGAAGACGGTGGATGGAGCTGGGAAGCCAAGAAAGTTGGCGAATACGAAGGCGAAGTCACCGAAACCGAATACTTCCTCGTTGGTGATTTCAACTCCTGGAAGACGGGCGACACGGGCTATAAGTTCACCAAACACGAAGAACAGAAGGATTCCAAGGATCAATACGTCCTCGAAGGCGTCACGTTGACCGCGGGCGGCATCAAAGTCGTCGATAGCGACAACAACTGGTATCCTAGCGGCACGGGCAACGACTACAAGGTCGAAGCGGGTTCTTATACCATCTACTTCGTACCCGAAGGCGGCATCAGCGAATGGACCGCGACCGGCGGATTCTTCTACGTCGCCGCTGTGGCCTAACCGATAACTAGCCTACAAGGAGCTTTGGGAACAAGGCTCCTTTTTTGACGCTTGATGAAAAAGGGACACTTGCCCATAATATGGGCGTTCCATCGAACTGAAGGGAACGGAACTCTTCCTTGCTTAGAGAGCTAGATAAGGTGAAAGCTAGCCAAGGAGGACCCGCGAGTCGTCAGGGAGGAAATCGTGCCCCGCGTTAAGGGAATGAAGAGCTTATATCAATGATATAGGAACTTGGGTGGTACCACGCGCCGCGTCCCAAGATGGGCACGGCTTTTGTTTTATGGAGGCATCCTATGCTAGAGAAACGTTATGACCCCAAAGTGGTCGAAGAAGGCAAATACCAAACCTGGAAAGACGCCGGCTATTTCACCGCGGGGGATAAGAGCAAGCAACCCTTTTCCCTCGTCATCCCACCCCCGAACGTCACCGGTAAATTACATTTAGGCCACGTCATGGACACGATCCCCGACGACATCATCGTCCGATACAAGAAGATGATGGGCTATGACGTCTTATGGGTGCCGGGCATGGACCATGCGGGTATTGCCACGCAAGCCAAAGTCGAAGAGAAACTCCGTAAGCAGGGCGTTTCCCGTTATGACCTCGGACGCGAGAAATTCCTCGAAGTGGCGTGGCAGTGGAAGAAAGACTACGCCGACACCATCCACCAGCAATGGGCCAAAATCGGCTTAGCGGTGGACTATACCCGCGAACGCTTCACGCTTGACGAAGGGCTTTCCCACGCGGTCAAGAAGGTGTTCGTGACCCTTTATGAGCAGGGTCTCATTTACCAAGGGGAACGCATCATCAACTGGGATCCCGAACTCCGTACCGCCCTTTCCAACGTCGAAGTCCTCCATAGCGACGACGAAGGCGAATTCTTCTATTTTGCCTATGATATCGTCGGAAGTGAGGAGAAACTCATCGTTGCGACCACCCGTCCGGAGACGATGTTTGGCGATACCGCCGTCTTCGTAAACCCCAAGGACAAGCGTTATAAGAAATACATCGGCGGATACGTCATCAACCCCGCGAATGGGGAAAAGCTCCCGTTGATGGCCGATGAATACGTCGACATCAGCTTCGGTACCGGCGCCATGAAGTGCACCCCCGCCCATGACCCTAACGACTTTGCCTTAGCAAAGAAATATGGATTCCCTTTGATCAAAGTGCTCGATGAATCGGCGAAGATGAACGAACTCGCCAGGGAATACCAAGGCATGGACCGTTACGAATGCCGCAAGGCGTTAGTCGAGCGGATCAAAGCGGAAGGGCATCTGGTCAAAATCGAGAAGATCGTCCATTCCGTCGGGCATAGCGAGCGTAGCGGCGCCGTCGTCGAGCCGATGCTTTCGAAGCAATGGTTCGTCAAGATGAAGCCCCTTGCCGAGCGCGTCTTAGCCCAACAACAAACCCCCGACAAAGTCGAATTCCTCCCCACCCGCTTTGAGAAAGTGCTCATCCGCTGGATGAACGAGATCGACGATTGGTGCATCTCCCGCCAGCTTTGGTGGGGACACCGCATCCCAGCCTATACCAATAAAAACACCGGGGAAGTGGTGGTCGCCATGGAAGCGCCAAAAGGAGACGAATGGATCCAAGACGAAGACGTTCTCGACACCTGGTTCTCCAGCGCCCTTTGGCCTTTCGCGACCTTAGGCTGGCCCGAGAAGACCCCCGATTACGACCGTTATTTCCCAACCTCCGTCTTAAACACGGGCTATGACATCATCTTCTTCTGGGTCGCGCGAATGGTGTTCCAAAGCGAGCATTTCACCGATAAGGCGCCGTTTAAGACCGTCGTCATCCACGGCCTCATCCGCGACGAGAAGGGCCGCAAGATGTCGAAGTCTCTTGGAAATGGCATCGACCCGATCGACGTCATCGAGAAATATGGCGTGGATGCGCTCCGTTACTTCATCACCACCAATAGCGCCCCAGGCCTCGACATGCGCTATAGCGACGAGAAACTCCAGGCCGCGAGCAATTACCTTAACAAGATCTGGAACGCCACCCGTTACGTCGAAATGACCTTGGGCGAGAACTACGAGCCCAAGGAATTTGACAAGAAGAGCCTTGAACCGTTAGAGCGTTACATCCTTTCCCGCCTCGAGGGGACCATCAAGCGCGTCCAAGCCAAGATGGACGAATACAACTTCCTCGCCGCCAGCGGCATCCTCTATGACTTCGTCTATGACGATTTCTGCTCTTTCTACCTCGAGATGAGCAAAGTGTCCTTAGGCGATCCAAAGAAAGCGGAGAACGTCAAAGCGGTCCTTTATAAGGTCATTCGCGATGTCATCCTCATGATCTATCCTTATTGCCCCTTCATCGCCGAGGAACTGTATCTATCCCTCCCCGGGCATAAGGACTCCATCATGTTGGAAACCTATCCCGCCTATGATGGTTCACTTCATAACGCCCACGCGGAAAAGGCGGGCAAATTGCTCGCCGACCTCATCAAGGACGTCCGCGCCTATAAGTCCTCCAAAGGCATGGCGCCGAACGCCCCAATCCGCCTGGCGTTCAACGGTTCCTTCCCCTTTAAGGGCATCAGCGAGCACATCAAGCGCTTCCTCTTCGCCTCTAGCGTCGAGGAGAACACCAAACTCCGTGGCGATTCCTTTGTATACGATGGCTGCGCGGTCACCTTGGAAGAAGACATCGACGTCGAGACCTTAAGGAAGAACCTCCTTGAGGAGAAGAAGCGTCTCGAGCAAGAAGTCGCCCGTGGCGAGAAAATGCTCTCCAATCCAGGCTTCCTCGCCAAAGCGCCGCAGGAAAAGATCGCCGTGGAGAAAGAAAAGCTCGATGGCAACCACGCGAAGCTTGCGGAAGTGGAAGCCCGTTTGGCGGAAATCAAATAGTCCTTCCAACGATCGGAGGCGTCGAATAATGGCGCCTCTTTTTCATTTTCTTTACGAAAGTTGAGCCCAAGAGGCCAATTCGACCCTATAGGTAAAGTGAGGAGGCGCGTTATGCCCTACTCAAAAAAGTGGCACCTCCGGAGAAAGGAGGTGGAAGCCATAGAAACCTTGGCCTATGCCTTGACGGTCCTGCTGATCATCCTCGCGATGGTCCTCGACCATTGGCGTAGAAAGTAGAGGTGTAGGAAAAGGTCCCTTAACCGGGACCTCTAGCACATCTTTATTCTAGGGTAAGAGGTCCATCACCGCAAGCCCTAGAGCCGAGGGGACGACGGAGTCATCGTCCCGATCCGAGGTGCCATCCCCGAAAGGGGGCCAGGCGGAGCGATTCGCCTGGTTTTTTTCGTTTTCGTAACGATTCTTTTGCCCGTTTCGAGTTTTCGACCCTATAGGTAAAGTGAGGAGGCGCGTTATGCCCTACTCAAAAAAGTGGCACCTCCGGAGAAAGGAGGTGGAAGCCATAGAAACCTTGGCCTATGCCTTGACGGTCCTGCTGATCATCCTCGCGATGGTCCTCGACCATTGGCGTAGGAAGTAGGCGCAAAATAGGATAAGCCCAGTCAACTGGTTTTTTCTCTTTTTGGGCTTTCTCTTTTGAGGGCATGCCGAAAACGGGGCATAAAATCCCTTTTAAAATCCCTGCGGTTTGCTAGACTATCTCTCGAAGAA
>Ga0256407_10009768_pt1 | contig 13637 bp, 16 predicted proteins | sample RumenRJG_04DNA_FD_193489 | JGI IMG/M metagenome (GOLD analysis project Ga0256407, IMG submission 193489) | Bovine rumen microbial communities from Lethbridge, Alberta, Canada - RJG_04 | ecosystem: Host-associated > Mammals > Digestive system > Stomach > Rumen | place: Canada: Alberta... | reverse complement strand
AAAAGTCAGTATTTGTCAAAGGCAACTGTAGATGTCTTCACCTGCCTTTGACGATGCGGAGTGAACCGCCCTGAAACCACTAATTCCTATCAAAGGCAATCACAACAATCAACATATGCCTTTGATTATTCTGCCCAGCGAGAAAGCCGGAAGGGGTAGGGGTCCGGGGACAGGGGAAGGTGGCTTTCTCCTACGCTCTTTGGCTTCCCCTTCCCCGGAAATACAGCGCGACAAATTCGGATTTGTGGGAGCGCAGAGCATAGGAAAGACCTCAGCGAAGAGCTGAGGTCTTCTGGACTTTGGGTTTTGGCGGTTGCCTGTTTTGGTTCAGCGGTTGCGGATGATGCGGACCAGCATACCAAGGCCGCCGATGCCGAAGAGCGCGCCGAGGCCGATGTAGATGATGGCCGTCGAGGTCTTGCCCGCGGTCACGTAGTTCGGTTTTTCGGGGTTGTAGCGGACCGTGATGGTGTCCCCTACTTTGAGCTTGTCGACTTCGTGGAACTGGAGGACTTCGTCGTAGTCCCGCTCATCCACCGTGTAGTGGACCCAAACTGTCTCGTTGACGTCGCTCGAGTCTCCGGCGGTGTCGAGTTCCTGCTCGACCTTCGTGACCGTCGCCTGGATCTCCGGGAACTTCTTCACCTGTTGCAGGTTGAGGATACCGAGACCGATGAACACGATGGCACCGATCAGTAATATGACGGGAGTGATCAGGGCAAGGAATCGGTTTTTCATAGGGGAACCTCCTTTATTGATGTCGCCCCCATTATATCACATTCTCTTGTTCAGAATAACGTTCGCGAGCCAGTAGACGACGAGCATGAAGCAGATGGAGTAGCACAGCGTCTGCTGCACGACGAGCTGCCCCATGAAGTATGCGACGACACTGGCAATGGCTGCCACCAGGATGAAGAGGTAGCCGGTCCATGCCCAGGACTGCATGCGTATGGTCTTGTTGCGTTCATCGCCCGCTTCGATGTCGATCTTCTCCCGGTACTCCGGGTCTCTGCGGTACTTGAGGTTGCGCCAGATCTGCAGGGCGCCGATGACGGCCAGTGCCGCGCCCATGCCGGCATAGACGGAGTCGTCGAGGACTTCCGCGACGGACAGGATGAACAGGGTCAGACCGAGAACGACCCAGAAAATGCTGAGGGCCAGTTTTTTATTGTTGAAATACATGTTCATTCCTCCTCAAAGAGAAAAACTTCTTCAATGGTCATGTCGAAGTATTTGGCTATTTTGTGGGCCAGCAGGATGGAGGGGTTGTACCGGCCGTTCTCGAGGGAGCTGATGGTCTGTCGCGATACACCCATCGCCTTCGCAAAGTCCTCCTGCCGGATGCCGTGCTCCGAGCGGATCTCTTCTATGCGGTTTTTCAACTCATCACCTTGCCTTTCGGTGTGTTCACAGTGCGCACTTGATGTAAAGCGTCCTTTACACATTCGTTATAGCATAAGCGAGCCTGGATGTCAAGCTCGCTTTACATGCTGTTATTCCACGCCGAACTTCTCGCGGATGAAGGCGAAGGCCATTCTGAGGCCCTGCTGCGCTTCGGGGAAGAGTTCGTAGATGGGGAACGCGTGCATCATGCCGGGAGGCGCGAAGAGGGTGGCTTCGACGCCTGCCTCGTTGAACTTCTTGACGAGGAGTTCGCATTCGGACTTGAGCACTTCATCGCCGCCGACTGTGACAAAGATGGGCGGGTATGTGTCATCGTAGTAAGTCAGTGCCGGGGAGACGTAGCGGTCGTCACGCGGTGTATCGCCCAGCCAGTTGTAGAGTTCGGACTTGTAGAGGAGTTCCTTGCATTCCTCTTTGGTCGGGGTGTAGCCCCGGACGCCGAAGACCGGGTCCACCTTGTAGTTGTAGACGTAGGAGTCGCCGCTGGCGGTCATGTCGCTCCAGGGAGAGTACAGGACAGCGCCGCGGGGCATGGGTTTGCCCGCGTCGTGGAGACGGAGCATGAGCTGGAGCGCCATGTTGCCGCCGGAGCTGTCGCCGACAACGATGGTGTTCTCCGCTTTGTAGCCCTGGTCCAGCATCCAGTTCCAGACGGTGAGGCAGTCCTCGATCATGGCCGGATGGGTGTACTCCGGAGCGCAGCGGTAGTCGAAGTGGATGACGGTGCCGCCGCCGGACGCCTTGGAGTAGCGTTTGTTGAGAAGGCGGTAGTAGAACATCATGCGGGAGACGTACGCGCCGCCGTGGCAGACGAAGATGACGTTCTCGCTCGCGTTCTTCTTCGGCTTGAAGACTTCCGTCTTGATGCCGTTCACCTTGAATTTCTTGTACTTGTAGCCGCGTCTTCCGAGGAAGATCGGGAACAGCGGTTCCATGGACCGCAGGTTCTTGACAAGGTTGATGTTCTTCTCCTCCACGAGCTGCGGGTTCACGTTGCCGGCCGCGCGGGCGATCTCACAGAAGATGGCGCCGAGGATACTGCTTCTGCGCATAGGGTTTGCTCCTTTCATGATTCGTTTCATTTTCATTTCATTCGCGTCCGCAGGTCATACGGACATCTGTCAAGTTCTATTATACACAAAATGAGGCTTCGGATAAACTCCGAAGGCGTTTTGATCTGTTTGATTATTGCAGGAAGTGTTTCGAAGAAATTGACAAATACTTAACAATTGTTTCTTCACATATGTTCATGTTTTTTACCCCTGTCGTATTTTATACTAGTATTGGGAACAATAGTAACGCAACTGGATCACAGAGGGAAATGAAAATGGATAACAAGCAACCATTCGATCTGCATGGATTCTTCCGGGATTTCCTTATGACGGACAACGAAGCACTGATCGACCGCCTTGTCGAATGCAGCCGCCTGGTAAAAAGGAAAAAAGGCGAGGTCCTTTTCCGCCCCGGGGTGACCTGCTCTTGCACGATCTTCTTGCTGGACGGTGTCATAAAAACCTATATACAGTCCCCGGACGGGACAGAGAACACGTTAGCGTTCATGTTCGAGCCGGGCACCTGTGTCGCCATGCATGAAGATATGATCAACATCCCAAAAACGTGGTGTAAAACGATGACCCCGTGCACACTCATCGAGATGTCTCCGGGTCCATATGAACTGGCGGATGAGTTCCCGGAGTTGTGGAAGCACCTCGTAACAGGGTGGCGCCCTTTCTACTACGGCATGATGGACAAACTCCGTGCCGGTTACACCCTGACTGCCAAAGAGCGATACCTGTGGTTCGTGGACAAGTACGCTCCCATTATCGACCTGATCCCGCTGGTTGAGATTGCCCGTTTTCTGGGCATCAAACCCCAGTCGCTGTCTCGGATCCGTGCCGAGCTGGCAGAGGAAAGGAGTGAGAAGCCTTGAAGATCGATAAACCATATAATATAAAAACAATCTTACACGATCTGTTCATATCCGATGATGAGGAAATGATTTCCGCCTTCGCTTCTCACTGCCACATTGTCACGAAAGAGAAAGGTGACACGATTTGGGCGCCCGGAGCCACGGAAGACTCCACGACCATACTGTTGGAAGGGGTCGTAAAGACTTTTATTCTAAGCCCCGACGGGACCGAGAACACCATGACCTTCTGGTTCAAGCCCGGGACGTTCATCTGTCCGACGAAAGAGATGATCAATATCCCGGAGATCTGGTGTGTCGCACTGACCAAATGCACTTTGATCGAAATGGTCGGCACGAGTCCGTACAAGCTGGCAGAAGAGATCCCTACAATATGGAAAGAAATTATCCTAGGAACGCTTCCTTTTGCCGTTCGTATTATGGAAAAGGCCCGTGTTGGCTATACCATGGATGCCAAAGAACGGTACCTTTGGTTCCTGGACACATTTCGTCCCATTGCGGACATTGTCCCGCAGAACGAAGTTGCTCTGTACCTCGGCATCCAGCCGCAGTCGCTGTCCCGCATCCGCGCGGAACTTGCGGAGGAACAGGGTGCTACCCCCCCCCGAAAAATTAACAATTGTTAATCACGAATAAACCCCGGTTCGTTGGAACCGGGGTTTATTTTTTGATGTGTTTTGTTTAGAGAAGACGGATCATGGCCGCGCCGCCGAGCATGACGAGCACACCGAGGACGCGCTGCAGGGTGACCGGTTTCTTTGGCGATTCGAGCACGCCGGTCTTGTCGACGAACATGCCTCCGGCCGTGAGACCGATGAGGTTCAGGATGACCGTGAGGCCGGTGCCGAGCAGGTGCTGAAGGTAGACGTTGAACATAACGAAGCCTCCGCCGAGGAAGCCGCCGACCCACATCCACCAGGGTCCTTTCGCGCTCGGCTTCGGCGCCTTGCGGTGGCCGAAGAGACAGAGGAGCCCGAGGGCAAGCGTCCCGACCAGGAAGTTCATCATGGAGGACTGGACCGGGGAGTCGAGGAACGCGCCGAGCTGTCCGTTGATGGCGGTCTGCACGGCACCGAGAGTGCCGAAGGACACGCCGAAGAGGCGAGCCGCCCAGAGTTGCGACTGTGTGCGGGTCTCGTCCGCTTTCTCTTCATTGCTACCGCCGAGGGCGACGAGGACGACGCCCGCGAAGACGAGCGCAGCTCCCAGGACGCGCCAGAGAGTGAGAGGGACTACATCGCCGCGGAACCACCCGAAGGTGTCGATGAGGATGCCCATGACGATCTGCCCGAAGAGCGGGAACACGATGGTCTGGGTGGCGCCGAGGATGGGAAACAGCAGAAGGTTTCCGGTGAGGACCGTGACACCGCAGAAACCGCCGAGGAACATCCAGACGGGCTGGCCGGCGAGTTTGCGGAACGGGATGAGTCCATCGCCCAGGATGAACGAGAGGACGATGAGGAAGCAGAGACCGACGAAGAAGTTGACGCCGGAAGCCCGGAAGGGCGTGCCCAGCGAGCGGCGCAGGCGCGTGTTGATGCTCGTCTGCAGCGGCATGACGAAACCGGCTAAGATGCCGTACAAGAATGCCATGGTCTCCCTCCCCTTTTAATGTAATGATTCCTGAACATTATAGCACAATCTCTGCAGAAAATGGTCATCGGCCGGAACTCGGGTGAGCTCCGGCCGACGCCTTGGGAGTTGTGCATCATGAAAAAGAAAGGAAACTATGAAATAGGAGTGTTCTTAAAGTGCCACGCTCTGTTCAGAGCTACGAAGAGCGGATCGGTCGTTTATTCAGTGTCTTCCTTGACGACCGGTTTCTTGTTCAGCTTCTTGTCGAGAAGCAGGCCGAGCACCGCGACGAGGATGTCATCGGCCGGACCCGGGATGGCGTCAGGAGCGATCACGTACAGGGCGACGAAGCCGATGATGATTGCTTTGACGAGGTTGGGGTTGTCGATCTTCTTCAGAAGTTCGTTGATAACAAGATTAAGATTCATGTCTGACATCCTTTCTGTGTTCGGTCTCTATCTTCTGATTCTTGTTTGTCTGTTTGAAGTCCACCCGGATGCCGAGGCGTTTTGCCAGGTCCGGGTCCTTTCGGACTCTGTTCGAGAGGCGGATCGCCGTCTGTCTGGCGACTACTGTTTTCGTTGCCACTGGTGTCTCCCCCTCTCTGCGCCTTTAGTATATCGCCCCACAGCCCACAAAAAAATAACTGCTTCCGCAAGATAGAAGCAGTTATTTCTGTTATGTTGGCGGTTTATTTCGGTAAGCGGTGCTGGAAGAGCCAGTCGTAGCGTTTCGCCCAGCGGATGACCTTCCGGCGGTTGTACTTCTTCGGCAGGCGGGCGCCGAGGGCGAAGATGCAGAGGGCGTCGACGAGGGCGCCGGCCGCGACCTTCAGGAGGCCCGGGTTCGAGAAAAGAGCGATGCCGCGTTTCGGCAGGCCCCAGTCCCAGTGCAGGAACTGGAAGATGCTGTGCTGGTCCGCGGTGATGGTCATTTCGCGCCAGGTCAGGATGCCCTTATCGAAGGCATAGTCCAGCTGCTCGTGGGTCAGTTTGAAGATGAGCAGTTTGACAAAGGCGATGGGCGCCATGTTGATGCCCTTCTTCTTCCAGAACTTGTATGCGAAGGGATAAAGCGTCTTTGCGGTGAACTCGCCCTTCTTGTCGGCCATGATGGTCTCCGCCAGGAACTGGGAGACTTCGAAGCCGATGGACAGGCCGGAGCCGTTGACCGCCATGGACATGTGGGCCGAATCGCCAATGGCGACATAGCCGTCGGCCACGAGGTTGGACAGGGGTTCGCGGATGGTGAGCGGCGTCACCTGGCCGCCCTTGAGACGGGTCTTTCCCAGTTCAGGGATGCGCTTCCGGTAGTCTTCCGCGCGGCGCTCCGCCTCTTCCGGAGACATCGGGTCGATGTCCGCGATGAGGACGTCCGTGAACTTGTCGAAACCGTCAAAGTCCTTGACGACGTCGGTCCAGCAGAAGTTGAAGTCCGTGTCGCTCGGAAGGAAGATGCATTTGTACTTGTCCTCGACGGTGTCCGGGTCCACCGGGCAGTCAAAATAGGCGCGGTACAGGTAGATGATGTCCCCTCTCGGCGGGTCTTTCTGGATGCCCCAGTAGTCCGGCAGGTTGTTGCGCAGGACCGAGTTGCAGCCGCAGCCGTCGATGATGAGGTCGCCCATCTTCTTGCCCTTGGACGTCTTGATGCCGACGATGCGGTTCTTCTTGACGATGGGCCCTTCGATGTTCACGCCGTACTCGAACTTGACGCCGCACTTCTCGGCGTAGTCGATCATGAGGTCGTAGAGTTTGTACCGGTCGATGATGATCTCGGTGTCTTCCGGGAAGTTCAGGTGCTGGAAGATCTTATGGTCATCGTCGGTGTTCGGGCCGTAGAACGTGATGTCGTTCCGCCATGCCCATTCGATGCCGGCCTCCTCCGGGGTGGGCGCGCCGACCATCTCGAAGATGTCGGGGTTCACACAGTCGAACCAGGGGTAGCCCACGTCTTCGCGTTTTCTGCGTTCATAGACCGTTACGTCATAGCCGTTTTTGGCGAGTGTGGCGCCGCACATCATGGCGGCATGGCCCGCTCCCGCAATAATGATTTTTTTACCCATAACTCTTCTCCTTTATCCATGCATCAGATCCAGTTCGGAGCCAGGGGCTCGTCGTGGAAGTCCACCGGTTCGTACTTCTTGCTGTAGTCGATCTCGCCGGAGATGGGCGGCGCCGTGGCGTACAGCTTGTCGATGTCCACATAGCAGGTGCCGAGGGGGCCTTCGTGGAAGACGCCGTTCACGTGGGTCGCTTCCATGTCAAGGCTGAAGCCGTAGATGCCGACCCGGTCGCCGTCTTTGAGGCCTTTCATCATCTTGGAGTACGGCGCTTTCGTGAAGAAGATGCGGCTGCTCGACGCGGCCTGCGCCTGGATGATGGGCACGATGTGCGGGTAGCCGTCCTCGCCCATGAAGCCGAGGAACTCGAGGGTGATGAGACCGCTCATGAACTTCTCCGCCCAGGGGCGCAGCATCTTTTTGTTCTTATCTCCTGCGAAGAAGGGTTTCATCGCCATGACCTTCAGGGCATTCGCGATGACCCCGGGCAGGTTCAGCTTCTTCATTTCGGAGATGTTCTTGAGGTCGGCATAGTGGACCTCGCAGACGCCGAAGTACGTGTTGAACCGGAACAGCTGATACTGGTTCATGTAGACATAGTCCTCGCCCTCCGTGACGGAATGGGTGAAGTCCATGCTGCCGGTCCAGAAATGCTGGTCCACCGACATGATGAAAAAGCCGGTCTTCGGATTCCGGTAGATAAGTTTCTTGCTCTTGCCGCGAACGAATTCGCCGAACATCATCTCGTCGTCGCCCTTGTTCATGAGGGTCGACGCGTTGAACATGTGGATGTCGCCGTCTTCATCGACCGTCGCGATGATGGCAACTTTATAAGGGTTATCAAAATATTTGATTTCCTCTTCGGTAAATTTCCTCATAGAGGTTTCCTCCTTCAATACGTTAGTCTGTCAGGGCGGTGGCGCCGCTCCATTCCGCGACCGGAGAGCCGCTTTCGTGGGCGATGCGCGTCAGTTCCTCCATACGCTCTTTGTGCATGAGGCCGGTGCCCTTGAAGTCCCACTCTTTGCCAAGACGGTCATATTTGTCCTGGCAGAGGTTGTTGAATGCGCAGAGTTCCCACTTCTCGACCCGGTCCCGGACGATGCCGGCGAGTCCTTTGATGTTCTCGTCCGTGTCCGTGGCGCCGGGGATGATGGGCGTACGCACCCAGATGCGGGCGTCCGTCCCGGCGAGCCATTCGAAGTTCTCGAAGATGACCTTGTTGGACTGGTTCGTGAAGCGAATGTGCTCTTCGTCATCGAAGAGTTTGAGATCGTACAGGAAGATGTCCGTGTAGGGCAGCAGCGCTTCGAACACTTCGCGCTTGTTGAAGCCGCAGGTGTCGAGTGCCGTGTGGACGCCGTCTGCTTTCAGCTTTTTGAAGAGTTCCAGCACGTCCTGCCACTGCAGGGTCGCTTCGCCGCCGGACACCGTGACGCCGCCGTCTTTGCCCCAGAACGCGCGGTCCTTGATGACCACGTGGTACAGGTCGTCGAGGGTGTAGTTGACACCCTTCAGTTCGAGGGCCTGGGTCGGACATTCTCTGGTGCAGGTGCCGCAGGCGTTGCAGAAGTCTGCCGTGTGCACGCCGTCCTCGTCATACGAGATACCGTGCTGGGGGCAGACCTGCCCGCAGATGCCGCAGCCGATGCACAGAACGCCCTTCCACTCAACATGGGAACGCGGGTCGATGCTCTCCGGGTTGTGGCACCAGGTGCACGCCAGTGGACAGCCCTTCAAAAACACGGTGGTCCGAAGACCCGGGCCGTCTTCCGTCGACATGCGCTGGATGTCCAAAACTTTCATGTTAATACCCCATGTGGCTTTCTCTGGCGATGACTTCGTCCTGCAGTTCACGGCCGATGGACACGAAGTACGCGTTGTAGCCGGTGATGCGGACGAGCAGGTGTCGGTAGTCCTGCGGGTGGGCCTGGGCTTCTCTCAGGACATCCGGGTCGAGGATGTTGATCTGGAGGGCCGTGCCGCCGTTCTCGATGTAACCGAGGATGAAGGACTTGAATTTTTCTTTGTGGGTGGGATCGCGAATCAGCGATGTATTGAAGGTGATGGTATGGGATGCGCCGTTCGGCAGATAGTTGACATACTCGGTCCAGTCGCCACGTCCGGGGACTTTGCCGCCGAGGGCCTTGCCGACGGAGTTGACGTTCGAGGTCGGGCCGTTGATGTCCGCGCCGTTGGACGGGCAGATGGCGTTGCTCAGGAACTGCGGGTTCGCGCGGCCGTTGGCGGACGCCTTCATGACGTAGGACGAACCGACCCAGTAGTTCCAGGACAGCATGCCCGGACGGAACCGTCTGTGGGTGGACTTCGTCTCATACTTCCAGGCTTCGTCAGACCAGAATTCCATGACTTCGCGGGCAAGCTCATCGGCTTCGTCGTCGTCACGGCCGTACTTCGGCGCACGGTTCTTGGCCTTGGCCTGCAGGACCTCGTGGCCTTCCCAGTTGTCGTAGAGGGCCTGTACGAGTTCCTCAAGGGTGCATTCTTTCTTGTCGTAGACGAGGTACTTGACCGCGAGGAGACTGTCGACGGTGGACGCGAAGGTGACGCCTTCCATGGTGACGAAGCCGATTTCGGCACCGCCCTGGGTGACGTCGAGGCCTTTTTCCGCACAGCCTTCGACGAGGCAGGACAGGTACGGCGTCGGGTTGTATTTCGCGCGGATGGACTCGGAGAGTTCATAGTTGTCGACAAACTTCTTGATGAGGTACTCCGTCTGTTTCTTGTATGCGTCGAAGAACTTCTCCCAGGTGTCGAGGTCTTTGAGCTCGCCGGTCTTCGGACCGTCCTGGGTGAGTTTCGTGGGCTTGCCGCCCATGACGTCTTCGTAGGGCTCCATGTCTTTGCCGTTGGCATAGACGAGTTCGAGGGCCTTCAGAAGGTTGATGTTGTTGTCGACGGTGCCGGAACGGTCGTTGCCGACCATGGTGTTCTCGAGGCAGCCGACGGGAGCATACTCGCAGACGTTGTCTTCGTTGATCAGATCGCCATAGTATTTCGCTTCCCGCATCATGCCCGCCATGGAGCGTTCGTCGAAGTTGAGCAGGAACGGAGCGCCCTGAGACTTCGAGATCATGTCGACGACCTTGTCGAGCAGTTTCTCGGGAGAGCCCTTGTGCAGGCGGACATTCGGCTTCGGCTCGAGGATGGGGCTCCAGTCGTCGATGACGTCGAGGATGAGGTAGGTCAGGTCGTTGGTCATGTCCATGCCGCCCCGGCCCATGCCGGAGAGGGTCAGCAGCTGGCCGAACCCGGCGGTAATGCCCTGGTTGCCGCCGACTTTGATGAAGCCGTCATACGCCGTGTTGCAGTGGAACCAGAAGCAGCCGAGGATGTCTTTCATGAAGTCTTCGGTCATGCCGTCTTCGATGGACTTTTTGTAGTAAGGATAGAGGTACTGGTCGATGCGGCCGAAGGAGACGCCGGGGCCCGGGTAGTTTTCATCGGACATGACCAACATGTGGGTCATCCAGAGAGACTGGACCGCTTCCCAGAAATTGGTGGCGCCGTTCCAGGGGACCTTCGCGGTGTTCTCCGCCATCTGAAGGAGTTCTTCTTTCCGGACCGGGTCGTCGACCTTGTCCGCGCACTGCTTGCAGTACATGGAGAACTTCTCCGCCAGTTCCTTCGGCATGGTGCAGCAGGTCATCATGGCGCGGAGCTGCGCGCCGTGCTGGCCCTTTTTGGCCTCTTCGGAGAGGGCGTTGTACATCGCCTCATAGCGCTCGTATTCCGCTTTGAAGCCGTGGTCGACGATCTTCTTGTAGTTCGGGATGAGGTGGCCGGACGTGGCGCCCGAGTTGCCGTAACCGTGCTTGAACAGGAACGCCATGCTCTTGCGGGCTTCCTTGACGAGCTTGTCACGGTCCTTCTGCTGCTCCTTCGTGAGACACATGGACGTCATGATGTTGAAGCGGGAGCCGCAGAGGAGGTCTCCGGGGATGATCTCCATCGGGACCTGGTTCACGACACATTCCTTGAGGAAGTCTGCCTTCCGCTCCACGAGGGACTTGTCCCAGAACCCGTCCGGCATCTCGACCACCTGCGAGAGCTGCTTGAACGCGCAGGTGAACGTGGACAGGAACGTGTGGTTCTCCGGGACGATGTAGTAGGTCATCTCGTCGAACTGACAGTCCCAGGGAGTCCCGGTGGTGTAACCGGTGTACTCATTGTTCCATTTGCGATTGACGCCCTCGAAGTAGTAGTCTCTCAGCCATTTCGTGCGGGGACTGAGCTCGCCTGGCTTTTTGATCGCGTTTTCATACTTCAGTGCCAATTTTATTTCCTCCTTTTTATAACTTCAAAAATGATTTTCTCGCCGTGTTCTAATAAAAGCCGCATCTCGTGTTCGGCTTTGATTCCGTCTTTGTCTGCTATTGCGTTGGCGATGCACTGGTGCTTGTCCAGCACGAATGCGTACACTTCATGGTCCGAGTAGAACGTCTCGATGAGCGGGATGGCACTCGCCTCGAACGCCTTCATGATGAACCCGTAGACCATGTTGCCGCTGAGCTTGCAGATGGCGTAGTGGAATAAGAGGTCATACCGGGCGCGCTTCTTCGGGTCGTCTTCCGTCTCCTCTTCGATGAGGAGGGCGCGGAGCCGGCCGAGCTGTTCCTTCGTCGCGTTCTCCGCCGCTTTGCGGACGCATTCGAGTTCGAGGAACTTCCGGGCTTCCAGCAGGTCCTGCAGCTGTTTCATGTTCAGCATGCCGAACTGGACGAGGTCCGACAGGATGGAGAGGTTGCCTTCGTTCTCCCAGTCCGCGACTTCAATCCATTTCGTGGGGACGATCTTGATGTACCCGTTCGTCTCAAGGTCCACGACGACCGCGTTGATGACCGACCGGCTGACGTTGTAGAGCTCGGCCAGTTCGCGCAGTGTCGGGAGCTTCTCCCCCGATTTGTATTCGCCGGAGAGAATGGAGATCTTGAGTTCTTCGATAATGGTTTCTGTGAGACTTTTTTTCATGGGTCTTTGCCTTTCTTATATGTATGAGCTTTTTCCTAGCAAGTCCGTGGTGGTATTATCACCGTGGTATTACCACCAACTTCATTCTAGCATTCATTGTATACAAGAAAAATATGTATATCGCCTAAAGTTTCACTTGTTTTATTGTGCAATCCCTATAAACGCGGAGCACTTGTTAACAAAAAAACTGCTTCTGAAGAATCAGAAGCAGTTTTTTTGTTATGATTGCGATTATCGGCGAACGTGGTCGCGAACCCATTCCAGAAGTTCTTCGTACCCAATGCTGCCATCGGCTACGCCGAGGCCAATTCGAACAACATCGTCATTGCTACATTCAACCGGCAGTCCGTTTACCGACAGGAAGGTAAGCATGATGTGCATGCCGATCCGTTTGTTTCCATCTACAAAAGCATGGTTTGAGATCAGGGTGTAGCCAAGACGGGCACCCTTCTCTTCTTTTGTCGGGTAAAACTCTTCCCCTCCAAAGCCTCCGTAGATTCCCTCCAATGCAGACTCCAGCAAAGCTTCATCTCGCACGCCTACACTTCCTCCGGTTTCTTCCGCAATCAGCTGATGAAGCTGCAAAGCTTTTTCTTTTGTTAGATTGATCATTTTGCCAACTCCAGAAATGCCGGTTTGAACTGGTTCAGGATTCTTCTGGCGATAACATCTATCTTTTCGTCATCGGTGAGTTCCAAATCCGGTTCAAGTTCCAGATTGATGATTTTATATTTCGGTTTGTTATTCTTGAACACTACAACATCTCCGTATTCATCCGCAAGGCGAGTCGCTTTCGAAAAATTCTGATTCGCTTCTGTTGCAGTGATGATTTGTTTGGTATCGATCAGCATATCTATCACCTCGCCTAAAGCATACCATAATTATAGCTATAATTCAACCTATATTGTTGTAAGCAAAAACTGCTTCTGAAAAATCAGAAGCAGTTTGCTTTATCTTATAAGGATCTAATCAGCAATTACAATGGGTGCTCCCGGCCGGAGTTCCCCGCCGCGCAGCACACGGGCGAAGATTCCTTCTCTGGGCATGATGCAGTCTCCGACCGCGTCGTAGATGGCGCAGTGATCGTGGCACTTCTTGCCGATCTGGGTGACTTCCAGGAGAATGTCCCCAAGCTGCAGGTGTGTGCCGACCGGAAGAACTTTCAGCGGAGTGCCGATGCCTTCCACGATGAGGTTCTCGCCGAACGCGCCGAAGTCCACGTTCGCTCCTCTGGCCCTGAAGTCCTCGATTTCTTCGAAAGCCAGCAGGCTCACCTGACGGTGCCAGTTGCCGGCATGTGCATCACCTTCAATACCCCAGTTCTCTGCCAGATACACTTCGGGCACTTCCTGTTTGGCTGTCCCCTTCCGCTCACTGATGCAGATGGCTTTGACAACACCCATTTACTTCTCTCCTTCTGAGCTAAGCTCTCAACTGACAGTTCAAGGGGATGCCCTCTCTGCTGTCCGTGTTCAGACTACGCTCATTCGCCTATCTTGTCAATAGGTCATCGGTGCATCCATCTGCATGCAGGTTCATCCATAAACTGAAATTTCACGATGTGATCGACGCTGGGGCCTCGTCGGAGGTTCATGGAGTCGGGGCCTATGCCCCTTGGTCCAGAACCTGCGTCGCCTCCTCGCCCCAGCTGAACTTTTCTCCTGCCTTTCCCGGCAA